>Ga0209371_1000040_pt1 | contig 340804 bp, 298 predicted proteins | sample AgamicAtAmrz_FD_187165 | JGI IMG/M metagenome (GOLD analysis project Ga0209371, IMG submission 187165) | Agave microbial communities from Guanajuato, Mexico - At.Am.rz (SPAdes) (version 2) | ecosystem: Host-associated > Plants > Roots > Rhizosphere | place: Guanajato, Mexico | collected...
TACTTTCTAAAGAAGAAGGTGGTCGTCATACTCCATTCCTTAACGGTTACCGTCCACAGTTCTACTTCCGTACAACTGACGTAACTGGCGCAATCCAATTACAAGACGGCGTTGAAATGGTTATGCCAGGCGACAACGTTGAAATGTCAGTAGAATTAATCCACCCAATCGCAATGGACCCAGGTCTACGTTTTGCGATCCGTGAAGGTGGTCGTACTGTAGGTGCTGGTGTTGTTGCGAAAGTAACTGCATAATCACTTTCAGTGAAAAAAAGCGCTCTTTTTAGAGCGCTTTTTTTATATTTAATTGTCTAACAATCACTATAAAAGCTGGCCTTAACTGATATTCCAATGTCCTTATTTACCCTTAATCCTTTTTATGAAATTTGTATGATAAGAATCAAGAAAACGAACAATAAAGTTTGAGTAATTTGGATTACTTAATAAGGAGCTTTGGGTATGAATGCTAAAGTGAATATTACGAATCGCGCAGGAGCGAGCTTTCCTGTACGTCGTATGAACTTTGAATTTAATGATGTACCAGAATATTGGATGAATGGTTCTGCTGGACTCACACATTTTATGACAGCATTGTCGGCCTTGTTTCCGGCAGGTGAAAAATTCTTCATAGATAGTGTACGTGCTGTACGTTATCACCCATCTATTAAAGATGATGAAGCATTACAAAAAGAGATTAGTGCCTTCATTGGGCAAGAAGCAATGCATACTCAAGAGCATGTAAATTTTAATGCTTCTGCTCAAAAGTTTGGTCACGATGTAGAAACATTAGAGAAGTTTACTGACACGGCGATTCAAACAGCAATTAAAGCTTTTGTAAAAATTGTTAAACCTTTCGGTATGACTAAAGAAATGGTTGACCTGACAGCTACAACAGCACTTGAACATTTTACCGCTACTATAGCTTCACAGTTATTAGTTAATAAGCACATTCAAGAGTTGATGACAGATGAGACGATGTCAACCATGTGGTATTGGCATGCTATTGAAGAAAATGAGCATAAAGCTGTAGCTTTTGACGTGTACGAAGGTGTATTTGGTAAAGGTATAAAAGCTTATGCCTTACGAACCAGTTCTTTAGTGTTTGCTATGACTTTAATCTTTTTGATTCAATCATCTTTTGTACTTCGTTTATTAAAACAAGACAATAAGTTGAATTTAAATGAACTATCAGTAATTTATAAATATGGATATAGCCCATCTAAAGGCATTATTAGTGGTATGGCTAAAGAAATGCTAGCTTATTTTAAACCTGGTTTTCACCCAAATGACCTAGATACAGTGGGTCTATTGAAAACATGGAAAGCAAAATTAGGTTTGTAATTTAAATCTATGTTGATTTGAAAGGGCTCATGAGTAGCCCTTTTTTCTTTTTAAGTATTATTTGCTAACCATAAGTATAAGTAAGTCTATGCACCTTTATGGGGTTATTAATGACCTCATCTGATAATTCTCTGTCCTCATCTGCACTTAATTGGTACATCGAAAGACGTATGATTATAAATATTAAGAAAATAAATAAAGTTATATGTGAATTAGCTATTCACTTAAAAGGAGTCTGAGATGAATGCTAAGGTAAATATTTCCAATCGTGCTGGTGCTAGTTTCCCTGTGCGTCGTATGGACTTTGAATTTACTCAGGTCCCACGCTATTGGGCGAATTATGACGCGGCATTAACACATTTTATGACAGCATTATCAGCCCTTTTCCCAGAAGGTGAGCAGTTCTTTGTAAATAGTACTCGTGCTGTTCGAAATGATCCAAAGCTTGCTGATCCAGATCTTCAAAAAGAAATTAGTGCTTTTATTGGTCAAGAAGCGATGCATTCGAAAGAGCATTTAGCATTTAATGCTTCAGCGCAAGCTTATGGTTATGATGTTCGCCATATGGAAAAGCAAACAGGAAAAGTCATTAAGATGGGTACAGCTGTTGTAACCAAATTAATGAAACCTTTTGGCTACACTAAAGAAATGATTGATTTGACGGGAACATGTGCGCTAGAACATTTTACGTCTACCATTGCAGCTGAACTTTTACAAAACCCTGAAATTCAGGCGATGTTCCAAGATGACACGATGTATCATTTATGGATGTGGCATGCAGTTGAAGAAAATGAACATAAAGCTGTGGCATTTGATGTGTACACAAGCATGTATGGGCAAGGTCCGAAAGCTTATTTTATGCGCTCAGCAGCTTTGATTATTGCAATGGCATTAATCTTTGCAACACAATCTTATTTTACTGCTAAGTTACTCAAGACTGATGATAAATTAACTTGGAAAGATACGAAGTATATGCTTAAGTTTATGTATGGTCGTAAAGGTTTTATGACACGTCAAATTCCAGAGTTACTTGATTTCTTAAGACCAAAATTTCATCCAAATGATTCTGATACTACAGCGCTGTTAGCAACTTGGCGTGAAAAATTAGGTCTCTAAAAAGGATGGTAAAAAGGGCAATTTATTTGTCCTTTTTTTTACTCGTTTTTTCTTGTGAAGTTTTTATAATACGCATTACTTTAGAACTTTGATTGTGCTGAACCCCATGATTCGTATTATGCAAAACACTGATGTTGATATTGTTGTACAAATCGAAAAATCAGTGCAAACACACCCATGGTCAAGACAGCAATTTGTAGAATCTTTGAATTCTTATCAATGCACTGTCATTGAGTCACAAAATAGAGTCGTTGGGTTTTGTATTTTACAACCAGTACTTGATGAAGCAAATTTATTGCTCATGGCAGTTGATCCTAAAATGCAAGGTCAGGGCTTAGGATATGAATTATTAAATGCATCAATTGATCAATTAAAAAATCAACCAGTACAAATATTTCTAGAAGTTCGTGAAAGTAATAAAGCTGCTATCAGTTTATATGAAAAAACAGGTTTTCACCAAATCGACCTTCGTCGCAATTATTATCCTACCCCAGAAGGGGGACGGGAACATGCGGTCATTATGGTAAAAACCTGTACAGATGATTTTGCTTCTTTATTCTAAATTTTGATTTGATTGCTTTTTTATAAGAAAGTCAGATCAAAATTATTTAATAATTAAATTATTCCATTCAGAAGGTAACGTTGTCATAAGCGATGTACCTAACTGTTGAATTTCGTCAGGTGATAAGGATCTGTTTAAACGGCGCCATTGCCCATCTAGTAAAAGTTCTAAAGGGGTGTATTGCGACTTATAATTCATTTTGGCTGAGTGCGGCACCCAGTAACCTAAATAAAGATATTCTAAACCAAGCGATTTCACATATTCGATTTGGTTCAAAATAGAGTACACACCAAGTGATCTACGATGTTCATCTGGATCAAAGAAAGTATAGACCGCAGACAGTCCATCATCCATTAAATCGCAGGTAGATACACTGATTAAACGGTTATCTTTCCAAAGCTCTAAAAAGAAACTATCTGTACAACTATGTACTAAAAATTTTTCAAACTGATCTAAACTAGGTGGAAACATATCGCCATCAGCATGGCGTTCATTAATATAGCGTTCATATAAATCATAATGAATTTGAGCAGCTTGCTGAGTCGGCAAAACAGTCATGGTCAGATCTTGATTTCTTTTCCACGCTTTTTTCTGCATGCTGTTTATTTGGAAATCGGCAACTGGAACACGACAAGATAAGCATTGTCTGCATAAATGGCATTCAGGACGATAAACGAAGTCACCGCTACGGCGAAATCCTAAACGAGAAAGTTCTGAAAGAGTGACCACATCAATCCGATGAATAGGGTCTAAAAACACCATGCGCGCCGATTTATTTTCTAGGTAGCTGCAATCATGAGGTGGAGTAATATAATACTGCAGATCATTTAAAAGGGACTTCGGGTGATATGATTTCATGATTGGTCCCTCCTGTTATCATTCCATTAATTTTGCATCTAACGCTATTGTTTTACTTGAAAATACACGTTCTTGATACTTTTTCCAATTGATAGAGGGGTGAATAATTACATCTTGTAACGATTTTAAGTAGTCTTGACGAGAAAGTGTACAGGCTCCCAAGCTAATTAAGTGACTATTTACAAGCTGGCAGTCTACCCAAGGGAGCTGATTTTCTTGTCCAATCAGCATTAATGTATAAAAAGCCATTTTTGAAACATCAGTTTCATTACTAAACATTGACTCACCGAAGCATCCTTTGCCAATCGTAATGCCGTATAGCCCTCCGACAAGTTCGTTTTGATCCCAGACTTCCACACTATATCCATAGCCAGCATTAAACATCTCACAATAGCCCTGAATAATATCTTCGCTAATCCAAGTTTCATCTGCATAACTTCTGGGTAGAGAACATGAGCGAATAACTTCTTCGAAGGCATGATTAACCGTAATTGTATAATCATGTTTTTTCATGTTTCTAAGGAGTGACTTACTTGGCTTGTAATTTTGAGGATAGATCACACAACGAGGCTCAGGGCTCCACCAACAAATGGGTTCATCTTCATTGAACCACGGAAATAAACCGTGGGTATATGCTTCATATAGGGTAGACGGGGAGAGATCGGCTCCAATACAAATTAAACCATGACCATCTGGATCGGCTTCAATAGGGTCAGGGAAAATGAATTGAGAGAGTGGAAGTTTCTGCATAGAAGATAAAATGAAATGGAATGGTTCAAAATTAACGTAACTAAGCTTCATTGACAATTTTTATTGTTCAACTTTAGCATGCATGAACGAATACAAAAGGTTTGCGTGATGCTAAAACTTATTGCAGAAGATTTTATTGATATTAAGAAAATTGATTCGGTTTTACCACTTTATCAAGAGCTTGTTGATAAAACGCGATGTGAAGAAGGATGTGTCGCGTATGATTTATATCATGATATAAAAAATTTAGGACATTTTGTTTTTATTGAGGAATGGGTAGATCGGGCAGCATTAGATAGACATGTTCAGTCTGAGCACTTTCAACGGTTAGTTTCTCAGATTGACCCATATCAGACGAGGTCAGGACGTTTTACACATTTAGACCATTTTGAAAATATGAAGAGATAAACATCATAAAACATAAAAAAAGACACCCAATCGTTTATTGGATGTCTTTTGTTACCTCGATTAAATTAAGCGAGATTATCTAGATATTTTTCAGCATCTAGAGCAGCCATACAGCCTGATCCAGCAGAAGTAATCGCTTGGCGATAAATGCTGTCAGCGACGTCACCAGCAGCAAAAACACCAGCTACAGAAGTTGCTGTTGCATTACCAGAAGTACCGCTTTGTACTTGGATATAACCATCACGTAAGTTTAATTGACCATCAAACATTCCAGTATTTGGTTTGTGACCAATTGCAACGAATAGACCATGAACCTCTACGTCTTGCTTAGATTCATCTTGAGTTGATTTAAGGCGAACACTTGTTACACCAGTATTGTCACCCAATACTTCTTCAACTTCGTGATTCCAGATAATGCTGATTTTGCCTTCTTTTTCTTTGGCAAATAAATGATCTTGCAAAATCTTTTCAGAACGTAAGCTATCACGGCGGTGTACTAGCGTTACATGTGAAGCAATATTTGATAAATAAAGTGCTTCTTCAACAGCAGTGTTACCACCACCTACAACCATTACTTTTTGGTTTTTGTAGAAGAAACCATCACATGTTGCACATGCGCTTACGCCTTGTCCCATAAAGTTTTGTTCAGACTCTAGGCCAAGATATTGAGCTGTAGCACCAGTTGCAATAATTAAAGCATCACATGTGTACTCTTCCATATCACCTTTTAGAACAAAAGGACGTACGTTTAAGTCCACTTCGTTAATATGGTCATAGACGAGTTCTGTACCAAAGCGTTCAGCATGTGCTTGCATACGATCCATTAATGCAGGACCTGTTAAACCTTCAGGATCGCCCGGCCAGTTGTCAACTTCGGTTGTTGTTGTAAGTTGCCCACCTAGTTGTAAACCTGCAATCAAAGTAGGTTTAAGGTTTGCACGCGCTGCATATACCGCTGCACTATAGCCCGCAGGGCCAGAACCGAGAATAATTAACCGAGAATGACGAGCACTCATTGAGGGTATCCTTATTTATTTCGAGAATTTTGAAAATTATACGTGAATTTGCCGATCAATAGCGTTAAATCAATGTGGATAATATTGATCAGGTCAATCGAATTAAGTTATATAACAATATAGAAGTGCCTCATGTTAACAACAACTGTAAAGAATCATGCACCTTTTTTGTAAGAACAGGTGCATAATATAAAGTTCATTCGTTGAAGATCTAGAATGTAGTTCTTCACATCTCTAAACCAATAATTAAATGGGTTACAGGACAGTATATGACTGCGGTGTCGAGTGTTTATGCACAGCGCTTATTGATGACATTATTCTTGGTTTCTTTTGGGATTTATATGTTTCTGGCAACAGTAACGTATACACCATTTGATCCGGGCTGGATGCATATTTCCAGTGATACTCAGCAAGTATCCAATGCAAGTGGTATTGCTGGCGCATGGATTGCAGATTTGCTGTTTGGTTTTTTAGGATGGGCAAGTTTGCTTATTCCAATTTTCCTTTTTATTGAAGCAATACAGGTGTGGTGGCCACGTAGTTTTTTAAACCGCCCATTTCGTTATGCTGCACAATTCTTTTTAATTTTGGTTGTGTCTAGCCTGCTTTATTTACATTGGAATGTGCCGGCAGATACTTTAGATAATGCAGCTGGGGGAATTATTGGTTACGAGTTAGGTCAAAGTCTATCTCAATTGCTAACAATTTACGGCGCGACGTTATTCTTACTCGTTTTCGGAGTGGTTTTGTTTACTCTTGCATTTGGGGTGCAATGGAGCAAAACATGGGTTACGCTCAAAGCGACACCAAGCTATTTACAAGATTTATTTTATAAAAACGTATCACCAAACGAATCGGATTATGACTTAACAACTCAGCCTGCTAACAAAGCAGCGGCAGTTAAAGTTGCACAAAACACTGAAGCCAATGCTTCAGATGAAAAAGAAGTGCCAGTTCAATCTGAAACTACTCAATCACAACCTACAGCAACACGACATGATGCGGTTGCTGAAAGGTTATTTGCAGATGTCTTAGCGAAAGAGCAGAGCCGACCTGAACCTGTAGTAGTTGAGCCAGTTGCAAATACTCAAAACTTTGAAAATACGCTTGAGCAAGCCCATAAGCTTGAAAAAGATAGCCAACGTTTAGTGGCTACAGGTGAAGTATGGCGTGCTTTACAACGTGATGATGCGAGTCATAAGCAAGAAATTGATGCACTTTTAAGAGCAGCTGATGATTCAACAGAACAAGCTCCTGCTCATGATCAATTCCAGCAAACTATTTCACAAGTTCATCAAACTCAATCTACAGCTAAACAAGACCTACATGGTCTTGACTGGAATGATGATGAAATTTTTGATGAGTTGCTTGCTGCGGTTCCAAACAGTAAAACTGCAACAGATGTGCATACACCATTTGTTCAAGATCAACATGTAGAAGCAGAACCAACTTCGCACTCTGTGAATATTGCGAATGAAACATCTTCACCTTTATCGAATGTAAATCAGTCACCTAAAAATTTAGCAAATGAACAAGTTTTTGAAGACTTTGATGATTTATTAATAGATGAAGATATTGCGCCCGCTGAACCTGTCAGAGCAAGTAGTTATGCGCAATCTTCAGCATTTGTAAAAGCTCCAATTCAAACGACTATTCAAGCCGATAAACTTTCAAAAGAAGAGTTTATTGAGGCATGGCAGGAAACTGCTGGGAAACCTCAAGAAAATCTTGATATTGATGAGGATGATTTCGATTTAGATGCGCCATTAACAGATGCAGCTGGTCGACCAATGTCTCGTGCAATGCAGGTTGCCAAGAAGCGTTTGGATTTACCAACTTTGCCAGGTCTTGATCTACTTGATAAGGTTGATCCAAATAAGAAAGTTAACTTCACTGAAGAGCAGCTTTCGCGTTTATCAGAATTACTTGAAATTAAGTTACAAGAATTTAACGTTAAGGCTCAAGTGGTTGAAGCTCAACCAGGACCGGTAGTTACCCGTTTTGAGCTGGATTTGGCACCAGGTGTTAAAGCATCTAAGGTAACCAATATTTCACGTGACTTAGCCCGTTCAATGTCGATGGCCTCTGTTCGTGTAGTGGAAGTAATTCCTGGTAAACCATATATTGGTATTGAAGTACCAAACAGTGCCCGTGAAATGGTGCGTTTGATTGAACTATTGGAAACACCAACATATCGCGATCCAAGTGCACTCATTAGTATGGCGATGGGTAAAGATATTTCAGGTAATCCAGTATTAACTGATTTAGCGAAAGCCCCACACATGCTAGTTGCGGGTACCACAGGTTCGGGTAAATCTGTTGCAGTCAACTCGATGATTTTATCGATGTTGCTTAAATATACACCTGATCAGTTGCGTTTGATTTTAATCGATCCAAAACAGCTTGAACTTGCAAACTATAATGATATTCCGCATTTATTAACTCCAGTCGTTACTGACATGAAAGATGCAGTAAGCGCGTTGAACTGGTGTGTGAATGAAATGGAACGTCGTTATAAGCTGATGTCGTTCTTAAAGATTCGTAAATTAAGTGACTACAACCGTAAAGTTGAAGAAGCAATTGCGAATGGGGAAGATCTAATTGACCCAACTTGGAAACCAAGTGATTCGGCGACACAAGAACGCGCACCTCGTTTAACACCATTACCATCTATTGTGATTGTTGCGGATGAGTTTGCCGACATGATTATGCAGGTGGGTAAAAAAGCAGAAGAAATGATTACGCGTTTAGCGCAAAAATCTCGTGCTGCTGGTATTCACCTTTTGCTTGCAACTCAACGTCCATCTGTTGATGTCATTACCGGTTTGATTAAAGCCAATATTCCAACGCGTGTCGCATTGCGTGTAAACAGTAAAATCGACTCGCGTACTATCTTGGACGCAGGCGGTGCAGAAGATTTGCTCGGTCATGGTGATATGCTGTTCTTAGGGCCTGGTAAAATCGAACCTGAGCGTGTGCATGGTGCATTCATTAGCGATGATGAAGTTAACCGCATTTGTGATGCTTGGCGTGAACGTGGTGAGCCAGATTATGTCGACGAAATCTTGACTCCATTTGATGAAGAACCAACTTCACGTGGTTTTGAAGAGGGTGAGGGAGGTTCTGACCGTGATGCACTTTATGATCAATGTGTGTCATTCGTTTTAGAAACTCGTAAAGCTTCTACATCGTCACTACAGCGTAAATTTAGCCTTGGTTATAACCGTGCTGCTCGTATCATTGATCAAATGGAAGAGAACGGCATTGTGAGCGCAATGGGGCCTAATGGTAAGCGCGATATTTTAGTTTAAGAACTTATCTCTATAAAAAAAGCCTCTCTGGAGGCTTTTTTTATAATTTGAATAAACTGAATCTATTTATAAAATGACTTAAAGATTTTAACGTATAGTAAAAAATGCTAATGTATTTTTCCTAAATAAATAACAACGAATTAAATCTGGAGGAAAACATGTTAGTCGCGTTAATTACGTTAGCTTTTATCCATTTTTGTGCACTTATTACTCCAGGACCTGATTTTTTTCTTGTATCTCAAACAGCGATTAGTCGATCACGTAAAGACGCTATGTTAGTGGTGGGTGGTATCACAGCAGGGGTTATGTTTTGGGCTTGTTTGGCACTGATGGGATTAAATCTTATTTTTGAGAAAATGGCTTGGTTAAAGCAAGGTTTACTCATCGCCGGTGGCTTATATTTATGTTGGTTAGGCTATCAGATGTTGCGCTCAGCATTTTCAAAAAATCAGCAAGAAGATAATGTTGCTGTAGAGCTACCAAAAGCACCTTACCTGTTTTTTATTAAAGGCCTGATAACCAATCTATCAAATCCTAAAGCTGTTATTTATTTTGGTAGTGTTTTCTCATTATTTTTAGCTAACCCTCAACTTGATCAGGTTCACTGGCTGCTCTTTATTATTGTCACAGTCGAAACAATTTTATGGTTCTGCTTTGTGACATTTATTTTTTCATTACCAAGTTTTAGATCAGCTTATCGTAATTTTTCAAAATGGATTGATGGTATTTCGGGCGGTATTTTTACCGTATTTGGTATTTTCCTCATTGGTAATCGGTAAATTGAGATAAGAAAAAAGCCTCTTGAAGAGGCTTTTTATTTTTAAGCAAACTTTGCTAGAACTTCTAAAAATGGTGCCGATTGACGCGGAAATTTGGCAATCACATCATGGATGCGTTGGCCTTCAGGGTCTTTGGCATTAATATCGCGTCCATCTGCAATAAATTGAGTCAAAAGACGTTCATAGTCTGTTGGACGCATATGTTTGAATGCATGGTAGAGCACATGAAAATCTGCGTTCACACCCGCTGGCGGAAGTTGGTTGAGGTAGGCAAAAACACGCTCATCGGACCATTCTTCATTGAAAGTTGCTGGCTGTGATAATGCCATGACAATCTCCTCAGTTTTAAAAAAGGCAAAATAACTTGCGTTATTTTGCCTTGATTCTGTTTTATTGAATAGTCAGAAATAGAATTATCGTTCTTCAGGTAAATTGATATTCATTTCTAACATTTCGATATTAGCTTCAGAGCGAACCTGCATTTGGATATGCTGTTCACCTACACCGCTGACATAACGACTAACCACTTGCATGATTTCTTTCTTCATCTGATCAATCTTGTCTTGGCTTAAACGGCGGCCTAAACCTTGTTCAGAAGCAACAATAACTTTTAAACGATCTTTGGCAGTTTGAGCACTTGATGGCTTTTCGTCACTGCTAAATAATTTACTCCAGAATCCTGCCATATCTACGCTCCAAATAGTCGTGCTAACCAGCCTTTAGGTTGAGCTGTGATGTGTCTATAAGGACGGTCTTCACCAAGAAAGCGAGCAACCAAATCATCATAACCCTGACCAGCTTTAGTTTCTGAATACAGAATTACTGGCTTACCTTCGTTTGATGCTTGTAATACACTTGGACATTCTGGAATAACACCTAATGTCGGTACGCGTAAAATATCTTTAGAAATATCATCAATGGTCAGCATTTCCTGACGGTCTGCGCGTTCAGGGTTGAAGCGTGTAATACATAAATGTTTACGTATACGTCCTTCGTTTTGTTCAACCTTTTTGGTTTTGCTATCTAACATACCAATAATACGGTCAGAGTCACGTACTGAAGAGATCTCAGGGTTTGTTACAATGATTGCTTCATCTGCATGATACATGGCTAAAATCGCACCACGTTCAATACCAGCAGGTGAGTCACAAATGATGTAATCAAATTCTTGAGATAGCTCATCAATAACACGAGCAACACCATCGTCGCTCAACGCATCTTTATCACGTGTTTGTGAAGCCGGTAAAATATAAAGGTTTTCGATATCTTTATCGCGAATAAGGGCTTGCTGCAGACGTGCTTCGTTGTTAATAACATTGACAAAATCATAAACAACACGACGCTCACAACCCATAATTAAATCAAGGTTACGTAAGCCTACATCAAAATCAATCACAACAGTTTTATGACCACGAAGGGCTAAACCTGTTGCAAAAGATGCGCTCGTTGTAGTTTTACCTACACCACCTTTGCCTGATGTTACGACAACAATTTTGGCCACCGAATCCACTCCTATTATGGTCATTCACCCTTAAAAGGGCTGTTTTTTGGTGATTTGCTTAATAAACTAAAGTTCAATCGCTTCAAATTCAAGCTCTTGCTTTTCATTTAAATAAATATGTACTGGTTTTTTTACCACATGTTTAGGGATATCATCTGCGACACAATACGTTCCGGCAATGGAAACGAGCTCAGCCTCTAAAGATTGGCAAAAAATACGTGCAGCTGCGTGCCCGCCCGCACCAGCAATGACTCTACCACGAACTGTGCCATAAATATGTATATTTCCTGATGCAATCACTTCAGAACCACTATTCATGCCAGCTTTTAAAATAATATCGCCGTTATCTTGTACGAGGGATTGGCCTGTACGTAAAATTTCATCATGATAAGAGGTAATATGAGCAACCGCTATCTTGTTTAGTGGTTTTTTTGTTTCTGCTGAAGATGATGCAGGAGCGGTAGCAGGTTTTTCTACAATTGCGACTTGTTCTGTTGTGGCTTTAATACGCTGTAATGGTTGATCTGCTGGTAAAACAGGGAATTGAATAGCGCGAGCTTCATCTCCTAAAATACCGTCGATTACCGCCATAGGCTGTAGACCCAAGCTCACCAGAAGTTGAATTAATGCAATTAACTCTTGCTCAACCGTACTATCAATAATTACTAAAGTTCCTTGATAGGAACCTTCATTTAATATATTTGATAATTGCTGGCGGATCACATCATGATCATTGGTATCGAAGGTTATCCTGCTAAAGTTAACCATTCTGCCGGTAATCCGGATATCAGCCATAAGTCTTCCTTCAAGGCGTTAAAACGAGCTGTAATATCGTTAAGTTTATTGTAAATAGAGCAAATGCTAGAACAAATCGTGCCAATTCTCTAGCGTGTTTAATAAAAAATTAAGTAAATGCTTATTCTTTGATTCGATCATACTCCGCGAGCGTTTGTTGCCATTGTTTGACCTTGACCTGTTTTCGTACAGACTCCAGTGTCTCGAAAACGACAGATTCAACCAATTGCTCAAGCTGACGATTATTAATATTTATTTCACTCACTTTTTGAGAAATTAATTGATAAGTAGAATTCGGACTATTTGGTGATCCCTCAATTAAAGGTTCAATTAAACCTGCACTAATATTTTCACCTAATCTTTGGCCAATACTCTGAATTTGCTGTTCAATACGACCACCCACTAAAGGAATTAAGCGTAATAATTGGGTTAGCTCTGGTGTGTCTACTATGGCCTGATCTACAATTTTCCCAACGCCTTTTGTAATTGCCGGTTTTTGTTCTTTTAAAGCAGTCGCTAAAGACTCTTGTAATAATGCTGTTAGGGTAGCAGTAAATTGCTCACGATGATGATTAACTAAGTCGTGAATAATCTGTTTATGGCTAGAACTGGTTTGAAGTTCATATCTAATGCCATCAATCACGGTAATAACAACACGATCAGAAAGTTCTTCCATGACAACGCGATAGTAAAATAATCCAGTCTTTCGCCAGCTTTCCGGAATAACTCGATAGCCCATTTCGTGTAAACGATAAGCAATAATCCCCGCTCGGAACAAACGTAGAAAACGAAGCTGAGGAATAATAGCTAAAATTTCATACCAGTGAATAAAAGGGAAAAAGAACCAACGTTTATGGTGTTTATTGATGATCGCAATGCTCCAGCGCACAAGCAGCTCAACAATTAAAAAACCAATAAACCAAGCTTCTGATGTGATAACCCACGGGTGTAATGAATTACGGTAAAAGCTCAATATCTGGGGCAAATGAATGTGTTCAAAGAACCATGCCCCAATACTGCTCATTAAAAAGAAATTTGTAGCAAGACAGAACAGGTTAAAAATAATAATAAACACCATAAAGATGTCATAGATCAAAAATAGCTTAAACGAAAGGCTGTTTGGATCTACATGATGATATTTCGTTTTTTTCCCAGCGCTGTTTTGCATAATAACGGATGCTTTCTTAAATATTTATAGAGGTATATTGAGATTTCATTTGCTCAATAAGTTGATCTTTTTCGGTCCAGATTTCATGCACCCATTGTTGGAAACGTTCACGGTAAACCGCATCGTCTTCATAGTTTCCACCAAGAACCCAGTCTGGAATTTCAATTTTACGCAAATTTACTGCAATTCTTGAAACATCACCGAGCCAGAAATCGCTATATCCAGGGACGCCATTCGGATAGACAATTGTCATATCAACTAAGGCATCAATTTTGTCACCCAAAATATTCAAGGCAAGTGCCAAGCCACCTGCTTTTGGTTTAAGCAAATGTTTATATGGCGATTTTTGCTGGTCATGTTTTTCTTGAGTAAAACGAGTACCTTCTAAATAATTCAATAATGTGAAGGGCTGACTTAAAAGCTGCTCGCAGGCTTTACGTGCTTCCATCATGTCACGGTCTTTGAGCTCAGGATTTTTTGCAACCTGTTCTTTGGTGTGACGTTTCATCATTGGGAAGCCAAGAATTTTAAAAGCTTGCCCAACGAAAGGAATAAAGATGAGTTCCCATTTGGTAAAAAAGCGGGTGAGTGGCATACGGGTTAAACCAAAATATTGATTCACCGTTGTATCAACCCAACTTTGATGGTTGCACGTCATGAGATAACGACCTTGCATATTTAGGTCAAGTCCATCATCAATCGTGATATCCCATTTTAGATTTGGTAAAACATGGTCAATCAACCAATTATTTACCCCTAACCAGCTGTTTGTAATTTGAATATTGGTTTCATCTATTTTAGATGATTTTTTTAAAAGCTTGGTCAGTCCTAGTGCAAGAACAGGTGGACCATGAAAAAACGTACTTCCTGTAATGACTGTACCTACAGTGAGTCCACGTGTAATTTTTTTTAGCGCAGATTGCTTATTGGGTGCAGTTGACATATGAATGACCCCGAATGTCTAAAATCCATAGAAAAGTTGTTCAACTATAACTGTCATAATATGAAATACAACGATATCTTAGACAACAATGAAGAAATTGTGATGAGGTAGCATCTTAAAGTGCATCAAAATATTACAAAAACATAACTAAACTGTTTATTATTAACAAAATATCAATGTTTTATACTTCCTTTTTGTTTCATTATTCACTCAACAACAAAACACTCAAAGTGAGGAGGCATGCAATGCGTGCATTAGTTATTTCAACAGTGGTAGGGGCAGCAGTAGTACTTTCTGGTTGTCAAACAACAGGTAACAACCTTGGTGGCGTTGAATACGATAAAGCCGCATTAGGTACTTTAATTGGCGCAGCAGCTGGTTACGGTATTTCTAAATCAAATGCAAACTCTAGTCGTCAAAACAACCGTGCTGCGGCTATTGGTGCAGTTCTTGGTGCCGCTGGTGGTGTATACCTTGACCAGAAAGAGAAAAAATTACGTCAACAAATGGCGGGTACTGGTGTAGACGTTAACCGTAATCCAGATGGTTCTGTTCAATTAGTTATGCCTGGTAGCATTACTTTTGATACAAACAAATCAAACATCAAGCCAAACTTCTATTCAACTTTAAACAAAGTTGCTCAAACTTTGGCTGAAGATAACAAGAGTGCAATTCTTGTAACAGGTTATACTGATAACACTGGTAATGATTCAATTAACATTCCATTATCACAAGCACGCGCTCAATCAGTACGTAGTTATTTAGCTAGCCAAGGCGTATCTGCTAGCCGTATCGACGCGCAAGGTTATGGTTCATCTAACCCAATCGCAGATAACTCAACTGCATCTGGCCGTGAACAAAACCGTCGTGTAGAAATCAGCATTTATGCTAAACAATAAGATTTAGTTTATTGTTTCAAAAACCACCTTCGGGTGGTTTTTTTATGGGCGCAGTACAAGAAATGATCACGACATTCTGCGGCGCATAAATTGCATTATTAGACATCATTTATACATATCCATAGATTTACTATTGGGATTCTAAAACAGAGATGACTATAATCATGCTCGAAAAATTAAGAGGTAATACACGATGTCATCTGCCAGTCAATTGAACAACAAGCAAGAAGAAGCCATGAAATATACTCAGGGCCCTTTATTGGTGCTTGCTGGTGCTGGTTCAGGTAAAACATCGGTAATTACGCGTAAAATTGCCTATTTGGTGCAGCATTGCCGTATTCCAGCGCATCGTATAACCGCGATGACCTTCACAAACAAAGCTGCCCGTGAAATGAAAGAGCGTGTGACCAAGCTTTTGTCACGTGAAGAATCAAAAGGTTTATCTGTCTCGACTTTCCATACTTTTGGTTTAAACCTTTTACGTTTAGAACTTAAAAATTTACCTTTAAAAGCTAATTTTTCGATTTTAGATGCAGATGACTGTAAACGTATTTTGATGGATTTGATGCATCGTGACAATTTGTCAGGTGCAGAGAGTAAAGAATTAATTGCTAAGGCAATGAAGAAAATTTCAGATTGGAAAAATGATCTGATCGTGCCAGAGCAAGCACATTCAACTTGTGAAACACCTGAAGATGTACAGTTTGCCCATCTTTACCAGCTTTATGAACGTAATTTACGTGCCTACAATGCAGTCGATTTTGATGACTTGATTGTTATGCCAACACGTTTACTGCAAGAAAATGCAGAAGTACGTGATAAATGGCAAAACCGTGTTCGCTATTTATTGGTCGATGAATATCAAGATACCAACACCGCCCAGTATATTTTGGTGAAACTTTTAGTTGGGGTAATGGGCCAGTTCACCGCGGTAGGTGACGATGACCAGTCGATTTACGCATGGCGTGGAGCCAAGCCTGAAAATATGGCTTTGCTTAAGCAGGATTTCCCAAATTTACAAATTATTAAACTTGAACAGAACTATCGTTCAACGAGCCGTATTTTAAAAGCAGCGAACTGTGTGATTCAAAATAACCCGCATATTTTTGATAAGAAATTGTGGAGTGATAAAGGGCATGGTGAAGTCATCAGAATTATTACCTGTCGTAATGATGACGATGAAGCAGAGCGCGTGGTCAAAGACCTACTTACTCATAAGCTCATGAACGGTAAAAACTGGAAAGATTATGCGGTTTTATATCGTGGTAACTTTCAGGCGCGTGTATTAGAAACACAGCTTCGCCAAATGCAAATCCCGTATAAATTATCTGGTGGTACTTCTTTCTTCGCTCGTGCAGAAATTAAAGACGTGATGAGTTATTTACGTCTCATTATTAATCCAGAAGATGACAGTGCTTTCTTGCGTATTATTAATACGCCGAAACGCGCGATTGGCCCAGTTACTCTTGAGAAGTTAGGTTTATTCTCACAAGAAAATAATTTGTCTTTACTTGGTGCTTCTGCTGATCAACGTTTAAGCATGGTGCTTCCTAAAAAGGCAGAAACTCAGCTTCATGAGTTTGCTGATTTTATCGCGACATTTACACGTGAATTGTTGGAAGACGATGAACCTGTGCCTAAAGTTCGTCAAATGATGAACGAAGCGGGTTATATGGATTATGTTCGTGAACAGTCTGCAACACCTGCACAAGAGAAAAGTAAGCTCGATAATATTGAGAATTTATTTACCAGTATTCAAAACCTCATTAACCGTGCAGAAGACGTTGATGAAAAAAATATTGAAAGTGTCATTCGAAAACTGGTTCTGCTTGACCTGTTAGAACAGCAGCAAGAAGAAGAGGACACTGACAAAGTTAACTTACTGACTCTACATGCTGCAAAAGGTTTGGAATTCCCATATGTGTACATTATGGGACTCGAAGAAGAACTTTTACCGCATAAAAACTCGATTGCAGCAGAAACCATTGAGGAAGAACGCCGTCTTATGTACGTGGGAATTACCCGTGCACGCCAAGGTTTAACGTTAACACTGGCAGAGCAGCGTAAAAATGGTGGACAGATGAAACAGATGACACCTAGCCGTTTCCTTGATGAACTTCCGCAAGATGAGCTGGAGTGGTTAGGGCGTAAAAAGAAAATTGCGGCTAATGTTGATCCTAAAGAACAGGCTCAACAATATCTGGCAAATTTAAAAGCTTTATTAAAGCGTTAATTTTTTTAATTTTTAGGAAATCCCATGAAAGTTCAAGTGAAATTGCTCGATCCGCGTTTAGGTAAAGAATGGCCTTTACCTTCATATGCAACAGCAGGTTCAGCGGGTTTAGATTTACGTGCCTGCGTCGATGAAGCAATTGATATTGAACCAGGACAAACTGTTTTAGTTAAAACAGGTATGGCAATTTATATTCATGATGTAAATTTTGCTGGTTTAATTTTACCGCGTTCAGGTTTAGGTCATAAACACGGTATCGTGCTTGGTAACTTAGTTGGTTTGATCGATTCAGATTACCAAGGTGAATTGATGGTTTCAGTTTGGAACCGTGGTCAAACAACCTTCCGTTTAGAACCAGGTGAGCGCTTGGCACAATATGTTTTAGTGCCAGTCGTACAAGCTGAATTTGAGCAAGTAGAAGAATTTGAAGAAACTTTACGTGGCGCTGGTGGCTTTGGTCACACAGGTAAACAATAAGTTTTTTAAAATATTAACGAAAATCAAACGCCTGTTGAACAGGCGTTTCTTTTTATATCTTGAATGTTACAATGGATTATATTACAACACGCTTTACTCATATTCTTTTAACTTTTTTAGCAAACAAACCTTTCAAAAATTTTGAATAATCTATGTTTTTGCGATAGATCGGATTGATCTTTAAATAGAAGATACGCTATGAATGTAAGACACTCATTTCCAAAAAGTATTTTTCGTGCTTACGATATTAGAGGCAAACTTTCTTACTTAACCGCGGACGTTGTTCGTTCGATTGCCTACGGATTGGCACAACAATACAAACAAGCAGAACAAACTCAATTAGTGATTGGCTATGATGCCCGTCTCACAAGTCCAGCCTATGCACAATTAATTGAAGAGATTTTAGTAGAACAAGGTTTAAAAGTTACCAACATTGGCTGTTGTTCATCACCAATGATGTATTACATTGCGAGAGATTTTGGTGGCAATGGCATTATGGTGACTGCAAGCCATAATCCAAAATCGGATAATGGTATTAAGTGGATTTTAAAAGGTGAACCTCCGTCTCCTGAAATGATTCAGCAGGTGGGTGATGAAGCTCAAAATTATGTACCAGCTCATTCCATTTCTGTACTTGAGTTAACCCTACCTCAATTTAAAGCTGAATTTTGCCAGAAATACCAGCAAGCCATTTTTAAAGATATTCAATTAAAACGTCCTTTAAAAGTTATTTTAGATGGTTTACATGGCTCTGCTGGACACTGTTCAAAATTAATCTTGGAAAAAATGGGCTGTGAAGTCATTGCTTTACGAACCCAGCCGAATGGTGAGTTTCCAGATCATGCACCAGACCCTTCGCATGCAGCTCATTTAACTCATTTGCGTAAAGCAGTGATTGAGCAGCAGGCAGATATTGGCATTGCTCTGGATGGTGATGGAGACCGTGTCGTTTTAGTCGATGAAAAAGCTCAGATATTGACAGCAGACCGTTTATTATCACTTTTTGCGCAAATGTGCTTAGAACAACACCCTGAGCAAGAAATTGTTTTTGACGTGAAATGTTCACGTATGGTTCAAAAAACGGTCGAACAACTCGGCGGAAAAGCAAAAATGATCCGCACGGGAAGTAGCTTCTTAAGAGCTTATTTATCTCAGTCAAATGGACGCGCCATTTTTGGTGGAGAATATGCAGGCCACTACGTTTTTAATGATGGGCGTGGTTTCGGATACGACGACGGTCTATATGCTGCATTACGTGTAATGGAATATTTTACTCAATCGAGTGCGACAACAATTTCTGAATTATTTGCTCCTTATCCAGAAAGATGTTGTACAGAAGATACCTATATTGGTACGTATCAGTCTGATCCAAAGTATGTATTACAAGATATTGAAATTTTAAGTCATCGTTTAGGTGCCCGCATCAGTAAAATCGATGGCGTACGTCTTGATTTTGATGATGGTTTTGGCATTATTCGAGCATCAAATACTGGTGAATATTTTACAGTAAGATTTGATGCAGATAATCCTTTACGATTAAAGGAAATCCAGCAAAAATTTGTAGATATGTTGCAAGAGCACTATCCGCAAATTGCACAAGAACTTTCAGAGGCCTAAGTAAGGAGAGGCGTAATGCCCCAACATCAGCATATCGGTGTCGACAAAGCAAAAATCTTGATTGAAGCTTTGCCGTATATTCAACGTTTTACTGGTAAAACGCTGGTGGTGAAATACGGTGGCAACGCGATGACTGATCCGGAGCTCGAAAGTTCATTTGCTCGCGATATCGTTTTACTTAAAACTGTCGGATTAAATCCGATTGTTGTTCACGGTGGTGGACCACAAGTAGACTCATTTTTAAAGCAGTTAGGCCGCGAGTCTGACCGTATTGACGGTATGCGTGTAACTGATGCTGCAACCATGGAAGTGGTTGAAATGGTATTAGGTGGTAGTGTAAATAAATCGATTGTTAACCTGATTAATAAACATGGTGGCCGTGCAATTGGTTTAACAGGTAAAGATGGTAATTTACTTCGTGCCCGTAAATTACTTATGGAAAAGCAAGAAGAAGACGGTTCTATCAAACATATCGACTTGGGTATGGTTGGTGAAGTAACTGGCGTTAAAACCGATGTATTGGAAATGTTCACTCAAAGTGACTTTATTCCAGTGATTGCGCCATTAGGTGTAGATGAAGAAGGCAATACTTATAATATTAATGCTGATTTAGTTGCAGGTAAGGTTGCAGAAGCACTAGGCGCTGAAAAGTTAATTTTGCTTACCAATATTACTGGTGTGCTTGATGAAAATAAAAATCTGTTAACTGGCCTTACTACGCAAGAAGTTGATCGCCTCATTGAAACAGGCGTGATCTATGGCGGTATGATTCCTAAAGTAGGTTGTGCACTTGATGCTGTCAAAGGTGGTGTTGTGAGCGCACATATTGTTGATGGTCGCGTACCACATGCAACATTGCTTGAAATCTTCACTGATCATGGAGTGGGTACACTCATTTCTAATCGCACTAAAACAGCTTAAGAAATCCGTTATTCTCAATAAAAAGATCACCCTAGGTGGTCTTTTTTTATACCATTTTAATTTGGTCATTTTTTTGTCATGAGCTTTGACTAGTGTAAGGGGTGTCACTAGGAGCGTTCATTATGCTGGAAAAATTTAATCAATATCGCCAAACCTGGACTTTACCTTTAAATCGTCATAAAGCAATAAATCAGACACAATTTCGTTTTGAATGGGTTGATAATTTAAAAGAATTACAAGATGTACAGCGGTTTCGTGCACAACAATTTAGCCAACAATTTGGAATTCATTTTGAAGATAACTTAGACCAAGACATTTATGATTTTGGTTGTGAGCATGCAGTCTTACGCGAAAAGTGGACTGGAGAAATTGTCGCGTATACCCGTCTAAAACTATTTCAAGGTCATGAGATTGCACAAAGCTACAGCGCACATGAGTTTGATATTGTTCCTCAGTTATCCCATCTTCCTAATGTGTTAGAAATAGGGCGTACCTGTGTTCATCCACGCTTCCGTAACGGTAAAGCATTATCGACACTGTGGTTGAACCTTGCACCGAAAGTGCTATGGTCAATGCGCGCTAAATATTTAATGGGCTGCGTCAGTATTCATTTGCAAGATAATTTGGCTAGAGCGTACTACACGCATCGCCAGATTCAGCAATTATCTGAAACTAAGACCATTGATATTCGTTCGAAAAAAATCTACGAACCTGAATATCCTGAGTTTAGCTTTCCACAAGATGAACGTATGCCAAAGTTGTTCCAAATGTATTTGAGCATGCAATCAAAACTATCGAAACAGGCTTTTTTTGATGAAGAGTTTAACTGTCTAGATTATTTTGTATTTCTGGAAGTGAATAAAGTGGCGACTTCATTTGTCATGAATAAAATGGGTCAGCGTTAATCATATGTTCTATTTTCTAATAGCCAGCACATATTGAGATTTGCAAGCAATTTTACTCTCATGCACAATAGAGCAGATGGGGTAATTAGAAGTAGTTTAAAAGCGATATGTGCCAGCTATTAGGAATGAATTGTGCAACACCAACGGATATTACTTTTTCTTTCCGTGGTTTTTCACAGCGTGCAGGAATTACCTCAGATCATAGTGATGGATTTGGTATTGCATTTTTCGAAGATAAGGCTTGCCGTTTATTTGTCGATAACCAGTCGGCAGTTGAATCTCCAATTGCCGATCTTATCCGTAATTATCCTATTAAATCACGTAACGTGATCGCGCATATTCGTAAAGCGACTCAAGGTAAAATTACTTTAGAAAATTCTCATCCCTTTATTCGAGAGTTGTGGGGGCGTCATTGGATTTTTGCCCATAATGGTGATTTACATGACTTTGTTCCACCACTGAGTGGACGTTTTACGCCTGTGGGTAATACAGACAGTGAACGCGCATTTTGTTATTTGCTCGATCAACTCGTTGAAGCTTTTGGCTATGAAGAACCAAGCCTTGAGCAGATATTTGAAGTATTAGAAAAAATTTCGCCACAAATTGCTGAGTACGGCACATTTAATTATTGCTTATCGAATGGCAAGGCATTATTTAGTTATGCGATTACTAAATTACATTGGTTGGTTCGAGAATATCCATTTAATCAGGCTCATTTAATTGATTTAGATGTTGAAGTCGATTTTAGTCAGGTAACAACCCCTGAAGATCGTGTGGCAGTAATAACAACTGAACCTTTAACACATAATGAAAACTGGACAGCTTATCAGCCCGGTGAGATGATTTTATTTCAACATGGCGAGCCAATTAAAAAAGCAATTACTTATGTAGAGAGATTAAAGCGTGAGCAGGAAAATCCTGAACTTAAGCGTATTACTCGTGCAGATCAATATTAATATAAAGTATATTTAAAATATATAAATAGGAATATCTATATATATTAAACGTTTAATAATAAAGTATTTTGTTTAAAAAATACTTTATTATTTTAGTTGGTTAAGTTTTTAAAAAACAAATAAAAACAATAATTTATGTTTAATATGATTTTTATATGATAAACCCGACAAAATAGCTTTGTTTTTATTTATATTCTTTAAATATATCATGAGGTTTATGCAACAGTCATTGAACATCATTGGGGAGATGTATGAAAATGAAATGGGCTTCAGAATATAATACGGGTATTGATGTTATTGATGAGCAACATAAACGAATACTTGATTATATTAATGAAATTGATGATGTAAAAGATGATGAAGATAGACGTCGAATTAAAGATGTTTTAGATAATATTATTGATTACACGCAATCTCATTTTACTTTCGAAGAAAGTTTACAAGAGGAAGCCGATTATAAATATCGTGTACCACATAAACGTGTACATGACTTGTTTATTAAAAAAATAGAGTTATACCGTGAGCGCTTTGAAATGGGACATACTGTTGAAAAAGAGCTACAAGAAATTTTAGCAAAATGGTTAATTAACCATATTCAACATGATGATGCTGATTATGTGGGGGCAGTAAAAGAAAATATGATGGGAATTATTAGAGAAAAAGAAAAGAAGAAAGGGAAAAACTGGTTTGCTCGGTTTTTCGCATAACTTAAATAACAAAACTTATAATTTTAGTTAGCGCAGCAAACTATCGTTTCGGTAGTTTGCTTTTTTTATTGAGCAAACTTTGATTTTCAGGCATGAGACGGGCAAAATATCTATAGTCTTTTTCAAGGAATGCATAATGCAGGACATACCTATGTCACGATGGTTATCGCCCCTGATGGCGTTTTGCTTGTCTTTCATCATTATGGCGACATTGGCACCCGCTATGGGGATCCAGATTGATCGTCAAATCGATTTCTGGTTATTGTGGTTGGGCACAATGCTGTTATTGGCTCTGCCAGTTTGTTATTTAGAAATTGCCTTAGCAAAACGGTCGAAGACTACTGCTTTAAATGCTTTATCCAGTTTAACTCGTGAAGCAGATAGTTCACCAAAATGGCGTTTGGCTGGTTGGCTTGCAGTTATTTTTATTCCATTTTTAGCCGGGAATGTACTGAGTACTGCTGGCAATTTACTGGCAGTACAGCTCAATAACAGTGTTTCTGGGCAAATTGTTTTTGCTGGTCTTGCAGTTGCGGCTTTGATTTTATCTTTTATTCCGCGTCAGATTTTAATTGTGTTAATGACAGTCGGTGTAATCGCTTCTCTTGTTTTAGCTAATACAATGGGAACGACTTTACAGCCTTGGCATTGGACAAACGTTGAGTTTAAAGAGTGGGGTAATGCAACTGTACTTGCTCTTGTCGCGAGTGGTTTAGGCTTAGGACTTTACTGGCAAAATAGCTTGTCTGTAATTCATTCTCAAGAAGGCGCTACCCGAACTGTACTTCCAATCTGGTTAGCTCAGTTAATTGCTGTCGTTGCGTTTGGTTTCTTTTCTCTTCAAGCACAGCTTCCTGTTTTTACCTGGATTTTTACAGCGGTAATGACAACAGCGCTGTTTATTCAACTTGCTAAAGAACAGCTCGCTCAACGTCAACTGATGTACGTTTTACAATGGGTGATTATTGTTGTAGCAATTGCAGTTTGGGCTGTGCCTGAACTTCACGGCATCTTTACGCTGATTTTGATGCTTTGGGGATTACTCATTTGCTTGATCTATGCAATTTTTGCTGGTTGGATTATGAAAATTAGCCACTTGCGTAAATCAATGAATTTTAGCAATGAGTTGTTCTATAACTTGTGGCGTATTGCGGTACGTATTGTTTTACCGCTTTCAATTGTAATTGCCATGATTGCGGTAGTTGGACAAATTATCTGATGGAAAAAGCTCAGCAAGTGTGGGTTGCTTTTGCAGCCCCAGAGCAACAGTTTTTAGTTGCTGTTCCATTTGAAGCTGGAATGACAGCATTACAAGCAGTTGAAGCGAGTGGGTTGCAGACACAGGTAAGTTTGCCTGAGCCATTACAACTTGGCATATTTGGTGCAAAAGTTGAAGCACAGGCGATTTTACAAGCAGGTGATCGGGTAGAGGTCTATCGGCCTTTAACGATTAATCCTAAGGATATACGCCGTAACCGAGCCGAGAAAAATCCGGTGGGGCGATATATTAAAAGTAATCGCTTAAAGCAATAAGCCCCATAAATAAAACCCCTCGAAGTATTTCACTTGAGGGGTTTATTTTTATTAGAAAAAACGATTATAGTGGTGGGGCAGTTAAAATCGCTTCTTTAGAAGCAGGTAAACCTGGTTGCGATTCTGGAATAGTTTCTAAACCTTCAATTTTAGTTACTGTGCCAGTGCCATCAAAGTAAATTTTTAAATGCTGACCATGTGCTGCGGGGATTTTTGCCTTTTTAGCATAAGTTCCCGGGATATAGTTGTAAATGTAGTCCCAACGCTGAGGATTGAGGGGATCAGTCACAGTTGGACTACCAAGCAAAAAACGCACTTGCTGGAAATTCATGCCGACTTGTACTTGAGAGGCCTGAGCTTTGGTCAAAGGAGTCCCTTGAGGAATATCAACCTTATATACACCAAAGATTGAACAACCAGCAAGGAGTGAAGTGACTAATAACGTCAGCACGAGTTTTTGCATTTTGCTACACTATCCCAATAAATTATGATGCATTTGATCAAAGGATAGATCATACTTCATCTAAATTCTATTGCCTATTCCAACTTGAGATTTGTTGAGAGACCTTTTTTCATGCCTATTTCCAATCAAGATTTGCGCAAAGCTGGACTTAAAGTTACCCTTCCACGAATTAAGATTTTGGAATTATTAGAAAATTCAAAGCAACATCATCTTAGTGCTGAAGATATTTACAAGACTTTGTTAGAACAAGGGGAAGATGTCGGCCTTGCGACAGTTTACCGTGTGTTAACACAATTTGAAGCTGCAGGTATCATTCAGCGTCATCATTTCGAAAATAATCATTCTGTTTTCGAAATTATGCAAGAAGATCATCACGATCATTTGGTTTGCCATAATTGCAACAAAGTTATTGAATTTACTAATGATGTTATCGAGAAGGAACAGCATGCTGTAGCAGACCAACATGGGTTTACCTTAACGGGTCACTCATTAAACCTCTACGGTTACTGTAACGAACCTGAATGTCAGGAAGTTCTGCGCAAGAAATAATCGTTTTCACATAAAGAAAACAAATAAAAAAGGAAGGTTACGTTTAACCTTCCTTTTTTTATGAAGAAATTACTGTCGGTCGAAGGTTAAATGCTGATTTGTGCCTGCAATTTGATCAGGTCCTTCTTCAGCAAGCTTAATCGTCAAACGTAAATCATTTGGTGAGTCGGCATGTTTTAATGCATCTTTGTAAGTAATTTGGCCTGCTTTATAGAGATCAAACAATGCTTGGTCAAAGGTTTGCATACCGAGTTCACGTGAGCGTTTCATTAAATCTTTAATTTCATGAATTTCACCTTTACGGATGTAATCTGAAATTAATGGTGAGTTAATTAAAATTTCAATTGCGGCGCGGCGAGAATTGCCATCAGGCGTTGGAATCAGTTGCTGAGCAATCATGGCCTTTAAGTTAAGAGATAAGTCCATGTAGAGCTGACTGTGGCGGTCACTTTCAAAGAAGTGAATGATACGGTCGAGTGCTTGGTTAGCGTTGTTGGCGTGCATTGTGGCCAATACAAGGTGACCTGTTTCAGCAAAGCCAATCGCGTAGTCCATAACTTCACGAGATCGAATCTCACCAATCAAGATGACATCTGGTGCTTGTCGCAAAGTATTTTTTAAGGCAATTTCAAATGAGTCCGTATCGATTCCGACTTCACGTTGGGTAATGATGCAACCCGCATGTTCGTGAATAAACTCGATTGGGTCTTCAATAGTAATGATATGACCTTTAGTGTTGTGGTTACGATAGCTAATCATTGAAGCTAAAGACGTCGACTTACCCGTACCCGTCGCACCAACAAAAATAATGATGCCGCGTTTGGTCATTGATAAATCTTTAAGAACGGGCGGTAACTGTAAGTCATCAATTGAAGGAATTTTAGTTTCAATTCGACGTAGTACCATGCCTGGCATGTCACGCTGCTGAAAAGCGCTCACACGAAAGCGGGCAGTTTTATCGCGGTTCATAATGGCAAAGTTACATTCACGAGTGTCCGCAAATTCTTTGCGTTGCTTTTCGCTCATGATGGAATGTAAAAGTTGACCAATTACTTCGCCTGAAAGACTATTCTTTGAAATTGGAACAATTTGTCCGTTAATCTTCATAGATGGTGCAACACCATCTGTAATAAAAAGATCGGATGATTTTTTTTCAACCATAAGGTTGAGTAAGTCATTAAAATCCATATTTATTCTCTAATTCTTTTTATAGGAATGATTCAGGCTGTTTTGCAGCAGTACGAGCCGTTTGTGGACTAATCACACCACGAGAAACTAAACCTTTTAAGCTTTGGTCGAGTGTCGTCATGCCATGATTTGCACCAGTCTGAATTGATGAATACATTTGGGCGACTTTGTTTTCACGAATTAAGTTACGAATGGCAGGAATACCAATCATGATTTCATGTGCTGCGACACGCCCTCCGCCGTTCTTTTTAAGTAGGGTTTGCGAAATAACAGCCTGTAAAGATTCTGACAACATGGCGCGAACCATGTCTTTTTCTTCGGCAGGGAATACGTCAATCACACGGTCAATGGTTTTTGCAGCAGAAGTCGTATGGAGCGTACCAAATACCAAGTGACCCGTTTCGGCAGCAGTAAGTGCTAAACGGATGGTTTCAAGGTCACGCATCTCACCGACCAAAATAATATCGGGGTCTTCACGCAGTGCCGAACGAAGTGCCTCATTAAAGCCATGTGTATCACGATGTACCTCACGCTGGTTAATCAAACATTTCTTCGATTGGTGTACAAACTCGATAGGGTCTTCAACCGTTAAAATATGGTCATAGCGATTTTCGTTGATATAGTCCATCATCGCTGCAAGCGTCGTAGATTTCCCCGAACCTGTTGGACCTGTAACGAGTACAATCCCACGTGGATAGTCGCAAATATCTTTGAAGATTTGCCCTAAGCCCAAATCTTCCATAGTAAGTACTTTAGATGGAATGGTACGAAATACAGCGCCAGCACCGCGGTTTTGGTTAAATGCGTTAACACGGAAACGAGCAACATTTGGCACTTCAAAAGAAAAGTCAGTTTCAAGCTTTTCTTCGTAGTCTCGGCGTTGTTTATCATTCATGATGTCATAGACTAGACGGTGAACATCTTTATGATCTAGAGCCGGTAAGTTAATGCGACGGACTTCACCATCAACGCGAATCATCGGTGGCATGCCAGCAGACAAGTGTAAATCGGACGCGCCATTTTTCACAGAGAAGGCGAGTAGCTCTGTAATATCCATAATTTCCCCAAGTAAATCAAAATATGTCATTATTTTGTAGAATAATATACGGCTTTCACCGAGGCTTACCAACACCTCGCTTTAGGTGAAAAGCAAAAAAGTTTTTTGAAAATGAGAACCTTGTCAATGAATTACCTGCAAGATGCGCGGCAGCACGTATTACAGCAAATCAGAGTTGCTTGTGAACATGCTCAGCGTGCGCCTGAAACTGTGCAACTTTTAGCCGTATCAAAAACACATCCGAGTGAAAGTTTGCGTGAAATGTATGCAGCAGGGCAAAGAGCATTTGGTGAAAACTATTTACAGGAAGCTTTAGAAAAAATCGAAGCTTTACAAGATTTAGAAATTGAATGGCATTTCATTGGTCATGTTCAGCGCAACAAGACTAAACATTTGGCTGAAAAGTTTGATTGGGTGCATGGTGTAGATCGTTTAATTATTGCTGAGCGATTATCTAATCAAAGACTTCAAGATCAATCTGACTTGAATATTTGTTTGCAAGTGAATATTGATGGGCAAGACAGTAAAGATGGTTGTGCACCAGATGAGGTTGCCGAGTTAGTTGCTCAAATTAGCCAATTAGCAAAAATTAAATTACGCGGCTTAATGGTAATTCCAGCACCAGACAATACCGCTGCTTTTGCAGATGCTAAAACCTTGTTTGATGCTGTGAAAGAAAAACATGCCCACCCAGAACAATGGGACACATTAAGCATGGGAATGTCAGGTGATTTAGACGCTGCGATTGCAGCAGGTTCAACCATGGTACGTGTAGGAACGGCTTTATTTGGAAAGCGCGATAAAGTTGAGAAAAAATGACTTTTACAATTTAGATAACCGTTTTGTCGGGTAACTGTAATTTGTTAATTTAAATTTAATTTTCCTAGCTTATAACCCAGATATTTTTATATTTGAGTGTGTAATGTATGGATTTATTGCATGTTTTCATTCTGGCAATCATTCAGGGATTCGCTGAATTATTGCCAGTTTCTAGTTCCGCACACGTTATTTTAGCTGAAAAGTTAATGGGGTATGATCCATCTGCACCTGATATGACCTTCTTACTTGTGATGTTACATACAGGTACGATGTTTGCAGTGATCGTTTACTTTTGGAAATCTTGGAAAAAAACCTATTTTTCTTCTTGGGAAAGTTTTAAAAAACAAGCCTTTTATATTATTTTGGCAACGCTTATTACAGGCGTGCTCGGTTTAGCGCTCCAATCTCTGATTAAACATGTGTTCTTCGGTGGCGCGAGCAGTTTCGAAATTGAGCATTTGTTTAGTAACTCAAAACTCATGGCAGCAGCGCTAATTTCAGCAGGTGTTCTGATTATTTTATCTTCGCATTTAGATCGTGGTCAGCAGGGTGAAATTAGTTTGCGTAGTGCTTCTATTATTGGGGCAGTGCAGGCTTTATGTTTACCTTTCCGTGGCTTTTCACGTTCTGGTGCAACCATCTCTACAGGGCTATTTTTAGGGGTATCACGTCAAAAGGCTGAAGAGTTCAGTTTTGCGTTGGCTGTGGTACTAACACCAGCAGTAATTTTAAAAGAGTTATATCGTTTAGTTCATGCTCAAGGCTTACAAACGGTTGCTCATGGACAAGTGTTCCATTCGATGGTTCCAAGCTTGTTGGGTATGTGCTTTAGCTTTGGTGCTGGCCTTTTGGCATTAAAATGGTTGTCATCATGGTTAGAACATGGGCGCTGGCATTTGTTCGGCTTGTACTGTATTGGTTTTGCAGTTGTAGTGCTCTGCGTTAATTAATTTTTGATGTTTTAAAAATAAAAAATTAGTACAAGGTAATACTAGAAACAAAGGGGCGTAAATAATACGCCCCTTTATTCTATAAGATTCAATCAAGTTTAAGATATGAAATCCCAATAAATTAGCCTACGACTTCAATCGTACTTGCACCAGCACCAAGTGGTTTCACCTGAATTTGAACAGGAATACGCTCATGCATTTCTTGAATGTGTGAAATCAGAATGACCTGACGACCCTGATTTTGCAATTGATCTAAAGCATTCATGACCATGTGCAAAGAAGAAGCATCCAAAGTACCAAAGCCTTCATCAATAAACAGAGATTCAATTTTCATTGAACCCGATGCCATATTGGCAATCGCTAAAGACAAGGCAAGGGCAGTTAAGAATGATTCACCGCCAGATAAAGAAGCAACAGAACGGGTTTCTCCATCCATATCATGGTCAATAATCGCAAGGCTTAAAGACTGATCTAGACGTTTTAACGTGTAACGTTGAGAAAGCATCGCCAGTTGCTGATTAGCATGTTCCACTAAAATATCTAGGTGATATTGCTGAGCATAGTCACGGAACTCTTTACCTTTAGCATCGCCAATGAGACCTGAAATTTTGCTCCAGCGATGTTCTTCTTGCTGAATGTTTTGAATTTGCTCAGCGTATTGTTGCTGCTTCGCAAGATTTTGCTGATGCACTTCGAGTTTAAGCTTAAGTCGATCACGTACTTCAAGTTGTGCTTTAAGCTCTGCAATATTGTCTTGAATAAGGCTAACAAGCTTTTCATGTTCAATATCTGGCTGAGTTTGTAAGTGCTCGCTCAATTGCTCTTGCATGGTTTTAAGGGCAGATGAGGCTTCACTTAATAGACGCTCGGCATGATTAAGACGGTTACGAATGTCTTGCTCTTGGGTTGAATTAATCTGCATGAGTGCCGTAAGATCAGATGCCTGAAAATCAGCGTGGGCCTTTAACCAGGTTTGAATTTGCTCTTCAACCTGCTGCTGATGCCCCGCAGTGTGTTGATGTTGATGCTTGAGCTGATCGAGCGATTGTTTCTGCTGCTCAAAGTGCTGTCTAGTTTGTTCGAAACGCTGTTTAGCCTCATGATACGCCGTTTGTTGCTGCTGACGTTTAGCGTCGTGCTCAATTAACCATTCGTGCGGTTTAATGTCAGCGCGGCCAGTCATTTGTTGAATGAGCGACACCGCTTTTTCATTATTCTGTTGGCCTTTAAGCGTAATTTCTTTGAGATTTTGATCGACCTCATCAATTTGCTTGGTCATTTGTTCAAGGTTGGCAGCCAGCATTTTAAGTTCTTGTTGCTGCTGTTCAAAACGCTGTGCAAGCTGTTCTTGTTGCTCAAGTTGCTTGGCGCGTGCATCAAGAATAGTCCAAGTCTGCTTAGCTGTTTGGCTACTCGACTGCTGCCACGCGTGCTGTTCGGTTTCAGATAGACACTCAACAATATGTTGAACTTGTTGTTGCCATTGCTGTGCCGTATTGAGCAAGCTTTCATTACGCTGAATAGATTGAACAAGCTGATTGTGTTGTTTAATGGCTTGGGCTAAACGCACGTTTTCTGAGTCAAATGAATTTATGGCAGTTTTTGCCGCTTGTCTGAGTTCGTTAAGCGTTTGCAAGATTTGTTCAGGAGCCTGATTAAGCTCAATTCGCAATTGATTGAGGCTAAACTGCTGCTCAAGTTCTTGCTGTAAGTTCGTCTGTTTTACTTGCAGTTGAGCTAGGTATTTCTGAACCTGTTCAAGCTCGGCATGACACTGGGTAAGCGCATGTTGGTGGGTTTGCCATGCATTAAATTTAGATTGCTCTAGCGCTACTGCTTGTTGCTCTTGCTGCTGCTGCAAATCAAATAAAGCTTTGGAAACTGCACTGTCATCAACACGATAGGGGTGATCTGTGCTTCCGCACACTAGACAAGCTTCACCTTCTTTAAGATTGGCTCGTAATTGCTCAATATTTTCAGTGTGTAGTAAACGCTGCTGTTGCAGGATGTGCTGTAACTTTTCACGCTCAGTTTTTGCTGTTTGGTATTCTTGTTCAGCTAACTGGCAAACGGTTTTAAGTTGCTGCTCTTGGGCTGAGGCTTGAGTATTTTTTTCGGTGAATTGCTGAAGTTCAGCATATAGCTCATGATAAATTTTTATTTTCTGTTGAATCAGATCTAACTGAGTGATTTGAGCAAGTTTCTGATCTTTGTCTTTATGCTGTTGTTCAAGTTTTAAATCAATCTGTTCAACTGTGCCGAGTGAAGTTACGAGTTGTTCGAGTTCACTTTTAGCTTCTGATAGCTTTTGGCGAGCAAGGGTAGGGTTACCGAGCTGTTGTTCAATCACTTCGTAATTTTGAATAAATTGCCCGAGCTGATGCAGATGTGCTGAAAGACCTTTATCCAACACAGCATATTGCTGGGTTTGGGTAAGTTGCTGTTGCAGATGAATTTGGTTCTGCTCAAGCTGTGCAATGTGCTGTTGCACACTGTTTTGCTGCTGGTGCAGTGGACTGAGTTTTTGCTCAAGTACATGTCTTTTTTCTTTGCACTTTTTATATTCATCGCCAATAAAAGCACGTTCCTGAATGGACTGTCGAACTTGATTTAAAGCATGTTGATGCTGTTGCTCAAAATCGAGCGTCTGTTTGAGTTCTTGTTCGGCAAGTTGATATTGTTTTTGTCCCGTTTCAAAAATTTGCACCAACTCATTAAACTTGGTCTGAGCTTGCTGAATTTGTGGCTCAAGTTGTTGTAGCGTTTGTAAATTTTGAGATTGCTGAAAAACTTGTGGGCGTATTTCAGAGAAAACTTCGAGCCGTTTTAATTGCTCACGCTCACCAGCCAATTGTTGATGGTGATTTTGCTGTGTTTGAAACTGTTGCTGTTTAGCTTGAACTTCCAGCTCAAGTTTTGCTTTGCGCTCAAACCATTGTTGTTGTTTATCTAAGACATTTTTTTGTTGTTCTAATTTTTGATGGTTTTGTTCGGCTTGCTGATATTGCTCGGTAAATGCAGCAATCTCTTCATCAGACAAAATTTCGATATGGCCTAAGAACTCTTCAAGCTGTTTACGCTGCTTTGCAATATCTGCTGTTTTACGAAAAGCCAGCTCACCAATTTTGGCGAAAATGCTGGAGTTGGTCAGGTACTCGAGTAACTCACCGCGTTCGCTGTCTCGTGCTTTTAAAAATGCGGTCACTTCTGACTGGGCAAGTAATACGGCACGCGTAAATTGTTCAAAAGAAAGCTGGGTAATTTGTTTAACTTTTTCATCAACTGCTTTGGCTTTGTCGGCAAGCACCACGCCATCGGTCAGGCATTTTAAATGCCGTTGTACGCTTTGTAATTTACCATTTGGGTTTTCACGCGCACGTTTAATTTCCCAACGTGCCAAATAGCGTTTTTGATCTTGTGCGATAAAGCAAAGTTCAGCAAAACCATGTCCTGTACCACGGCGTAATACAGTCAAAGGTGAGTTAGTGAGTAACTCTGAACCATCAACATCTTTTAATTTACCGTCGCTGTCTTTAAGGCGAGGCACCCGATTAAACAAAGCTAGGCACATGGCATCTAAAATGGTCGACTTGCCTGCACCCGTTTTCCCCACAATCGCAATGAGACCAGCATGGGCCAGAGGTGCGCTTTCAAAATCAATAAAGTGTTCATCAGAAAGAGATGCCAGATTTTTTATTCGAATGGATAAAATTTTCATGACATATCCTTAAGGGGTTGCATCATTTTCAAGATTTTTTTGTGCTTCTTGTACCAGACTCAGAAAATCTTTTAAGACCGCATCATCGGCGCTGTAACCTTGTTTTTCCCAGATATTTTGAAAGAGTTTTTCTGGTGTTGGTGGTTCAAGAGCGATTTGCTGAGTGGTATTTGAATCGGTGGTGTCTTTATTCACATATTGACGTGAAATACGTACTAAACGGTAGCGGTCAGGTGGTAGAGCCGCTTCAAACTGCTGACGTAAATTCGGCTGTGGTGGCGTTAAACTATAATATTCAATATCGACATATTCACGGTGGTCAATATTCTCAATCACACCGTTTGGCAATGCTTTGAGTTGTTGCAGCACTTCGTTTAATTCACCACGAATACGGTGCAATTGTATGCAACGTGGAATTTCGACAGCTTCAAATTGCAAACGACTGTCTGTGTCTTGAGTCGGGTCAATTTTGACTTCAACTACTTGGTGCTTATAGTTAATTTCACTAAAAGAAAGCGGAATGGGCGAACCACTATAACGAATATGCGGCTGACCTACTTTTTGTGGTTTATGCAAATGCCCTAAAGCCACGTAGTCGACAGCATCTTCAAATAAAGTCGTCGAAAGTGCTTCTTCATTACCAATAATGATTGGACGCTCAGAGTCGGATGTTTCCCCACCTTGCATATGCGCATGCGACATCAAAATAAGGGCTTGGTCTGGTGTTTTACGACGTTTGGCTTCTGCAATCAGTTGTTGATGCAAATAGGCAATCGCATTTTTACTGTTGGTGGTATGTTCATTAAAGCCCGTAATTTCGGCCGAACGTAAAAAAGGCAGGGCAAGGCACCACGCCACAATCTCTTGATTTTGATTATAAATAGGTAAAAGTAGTCGATCGAGATCTAAGGTTTTATCTTCATTCCAGCGAACCACCCCTACAGTTTTTGCATTGTATTTTTCTAAGAGTGGTTCGACCTGTTCAATACGGTAGCCAGAGTCATGGTTACCCGCAATCATGAGCGTTTGCATGTGCGGTGCAATACGATGTGCATCTGCTAAAAATTGATAGAGTTGTTTTTGTGCTTGAGAACCCGGGTTAATAACATCAAAAATATCGCCAGCAATGAGCAGGGCATGCGGTTGTTTTTCTTGAATTTGAATGAGTAACCAGCTTAAAAATTGTTGGTGTTCGTAGTGGCGTGAATGATTATAAAAAAACTGCCCCAAATGCCAGTCAGAAGTATGTAGAAAATGTACGGACATAGAAACAGACATCAAGCCAAAATAAACACAGATACGTTAGCATAAATTGGCAGGAGATTTTATCAAGACATTTTAAAGTGCTCGTTATTTAAGCCTAAGTTGAAACTTAAATTAAATTTTTCACTTTAAAGTTTGCTTTGTTACTATCAGGTCAAACAGTGAACTTTGAGAACAAAATGACCATTCATGAATACGAAGTAAAAATACAGTGGGAAGGCAATACAGGAACTGGCACTTCATCTTATCGCTCATATAAACGAGACTTTAGTATTCAACATCCGCAAAAGGCCACGATTCAAGGTTCATCAGACCCTGCTTATTTAGGCGATGTGACCAGATGGAACCCCGAAGATTTATTGGTGGCTTCTGCTTCAGCTTGTCATAAACTTTGGTATTTACACCTATGTGCAGTCAACCATATTCATGTGCTGAGTTATGTCGATCATGCACTTGGTTTTATGGAAGATGCAGATCCAGTTAAACGTGGTCACTTTACTCAAATTATTTTAAGACCAGAAGTTATTTTAGAAAAAGGTGCTGACCAAGAGCTTGCAGCAAAATTGCATGAAGAAGCGCATCATGAATGCATGATTGCCAATTCGGTGAATTTCCCAATTACATGTGAAGCCAGCTTTAGCTTTGCTGAATAATTAATATGAAATAGCCACCGATAAAAAGGCGGTGGCTATACATTAAAAAATAAATAGAGTTGTTAAATAAGATCTTTAAGCTGCATTTTCATCGACTTGAAAAATACCAAAAACGTTGTGGTCTAAATCGACAAAGTAACCATGCCAAGCACGACCGGGAATGGCGAATTTATCCATTGCGACAATGCCTCCTTGCGCTAAAATTTTTGCAGCCACTTCATCGAAATTTTCGACCTGAACCGAACAGGTAAATGCATTGGTGCCATATTCCATTGGCGGCGTTTGGGCTGGGCGTTTTAATAGTCCACCCATAATTGAAGGCGTTTCGATACGGTAATATTCAATCGGTAAGTTTTCATCGAGTTTAAATTGCCAGCCAAACACAGCTTGATAAAACTGCGCATCGCGGGCAGGGTTTGAAGACTGGATTTCAAAATAGGCAATATTGTTCATATTATTTAAAACATATTTTTATGGTGCAAAAAGTATACGCATAGCCTTTATAGCCACGAAAGGACTATTGTGTATGTTGAGCGTAAAATAAATGAAAGTGCTAGAAAATAAAAACCGACGATTCGAGTGATGAGAGAATCGTCGGTCAAAAACTTCATCAAGGGTTTCGGCTGCTAACAAAACCTAATCCGAAGGAAGGAAAGAGTCGTAATGAAAGGTCACCGAAACAATTTTGCGGATGCCGTGCAAAGGAAGTATTCGGTTGCTGCGACCTTATTACCCTATATAACGTCAAGAGATTCGAATTGGTTGACAGAAAAATGAAAAAAAATCGAAAAAAATTTATAATTATTTTTTGAACCCATAAATTAGGCAAAAATATGACCAAATTACGTTCTTACTTTCTCTGGTTTTTTGGTTTATGCATTGTACTGACCTTAATTGTAGGTGTGGTTGCAGCACTATTACCAGCGAGTGTAGGCGGTATTTTAACAGCCGTTCCATATTTAGGGGCAATGATTTTTGTCTTATTTAAATTTTTAAAGAAAGAACGCCGTGCACCGACTATACAAGAAAAAAAGAAATTTACTTTAGGTTTTACCCTGATTTTTTGGGGCTATAACTTATGTGGTGTTTTATTTGGTCTGTTTTTATTTGCCAGAAAAGACCCTGAGATTTTGCAGAACTTTATGCTTTACCTCAAACAACCTCAGTTCTTGAGCATTATGGTGATTATGCTTTTAATGTTAGCTATTCCGCTTTATTTAATTACTTACTGGTTTTATGGCAAACAGGCACAGCGAATGGCAGACAAAATGTTTAATGTGCAATAGAACAGTACAAAAACAGCTACGATTAAATATAAATGAGTCTTATATAATGAAATAAAACTTGTGTCCTCGGTTTTGGAGGAAATATGAATAAGAATGTATTAATCACGGGTGCCAGTGGTTTTATCGGAACGCATTTAATTAAGTTCCTGCTGCAAAAAAATTATAAGGTGATTGCTGTGACACGGCAGGCTGGAAAGAAATCTGACGATCCTGCCTTACAGTGGGTGCAAAAATTTGAAGATATTACGACACGTCAAATTGACTATGTGGTGAATTTGGCAGGTGCAAATATTGGCGAAAAACGCTGGACCGAGTCACATAAAAAACAACTCATTGAAAGCCGAGTAAACACGACCCGAAAGTTATATGCATGGCTCACGCGATCTGAAATTTTTCCAGAAGTGATTGTCTCTGGTTCGGCGATTGGATATTACGGGATTGATGATCAAGAAAAGTGGGCAGAGGTGTGCAATGAACAAAGCCTGCCACAGCCTATTTTTATGTCCGAGCTTTGCCAAGAATGGGAGCACGCAGCTTTAGCAGATACTCAGCAAAATACTAAAATTATTCGCTTAGGTGTAGTGTTTGGGCAGGGCGGTGGTATTTTGCCTAAAATGTTGCTTCCGATTCGACTCAATTTAGTCGGTCAAATTGGCCATGGTCGTCAGCCTGTGGTTTGGGTACACATTGAAGACGTGTTAAGTGCAATCGAGTTTATATTTAAGCATCCTCAATCTGCCCAAATTCACAATGTCGTAGCGCCGGAAAACGTGACTCAAAAGGTATTTGTTGAACAAGCTGCTGAGGTTTTGAATAAGAAACCACTGTTGTCAGCGCCTAGCACGGTTTTTCGCTGTTTATTGGGCGAACAGTCGCAGTTGATCTTAAATGGGCAATACGTCAAACCCGCTGCCTTACAAGCAGAAGGATTTGAGTTTGCTTATCCGCAATTAAAAATGGCTTTAGAGAATATATTGGCGTCAGGCTAAAATTTTATTTTGCAAACGCTCTGGCGAATAAGCTTTGGCATCCACTAATGTCGGTTGACCCAGCATAAGCTGACGGAGCAATTGTGCAGAGCCTGCGCCCATACATAACCCATTTCTAAAGTGACCAAAGTTTGCCCAGAGGTTATCCATTTCAGGCATTTTGCCAATATAAGGAACGCCATTTGGTGAACTTGGTCTGAGGCCTGCCCAGCGATGTACAATCGGGAAATCGGCCAGTTCAGGCACCATTTCTAAACACGCTTCTAAAATATTGTGCTGGGTGGTTTCATCGGTAGAAGTGTCAAAACCACGATGTGCCATGCTTGACCCACACACAATATGACCGTCCATACGAGGAATCAAATACATCACTCGATTCATGCACATGGTCGGTAGCCAGTGAGCAGGGGTTTTAAACAACAGCATTTGACCTTGAACAGGTTCGACTGGAATGTCGAGTTGTAATTGTGAGTTCCAGTAATGGCTCCAAGCGCCCGAAGCTATTACAAAATGATCTGCTGTGTGTTTGCGACCATCTTCGGTTTGTATGGCTTCTATGACATCACCATGTTGAATCAGTTTTTTAACAGCAGAGTGCTCAAAAAATTCAACATTGGGATGTTGTTTTAAATAACTAATCAGCGACTGTAATACGCGTGGATTGCGAATATTAGACAGTTCAGGGAAATAAATCGCTTCTTGAAACTGATCGGAAATATGCGGGTTGACTTGCTCTAGGGCATCTCGCTGTAAATATTCGCAGCGCTGCATGGGTTCTTGATGTTGTTCGGCGTAGGAAAGCCCAACGTCAAAATCCTCTTCATCAAAAATCAGCATGCCTGTGTCATGTATTTCAAAATCAATTCCTGTAATAGGGTAGAGTTTTTGGTTCCATGCTTGATAAGACGCTTTGCCAAATTGAGCGAGTTGGTTCACTGCATGCACATAGCGCCACGGATACATCGGAGAGAGAATGCCTCCGCCAGCCCAAGAGGCTGCTTGTCCCGCTTGTTGTTGATCAAAAATGCTGACTTTACAGCCTTGTTCAACCAACTCCAGCGCAGACATTAATCCACTTATGCCCGCGCCAATGATTGCAATATGCATGCAGTGTTATCCTTTCTCTGCGAACTTAGTTCATTTCCTTGAGTTTTTCGGCAGCGGTTTCTGCAAAGTAAGTCCAGATCCCGTCTGCACCTGCGCGGCGGCAGCACATCAGTGATTCTAAAATGACTGAATCTGATAACCAGCCATTTTGAATTGCGCCAGCTAACATTGCATATTCACCACTCACTTGGTAAATGAATGTCGGAATACCAAAGGTATCTTTCACTTCACGTACCACATCCAGATATGGCATGCCCGGTTTTACAATCACCATGTCGGCGCCTTCTTGAATATCAAGCGCGATTTCATGTAACGCTTCGGCACGGTTGGCAAAGTCCATCTGGTAGTTATATTTATTACCACCTTTTAGGTTGGATGCAGAGCCAACAGCATCACGGAATGGACCATAGAAGCTAGATGCATATTTCGCAGAGTAGGCCATGATGTTGGTGTAGATGTGACCATTGGCTTCTAAAGCCTGACGAATCGCGCCAATACGGCCATCCATCATGTCACTTGGTGCAATCACTTCGGCACCTGCTTCAGCGTGACTTAAGGCTTGTTTAATCAAGCACTCTACAGTCTCGTCATTCAGCACATAGCCAGTTTCATCAATAATGCCATCTTGACCATGAGTGGTGTATGGGTCGAGGGCACCATCAGTGATTAACACCATTTCTGGTAATTCTTTTTTAAGCAAACGGCAGGTGGTTTGTACTAAACCATCTTCACGCCATGCAGCTTCTGCGGTGAGGCTTTTATCTTCTTGCGGGGTAACTGGAAAAAGAGCCAGTTTTGATACGCCCAATTCCAGAAGTCTTTCAGCTTTTTTCAGTAACAAATCTGCCGATAAACGCTGAATGTTTGGCATACTTGGAATATCTTGGGTCTGATTTTGTCCCGGTAATACAAATACTGGATAAATCAAGTGATTGGTAGTGAGCTGTGTTTCGCTGACCATCGCACGCAACTGGTCATTTTTACGGATACGGCGCATGCGAGTGGCTGGAAATGCAGGACGATTGAACGTATAAGTCATAACAATCTCGATGTTCGGTATTACACTAGGATAGGTTGGCGGATATTCCATTACTGTCAACCGACTGCTGTATTGTAGCCCCATAATGCTGGATTTGTACAAAATTATGGGTGTTTATCATGCTTTTAAATTTAGGCAATGTATGAGTGATGAAAAGAAAAATTGGACTGGGAACATCCATTTAGGCGCAAAAACTGACCTGACTGTGGTTCTTAACCAATTATGTAAGGCGTTTAATAGCTCTCCTTTTTTTAAGCATAGTGGAATGATTATGCGTGTGGTGGACGGGCACATTGAAGGCTATATCGAGATGCAACCCAACCTAATTGGCAATCTGGCATTTCAGATTTTGCATGGCGGCGTTGCTGCAACCTTGCTCGATAGTATTGGCGGAATTGTGGCAATGGAGCACCTCTATCGCCGTTCGACCCCAGAAACTTTAACTGAAACCATTAAACAAGTGTCGCGTTTGGCAACAGTCGACATGCGTGTAGATTATTTAGCACTGGGGCGTGGTAAGTATTTTATTGCCCGTGCTGAAGTGTTACGTTTAGGTCGTAAGGGCTGCACCATGCGCATGACCATGGTCAATGATGAAGAGAAAGCTATTGCTGCGGGTATTGCTTCATATGCCTATTAAGCAATGAATTGAACCATTTAAAAGCGCCAAGTGCGCTTTTTTTAGTGTTTGAAAAGCTAAAATTTTTACAAAAACTTTGAGATAAACATTAATTTAATTAGAACGAACGCATGAGTTATAAATTTTTATTCTCATATTATGAGGTTTTAGCGTTAAAATTACCTCCTTTGACAATGCGATATGTCTTGTTTATAGAAAAATAAAAACTCTATAACAAGGTGTAGTGCGAGATTGATGGCAAAGCCAACTCATCTTTAGGAACATACCATGACTGATGCACAAAGCAATGTACAAGAAACAGTGCCAACAACATCTGCCTCGGATGAAAACAATCAAAACAAGCGCAAAAAATTTCTTGGTTTTTTTGCGCTGATTTTATTGATCGCCGCTATTTTATATGCAATTTGGGCATTATTTTTAAATCATTCCGTGAGTACGGATAATGCTTATGTCGGTGCTGAAACCGCGCAAATTACTTCAATGGTGAGCGGTCAGGTCGCTCAGGTTGTCGTAAAAGATACTCAAACGGTACATCGTGGTGACGTGCTGGTTCGTATTGATGACCGCGATGCCAAAATTGCATTAGCGCAAGCTGAGGCGGAACTCGCAAAAGCAAAACGCCAATACAAACAAACTGCGGCAAATAGTAGCTCTTTAAACTCTCAAGTTGTGGTTCGTGCTGACGAAATTAACAGCGCTAAAGCACAGGTTGCTCAAGCGCAAGCCGACTACGACAAAGCTGGGTTAGAACTCAACCGCCGTGCACAACTTGCCGCGTCTGGTGCAGTGTCTAAAGAAGAACTCACTAAGGCACAAAGTGCAGTTGAAACCGCCAAAGCAGGGCTAGAGCTTGCTAAAGCTGGTTTAGCGCAAGCGTCTTCAAGTCGTAAAGCTGCCGAAAGTACCTTAGCTGCAAACGAAGCCTTAATTCAGGGTGTAAGCGAAGTTTCAACACCTGATGTACAAGTTGCACAGGCGCATGTTGAACAAGCTCAGCTTGATTTAGAACGTACCGTGATTCGTGCGCCAGTTGATGGTGTGGTCACACGTCGTAATATTCAAGTTGGTCAACGTGTTGCACCGGGCACTAGCATGATGATGATTGTGCCGCTGAATGATTTATATGTAGATGCAAACTTTAAAGAAAGTCAGTTGAAAAAAGTCCGTCCGGGTCAAATCGTTACGCTTACTTCAGATTTATATGGCGACGATGTTGAATATCACGGCAAAGTGATGGGCTTCTCTGGTGGTACAGGCTCTGCCTTTGCCTTAATTCCGGCTCAAAACGCAACAGGTAACTGGATTAAAGTGGTTCAACGCTTACCAGTTCGTATTGCACTTGACCCGAAAGAACTTGCTGAACACCCACTGCGTGTTGGCTTGTCGATGGAAGCAAAAGTCGACTTATCTGCGAAGTAAACGCTTATGAAAACGCAAACACCTTTTGCCGAACTAAGCGGTGGCCGTTTAATACTGGCAGCGTTTGTTATTGCCTTGTCGAACTTTATGGTCGTGCTTGATACGACCATTGCCAACGTATCTGTACCGCACATTACCGGTAACCTTGCTGTTTCAAGTACACAAGGCACATGGGTTGTTACGTCGTATGCAGTTGCAGAAGCGATTTGTGTACCTTTAACGGGTTGGCTTGCAGGCCGCTTTGGTACCGTTCGGGTTTTTATTTTTGGCCTGATTGGTTTTACCATTTTTTCGTTTTTGTGCGGTCTAGCAAACTCGTTAGGCATGCTGGTGTTTTTCCGTATTGGACAAGGTCTATGCGGTGGCCCCCTCATGCCACTCAGCCAAACCTTGCTCATGCGTATTTTCCCTAAAGAAAAACATGCACAGGCGATGGGCCTATGGGCAATGACGACCGTCGTTGGGCCAATTTTAGGACCAATTTTGGGTGGTCTGATTAGTGACAACCTGTCTTGGCACTGGATTTTCTTTATTAACATACCAGTCGGCATTATTTGTGTTTTAGCGGCAATCCGTTTGCTTAAACCAGCCGAAACAGAAACGATTTCTTTAAGAATCGATACCGTCGGATTAGGTCTGTTAATTTTGTGGATTGGTGCGCTACAGCTCATGCTCGATTTAGGGCACGAACGTGACTGGTTTAATAGCACCAGCATTGTGGTGTTAGGCTTAACTGCCGCCATAGGCTTTGTGGTGTTCCTCATATGGGAGCTGACCGATAAGCATCCCGTCGTGGACGTCAAAGTCTTTAGGCATAGGGGCTTTGCAATTTCAGTACTGGCCTTGTCGCTCGGCTTTGGAGCATTCTTTGGCAGCATTGTACTGATTCCACAGTGGCTGCAAATGAACCTTTCCTACACCGCCACGTGGGCAGGCTATTTAACCGCAACCATGGGCTTTGGTAGTTTGACCATGTCACCGATTGTGGCAAAGCTTTCGACCAAACATGACCCAAGAGCACTAGCGAGTTTTGGTCTGATTTTGCTGGGCGGTGTGACCTTAATGCGGGCATTCTGGACCACAGACGCCGACTTTATGGCACTGGCTTGGCCGCAAATCCTGCAAGGTTTTGCAGTACCGTTCTTCTTTATTCCACTGTCGAATATTGCGCTCGGTTCGGTACTCCAGCAAGAGATTGCATCTGCTGCGGGCCTTATGAACTTTTTAAGAACTATGGCAGGGGCGATTGGTGCTTCAATTGCAGTGACCGTGTGGGACGACCACGCCAAAGTTGCACGTAGTGAAATGGTGTCTAACCTAAATACTGCTGAAGTTCAAAATAACCTTGCACAAAATGGTTTTTCGGCTGACTCGACCTTAGGAATTATTTCAAACCTCGTTGATAAAGAAGCGATTACCATGTCGGCAAACCATGTATTTTTGCTGTTTGCAATGGTGTTTGTTTTTGCGGGGCTGGTCATTTGGCTGTGTCCGAAACCCAAAGGAGATGTCAGCGGAATGCCATCTCACTAAACACAAAAAAGCATCTCTTCGGAGGTGCTTTTTTTAGATCTATTAAAAAATAGAGCGAGTCTATAAATGGTAGATTTTGCCTGTATTTCACTAAATAAAGCATGCCAGAATCGGGCAGATCAAATATAAAAGCGTGTAATATCAAGCAAGGAGGCTTAATACAGGGCACAGGAAAAACGCCCTTAAACATTCAATATTATAAAACCTTATTTTTATCAAAGATTAAAAAAACTTAATACCTGAAAACAAAGAAGCTTGCATGGCAATTGCATGGATAGGCAAGCGTATATATTGGAGTTATCACGTGAATATAAAATATTCATTTTTGTTCAGTAGTTTATTAGCAGTCGGTTTATTACAAGGATGTGGAGATGATTCTTCAGATCAACCCAAGGATGACTCAAATACAACCCCGCCCAATTTAATTGTTGATAATGACCCCACCAGTTGTAGCAAACTGGCACAAGACGGTTCAAGCGTGGTGGTCGGTTCAAACCAAAATGGTGACCCAGCAGCGCCTGAAGGTGCATCGGGTTATAGACTCGGTAACACGGTTAAATACGCAGATAAATATATGGTGGTGGCAAATACACCACTCGCGGTAAAAGCGGGTTGTGATGTTTTAAGAGCAGGCGGCAGTGCAGTCGATGCAGCCGTTGCGGTACAAGCAGTGTTAGGTTTAGTCGAGCCACAATCGAGCACGATTGCGGGTAGTGGTTTTATGATGTATTACGATGCCAAAACCAAAAAAGTCACGGCTTATGATGGCCGTGAAACCGCACCAGCCGCAGCCAACGAATATTATTTAATTCGCCAAGATATATATGACCCAAATTCACCAGCACCTGTACCAAGTGCCCGCCGTAGTGGTCGCTCGATTGGTGTGCCAGGTGTGATGCGTTTGCTTGAACAAGCACAAAAAGAACATGGCAAACTCAAATGGAACCAGCTTTTTGGTGAAGCGATTGGTTTGGCGGATAACGGTTTCCGTATTCCGGGTCGTTTGGCAGATGCAATTGCAAGTAATGCAAACAGCTTAGCGCTCGATGCAAATGCAATGGCAACCTATTTCTACACAGATGGATCACCACGTAAAGTGGGTGAGACCATGACCAATAAAGCCTATGCAAAAACCCTAGAAGCCCTTGCCACGCAAGGCGCAAATGCGCTGCACACTGGTCCAATTGCTCAAGCGATTGTGGCAAAAGCAGGACAGACGTTAGGGGATGACCTAGCAAGAACTCCAATTACCCCAAGCTTAATGACCTTGCAGGATTTATCGAACTATCAGGTTAAAAAACGCGACCCGATTTGTACGACGTATCGTGACCGTTACTATGTGTGTACTATGCCGCCTCCATCTTCGGGAGGGATTGCGGTTGCGCAAACGCTGGGTATTTTAGAAAACTTTGATATGTCGCTTTACCCACCTAAAAACCCTGAAAATGAAGGTGGTGTGCCAGATGTGATGGGCGTGCATTTAGTGTCTGAGGCAGAACGTTTGGCTTACGCCGACCGTGATAAATATGTGGCAGATACTGACTTTGTTGCTTTACCAGCACAGGGTATTGCAAGCTTTATTGATAAAAATTACTTAAAACAACGTGCAGCACTGATTAACCCGAACCAAAGTATGGGCGTTGCGCCAGCGGGTAATTTCAACCCAGCTTCGGGTGTCGACACCACTGTTGAACATGGTACAACTCAGTTCACGATTGTAGACGCCTATGGCAATGTGGTTTCAATGACATCGACTGTTGAATCGAGTATGGGTTCATTCCACATGGTGGATGGTTTCTTGCTGTCAAACCAGTTAACTGACTTTAGTGCCAACCCGCTAGACAGCACGGGAGCACTGGTTGCCAACCGTGTAGAAGGTGGCAAACGCCCACGGAGTACCATGGCGCCAACTTTAGTGTTTAAAGGCACCACGCCAGATGAGTTTTATATGGCAACAGGTTCACCAGGTGGCGGTACGATCATTCAATATGTAGTTAAAACTTTGGTGGGTGCGCTGGACTGGAACTTAAACGCTCAGCAGGCGACTTCGCTTGTTAACTTTGGTGCAACCAATAGCAAAAACACCAATGTGGATAGCTCGAATGTGCAGCTTTCTTTACTTGATTTGATTGAAGGCTTAAAAGCAAAAGGGCATGGCGTTGCCAACACTGCTCAAACCAGCGGTATTTCAACGATTATGAAAGTAAATATTAATAATCAAAGCAAATACGCAGGTGGGGTAGACCCACGCCGTGAAGGTATTGTGTTAGGCAATGGTGCTTTATAGACCAAACTTTAAAAAAAGCTGTCATTTTGGCAGCTTTTTTATGTGGCCCTTGAAAAAAACAAAAGACACTCAATTATGTAAATATGTTCATCAGTAGCAGACTGTTGATAAAATGCACAGTATTTTATTTTAGTTATGCTATGATGTTCAGACATTCATGGGGATGTTATTGGCTTCGACGCTGGTGATGAAACTCATAGATGCATGCCGAGAGCGCATTTTCTCTCGTAAATCAAATTTGCATATTTTAGTCGCAAACGACGAAACTTACGCTCTAGCTGCCTAAGGGCAGTTTGTCCGCTTCCTAGAATACTTGTGGTTTAGGAACCCGACCGTAGCGCACGCACACAAGTCCGTATAGAGTCAAGCCTCGGGGCTTTATACCAAACTTAGAGGATCGCAACTTGTACCCTGTTCGTCGGGTCACTTGGTGTTAAAACAATAGACGATATCTAAGCATGTAGTATTCTCGAGCGTAATGCTGGCGGACGCGGGTTCAACTCCCGCCATCTCCACCAAAATTCGTGAAAAGCCCTGAAACGTAAGTTTCGGGGTTTTTTATTAATAACTGTTTACTAATAAATGATGTGATTTGAATATATTGAATATAAGAATTACTCTTCAAAAACTATTTAATTTAATATTTCTTAAAACCCAAAAATAATAACTATTGATATATAAAAACTTTTTAGTATGAAAAATCTTTGAATTTTATTATTCTTATTTTAATTATTAAATAAAATGGTTCATTGGCATGGATAAAAAGAAATTATCTGAGCGAGATATATGCAGTAAATTTATTAATCCAGCTTTAGAACAAGCAGGGTGGACAGCGCATCAAATTCGTGAAGAAGTTACTTTTACCAATGGCCAAATTATGGTGCGGGGAAAATTGCATACTCGTGGTGAGCGTAAACGTGCTGACTATGTTCTTTATTATAAAAAAAATATCCCTTTAGCAGTTATTGAAGCTAAAGATAACAATCATAGTGTTGGAGCTGGTATGCAACAGGCTTTAGCCTATGCAGATTGCTTACAAGTGCCTTTTATTTTTTCGAGTAATGGAGATGGATTCTTATTCCACGATCAAACAGGATTATTTGGAAAAGTTGAACAAGAATTAGGATTAGATGAGTTTCCTTCACCAGAACATCTATGGAAACTTTATGAGCAACATAAAGGATTAACAACGCCAGAGTCAAAGCAAATTGTTGAATACCCATATTATGATGATGGCTCAGGGCGTATACCACGTTATTACCAAGTAAATGCGATTAATAAAACTATTGAGGCAATTGCACGTGGTCAAAATCGCATCTTACTTGTGATGGCGACAGGTACAGGTAAAACCTATACAGCTTTTCAAATTATATGGAGGCTATGGAAGGCTGGTGCTAAAAAACGGATTTTATTTTTAGCAGATCGAAATATTTTAGTAGACCAAACTAAGAATAAAGATTTCAAACCTTTCGGTCAGAAAATGACAAAAATATCAAAGAGAATGATTGATAAGAGTTATGAAATCTATCTTTCACTTTATCAAGCAGTGACTGGTTCAGAAGAAGAAAAAAATATCTATAAACAGTTTAGTCCTGAATTCTTTGACTTAATTATTATTGATGAATGTCATCGTGGTAGTGCTAATGAGGATTCGGCTTGGCGTGAAATTTTAGAATATTTTAGTTCAGCCACTCATGTTGGTTTAACGGCTACTCCAAAAGAGACGAAAGACACTTCAAATATTACATATTTTGGTGATCCCGTTTATACCTATACATTAAAACAGGGGATTCAAGATGGTTTTCTTGCACCTTATAAAGTTATCCGTATCGATATAGATAAAGATTTACAAGGATGGCGTCCAGAAAAAGGCAAGAAAGATCTGCATGGATATGAAATTACAGATCGTATTTATAATCTAAAAGATATGGACAAGGGACTTGTTTTAAAAAAGCGAACAGAACTTGTTGCTAAAAAAATTACAGAGTTTTTAGTTAATACTGATCCCTATGCAAAGACAATTGTGTTTTGTGACGATATTGACCATGCAGAACGTATGCGAGAAGCCCTAGTTAATTTGAATCCTGAACGAATCAAAGAAAACTATAAATTTGTCATGAAAATTACAGGCGATGATAAAGAGGGTAAAGCTGAGCTAGATAACTTTATTAATCCTGAAGAACGATACCCCGTCATAGCGACAACATCTAAACTGATGACCACAGGTGTAGATTCTGAAACTTGTAAATTGATCGTACTTGATCAGCATATTAAGTCTATGACTGAGTTTAAACAGATGATTGGTCGTGGTACACGTATTAATGAAGAGTTTGGAAAAACTTGGTTTACGATTATGGATTTTAAAAAAGCGACAGAACTTTTTAGTGATCCAGCTTTTGATGGGGAACCGGTTGTTATTTATGAACCAAAACCTGATGAACCTATCGTACCACCTGATGAGACAGATATAGGTGATGAAGATGATACAGATAAGGAAGATGACACAGATGATTCCGATGACGACTCAACAATAGGCGGTACTTCTGGTGGTGATGATACTGGCGGAGGCGGTGGAGAATTACCAAGAAAATTTTATGTAAATGATGTCTCAGTTAACGTGATAGGGGAACGAGTTCAGTTCTATGATAATGATGGTAAATTAGTTACTGAGTCTTTGAAAGATTATACACGGCAACATATTTTAAAGGATTATCAATCACTAGATGCATTTTTAAGAAAATGGAAAGGTGCCGATAAAAAATCATTAATTATTGATGAGTTTAAAAAACAAGGTGTAATTTTTGAAGCATTAGAGGATGAGGTAGGCAAAGACTTTGATCCTTTTGATATGATTTGCCATATTGCTTTTGACCAACCTGCGTTAACTAAAAAAGAACGTGCTAATAATGTGCGTAAACGTAACTATTTCACAAAATATAATGAGCAAGCTCGTCAAGTTTTAGATGCATTATTAGATAAATATGCAGATCAGGGAATTGAACCAATTGAAGATGTAAAGATTTTACAAATTCCTCCGTTTAATCAAATGGGATCAATCATTGAAATTATTCAGTCATTTGGATCGGTTGAAGCGTATACAAATGCTTTAAAAGAATTAGGAGATCATTTATATGATGATGCATCTTAATTGCCTGATTGGTACAATTGCCGCCAAATTTTTAAAATCTAATGCAGTTGTAATATGAGCATTTCAGGAACAATTAAATCCATTCAAGATACCATGCGTGAAGACGTAGGCGTTGATGGTGATGTACAACGTCTTGGACAGTTGGTGTGGATGTTGTTCCTTAAAGTTGTTGATGACCGAGAAAATGAACTATCAACTTTGGCTTTATTGGAAGGACAAACTTTTAAATCTCCGATTCCTGAAAAATTTCGTTGGCGTAACTGGGCTGCTAATGATGAGGGAATGACAGGGGATGAGCTTAAAGATTTTATTGATAATCAATTATTTCCAGCATTACAAAATTTAGCTGTTGAAAATGATGACCCACGCGCTCGTGTAGTACAAAATGTATTTTCTGATGCATATAACTATATGAAATCTGGCGGCTTAATTCGTAAAATCATTAACCAAATACAGAAAGGGTTCGATTTTAATAAATCTAAAGAGCGTCATGCCTTTGGTGATATTTACGAACAGTTATTACGTGATTTGCAAGCAGCCAAGAATTCAGGTGAGTTTTATACTCCGCGTGCAGTCACCACTTTTATGGCGCAGATCGTTGATCCCCAATTAGGTGAGTCTGTACTTGATCCTGCATGTGGTACAGGTGGATTCCTTACTTCTGCAATTGAGCATAAACGTGAAAATTATGTTCAAACTGCTGAAGATGAAAAGATATTACAAAATAGTATTTACGGAATAGAAAAGAAGCCTTTGCCGCATTTACTATGTACAACCAATATGATTTTGCATGGTATTGATGTACCTGTACAAATCCGTAGAGATAATACTTTATCGTATCCATTAATCTCATGGGGAACTGATAAACGTGTAGATGTAGTTCTGACTAACCCTCCATTTGGTGGCACGGAAGAACAAGGTATTGAAAAGAATTTTCCTTCAAAATTTCAGACTCGCGAAACAGCTGACTTATTTATGGTGTTGATCATTCAGCTTTTAAAAGTGCATGGTCGTGCAGCAGTAGTATTGCCAGATGGCTTTATGTTTGGTGAGGGCATTAAAACAGCCATTAAAGAAAAATTAATGGAAGACTGTAATCTACATACAATTGTTCGTTTACCTAAGTCTGTATTCGCACCTTACACATCGATTAGTACCAATATTTTGTTCTTTACCAAGGGTAAGAAAACAGAACATGTATGGTTCTATGAGCATCAATTGCCACAGGGTGTGAAAGCCTATAGTAAAACCAAACCCTTACAGCTTAAAGAATTTGACACTCTAAAATCATGGTGGGGCGTCGAGCGTGATGGTTTTGCTAGTCGTGTAGCAAATGAACAAGCATGGAAAGTGTCACTTCAAGATATTATTGATCGTAACTATAACCTTGATATAAAAAATCCTCATCAAGTTGAAGAAGATGTAAAAGATCCTAAAGAGCTTTTAGCAAAATATGAAAGTCTTGAAGCTGAGGTTGCTAAAATTCGCCAGCAATTAAAAACAATTTTAGATGAAGCTTTGGGTCAATAATTCAGGATGAGTAAGATGACAGATGTTAAAAAACTCATTACTGAGCATTTAGATATTTGGTTGACAGCAGAAACTGAGAAAAAATCAGGGCGTGGACGTAGTTCAAATTCTAGTAATTTAATTTATGGTGTTCAAAAATTACGTGAGTTAATTTTGGAATTAGCTTTTCTTGGTAAATTAGTTCCTAATGAAATAAAATCTTTTAATTTGCTAGAACAAATTTTAAGCGAACAAAAGGAATTAGTAAAAAATAAAATTTTAAAAAAGACAACGGATATAAAGATCGTAGACTACTCTGAATTTAGTTATTCTTTGCCTAATACATGGGTTTTATTAAAACTAGCAGATTCAGGTTATAACTTAGGCCAAAAAGTTCCTGACTCCAAATTCTCTTACATTGATGTATCTGCAATTAATAGTATTTATGGACGTGTTGAAAACCAATCAATTTTAAATGCAGATGAGGCACCTTCACGAGCACGTAAGAAAGTCAGTCAAGGTACAATTATATATTCTACGATTAGGCCTTATCTAAACAATATTGCCGTCATTGACAAAGTTTTTGAATATGAACCTATTGCGAGTACAGCTTTTGCAGTAATTCATCCATACAAAGCTATTGATTCTTATTATTTATTTTATTACTTGCGTAGTCCATTATTTGTAAAATATGTTGAATCGCAACAAGTAGGAATTGCATATCCTGCTATTAATGATAAGCAATTTTTTAGTGGGTTATTACCAGTTCCACCTTTAGATGAACAACGACGCATTGTTGCTAAAGTGGATGAACTAATGCAACTGTGCGATCAACTTGAACAACAGCAAAATTTAAGCTTAGAAGCGCATGATCAATTGGTTGATACATTCTTAAGTGTTTTAATTAATTCATCCGATGTGGATGAGTTTAAGCAGAATTGGAATCGTATTTCAGAAAACTTTGATCTGCTATTTACTACTGAATACAGTATCGAACAGCTAAAACAAACGATTTTGCAATTGGCTGTAACGGGTAAATTGGTCAAGCTAGAAGCAATGGATGAGATGACAAAGCTAGAAATTCATCAACATAAAATTAACTTTTCAAAGAAGAACAGTGAAGCTAATTTTGTTAATTTCCACGGATTGAATGAACTCAAAAATAGTTTTTCAAAAAATATGGAACTCTTTCGATTAGGTGATATAGCAGACATTGTTAGAGGTGGATCTCCACGCCCTGCTGGTGACTTAAGATTTTATGAGGGAAATATCCCTTTTCTGAAGGTTGCCGATATTACTAGATCAAAAGGGAAATTTGTAGAAGGGCATACTTCTACTATTAAAGAAGCTGGATTACATAAAACAAGATTTATCGATTCACGAACAGTGTTACTCACTAATAGTGGAGCAACACTTGGTGTTCCAGCAATTTGTGAATTTCCAACTACATTTAATGATGGTGTAGCTGCATTTATTAATTTATCAAATCATGTATTTGATGAATATCTATATTTATATTTATCTACTTTAACCAAATGGTTCTTAAATGTTGCTGCACAAGGACAGGGACAGCCTAATTTAAATACAGACATTGTTAAGTCAACATGGATAGCGCTTCCGATACGTAAAGTTCAAATAGAAATAGTCGATATGGTTGATAATCTTTTTTCTATTATTGATCAGCTTCAAACTTTACAAAGTAAGTTGCGTAAAACTAAGGTTAATTTGGCGGATAGTTTTGTTGCTAACGCCTTGCTTGATTCAAATGATCGTAATGAAGCTGAAACAGAAGATAATATAATTCAGTTTAAAAAGCCGATTGAGATTGTTAAGCAGGCGAAACAAAAAAGTGCGGATCAGATTGATTTGTTTGCAGATGATAGTGTTGAAGATGATATAAAACTTCTGTCTTTAGCTGCTGAAATCACATTCCAGTTGCATACAGAACCAACTTTTGGTCATTTAAAGCTACAAAAATTGATCTACTTATGCCAACAGTTAAAGCATATGGATTTGGCTGCTGATTTTAAACAACATGCTGCTGGTCCTTATGATCGTAATGTCGCAATATATATTGATACTGAGTTTAAAAAGCGTCAGTGGTTTAGCTACCATAAAGATGAAACGCCAAAGTACAAACAACTTCGAAAATGTGGGGAACATAAGACAGATTTCGAAAGATTCTTTGCAAAAGAAGCATCCGAACTCAATCTATTATTAGGACTTTTTAGAACGAGCAAATCTGATCATATAGAAATTATTGCAACGCTCTTTGCTTGTTGGTTACGTTTGCTTGAGCAAAAGCAATCGATTACTGAAGAGCAGCTTTTAAAAGACTTTTATGCTTGGTCTGAAGAGAAGAAGAAGTTTAGTAAAGATGAAGTCCTTAATGGTTATAAGTGGATGCATCAATATTCAGTTATACCGCAGCTTTAAATAAGATATAAATTGAGTAAGACGAAAATGTTGTGGACTTCATTTAGAGATAAATATGGAAGAGTTCAATCTTTTGAAGTAGATAAATATCAAGAAGATATTCTACGGTTTATCGAGTCTACTTTAGATGCTATTCCTTTAGCTGCTAACACTCCAGAGAATGGACGGGTAACGGTTTGTTATCGCTTTAAAAACGGGAATGAAATTGGAATTTTATTAAATGACACTGCTCCTACTTTTTATATAAATGAGAAGGTAGTTGAAAACAATCTTTGTAAAGATGGTGAGTTTAATTCATTAGTTGAGAATATAAAGGACAGTGAAAAGGGAGGGCACATATATCCACACCCTATACATAAATTACCTAATACAACTGTCTTGAGGACTCCAGTAAATACGCTCAGTCCCACTTTTGATAATAGAGTTTATGTAATTAGTCAGGTCAATTATGGCCTAGTTATTAAGCTACTTCATTTAGTAGCATTGTAATAAAGTCACTAATTCATATTATTTTATCTTTAGAGGCATTTCATCTCTACCAAAATTATCAATAAAAAAACCACTTATGATAAGTGGTTTTTTATTGATTGATTATTTACGGCAATCATCAGGTCCTAACTCATCTTTGGTATAAGTAGAATTTATTTTTTTTAGCCACCCTTGTTCTTTAGAATTAAGCCAAGCATAAATATCTTTATAGTTATTTTGTTCTTCAGGTGAGATTATGTCTTTTGTTTGACGAGCAAATTTTGCCATCCAGCAGATTTTATTTAGCTTACTAGCGTTCAAACTTTCTTCAATAACATAACCATTCCCAGCTCCTTCTTCGAAAGCTTTTAATGCATTTGCTTTTGTTAATGTTGCATAAACTAAAGATTTAGTGACGTCACTATTTTTTTCTTGAAGAGCATATCTATACACTCGGTAATCTGTAGTTATTACACTGACTGCGCCACGCCCTGCATTAACTAAAGCTTCTCTATCGTTATTTACTTGTGTATTTGCACAACCATTAATGAAAAGCATAAACAGAGGGGCACAGATAAATTTAATATAAGTTTTGGTTGCCAACATTATGTGGGTCTCCTGAATATTCTCTATTTTGTTTCATAATTTGGATCATTTTAGGGTTATAGTCTTGGCCAAAGACTTTTTTGAACATATTTCGGTTGATGTGTAGGGGGCCGTGATTCATTTGTAAATCTGCTAAGTCCCTTGTCGCGGTAACAACATCTAATTTTTTAAGCGTATCTTTCAAATCTTCGATTTTAGAGTAAATTTCTTTACCTTGATCAAATTTACTTAAATTGCGTAATTCAAGAAGTTCATCAACTGCAAATGTACTCAGGAAACGTACTTTAAAAGCTGTACTTTGAAACTCTCCAACAATACGTGGAATTTCTTTTAGTGAGTGTTTTAGCACATAGTTTTGAAATTTTATGTACATTCGGGTATGGAAAGCGGGGTCACTCATGTAACCATCATTAAGTTTATTAATATCCCATTCCATACCAAAACGAGCTGCCATCAGCATTTCGATTGTATTATCTGCGACCTCTGCCCAATGCTGAATGCTCATCATAAAATTATAAGGTCGAACCATCGCGTAATTACGAACTTTAATATGATCATTACAAAGTGGCTCAGTGATTTCACAGACTTTTTGCTCGTTCGGATACGAGTCCCATGCTGGTGAAGAGCCAGGGATATTGCGGCGATAAGGGTTCCCTAAATTATTATCTGACATTTTTATTCCCACTTAGCCATTGGCTTAGATAAATCAAATGTTGTTAAATCGACTTCTTTTGCTTCTGTGCCTGTTTTGATTAGCTCTGTAAAACCACTTTTATCGGTAAACCCTTCGATTTCAGTGCCGTCAGGGCCTTTTAATTTGAAATATTGTTGAGCAAGTGGTTTGCCAGTTTCTTGATCTTTAAGCTGGAACTTAAGCCCGTGCTCGTCAGTCTGAGGAACAAAACTATCTTGAGCTTTACTCGCTTGGGAACCTTGAGCAGAACCACCGCCATTGTCTTGAACAACTAAGTTTTGTTGAGGTAGTAATTTACAGCCACAGGAAAGAGAGTCGTTAACGCGGGCAGCAGCTTTCCCAAAAATTTGCATATACGGGTCGCCTGACACAATGGTCGCAACAACTTTATGAGTTGGGCAGGTAGCTTTGTCACCGACGCAAGCAACGGGAATACCGTCAACTAGGAACATACTGTTCCCAGAAATTACTTGACCACCGCCACTAGTGGGGCAGCCTATTGTTATATATGGTGTTGCCAAACTTATTCCTTCTTATCTTTATGAAGTGCCCAAAGCATACCAAATAGGGGGTAGACAATACTGTATAGTTTTATTGTCCAGTAGAGCTGACTTATTTTCTAAGGCCCCCGTGCCACAACAGAACTTTAATTTTTTGCGCTGATTTAAAGTCATCCACCATTGCGACACAGAGATAAGGGAGCTAAGCCAAACGCTTAGCCCATGTCGTTTTTATCGCACCGCCGCATCACACTAAAAAAAGTAGGGGCAAAGTCCTGTGGGAGAGCAGGGCTTTGCAAACTGACATGTTCTAGACGTTGCATAAGCTTATGCGAATATACTTGTTCAAGCCGTTGGTAAATACAGTCGCAACTGGCTTGGGTGTGCCCACCAGACAGGCAAATTTCTTCAAAATCCTGCTGAGTGTGAATGTCGCAACCAGAAACACCGTAATCGCCTATTAAAAGGCTTAAAGCCAAAATAGGTTTATAAAGTTTCATATTATTCTCGTGATAATTTTCACTACGTTATTAATAAAAAATAAGCCGCATATATTTAAAGTATTAAAATCATTTAAAAAGGGAATAGTTAACCCACCTGTAATACAGGAAAATAAAATGATTAAAATTTTAAAATAAAATTATTTATAAATTTAAAATATTTTAGGTGAGAGAAAGCCTAAATTTTAAATAAATAAAATTACAAGAGAGGATAGGGGGGTAATATAAAAAAGGTCATAGTCAACTCCTAGAATTTATGGAGCTCTACCACCAAAGATCACCGTCAATTGATTATGGTGGTAGAACGAAAGGGGGTTAGCAGACTGGGATCCAAGGAACCAGCACGCGCGAGCGCGTCCCCCTCCCGTCCTACCGCAAAGAAAAGGGACGCAAGGGTCTAACGACTTATAGTAGAACTATAACCCGCCATGGATCTACGGTCTGCTAAAACCGACTGGCAATGTAGGCCAGCGGGACCATAATAATCATAAGTTTTTAACAGGTCAATTCAATTTAAATAAAATATTATAAAAAATTAAAATATGAATTTATATTTTAAATAAACTCAAAAGTTTATCGATTTAAATCGGTGAATTAATAAATATAATAAAGTTAAACTAAACGTTTAACCTGCTCTTAAAATGTATAACGGTAATTAATAAATACACGGTGCTGGTCCCAATCTTTACGTGTCATTCCATTTATTTTTTCACCTATGTTTGCATTTTCAAACTTCGATTCATAATGCAAAAATGAATAACGCACATCTAAGTTTTTCACCCACGGCAAGGCATAACTCACCGTAAAGTCAAAGTAACGCTCTTTACCTTCAATATCACTGCTGATGTTACTTTGGTGAGCGCCAAAGCCATAAATATACTTCGCTTCGGTTTTTAAACCTTTCACATAGTCTTTCCAGTTATATTTCAGGCGAAGGGCAACGGCAGTTTCATCGTTATTGGTAAAATCAGGGCCAATGGTTGCAGAGGTCGGAAATGGGTTGGTGCCGTGGTCTTGCGTTAAAACCGAGTTGCGGGCGGAGTGAACGGCAAAGTTATCTTCGATCCAAAAACCATCAAACTTTGAAACGGCAATGCCACCTTCGAGATTATTCTTGGCCACATTTACATCGACAAAATAACCATTGCCACGGTTGTTAATGTCTTGGCCTTTGACACAGTCTAGCTCGGTTTCGGCACCACATTTAAACAGCTTGCCATCATCACGCGAGAAAAAAGCACCCGTGTTAAATGTCCACACCAAGCCATGTAAGGGCAACTTATATTGAGCAATCGCCCCATACTTTTTTAAATAATCTTTGCTATTTAAATACTCGGCATTCACGCTCCAATTTTTGTACTGATATTTGGCACCCAGCAAACCGACATAATCAATGCGCTCGTCATTTTCAGTCACCAGTTTTTCAAATGAGTCCATGCTGCGCGGTTTCCAGCGGTCATAGTAAGCAATGTAAGTCTGTAGCTGATCATTGAGTTGAAACTGACCACTCGCACCCGAAAAAGTGTCGGGCACTGCGCGGTTATTGGTGCTTTTAAGTAAGAGAGAGTCGTGTAACTGGCGGCCTACCTTAATTTCGCCTTTATCGCCGAGTTTTGCTTTGATGTAGAGCTGCCCTAAAGTCGCAAAGTTTTGATTAAGCTTGCCGTTATTTTCAACCTCTAAAAGCTGAGCACTCGGCTTGCCAGAGTCAAATAACTTGGTGACTGCATAGAGTGAGCCATCCATCCCAAGCCAGTCCCAGAGGTAGGGAGACTGATAATTTAACTCAAGCCCTAACGCACTTTGCTCATATTCACTCGACGAAGGTGAAGGGTTGGCAAGCGTGGGGTGGGCAGTGCCTTCATCGTTCCAGTAACGGGTGTTGAGTTTTAATTCTAACTTGCCAAATTGTTGAGGAAGCTCTGCATACGCATTGCTCACACTGCCTAAACCAATACAGCCCCATAGCAAATATTTATTCATTTTAAATTCCTTTTTTAAGCATGAATAAGCCCTTTGCCTAACGCTGAGGTTAGGCAAGCTTTTTATGAAATGGATGAATTAAGGAGAGAGTTTTTCGAGCACTTGGCCTTTGGTTTCAATGGCGAAGAAGAATGTCACTAGGCCACCAATCAGCGCCACGACGGCTAGCACACTAAACACATATTGAATGCCGTAACCACCAACCACGAGTCCCACCATAACAGGCCCAATTGCAGAGCCGGCACGTAACCAAGCGGTACTAAAACCAATGCCCATCGCACGTAGGCGAGTAGGGTAAAGTTCGGCAGCGTAAAGGTATAAAGAGAATGAAATGGTCTGCAAAATGGCATAGCTAATCGTTGCGAAAATTACAACTTCCATCGCCGATTTTGCACCTAAAACCGAGAGGCTCATGAGTGGAATAATCGCCAAGAAAAACGCTGCACTGTACCAAGGGCGACGGCCGACTTTATCAATCATTAACGCACAAATAATAGAGGCAATCACACCCACGCCCGAAGTAATCCAGCCATAACCTAAACTGGTTTGCAGCGACAGACCAAAGTGTTGTTTGTAGAGAGATGGCAGCCAAGTCACCATGGCGTTGTTTACCATATACACGCAAAACCACATGCCCCACAGGGTAAAGGTACGTTTTCGGTAAATGCCACGGAACAGCTCGCGCCAATCGGTTTTTGCCATGCCTTGCGGGTTAATCTCTTTAACCACAGGTTCAGCCAAAGTTTTACCGCTTTTGATGGCACCATCTTCAAATCTTTTAACGACTTGATCTGCTTCTTTAAAACGGCCTTTTGAAGCAAGCCAACGTGGTGACTCAGGCAAGAAAAACCGTAAAGGAATTACTAGTAAAGATGGAATTAAGCCCACAATAAACATGACTTTCCAGCCGTAAATTGGCATCAGGAAAAAGGCTGCCATGCCTGCAAACATAAGACCAAGTGGAAATAAAACTTCATAGAGCAAGAAAAACTTACCGCGCTTTTCTGCACCAATAAACTCATTAATATAGGCACTCGCAACAGGCACTTCGCCCCCTGTTCCAACACCTTGTAAGAAACGGAAAATTAACAGCGACATTCCGCTCCACGCAAACAGACAAGAAATGTCCATTGCCACAAACAGTAAAATGGTAAAAGACAGCACTTTTAAGCGACCGACTTTTTCGGCAAGAGAACCAAAAAAGATCGCACCGACCAGTTGCCCGACATAGCCTGCGGCAATGATCGCACCGACATAGGCAGGCGTCAGGTGCCATTCGGTAATGAGTTGGGGTAAAGCAAAGGCAATTGCTAGAACAGTATAAGCGTCAAAAAAGGTCGCTATACCAATGGTTATACGCATAAATTGCAATCGACCAGTGACGGGTAGTCGTTCAAGTCTTGCAATAATTTCCGCATTTTTTTGATGATGACTAATTTGTTCTACATCCGCTAGATTTGTCATCTTCTATCTCCTTATTACTACATTCCTCGTAGTTTTTTTGTTCTATTTCGCACTACCTGTTCACCACAGTTTGCATGCTTTTTATTATTGTTTTTAAGAGACATGCCCGATGTTTGGCCTCAGGCAGCGTACAGGAAAAAAAGGCTAGCGTACATGCTAGCCCGAATAGAATTTAAGCAACGGCTTGGGTTAAATCGACCTTGCCAATTCCGGCTTGACGCATTGCATCATGAATTTCTTGCTCAGCACCATCTGCAAGTGGAAGCAGAGGCGAACGCACAGTGGCATGGTCCAAAATTCCGCGAGCAACCAGTGCATGTTTAAGCGCGACTGTGCCTTCCATGTGTGAACCGCGGTGATAAACATTGCGAGTCACTGGTAATAATTGATCGTGAATAGCACGAGCTTTAGCGTAATCTTTGGCTTTACCTGCTTTAATCATTTCAATTAACAGTTCAGGGGCAATGTTGCCATAGCCAACCAAAGCGCCGTCTACATCAAACATGGTGTGAAGCAAATATTCATCGTGGCACGTCAACACTTGTAAGTCTGGGCGTTCACGGCGAATAATCGGAATTTCGACATCCCAGCGGCGCATGTTACGCACACCATTTTTCATGGCAAATACGCCTGGCTGTGCAGAAATATCGAGTAGAGTCTCTAGGTCGTAAGTGGCCTTCGTTGCATCTGGATATTGGAATAAAATAGATGGCAAACCACTTTCTTCATAAATTGCTTTATAACGGTCTTGTGGTGCGCCTTTTTGATAGCCAAAACGCAACCAGCCATGTGAAGGGTAAATCAAACCTGCCGAAGCACCAGCGCTGACTGCACGTTTTGCTTCTTCTGCTGCAACCGAAGTACCTTCGAGTGTAATCCCTGCGATTACCGGAATTTTGTCATCTACCGATTTAACAAAGCTTTCGATGACCTGCATTTGTTCTTTTTGCGACAAGAATGTTCCTTCACCAGCATGCCCAAGAACAACCAAGCCTTTCACACCATCAATACTGCCTAACCATGAACCTAAACGTTGAATTGCATTATGGTCTACTTGTCCGTCACGGGTAAAAGGAGTCACAGGTGCTGGGGTTAATCCACGTAAATCTAAACTCATAATCGTACTTCCTATACAGTGTAATTAAATATTCTCTGGTTCTTAATCTGACTTAAATCGTGTTGTAGAGAACATGATTGGAGTATAGAAATAGGTGAGCTATGTAGGAATTACCAATTCTTGAATTTCAGTTATACTGAAAATGTATAGCTCAAAATGTTGCCTATTTACGATTTAGGAAGAATCGATGAATTATGAATTATGGAAAATATTTTTAGACGCGGTGGAACTGGGTAGCTTAAGCAAAGTCGCCATGCTGCATAACACCAACCAACCGCAAATCAGTCGGCAAATGAACGAACTTGAAGCGCAATGTGGTGGTCGTTTGTTTAATCGAACTGGCCGCGGCGTTGAGCTTACCGATTTAGGTCAGCATTTACTTCCTAAAATTCGTTCATGGCTAAACGTAACCGATCAACTGAATAATGAAATTTTGCACTCGACCGATACCCCAATTGGTACGGTGCGCATAGCAAGTTTGCCGTCTACAGCACATCCGTTGTTATCGACTCTGTATAAAGTGCTTCAAGAGAAATATCCCTTAATTAAGCTGTCAGTCCGTGAAGGGCAAGGCGTGCATTTAGAAAAATGGCTCGAAGATGGCAGTGTCGATTTAGCTATTCTCTATCGCTTTAATCCGACGCCTAAACAAGGCGATGTTTATCTTTCAGAAGCCGATACCTATTTGGTCGGCTGTGAGAGTGATGCGCTTACTCAAGCTAATGAAGTCGACTTTAAAGAGGTAAGTGAGTTACCGTTGGTCACGTTTTGCAGGCCAAGTAACTGGCGCAATTTTTTAGACCACATGGCTTATGAAAATGGGGTAGAGCTGAATATTGTTTTTGAAGCCGACTCGATTAGTTTACAAACCCATTTGGTTTCCGAGTCTCGCATGTACACCATGCTGGGGCCGCAAGCGTTAAAGAAGGCCAGCCAATACACCTCAATTCAAGCCGCAAAAATTATTAATCCCGCGCTCAAGCGCTATATTTCTTTGTCTATTTCTAAACACGGCTATTTAACGCCTGCGTGTAAGGCGGTGATGGAAGAAATTAGGAATTTGGCCGATTTGCTTTAAGAGAAGTGCAGCAAAACGAGTGGGCAATTAATTCAATTTATTAAACAGTGATTTAAGTTTTACTTGAATTACTGCTTGACTTATTTAAATGATAATTATTATCATTTGTAAGTTCCTTGTTTTGAGTCCAATTGCTGTGAACAAAACTTCTTTGCTTGTAGATCAGTTATATAGAAGTCACCAAAGCTGGCTTCACCAATGGTTGAGACAAAAATTAGGTAATACTGATCAGGCCGCAGATCTGGTTCAGGACACATTTATTAAACTGCTACAAACGCGAGACGAGCTATTTGGCATTAAGGAACCGCGTGCCTATTTAACGTCGATTGCTAAAAACCTGCTCATTGACCAAGTCCGCCGTAAACGCATTGAACAGGCCTATTTAGATGGTTTGAGTCAAATGGAATATATGCTTGATGCAGTGGCTTCACCCGAAGACCAAATGCAAATTATTCAAGCAATTAACCAGCTTTGCAAAGCACTCGAAGGGGTTTCCGAAAAAGCACAGCAAGCTTTTATTCTGCATTATCTCGAAGGCTATACCCATAAAGAAATTGCCGAGCGTTTAAATGTGTCGACCAAAATGATTCAAAAATATTTGGCAAGTTGCTTAATTCAGTGCTACCAAAACCGACAAGACATGGACGCTTGCATTTAAATGGCCATGGATAAAAGCAAACATCACCAACTGGTTGAAGAAGCCGCGCATTGGATTGTTCAACTGAGTTCGGATGATGAAAGCTCACGAAAAACCGCCAAACAAAAATTTGAAGAGTGGAAAAAAACCAGTGAGCAACATCGTCAAGTGGCTGCCGATATTGAACAGTGTATTGGATCAATTCAAAAACTTTCCCAAACCAGTGGACATAAAAAAGTTACTAAAGTTGCTCTTAAAGCTGGCCTAAGCTCAGGCAAAGCCTATAAACATTTGCGGGCAGGAACAGCTTTTGCCGTTGTGTTTGTTGCCATGAGTGGGGCGTTATTTTATTTAACTGACACGACAGTGGCCTATGTGACGGCCGACATTCAAGGGCAATCAGGGCAGTGGACCACGCAAACCTTGCCAGATGGTTCACGTTTAATTTTACGTGGTAAAAGCGCGGTCAATCTTGATTTTAGAACCAACCAGCGAGTGGTTGAATTGGTGCAAGGTCAAATTTATGTCGATGTTGCTAAAGATAAGACCAGACCGTTTTTGGTCAAAACCACTCATGGGCAAATTCAGGCACTTGGCACAGCTTTTAGCGTAACCTATGACCCTTCGGCAACTGAACTCAAAATGTTGCACTCAAAGGTAAAAGTAGAAGCTACACAGGTTAAAACGCTCCAATTGCATGCGACTCGTCAGGCGATTGTTGAAGCAGGGCAAGCCATTAAAATGGACAAAAATGGCGTACAAAAATTGCCTGCACTAAATGTGTATAACGAACAACAAAAATGGCAAAAGCATCAACTTATGGTAGAAAACCTGCCGCTGAATCAAGTGTTACAAGAGCTAGACCGCAACTACAAAGGCAAAATTATTTTTAATGATGCGGCGTTGCAACATGTGCGGGTCAATGCTGTGTTGCCTTTAGACCAAACCACAGATTCGCTTAAGCTTTTGGCTACGGTTTTTCCAGAGCTGAAAATTAAGCAAATCACGCCGTTTGTGGTCATGGTTTCTTTAAAATAATAAAAAATTAAATTTATTTTCAATTTTAGGTTCCACTTTTTTGAAAGTCGTTCGTCATAGTAAGTAGAAGCAATAAATATGGATCATTTTAATCAGTTGTATTGAATGATTCTTATTACGATTTACTGGGGCGGGGCAAATGAAAAAAGTGGGAACAGGGCAAAAGCGGAATCGATCGATTTTTCGATTCTCAACACTGGCGTTTGCGATACATGCTGTGTCGATGGGTGGGCTTGTTGTGCTTCCTATGCAGCAGGCCTATGCAGAAACAGCCGGAGTTAAAAGCTATAACATTCCTGCTGGCCGTCTTGCTAACGTACTGAATCAGTTTGCTGAACAATCGGGTACTTCAATTGCGATGGATGCCCAGCAACTTCAAGGGCTTCATAGCCTAGGCTTAAAAGGCAACTTTGTTGTCGAGCAAGGTTTTGAGCAGCTTTTAAAAGCAACCGAATTTAATGCTGTAAAGGTTGGGCAGGGCTACACACTCAGCAAAAAAACTACGCCGCGAGTCATTCCCGCTAAGGTTCAGGCCGCTAGCTTGCCGCCAAGTCATGCCGTAATTGAAGAAGATGCATCGGTACGACTCACGCCAATTGTGGTGTACGGCAAAGAAGACCGTGACACAGAAGGCTATAACAAAGTTTATGACGCAAACCGTTCTTCGGTCTATGCGGGCAAAGACTATGTCGAACGCTTTAAAGGAACCAACCCAGCCGATGTTTTACAAGGCATGGTGGGAGTCTATAGCGGCGATGCCCGCAACAGTGGCGCACTCGACCCAAGTGTACGTGGTGTGCAGGGTGTTGGTCGTGTGCCTTTAACCATTGATGGCACCGAACAGTCGATCGCAGTGTGGCGTGGCTACAACGGGGTAAACAACCGAAACTATATCGACCCCAATCTGATTGCGGGCATTGAAGTCATTAAAGGCCCATCTTTAGAGCGTAATACCACGACTTCTGTTGGCGGCGGTGTGGTAGTTAAAACGCTAGAGGCTGATGATATTGTTCGTCCGGGTAAGTCTTTTGGTGCTGAGTTAAAAGTAGAAGGCTCAACCAACTCAATCGATCCATCTTTGCCGGACATGAGTAAAGTGGGCCAAAACTACAATGACACAACGCCTTGGATCGACATGAATGGGGCCAAATATGACCCCGATATTTATAAAAAGAACCGGACCCGAAGTGATAATTCTCATTTTTCGGGCGACGACTTGGCGGGCCGACTGGCAATTGCCACCAAGCAAGATAAATTCGATTTACTGGCAGTCTATGCGGTACGTGAGCGCGGCAATTATTTCTCGGGCACACATGGCGCGGGCTACTATAAACGAGCGACACCAGACAGCAGCCTTGATTTTATTCCTTACTTTGCCTATGCCTATCAACCGGGCGATGAAGTTCCCAACACCTCAAGTCATATGGAGTCGTGGTTATTAAAAGGGACCTATCGCCCAACTGATAGCCAAACTCTTAAACTGACTTACCGAGATACCAAAAATATTTTTGGTGAAATTATGCCGTCTCGTATTGTTTGGGGCATTACGCCTGACTTGGGTGTTCCGCAGTGGCCTTTAAGCAATATTCACTCTAAAGCTTATAGCCTCGAATATAAGTTTAAGCCTGAGAATAATCGCTGGATTGATTTCTACGCCAACATTTGGCAAACCGACACCGAAAGCCAGACATACACACGTGGCGGGTGGCCAACCACAATTGATTTTCGAGATAACACTATTATTAACACGGCGTTAAGCCATTCTGATAATACGCGTAAAGGCATTACGGTCAGTAATAAAACTCGTTTGTTAGACCAGCTTGATTTGACGCTCGGTGGAAGTTTCTTAAAAGAAAAACTAACGTCCGATGATATATATGGTGAATTTGGCCCAAGTTATTCGCTCTATCAGGCGCTGCCACGAGCAGGCCGCCGTGAGGAAAAAACGTTCGACTTTAACTTTAATTATCGACCACTGTCTTGGTTAAGTTTTGATGCGGGCATGCGTTATCGCTCGTATTGGGCTGTTGATGACTTTTTAAATAAGTCTTTGCAGAGCGAGATTGACCATAGTTTAAATCCGCTGTTTACCAAAAAAAGTAGGCTTAAAGAATATACCTTTGAATATCAAACCATGCCTGAGAGTTACACCGCGACTCAGCAGCGTTTAATCAATGTTTTAAAACAGCGTTATGCCACAAAAAATCCTGATTGGAATGGACAGCTCGACACTGTGCCTGCATCAGAGAGCACCTTGTATAACATGATCTGGTCACAGAAAAATACGCTGAGCTGGAAAGCAGATGCGAATGGGCAATTGTCGCTTGCCGATAATCCTTTAAACCAGCTCAATGCCTCTGGTCAAAAGTACGTCGTGACTGGCGGGAACTTTATGTCGGTGGTTGACCAAGTTCCGGTTGAGTCTGCCGATAAAGTTAAAGATAGCGGCTGGGCACCGCAATTAGGCGCCTCAATTCATCTCACACCAAACAGCAGAATTTATGCACGCTATGCAGAGGAATATCGCTTACCAAGTTTGTTTGAAAGCACTGTCGGTTTTTCTGCGATGTTGCCATATCAAGCAATCAAACCTGAGCATGCTTTTAACTACGAAGTGGGTTATGTCTATGACATGCGTGACTGGTTTAGCACAGCACGCAATGCTGACATTAAGCTCGCCTATTACTACAACAAAACCAAAAATGTGATTGAGCGTGATCAAAACCTTATTTTTACCAATATGGATGAGCAAAAGCTATCAGGTTTAGAGTTACAAAGCCGTTTTGATAATGGCGGTTTTTTCACAGACTTGAGCGTGGCCTATAACTTAAAAAATGAAGTGTGTGACACCAATAGTGCCATTAACAAAATGATTTTAGGCGGCACGGTTCAAACCGAGCAGGGTCTTGAGTTCCGTGAACCGTATCAGCGTTGTGTCGATGACGGGTTCCCAAATGGCTACTTGGTGACCATGGCTACACCTGAACTGAGTTTTCACGGGTTGCTTGGCGCACGCTTTTTTGATGAAAAGTTAGAGCTTGGTGCACGTGCAACATTCTATAAAGCTTATGAAAGCCCACTACGTAAAAACAATGATGCTAGCGTCAATAAAGGCTATTACCTCAATGTGCCTTTGGCTTGGGATGACACGTGGATTTTTGATGCCTATGCGCGTTATCAGCTCGATAACTACAACACGGTTGAATTTGTCGGCAGTAATCTTTCTAACCAGTTTTATATCGATCCTTTAACCCGTAGTGCCATGGCCGCACCTGGCCGAACGATGAAAATTAGTTGGACCACTAAATTTTAAACAGAATTTGATTCCCTCTACACATACATAAAAGGGGAGTCAGGTAACGGTAAATAATAGTATTGAATGATTATTATTTACAAAAAAACTGAGTAGGTTTGCAGCTGGGCCTACTCAATAAACTAAAAATAACGAAATCGTTATTTTAAATTAAACAATAACTTAGTTTTAAAAAAAGATGGAGTAACAACAAATGAAAATCTCTCAATTGTTCTTGGGTCTCGTTGCTTGTTCAACTGCATTTGCTTATGCAGGGATTGATGGTATTTCGAGTAATGAAAGTAACATCAAAATCGGTGCTGCTGCCAATGCAAGCCATCCGGGTGGTGTAGCAGCGGTGTCGGTTCAAGCTGCGGGTGCGCCATATAACGCTTTTACAGGTTTTAGTTCATTAAAAGGTTTGGCTCAGGCTTTTGCTGCTCAGGGAACGAGTAATACCAATGTAACGGTTGGCAGCAAAACCTTTAATATTTCGCATATTCCAGTGTCTGCAATGCCACCTTCACATAGTGCATTAGGTAATTTTAACTTTGGTCAGGTGGGCACACAGGAAGTCTATTTTGGTGAATGGTGGAAAGCGGGCGACACGCCGGCAAGCGCGAGCCATACCGTTTACTACGCGGGTGATAACACCAATACCACTGTTCCAACCGCGGGTACTGCAACTTATACCGTTGCAGGGATTAACGGTTCTGGAAGTAATCTGTTAAGTGGTACGTTCACGGCAAATTATGGCGCGGGGACACTTGAAGGAACGCTTACCGGAACAGGTACGGCTGTTTCATCATTAAGCCTAGATGGTGTGGCATTTAACCCGGGTACTGCTGCGTTTGCTGGTTTGGCAACGGCTAATGGTACGGCTGGTGTCGACAACTCTGGTGTGGTTCAAGGTCAATTCTTCGGTGCAAATGCTTCGGCTTTAGCGGGTATTGCCCAGTTCGATAACGTGTCTTACAACACTGCATTTGGCGGTGCTAAAAATTAATGAATGCAAAAGGAATCTACATATGTAGGTTCCTTTTGTTTTTTGGGCTTTTGCTTGGTTGCTTCAGGTTTATTGTTTTATGAAACGAATGCTTTTGTGCTGTCTGACATTGTTGAGTTGTCCATTTTTATATGCCGACGAAGACACACAGCTTCGTCTCAATCAAAGCTTGGACCAAACACTTTTACAAGAACAGCGACAGTTTCATGAGCAGGGAACCATTCGTAGTACCGAGCAATTACCAAAACTTCAAATTAATGGACAAGAATACAGTGTTGAACAAAACCAGAATGATCTTGCCAAGGCGTTATATTTGGCAGTCATGCAAAAACAGTGGCTCAAAGCCACGGTTTATTTAGAACATTATAAGAAATATGTTGGCTACGATCGGGCTTTAACCGACTTTGCTGAAGGGGCAGTTGCACGTTCTCAGGGTCAACTGAAATTGGCTGAACAAAAATTTCAAAGCAGTCTAAAACAACAACCTCATAATTTAATTTGTGAACTTGAGTTAGCGCGCGTGCTGTTTGAACAACAGAAAAATAAGGAAGCAGCACGCCTTTTTATTTCCATTCAAGACCAACTTAAACAAAGCGACCCTGCGGTAATCCCGTCTGGGGTTCTAACCACAGTGAATACTTTTGTTCAGGCATTAAAAAAACGAGACTCTTGGCAAGGCTCGGTTTCAGCGGGTTACACCTATGTCAGTAATTTAAATAGTTCGTCGGAACAGAGCAAAACATGGACGCTTTATGGCAAAGATAGTAAAGGTAATATTATCCCAATTGAGCAAGTCACTCGTGGAACGCCTAAAGCTGAGTCGGCAACGGGGTTAGATTACGAAGCCAGTCTGATTAAACGCTATGCGATTGAAGGACATCATGGCGTGGCTTTACGTGCGCTGGCGTTTGGACAGTCCTATAACGACCACGCGGCATTTAATGAATCTACCATTAACATTAATGCAGGCTACAGCTACTTTGACTTAAAAAATCAAATTGGGGTGAGTCCGCTATTTGAACATAAACGTTATGGCAATGATGGTCTTTACAATGCGTGGGGTACGCGTGTCGAATGGATGCATTTTATCTCGGCAGATAAAGCCTTTAAGCTTGAGGCTGAGAGTAAAGATTTAAATTATCAGAAATATAAAACCCTAGATGGGGTAGAAAGCTCAGCTTTTGCTACTTTCTGGAAAATCCTCCCAAATCAGTGGACCGTTTTTAGTGGTTTAGACGTAGTCGACCATTCGACCCAAGAAAAATATATGGCTGCCTACCAACAGCAAGGTGTGCGGTTGGGCTTAAGCAAATCTTGGAGCACAGGATTTAATACCACTTTGCTGAGTTCTTATCGTTGGCGTCAGTTTGATAAATACGCAGAAACTTTCTTAGCTCGTCGTCATGATTTTGAACAGAATTATACCTTTGTTGTGCAAATGCCGCGTTTTGAGTTTTATGGCATGACACCCAATTTAACCTATCGCTATAACCATAATAAAAGCAATGTCGATTGGCTGTATTCCTACGATAAACACAACATTAGCCTCAAGCTTGAGCATCGTTTTTAGGGAATAAGCCATGAAATCAAAATCTTTATTCCCTACACATAAGCCGATGGTTATGTTGCCTTTACCACAAGGGCTGAAGCACTTTTATCAGTGCTTAACCGTAGTGGTGGTGATCGGACTGCATGTATTTGTTGTCTGGATGCTGAGTCATTTAATTGAACCTTATACTTTTAAAGCAACACCCAAAGTAGATGCCTTAAAAGTAAGTTTTGTGTCATTGGCGCCTGCTAAAAAGCCATCGGCTGAAAAGACCGAAAGCCAACCTAAAAAAAGTATAACGCCTCAATCTACGTTAAGCAGTTCAGTATCTTCAGTACCTGAAGAATCAAAAAACTCGCCTACAAATATTCAAACATTAGCGTCAAAAACTGCCTCTAAAGAGGTTGTGCAAAATAATTTAAATGACAAACAGCAAGCACAACCCAAAACGACTTTAAACAATTCAACTTCGCTCCAACCATTGCAGCTTACAGAACGGCGAGCGGTTCATAACGATAAAAAACTGAGTTCGACAGACCTTGAACAAACACAAACGGAGCATTTGCCACAAAACACTAATAGCGAAACCAAAAGTGGCGGCGTCAAAACACCCGTAATGCAGCAAGAGTATTCCAAAGCACCGAGCACTCAAGTTGAACACGATGACGTTGTTCAGGTGAGTAGTGTGGATGTGCTGAGTTTTGGCGGGCTTGACTATGATGACCGCGAGTTAAAACAACAAAATCGTTTGGTTGAGCTTCGGATTCGCATTAATGAAAAAGGGCAGCCGATTGACATCCAATTACGTCAAAGTTCGGGCATTCAAAGCCTTGATGAACGGGTCATGCAAGCTACACATAAATCCAGATTTAAACCCCACAAAATTAACGGTCGAGCCGTGACCATTGTTGTGGATTTTCCAGTCCAACTCAAACTCAATCGGGGCCGTTAACCGATGAGCGATATCCATTTTGCAGGAGAAAGATGATGAACTCATCTACAGACCAAATCATTAGCAACAGCTTGTCTTTACGTTTGAAACAAGAAACTGCTGCTGAACACGAACGTATGCATCAATTAATGTCAGAGGCAAGGGTATTTTCAAGTAAAGAAAAATACGCGCAATTTACGTTGTCTCAATATTATTTCCAGCGTGAAATTGAACATCTTTTTGAAAAAGAGGGTGTGGCAGGACTGATTCCGGACCTCGACATTCGTGGCCGCTCAAAACAAGCACTTGCCGATTTAAATGATTTGGGTATTCAACCCAACGGGCAGCAATTACAGAGTGAAAACGTACAGCTACCCGAAGCTTTAGGCTGGATTTATGTGTCTGAAGGTTCAACTTTAGGGGCTGCATTTTTATTTAAAGAAGCTCAAAAGCATTTGGGTTTTTCTGAAACGTTTGCTGCGCGTAATTTAGCTGCCTATCCCGAAGGGCGCGCTAAAGTCTGGAAACGTTTTGTACAAGCACTGGATGAAGCAGGCTTTGACCAAACCCAGCAAGACCGAGTTGTTCAAGGAGCGTTAGATGCCTTTGGATATTTTGGTCAAGCGCTTGATCAGCTTGATGAATTGAAATAATAAAAAGTGGATAAAGGGAATACCCGATATGGATAAACTCAATCAAGTAAATGTGATCGTAAAACATGAGCAGTCGTTAGCTCCCGCTCAACCAGTCAATAAGCTTGCCCGTTCTGTTTGGGCACGTTGGGTGTTTATTGGTTTGGCTTGGTTGTGTATTGCGCTTGGTATATTGGGTATTTTTATTCCGGGTTTACCCACCGTTGATTTTATAATTTTGGCGGTTTTCTTTGCGGCTCGAGGTTCTGAAAAACTTCATCAATGGTTTCGAAATCATCGTTATATCGGTCCACTTATTCGCGAGTGGCAAGACCATCGGCGTATTCCTAAAAAAGCAAAATACATCTCGACGTTGAGTATGAGTTTGGCTGCGGGACTGATGATTTGGACCATTCCACATCCGTGGTTTGTCTATCCGGCAATTTTATGTATGGCAGGGGTATTGGTGTGGATGTGGCTTAAAAAATGAAAGAATTATGATCTGCACTGTTGCATGGTGCGCATCATGGTTTTCACAAAATCACGCGGTACCTCAGGGCTTTGTAGACTTAAATTTCCAAGTTTATGCATGAGTTTAGGGGAATATTGACGCTCTAAACGATGATAAATACACAGACAGGTTGAACGGCTATGTCCAGCTGCGATGCATTTTGAGTAAAAATCACGGTGTGCATTACTTTTATAGCCAGCAGAGGCAATCGATACAAATAATAATCCACCTAGAAAAACTGAAAAATTATAAAGTGACATATATCTACTCTTGGTTGTTGTTTTTCATTATCCATATCTTGGCATAACTTTTTCAGGTTCAAAACCAATTGATATCAACTTGCGGCTTCATCATAGTTATAACAGTTTTAGAGGTCAAATTGATTTGAAGTTGAGAACCGTTTATTGTTTTAAAAACACTCAATTTTAATTGTTGCCATTTTAAAGACAGTGTTGCGACATTACGCACCCTATTTTTTTACATCGTTTTTTGCTTTCATAAACACTTTAGTATTATTCATTTTTAAATCATTTATATACAACTTACTTGTTTTAAAACTCTAATTTAACAGGATATTTTATATGGCAGATACCCCAATTCAAAAAGAGACAGAAAGTACCTGGGCAATATGTCGAGATCCTGTTTTACTGACCATGGTGGGTGGGGCAATTGATACCATTGGTTTTATTGCGCTGTTTGGTTTTTTTACCGCTCATGTTACGGGAAACTTGGTGTTGGCAGGCGCTGCATGGGTTAAAGGTGGTGCTGGCATATGGATTAAGCTCGCAGCAATCCCGCTATTTATTTTGACGGTGGTGATCACCAAACTGTTAATTGACCGTAGTCAGGTCAAGCACAAAACACTGTCTTATTTATTTTTATTTGAAGCTATTTTTCTATGTGCCTTCATGGTTGCAGGACTTTACTTTGAGCCATTTAAAAATCCGGATGCGCTAACAGTTGCAGTAACAGGCGGGTTGGGTTTAATTGCTTTAGCTATTCGTAATACTTCCAGCAAAACCCTCATTAAAAATATTAGCCCAAGTACCATGATGACTGGTAACACTACCCAGCTTGGTATTGATATTGCCAACTTGCTTAAAAACAATAATGCAGCCAATCGGGCAAGTTTTCTGAAAAGTGCCAGTATTGTGATTGGATTTGTAATTGGTGCTTTCTTGGGAGCAATACTCTATGTCTATTTTGACTTCTGGAGTGTAGCGCCATTTATCTTACCTATTTTGTATTTCTCTTATTTAGCTTCACAGCAAAGGTTCAACCAAGCTTGATTAGAAAAAATAACAAATTAGCCTGAATTAAAATGAGTTCAGGCTTTTTTTCGTAATAAAGGAAAATGGAAGCTGAGCTGAAATTGTTCGTTCACTGCTTTACAGGCATAATGACCAGATGGGGAATACATTCGATTAAGGAATGCACAATGACAAAGTCTTATCATTATTCAATCATAACAATAATGGCTTTGCTCAGTGGCTGTCAGGTCATTAATTTAAAAGAAAGTAATTTAAGTAATGCTTTAAAAAGTAAGAATGAAAGTATTTTGACCGACGGCACCTTAAGCCATCAAACCCAAAACTTGCTGTATTTAGTTAAAAAAGACGAAAAATCTTGTCTGCAAAATTTTGATGATTGTTTAAATAAAATTCAAAGCTTGTCTGAAAATAGCAGCCGAGAAGAACGCTATGCTGCGCTCAGTGAAATTTATTTAGCCAAGGCTTTAGACGTCGGACGTAATAGCCAATGTAATGTCATTAATAAAAGTAGTAGTTGCCTTGAGCAAGAGTTGGCACTGTTTGATAAAAGCTTGCGCTATAGTTATGTTTATTTATTTGACTCTGAAGAGTCGCCGTTCGATCGGGTATTTGACCATCGCCAAAATCAGGTGCGTATTTTTTATAACGTGGCTTTGTCGAAGCTCATGACCACGTATTTTAATCATTTAAATACGCATCGCTTTCCTCCTCTGCTTAAAGCAGATGGCCATGAGTACCATGTCAATTTTGACCATGCTGTAGATGTACAAAAAATTGAAGTCGATACTTTTCGCTCTAGCTATAACATGAACTTTTCTGGCTTTAATACCGTTAACCGTAAGGATGGTTTAGGAGCAGAGTTTATTGTCGGGCGTAAAGAAAATGATGTAAATCACGGCTTCATTTTAGATCCTGATGCTTTTTATGCTCACCAGAATAATCCGAACATCCATTTACCACGCTTCTTTCCAGTGACTGCGATTGCTTACCCAAAACAAAAAGCCACAGCTGAACAGGTCATTGCTGGAGCAGATTTAGAAATTGCCATGTTTGATCCATATCGACAAGACCGCGTAAAGGTTGAAGGTGTGGACTATCCGCTCACTGCAAACTATTCGGCGCCTTATGGGCTTTGGCTATCAAAATATAATTTAGGTGCAGCAGGTTATTGGTCTTTAATTAATAAAGAAAACAATTTGATCATGCCGCATTTATATATGCTGGAACCCTTTAACCCGAATAAGAAAATCATTGTATTTATTCATGGCTTGGCAAGTAGCCCAGAGGCGTGGGTGAGTCTAACCAATGACATTATGGGCGATGCAGAATTAAGGAATAACTATCAAGTCTGGCAGGTGTTTTATTCAACCAATATGCCGATTTTTGAAAGTCGTTTTCAGATTTATTCTTTGCTGAATCAGGCTTTTCAAAATGTTGCTAAAGATAGCTACGCTGCACGTAATGCAGTGCTGGTTGGACATAGTATGGGCGGAGTGATTAGCCGCCTATTGGTAAGCGACGCCGATGTTTCAGAGCAAGCCATGCAAAAAATGAATGAAGCCCAGCTAAACCGTTTAAAAGAAAATCCTGTGGTGCTAGAGCGTTTTCAATTCAAAGCTTTGCCTTATTTTAAGCGGGTTGTTTTTGTTTCGGCACCGCATCATGGCACTGACTACGCTGACCGATGGTTTACCCAAATTGCCCGCCGTATTATTCGTTTGCCCGCTGACTTTTTTATTGCAGTTGAAATGAGAGATGAGAAAAACACAAAGCTCAGAAAAGGTTTAATTGAAAATGGGGCGAGTAATTTAAGTCGTTCTTCTAGCTTTATGCAACTTACGCAAGCCATTCAGCCATCGTCTAGCGTGGTCTATCACTCGATTATGGGGAACATAAATGGCACGACTGATAAGTTAAAAAGCAGTGATGGGATTGTGCCGTATCAAAGTTCACATTTAGATGGTGAACAGTCGGAACTCATTATTAAGGGTGGGCATTCGATTCAAACTACCCCAGAAGCGATTTTAGAATTACGCCGTATTTTACGGTTGCATTTAAAGCAGTCACAGCCTTCAAAATAGAATTTTTTGTTTTTAGAAAACCACTGCTGAAATGACTCAACAGTGGTTGAAATGATTAATTAAGCTGATTTTGTTTGAGCGATTTTTTATGCTCAAAATAGCTGATTGAAAAAATAATCAAGCCGACCAAATACAACACTACAGATAGAAGTAATAAATCTAATCCTGCTGCATAGAGCAACCAAAGTGCGTAAATCGAAGCGACACTTGCAATGGCAATATGCGGTGTGCGTTTATGGCGAATGGATTCTTTAAGATAAAAAGCCGACACCAGAAAATAGGGCAGTAAAATCATTACCGATGAAATTAATAAAAGCTGGGTGTAATTTTTATTGAAAAAATACACAGCAATCAATGCACCTTGCACGACAATGGTGGTCAGCCAAAGTGATGAAATGGGTACATTATTTTGATTATTCTTTAAAAATAATTTCGGGAATGCACCATTTTTTGCAGCTAAATATGGAATTTCAGTGGCGAATAAAGTCCAGCTTAAATAAGACGAAGAAACTGAAATAATAAGCCCGATGGTAATAACAATCGTGCCCGGTAAACCGATTAGTTGCTGCAAAATGGTTGCCATTGATGGGTTGTGCATGCCAGCAAGCGCCTCACGACTCACCACGCCATAAGCCAATACGGTTACCATCACGTAAAAGCTTAACGCCAGTAGCACACCTAAAATGGTCGCTTTACCAATGTCATGACGTTTTTTAGCCCGCGATGATAAAACCACAGCACCTTCAATACCGGTAAATACCCAAAGGGTAATGAGCATCAGGTCTTTCACCTGCTGCCAAAGCGGAACTTTTAAAGAGAAGTCATTTAAGTTGAGTTTGAACAAATCAAACTTAAAGGCAATGAAAGTAAAGAAGATGAAAACCACCATTGGAATGATTTTGGCAATGGTTGCCAGTAAATTCACAATCGCAGCTTCTTTAATGCCTCGACTTACTAACCAGTGCACCAGCCATACAAAAATGCTTGATCCAATCAGAGAGTAGAGCGTATTACCTTCACCAAAAATAATATGGTCTTTGCTATCGGTAAACATGCCGACACCTGAAAAGGCAATCACCACATAACCGACAATACCAATGGTGGTACACAACCAATAACCCCACGCCGAGCAAAAACCAATCAGGTCTCCAAAACCTTCCCGCGCATAGTTATAAATACCACCGTCAAGATCTGGTCGTTGACGCGTTAAATGCAATAGCGTGAGGGCCAAGAAAATAATGCCGACCCCGGTAATGAGCCATGCAACAAGAAGAGCAGAGCCGTTAGCGACTTGAGCCATATTTTGGGGGAGGCTAAATACGCCTGACCCCACCATAGAACTAAAGACCAGCGCTGTAAGAGACAATAGTCCAATTTTGGCAGCAGACATGGTATTTATTCTTTAAAAAATTGAGAAAGTTCAGCAATGTGTTCTGGACCAATGCCACAGCAACCGCCGACTAGACTTGCACCTGCTTTCTGCCATTGTTTAGCAAAACCAAGATAAGCTGGAGCATCTAAGTCTTTACGAATTTCATCCAGACCATCGTTGGCAGTAGCACTTTCATCTTGCGGTGGGAAGGCATTGGCATAGGCACCAATTTGTACAGACTCTGGAACGAGGCCTTTAATTTCTTTAATCGCTTGCAAGATCACTTCAGGTTGGCAGCAGTTAAATAACACTGCTTTGGCATTTGATTGTTTGATGAAATCAGCCACTTGTTGCATATTTTCGCCAGAACGCAGTAACGCTTGTTCATGTTTGATTTCATCTTGCAGCGTGAATGACACCCAATAGTCTTTACCATCTTTTGGTAATAACGCATGCACTGTTTCGACTTCTTTTAAGCATGATTGAGTTTCTGCTAACCAAAAATCAACCTCTGGTGCCAAAGTGTTAATGATTGGCTCAGCAAGGTTTTTAGCTTGTTCAGGTTGGAACAAGTCTGCACGGTAAGAGCCAAATAACGGGGGTAAGCAGCCTGCGATTTTGACATTTTTGCCGCTTTCTTTAACTGCATTTCTTGCTTGTTCGATAGCAACTTGAATTAAACGCACGCCGTCAGTTTCAAAGCGTTCTTGTCCAATATGAAAGGGCACAACAGCGTAGTTATTAGTTGTAATAACTTCTGAACCAGCGTTAATAAAATCGAGATGTACTTCTTTTACTGTTTCTGGTGCTTCAATGAGTGCAAGTGCAGACCACTCTGGTTGACGAAACGGAGCGCCACGACGGGCCAATTCACGGCCTAAACCGCCATCTAAAATCTTCATAAATTACAACATAAAGGGAGAAAAAATATTTGATTAATCTAGCGTGTAGATGAGCCGTGTTCAATCGCGAATATGCTCGATATATTTCTAAATAAATTAGATTGTTATGAATATTTTTTCTTAAAAGGATTTCTGTAGATGATGTTCAGTTTTACTGATGAACTCCATGTGAAAAAGAACACGTATTTAATTGAAAATATAGAATAAAAAATAATCTTATAGCGCACCAAATTGCTGCCAGCTTTCACCTGTGTGCTGAGTTTGATAATAGGCTTGAAGTTGTTCAAGCTGGGTAAAGTGTATGCTACACCAAATCAATAAACTGATTAATAATAAAAGCTTACATAAGCTGCGAGTCTTGTTTTGAGAAATAAAAGCAAGCACAGCAAAAAACAGCGCAGGTAAAAATATAAAGAACTGAACAGGCGAGAAAAATAAATGAGCAGTACTGAAATATAATGCGGCTGCACTCATCAGCACATTTAAAATCGAGCATAGCTTTTGATATTTACCGAGCTTAAATGTATAAGCCGTTATAGCAAGTAACACCGCTGAGCTGACATAAATGGCTGTACCGCCAATCATCCACATATAAAAACCGCTTACCAAAAGATAGGCCAGTAGCAAAACAAGCACGAGCTTAAAGCAAAATGATAAGAGGCGAGATGATGAGTTTAAAGGCGTCATAGCGAATCTAAATATCTCAAGTGAGGGCTTAAAAAACAAAAGGACGAATCGAAATTCATCCTTTTGGAGTTTTATTTATACATCGTCAAACTTAGTTTGCTTTTGCAACTGGGGCAGCAGCAGTTTCATCGTTTGCAGCTTTGAACGGAGATGTATAGTTCAAGCCAAGCGTAGAACTTGTGTACTGACGAACTTTGTCGAGTAACACAGGGTCTTTGCTCAAGTCTTGCTTATAAGACACTACAATTTCATGAAGCTTCTGATTCCACTTACCTTCAGTTTGCTGAGGGAAAGCTTTTTCAAGCAAGTTAAGCATGATGTATGGAGAAGTCGAAGCACCCGGAGACGCACCTAACAATGCAGTTACAGCACCATCTTTAGAAGCAAAGATTTCTGTACCGAATTGAAGCGTTGCAGGTTTACCCGGTTCTTTTTTGATGATCTGAACACGTTGACCACCTTGGCTTAAACGCCAGTCTTCAGCTTTCGCATCTGGGTAGTATTTACGAAGTTCATTTAGACGATCTTCATCTGACATCATTACTTGGCTCACCAAGTATTTAACAAGATCAAGGTTTTCCAAGCCAACAGTGGTCATTGGTAAAACGTTGTTTTTGTTAGTTGATGCAAGTAAATCAAGCTGAGAACCATTTTTCAGGAACTTGTTTGAATAAGTTGCAAATGGTCCAAACAATACATATTTTTTACCGTCGATATAACGCGTATCAATATGTGGTACAGACATTGGAGGCGCACCAAGTTCAGCACGGCCATAAACTTTTGCTGTGTGCTGAGCAGTAATTGCTGGGTTATCAGTAATTAAGAACTCACCACCTACAGGGAAGCCTGCATATTGTTTCGCTTCTGGTAAACCAGTAAGTTGCAATAATTTAACTGCTGCACCACCTGCACCGATAAATACAAAACGTGTTTTAACGTGATCTACTTTACCAGTTTTCAAATTTTTGAAAGACACAGTCCAAGTTTTGTCATCATTTTGGCTGATGCCAGTCACTTCGGTTGAAGTCTGTAATTTGAAATTCGGGTTTTGGTCTAAACGATTCACTAATTGTTTAGTGATAGAACCATAGTTTACGTCAGAGCCAACATCCATACGGGTTGCTGCAACTTTTTGACTAGGGTCACGATCGTTCATTACTAAAGGTGCCCATTGTTTAATCACAGCTGGGTCTTCAGTAAATTTCATGCCTTTGAACAGCGGGCTTTGAATCATGGCAGCATAACGTTTTTCTAAGAATTTAACGTTATCGCCCCAAACGAAAGCAATGTGCGGAACTGGGTTAATGAATGATTTAGGTTCAGCTAAAACACCTTGTTTTACCTGATATGACCAGAACTGTTTTGCTACTTCAAATTGAGAAGCAACTTTTTCAGCTTTGACAATTTCCATCTTACCGTTTTTTTCTTCGGTATAGTTCATTTCCATAAAGCCAGAGTGGCCTGTTCCGGCATTGTTAAAGCCGTTTGAACTTTCTTGAGCAACTTGGTCAAGACGTTCATACATACGAATTTGCCAGTTTGGTTCAAGCTCAGTTAAATAAGTACCAAGAGTGGCACTCATGATGCCGCCGCCAACAAGAACAGCATCAACAACTGGCTCATCTTTTGCAGTTTCGACTTGTTTTGACGCAGTTGGTCTAAACAAGAAAACAATACCTGCAATTAAAATAAGAATGATTAATACCAGAAGGTATTTCAAAAACTTTTTCATGTAAGGGGGACCTTAAAATAAGTTATTTGATTCACTTAAGGAGTGAGGAAACCTAGACAGCGTATCCAGACAAAATGGATATAAATGCGAAACTGAATTCTCAAAATTAGAGAACTTCGAAAAAAATAAAAATGACTTGGGATTATCGCAAACACTCTATATTTTAGACTAATTTTGCATTGACAAGACAATTTTTATAATAAATGGGGTTCATCAAAATCATAAATATGATTTATATTTAATCAAATTGAGCTTTTATAAGATAGTTTAAGTTAATTGTTTTGTTTTAAATGTTTGAAATTAAAATAATAATATTGATTTGGTTAAAGTTGGATCATTTGAAGAATATTTGCTTATAAAAATAGATTAATTTTTAATTCATCCCATATTTATGTAAATAAGCTCCTTACACATGCTTATTTTCTGTCATACATAGTTCTTATTAATATTGGCTCAATGAATATAAAATTAAGGGCATATCTCTGCATAAGAAATATGCCCTTTAAGATTTTATGATGCTACATAGAATGGTGCAGTTGAACGTGGTAATGCGTCACGTCCACGAATCTGATCTGCAATTTTCTCGGCAATCATAATGGTGGTTGCATTTAAGTTACCGGTAATAATCAGTGGCATGATTGAGGCATCAACTACGCGCAAACCATTCATACCATGTACGCGGCCTTGACCATCTACGACAGCCATTTCGTCTTCGCCCATCTTACAGCTACAAGATGGATGGTAAGCAGTTTCTGCGTGGTTACGAACAAAATCATCAAGCTCTGCATCAGTTTGCAAATGTTTCCCCGGACTAATTTCTTCACCACGATATGGATCAAGTGCAGGTTGCTGCATGATTTCACGCGTAATACGAATTGCATCTCGGAACTCACGCCAGTCTTGTTCAGTCGACATGTAGTTAAACAAAATACTTGGATGCTCAAACGGATCTTTTGATTTCAGTCTAATACGACCACGAGAAGGTGAACGCATTGAACCTACGTGTGCTTGGAAACCATGTTCTTTCACGGCATTACTACCATTGTAGTTAATAGCAACTGGCAAGAAATGGTACTGAATGTTTGGCCATTTGAACTCGTCCGAACTACGGATAAATCCGCCCGCTTCAAACTGGTTGCTTGCACCAATACCTGTACCATTAAATAACCACTCGGCACCAATCGCAGGTTGGTTATACCATTTCAAGGCAGGGTATAAAGAAACGGGTTGTTTACATTTATATTGTAAGTACATTTCCAAATGGTCTTGCAGGTTTTCACCTACACCCGGTAAATCATGAACGACATCAATGTCCATTGATTTTAAGAAAGTGCTTTCACCCACACCCGAGCGCTGTAAAATTTGTGGTGAAGCAATTGCACCTGCACACAGCAACACTTCACGTTTAGCTAAGGCACGTTGCAAGTTGTTTTGATCAGCGCCAATAATATATTCAACACCAATCGCTTGTTTTTGATTAAACAAGATTTTATTGGTCGTAGCGTGAGTCAAAATAGTCAGGTTTGGACGACCTTTTGCCATATCCAAATAACCACGTGCCGTACTTGAGCGGCGACCTTTTGGAGTAACCGTGCGGTCCATTGGGCCAAAGCCTTCTTGTTGGTAACCATTTAAGTCGTCAGTACGTGGGTAACCTGCTTGTACACCAGCTTCAACCATGGCATGGAACAACACATTGTTGCCATTTTTAGGTGTAGCAACGGACACAGGGCCATTGCCGCCATGATAGTCATTTTCACCAATGTCACGCGTTTCGGCTTTTTTGTAGTAAGGCAAACAGTCGGCATAAGACCAGTTTTCAAGGCCTTTATGAGTTGCCCATTGCTCTAGATCCATTGCGTTACCGCGGATATAGCACATACCATTAATTAAAGATGAGCCACCTAAACCTTTACCACGACCACATTCCATACGACGGTTATTCATGTGTGGTTCAGGGTCGGTTAAATAAGCCCAGTTATAGCGACGACCTTGAAGAGGGTAGGCCAAAGCTGCCGGCATTTGTGTACGGAAATCCAAGCGATAATCTGGACCACCTGCTTCTAAGAGTAAAACGGTGGTATCTTTGTCTTCAGTCAGACGCGCAGCGAGTACATTTCCGGCAGATCCTGCGCCAATAATAATGTAATCATATTCTTTAATATTCATAACTATCCTTTTTTTACTAACAGTTTGCCTGAGCAATCTATAAAGACTGCTCGGCATATGTGATTTAGGTTGACGTGTTTAGAGCGATTGAGGCATTAAAAAATGCTTTGATAATCGCCAAGTTCAACTTGAATAGATTTGATACGGGTATAGTGCCCAAGTGTGGTTAAGCCATTTTCGCGGCCCACGCCAGATTGTTTGTAGCCACCGACTGGCATCTCGGCAGGCGATTCGCCCCAAGTGTTAATCCAGCAAATACCAGCTTCAATCTGATGAATAATGCGATGAGCGCGGCTAATGTCTTGAGTAACAATGCCAGCAGCTAAACCAAAGGTGGTGTCGTTAGCACGTCGAATCACTTCTTCTTCGGTTTCATAGCTTAAAATGCTCATGACAGGTCCAAAAATTTCTTCTTGAACAATCGCCATTTGGTCAGTGCAGTCGCTAAATACAGTCGGTAGGACATAAGCGCCGTTTGCAAGTTCGCCTTCTGTTGCACGGCTACCGCCAATTAACACTTTAGCGCCTTGTTGTTTGCCTGACTCAATGAAAGACAACACTTTTTCCATGTGAGGGAAGCTAGTGAGAGGTCCGAAGTTTGTGTCTTCAGCCATTGGGTCGCCAATGCGAATACGTTTTACACGTTCTACAACCGCTTTTTCAAAGTCGGCTAGAAGTGATTTTGGAACGAATACACGTGTACCGTTGGTACATACCTGACCTGAGCTAAAGAAGTTGGCCATGACTGCAATATCAGCTGCACGGTTAAGGTCGGCATCTTCACAAATAATCAGTGGTGACTTACCACCAAGTTCCATGGTCACTTCTTTCAGTGTAGAGCCAGCAGCGCTTGCCATGACTTTTTTGCCAGTTTCCACACCACCAGTGAATGAGATTTTTTCAATCACGGGATGTTCAGTGAGCCATTGACCAATTTCACGACCAGCACCTTGTACAACGTTAAATACGCCGTCTGGTACGCCAGCTTCTGTATAGATTTCTGCAAGTTTAAATGCAGTAAGTGGAGTCGTTTCACTTGGCTTGAAAATCATAGCATTGCCGGCAGCAAGAGCAGGGGCAGATTTCCATAAAGCGATTTGAATTGGATAGTTCCAAGCCCCAATACCAGCAACCACGCCTAAAGGTTCACGGCGTGTATAAAAGAAACTTGATTCGCGAAGCGGAACTTGGTCACCCTGAATGGCGGTTGCAAGTCCTGCATAATATTCGAGTACATCTGCACCAGTCACGATATCGACTGTAGATGTTTCGCTAAAAGCTTTACCTGTGTCGAGTGTTTCAAGACGTGCAAGCTCATCATTTCGTTCACGAAGAATGTCGACAGCACGACGCAAAATACGTGAACGCTCCATGGCAGTCATGGCAGCCCAGATTTTTTGTCCTTGTTGGGCACTTTTTACAGCAGCTTCAATATCTTGTTCAGAAGCTTGTTGAAGAGTCGCGATTGTCTCGCCGTTGGCAGGGTTAATACTATTAAATGTTTTTCCACTGGTTGCGTTAACGTAGCGTCCATGGATATACAGTTGATGAACTTGTGCATCACTCATTTTGTCTCTCCTGCAAAGGCTTGTTCGCAAATTGAACTTGCGTTTGTACATAATCGTAAGCAATGGAACGGGCAAGATTGCTGTCAAATTCGTTATGACGGCTTAAACTGCCTCGTAACCATAATCCATCAATCAATGCTGCCAACCCTCTAGCGGCAACACTGGCCTGTTGTTCATTCATTAACTTGAGGAAATAAAACCTCAAGTTAGAGTACAGGCGTTGATCATTAATCTTTTGCAAGCGGCTTAAGTCTGGTACATGCATACTTGCTGACCAAAAGTCTAACCAGACCCGCATTGCTTTTTCATTGACCTGACTAATGTCAAAGTTCGAGTCGATAATGGCCTTAATTTGGTTCTCTGGATGCGAATCTGCTTCTGCTCTGTACTGTTCGGTTTTACGACGCAGAACATTTAACATTTCTTGCATACAGGTATTTATCAACCCTTGTTTGTCGCCAAAATAATGGCTGACAATGCCGGTCGACAGCTCGGCTTTTTTTGCAATTTGAGCAATGGTGGTATTGGATAACCCCACTTCATAAATCACGTCGAGTGCGGCATTCATAATTTCTTCACGTCGCACGTGCTCTGGTTTTACTCTGCGTTTTGTCATGTTTTTCCACATCAGCACTTTTAGTGGTGCTTTAAATTCAGCATGTTAACTTGCAGAGCATCATAGCACTTTTTTTATCATACTTGTTATTGATTGAACGTTCAATCAATAACAAGTATGATATGTAAAAATCAATGAATTTTTGAAGATTAGCACGAGGAATAAAGCGCTAAAATCAAAAGTTCTTAAGGATAGGATGATGCGCATAAGTACATTACTTATCACGTTATTTTGAGAAAATACACCGATTGCAAGGAGCAATAAGATGGTGTTGAAAAGTGATAAATATTCTTCAGACCATATTCGGTTAAATCGTTTTGTATTTTGGAGTTCAGCCATCAGTATTGGTATTTTTGGCCTACTTTTTGTGCTGTTTCCAGAAAAAAGTCAGTTTTGGCTGACCTATGTACAAGAGCAGGTAAATCACTTTTTTGGGTGGTATTACATGTTGGTTATTGTGCTGTGTTTGGGCTTTGTCGCTTGGCTCGCTTTTTCAAAAGTAGGGCAGATTCCATTAGGAAAAGACGATGACAAACCTGAGTTTAGTTATTTGGCTTGGACTTCAATGTTGTTCTCGGCAGGGATTGGTATTGCACTACTTTATTATGGTGTTGCTGAACCTGTTGATCATTTCTTAAGACCGCCAGAAGGTGAGTCAGGAACCATTCAGGCAGCCCGCAATGCCATGACTTATAGCTTTTTGCATTGGGGCATCCATGGCTGGGTACTCTATGCATTGCTCGGAGTCACTTTGGGTTATTTTGCTTTTAGACAAAATTTACCACTAGCTTTGCGTTCAGCGCTTTACCCAATTTTTGGCGAGCGAGTCCATGGGTTAGTTGGTGATTTCGTCGATGGTTTTGGAATTTTAGCGACGGTTATTTCCTTGGTCACCAACTTGGGAATCGGAGCATTGGTGCTGGTATCAGGCATTTGTTATTTACTTCCGCAAATTCCTAATAACTCAGTAACCTTAATTGCTGCTGTTCTCATCATGATGAGTGTTGCCACGATCACGACAGTGGTTGGCATTGAAAAAGGTTTGGCGTGGTTATCGCGTATTAATTTACGTCTGCTGTATGCCTTACTTTTATTTGTATTTTTAACAGGTCCTACAAATCATTTATTAAATGGTCTTGTACAGAATATGGGAGATTATCTAAGCAATTTTATTGGTAAAAGCTTTGATATGTATTTATACAATCAAAAAGCCAGTGGCTGGTTAGGGTCATGGACTGTATTTTATTGGGCTTGGTGGATTGCTTGGGCGCCTTTTGTCGGCATGTTTATTGCGCGCATTTCAAAAGGACGTACGATTCGTGAGGTTGTATTAGGTGTATGCCTGATTCCTCTAGGTTTTACACTGGCTTGGATCTCGGTTTTTGGAAATACTGCCATTTACTTTATCTTGAACCAGAAACAGAAAGTTTTGGGCGATATGGTTTTAACTGATCCGGCATTATCTTTATTTAAGTTACTCGAATATCTGCCGTTTAATCCGTATGTTGCTGGCATTGTTGTTGTAATTTGTTTCGTTTTATTTTTGACACCAGTTGGCTCTGGTACACTAATGATCGCTAATTTGTCCTCAAAAGGGGGCACCAATGATAGTGATTCACCGATCTGGTTACGCGTTTTTTGGTCTGTGGTAATTACCATTGTAAGTATTGGCTTGCTTTTAGCCGGTAGTTTTAACTCCATGCAAAGTGCTGTGGTGTTATGTGGTTTACCATTTTCAGTCATTATTTTGCTCTATATGTTTGGTTTAGCCAAAGCGTTAAAGCAAGATGATTTTGACTCTCAATTAGTGAAAAAACAGTTAGCTGTTTCAAAAGACATTTCGGTTCCGTCGAATTGTGACCAGAATAAAGTGACTGAGGTTTTATAACCTCAACCAATCACATCTATATATTATTTTTTGCGTTTAAAGTCGTCTTTTCATTGTTTTAAATAAGAGTGAAAAGACGAAATTAAATATTTTGTTTTTATTTTATTCCTTGAGGATTGTATGGCAACAGATAATCCAAGAGCAGTTGATGATTTAACATTATCTAAATCTAAAAAAGACCCGCTCAACCGTGTGGTTTTTTATTTTTCAGCTGTACTTATTTTAATTTTTTCTCTCGTCACGTTTTTGTTCAATGATTTTGCAAATAGAGTCATGAACGCCGTACTTCAGTGGGTAACCTCAACCTTTGGTTGGTATTATCTGCTTGCCGCAACGTTATATATGGTTTTCGTGATTTTTATTGCCTGTTCAAGATACGGCAGTATTAAATTAGGGCCTAAGCATTCAAAACCTGAGTTTAGTTTACTCAGTTGGTCTGCGATGCTGTTTTCGGCTGGTATCGGTATCGATCTGATGTTCTTCTCGGTCGCTGAACCATTATCTCATTATATGCAACCTCCGGTCGGAGCAGGTCAAACCTATGAGGCAGCACGCCAAAGTATGGTCTGGACATTGTTTCACTATGGTTTAACCGGTTGGTGTATGTATGCCTTGATCGGTATGTCATTGGGATACTTTAGCTATCGTTATAATTTGCCACTTACCATTCGTTCTGCACTTTACCCAATTTTCGGGAACAGAATTAATGGGGCAATTGGGCATAGTGTTGATACGGCTGCCGTCATCGGGACAATTTTTGGTATTGCGACGACCTGCGGGATTGGAGTAGTACAGCTGAATTATGGCCTACATGTGTTATTGGGGTTACCAGAAAATATCTGGATGCAATTTATCCTGATTGCTGTCGCGGTCGGCATTAGTGTTATTTCGGTGACATCTGGGGTCAATAAAGGCCTGCGGATTTTATCTGAAATCAATATTTATGTTTCGGTCGGGTTATTGCTGTTTATTTTATTCTTAGGAAATACTGAGTTTTTACTCAATGCCCTTGTCCAAAATATTGGTGACTATTTAACACGTTTCCCTGCTTTAGCATTACAAAGTTTTGCTTTTGAACAGCCTAAAGAGTGGATGAGTAGCTGGACTTTCTTCTTCTGGGCGTGGTGGATTGCTTGGTCTCCATTTGTAGGACTCTTTCTAGCACGCATTTCAAGAGGGCGTACCATTCGTGAGTTTGTATGCGGTACCTTAATTATTCCGCTTCTATTTACTCTCACATGGTTATCCATTTTTGGTAATAGTGCACTGCACAGCGTTATTTTTGAAGGCAACCAAACCTTAGCAGCGACTGTGTTAGCAAATCCGGCTCACGGTTTTTATGACCTATTAGCACAATATCCGGGCTTTACCTTTATCGCTTCAATTGCCACCGTAACAGGGCTTTTGTTCTACGTGACTTCTGCCGATTCGGGAGCGCTGGTTTTAGGTAACTTCACGACTAAACTTACGAATATCGATAATGATGCTCCGCGTTGGTTAAGCGTATTTTGGGCAGTAGCAATTGGTTTATTAACGCTCGCCATGCTCATGACCAATGGAATTACTGCTTTGCAAAACGCGACCATCATTATGGGGCTACCTTTTAGTTTCGTAATGTTCCTTGTGATGGCAGGGCTTTATAAGTCACTGAGGCTTGAAGATTATAGGCAAGCCAGTCGAAGTATGAACGCAGCTCCGGTGGTAGGTAATGTCGATATTCTGAATTGGAAACAGCGTTTAACTCGAGTGATGCATCATCCGGGAACCACTGAAACCCAACGCATGTTAGATGCAGTTTGTCTACCTGCTGTTCAAGCCGTTGCAGGTGAACTTATTAAGCAGGGTATGAATGTAGATGTGCAGCAAACGCCGCTTGAAGATGAAGAGACGCTTTTCCATTTGGATTTCACTATTCATTTGGAAGAAGAACAAAACTTCGTTTACCAGATCTGGCCTGTACGCTATAGCGCGCCGAACTTTAGCCAGCGTGTAAAACGGGGTAAACAGTTCTATTACCGTCTTGAAACCTATCTTTATGATGGCTCTCAAGATAACGATCTGGTCGGTTACAGTAAAGAACAGGTTATTAATGACATTTTAGATAAATATGAAAGACATATGACGTTCTTACATATTAATCGTATTAGCCCAGGGAATCGTCCATTGTTCCCAGATCCACAAGCTTAAGAGGAAAATGCATGGCTTCTCCTTATCTACATTCTTTTGCTTTATTTTTCTCGTTGCTCAATCCATTTCTAATGAGCATCTACATGATTGGCCTGATCCGTCATTCAGAAGCAAAGGTGTTTAATAAAGCACTGATTCAGGGAAGTTTGATTGCTTTTGTCGTGTTCATGCTATTTGCATGGGGCGGCGAAACAATTTTTAGTAAATATCTGAATGTTCGTTTTGAAGCCTTTCAGATATTTGGAGGCCTCATCTTTTTGGTGATTGGCTATCGCTATGTTTTTCAGGGTGCCGATACGATTGGTGAAATGCGTGGTGCACCAGAACATCTGGCCGGCACCATTGCCATGCCGTTTATGATTGGTCCGGGCACCATTAGTGCTGCTGTGGTTACAGGTATTGAAATGTCAATTGGTGAGGCAGCTTTAGTGATTGCCTTTACCTTATTTTTAACCTGTAGTATTTTGATTTTGATGAAATTTTCACATGATCATTTACGCTATAAACATGCCAAGCATATCGACCGTTATTTTGATATTGTCGGGCGTTTATCTGCTTTATTAATCGGTACGATCGCCATTGATATGATCATTAATGGTGTGACAGGCGTTATTACTAAAGTATAGCGAGCAGCCTATAAAATCCTGCTATGCCATTAAGTGTGAAATAAAATGGCATAGCATCTTCTAAAAAAACTAAGATAAATAAAAAAAGCTTTCAAAAAGAACTTTAAAAATAATGCCTTAAAAATTTAAATTTTAAAAAACAATCAAAGATATTAAAAAATACAATGCTATGTTGTGGATTTAAGCATGTTTTTTTTGTGAATTATCAACCATAATGTTTACTGAGCTTGTTTTAAGACACAGAGTTTAGCTATGCCTACATTAGATGAAATAACCACAGCAACTGATGATCAGTCTGAATTGACGATGTCAGTTTTGATGACGCCTGATATGGCAAATTTTTCAGGTAATGTTCATGGTGGTACGATTCTAAAACTACTAGACCAAGTCGCATATGCTTGCGCAAGTCGTTATTCGGGTGGCTACGTGGTGACTTTATCTGTAGATAAGGTAAATTTTAAAGAACCTATTTATGTGGGTGAGCTGGTAACCTTCTTGGCAAGTGTTAACCATGTAGGCCGTACTTCAATGGAAGTCGGAATACGTGTTGAAGCCCAAAATATTCAGAAGCGCACAGTGCGCCATACCAATAGCTGTTATTTCACTATGGTTGCTGTTGATGAACAGGGCAAACCATGTGAAGTGCCTCATTTGAAACTTGATACAGAATGGAAGCGTTGCCGCTTTGAAGCAGCTGAGCACCGTAAAGTTTTACGTCTACAAGAAAACCATAACCCATCTTGTAGTATGTATAAAAAATCTTCTTAAAAAAAAGGATCGAACCGCAGCATGGTTCGATCCTTTTTCTTCTTTACTAAAATTCAGCGTCCATATTTCATTTCAGTAAAATTATCTCTGAGCTTGGAGGAGAGTGCTGAGAGAATTAACGAGTTGCAGGAGCAGCTTCAGAAGCAGAACCTACAGCATCAGATGCAGCATTTGCAGTGTTTGCTTGTTCTTGAGTTGAAACAACAACTTTTTCTTCACCAGCAGTGTTATGTGCTTGGTCGTGCTTAGAAGCAGCGAAAGTTGAAGCAGCAGTTAAAGCAAGTGTAGTAGCGAGTAAAGTTTTAGCTAATTTCATTTTATGGCATCCTTAAATTTCATTTAAAAATAAATTAAACCTAATCTTTCCTACATACATGAAACCTGTATGGCTGAATGACTAAGCTAGGACACATGCTAAGCCGAGGTTTGGATTACATCAATTAACTTAACAATCTATTACGCCTATCTTAACAATATGAAATATACGGGCCGTTTATGTGCGGAATCTGTAAAATTAAAGGGCTTAATTACACCTTAAAATGTGTAAAAATATTTCTTATCGAATGAAAAAAGATCAATTGTGTTACGTAAAACTTACACTCTGGCATGAATTGTGAATACGCATAAATAGAATATTCCGTTTGAATTTTAATTATCAAAAGTTAATTTAGATTTTGAGTGAGATGCATGTCACATATTAAGTGTTTTAGCCTGATAATTGAAAAGTATATCTTCAAAGTGAAAAATCATTTTCATGGGATTTAAACAGTGATATACCTTTCTTAGTTTTGAAACCTTGTTGATTTGAGTCGCTTGTGAAATTTATTGCCCAAGAAACTGTTCCTACCCATATTATTTCCGGTTTTTTAGGGGCAGGGAAAACCACATTATTACAGCATTTATTAAGTCAAAAGCCTAAAGATGAAGTTTGGGCTGTATTAATGAATGAATTTGGGCAAATTGGAGTAGACCAACAACTCTTGCCTCAAGATGAAGGCTATGCAGTCAAAGAATTATTAGGCGGTTGCTTGTGTTGTAGCAGTCAATTGCCTATGCATATTGCTTTAGCCCGTCTATTGAGTGAACAAAAGCCAGATAGACTCTTTATTGAACCGACAGGACTTGGGCATCCTTCTCAATTATTTGACCAACTGACTGAACCTCATTGGCAAAGTAGTTTAGCCATGCGAGCATTAATTACTGTTGTTGATGGTAGCCGTTTGCACGATACAAACTGGGTTAAACAAAACCTTTATGAAGATCAGTTAAAAGCTGCCCAGATTGTGGTGGTATCACATACTGATGTGATGACTTTTGAAGATGATCAGGCGCTTGAGTTATTAAAAGATGAATACAAGCCTTATCACCAAGAGTGGATTAAAACTGAAAATGGTCAGTTAGCGTTAAATAAAATTGATGTAGCTGCTCGTTTAACTGAGCGATCTATACAGCCCTTACTTAAACTTCAAAAGCAAATGACTGAAACCGAGGTTAAGAAGGAAATTCAGCAATTACCTTATCATTATGTCGAGTCGGCGCAAGGCTATATTGTCGCAGGTTGGAAATTACCTAAACGCTGGAAATTCGATTTTTATAATTTGCTAGATTTATTATGTGCGCAGCAAGACTGGCTTCGAATTAAGGGAATTTTTAACACAGATCAAGGTTGGAAAGTTTTTAACTTTAATCCTGATCAGTTTAATTATAAGTCTGGTGAAGAGGGTATTGATAACCGTATTGAAATCATTAGCGCACATCATCACGATTGGTTGGCTTTTGAAACGGCGTTACTTGCTTGTCAGCTTGAAAAATAGAGAACATTAAACCAAAGACGATTTAATGTTCTCATAATGGATTTAAGGTTTTGTATCTAACACTGCTTTGGCTTGAGCATGGTCAATATCTTTTTCCCAGTGTGCAATCACTACAGCAGCAACACAGTTACCGATTAAGTTGGTACAGGCACGAATAATGCCAATGAACCAATCTACGGACAGTAGAAGTACTAAGCCAATCGCAGGAAGGCTTGGAATAACTGACAGTGTTGCTGCAAGAATAACTAAAGCCGAGCCGGGAATACCGTGGGCGCCTTTAGAAGTGATGAGTGAAACCAGCAAAATAGCCAATAGGTCGTGAGTGGATAAATCAATATTGCAGGCTTGTGCAATAAAGATCACTCCTAAAGTTAAGTAAATTGAAAACCCATCTAAGTTAAAAGAGTAACCCGTAGGAATGACCAGACCTACCGTTGAATCTTTAATTCCCAGATTTCTGAGTTTTTTCATAATTTGGGGTAAAACAGAGTCAGAAGATGCTGTACCCAAAACAATCGCTAACTCATCTTTAAAATAAGCCACAAATTTGAAGATGTTGAGACCGGCAAGTTTTAAAATTGAACCTAAGACAACCACAACAAATAAAATGCAGGTCGCATAAAACAGTAAAACCAAATAGCCCAATTGTAGAAGTGAATCTAAACCAAATTTGGCGGTGGTATAGGCCACTGAACCGAATACACCAATCGGTGCTAAACGAATAATCAGACCCATAATTTTAAAGAAGACTTCTGAAAAAGCTTCAAGCGCCTGACGTACGAGCTCTGCCAAATGTTTAGGAATTAAAAGTAGTGATACACCAAATAAAATAGCGATGAGTAAAACTTGTAAAATATCGCCGTTTGCAAAAGCGGCAGTGAATGTTTTCGGAATAATATTGAGTAGAAATTCCGAACCTGTGTGCATTTCATGAGCACGTTCGGTATAGGTGCTTAAATCTTTTGCATCTAAATGGCTAATATCGATATTCATACCGACGCCCGGTTTAAATACATAAGCCACAATAATGCCTAAAACTAAAGCAATACTGGTGACCACTTCAAAATAGAGAATGGTTTTTGCACCGACTTTGCCCATTTTTTTGATGTCATTTGCACCATAGATTCCCAGTACAACGACACAAAACACAATGGGTGCAATCAGCATTTTAATCAAAGAAATAAAACCATCACCCAATGGCTTTAAAGATAGGGAGAAATCATGAAAACCAGCCCCAACCGCAACTCCTAGAAAGAGAGCACAAAGAACCTGTAAAAATAAACTACGTTTAAGCTTCTGCCACATAAGTCATCAATTTTAGCAAGAGGAGAATATTTCTCTTTCAAGCAAAAAGCCGGCCAACTCTAAAGCAAGCAGAGCGTTTTGGAAGAATATGCAAATTTCCAATTACTATGCTTTGCATTGTTCAGTTTTTTTATAATTTTTACCTAAAATCGAGTATCCTTAGCGCCAAATTTTGGAACATATTAATCATGGCGCTTAAAGCAACAATTTATAAGGCAGACTTGAATATTGCCAATATGGATGACCATATTTATGGTGATTATCAACTGACGCTTGCCTTGCATCCTTCGGAAACTTTAGAACGTTTAATGGTTCGTTTGATGGCTTTTGCCCGCTTCGCAAGTGATGAACTTGAGTTTACTAAAGACCTTTTTGAAACTGACGAGCCAGCGTTATGGCAAAAAGATTTAACGGGTCAACTGGAAACTTGGATTGAAGTCGGTTTGCCGTCTGAAGATAAAGTTAAAAAAGCCAGTGCGCGTTGTAAAACGGTTGCGGTTGTTGTTTATGGCACACAAGTCGAAGATTGGTGGAAGCGAAACAGTAAAATTAAAACCTTAAGTAACGTTCAGGTGTGGCAAATTGCCCCTCAAAGTACAGCCGAGCTTGAACAGCTCTGTGAACGTACCATGCAACTACAATTAAATGTGATGGACAACGAGTGGACGCTTTTAGGTGAAAAGGGTCAGGCAAATGTTGTTTGGACACAGTTACAGTAATTTAGAAAAGCGCAACAAATTCTACAGATTCAGTTGGTACACTAAGTACTAATTGCGATTTTAGAAATTCAGTTTAAGGGTTAAACCATGTCAAATGAATTAGAAATTATCGATTTAAAAGTAGGTGAAGGCAAAGAAGCGGTTAAAGGTGCTTTGATTACAACTCACTATACAGGTTGGTTAGAAGACGGTACTAAATTCGACTCTTCAATTGACCGCGGTAACTATTTTGAATGCGTGATTGGAACAGGTCGTGTAATTAAAGGCTGGGACCAAGGCATTATGGGAATGAAAGTTGGCGGTAAGCGTAAGTTAATCGTGCCTGCTCATTTAGCTTATGGTGAGCGTAAAATGGGTAAAATTATTCCAGCGAATTCTAATTTAATTTTTGAAATTGAATTATTTGATGTCAAAACTCGTGACTAGTGAAAATTGAAAGCCCTTTAGGGGGCTTTCTTGTTTATATGAGCTTTAAATATAAATACATTATTAATTTATATTTTAGCTTTTTGAATATTTAAGATTATTTTCAGATTATTTGATTATAAATGCTGACTGAAAAACTGTTCATTTGTGAGCAGTGTGATATTAAGACCAACTTTCAAAAAGTTTGTGCCCTAACATCAAATTTCACATAAGTAATCTATATTGTTATTGAGACGCTATTTCATGATTATCCGCTTTGCATCTCCTTTGTTGAACATATCACTTGGCTTGGCCTTGGCAGGTTTGTCAGGCATGGCATTAGCCAAACCACCTAAACTGGACGCTTCAACACTCACGGTGATTGGTTATCATGAAATTACCGATACTAAAAATGCGTTAATTCCTCAATATGCAGTGACGACTCAACAATTTACACAGCACGTTGAGTGGCTACAAAAAAACGGGTTCCATTTTATTACGGTTGATCAGTTGATCCGTGCTCATCAGGGTAAATTTCAACTGCCTACAAAACCGGTTTTATTAACTGTAGATGACGGTTATCAGTCTTTTTATCAAAATGCTTATCCAGTTCTTAAAGCTAAAAAAATTCCGGTTGTTTTGGCTGTAGTGGGTTCATGGTTAGAGCCAAAAGCTGGTCAAAAAGTAGATTTTTCGGGTGAAGAAATTCCACGTGATAAAATCTTAAGCTGGAATGAACTTAAAGAGATGCAAGATAGTGGTTTTGTAGAAATTGCCAATCATAGCTATCATTTGCATCGTGGTATTACAGGTAACCCGCAAGGCAATTCTGAACCTGCTGCGACCACACGTTTTTATGATGTTAAAACTCAAACATACGAAAACGATAAACAATATGAAGCACGAATCTATGACGACCTGAAAAAGAATAATGACTTATTAAAAGCGCATGGCTTACGTTCGCCACGTATTATGGTGTGGCCATACGGTCGCTATAATATGCAAACTGTCCAAATTGCAAAAAAATTGGGTATGCCAGTGACCATTACACTTGATGATGGGGCAGACCATGCAAAACAATCTCTACAAAATATGAGCCGTATTTTGGTTGAAGGCGGAATGACAACTGATGATTTGGCTCAAGAAATTAAAAACCGTGAATTAAATTTAACGGATAATAATCGTCCGCAAAAAATCATGCATGTTGATCTGGACTATATTTATGATCCAGACCCGAAACAACAAGAGCGTAATCTAGGTCACTTGTTAGATCGAATTAATGGCATGGGTGTAAATACAGTTTATTTACAGGCATTTTCAGATCCAGATGCGAATGGTTCTGCGGATATGGTTTATTTCCCAAACCGCCATATTCCAATGCGTGCAGACTTGTTTAACCGTGTAGCATGGCAAATTCAAACGCGCACTTCTGTAAGCCGTATTTATGCGTGGATGCCGTTATTGGCGTGGGAACTACCAAAAACCGATCCTGTTTCTAAGGACTTGGTGGTAACTCAGCAGGAAAAAGCGGGTGAGCACCTTAATATGGGTTATATCCGTTTAAGTCCGTTCTCAGCAGATGCACGCCAAACTATTCGTGAAATTTATCAGGATTTAGCTAAATCAACGCCGTTTAACGGACTTTTGTTCCATGATGACGTCACCTTATCTGATTATGAAGATGCAAGCCCTGATGCTTTAAAAGCCTATGCAAAACAAGGTTTACCAACAGATTTAGCAAAAATCCGTGACAACGATCAAGACTTGCAGAAATGGACTGCATATAAGACAAAATATTTAGATGATTTTGCAATGCAACTCGTTGATGACGTGAGACAATATGAGCCGTTCTTGGTGACTGCACGTAATTTATATGCGCAGGTGGCTTTAAAACCATATGCAGAAAACTGGTATTCACAATCGCTTGAAGAGTCATTAAAGCATTATGATTTTACAGCTATTATGGCAATGCCTTATATGGAGCAGGTCGATAATTCAGATCAGTTCTATAAAGACATGATTGATCGCGTGAAACAATATCCTAATGGCCTCAAGAAAACTGTTTTTGAATTACAGGCAACCGACTGGCGTAAAAATGAAAAGGTACCTTCAACTGAAATGGCAGCAACAATTCATTCACTGTATCAGCAAGGTGTAATGCATGTCGGATATTACCCTGATGACCCAATCAAAGATCACCCGGATGTTGACGTAATGCATAAAGCATTTGCTGAAAAATCATCTCGTCTTGTGCCGTAATCGAGGCTGAAACATGACAATCTTTGCTGCAATATGGTCGCATGCCTTAAAATTCGTTTTTTACTATCCATTATTCATGTCGTATTTATGGATGATGGGTGCGATCATTTTCTATTGGAGAGAACGTCAGGCTCCGCCTTATGATCAACCAACTCCATTGGAAAGTTATCCAAAAGTCGCTGTATTAGTTCCTTGTTTTAACGAAGGGGATAATGCAGAGGAAACCATTAGCCATGCTTTAAAACTGGACTATCCTCATTTTGAAGTCATCGCGATTAATGATGGTAGCTCAGATAATACAGGTGAAGTACTTGATCGTTTAGCAGAACAACATGAAAAATTGCGTATTGTTCATTTGGCGCAAAACCAAGGTAAAGCCATGGGGTTGCAAGCCGGAAGCTTAATGACCGATGCCGAGTTTTTAATTGGTATTGATGGTGATGCTTTACTTGATCCACATGCAGCAAAGTGGATGATTCGTCATTTCCTTGAAAATCCAACGGTTGCAGCTGTTACTGGAAACCCGCGTATCCGTACTCGTTCAACTTTGTTAGGGCGTATTCAGGTCGGTGAGTTTTCTTCGATTGTGGGCATGATTAAACGTGCACAGCGTACTTTTGGTCGCTTATTTACCGTGTCGGGTGTAATCACGGCTTTTCGTAAAAGTGCCGTTCACCAAGTCGATTATTGGTCGCCAAATATGTTGACTGAAGATATCGATATTACTTGGAAATTACAGCGTGCAGGTTGGGATATTGAGTTTGAACCGAATGCCTTGGTTTGGATTTTAATGCCTGAAACCCTCAATGGGTTGTGGAAACAACGTTTACGTTGGGCAATGGGTGGTGCACAGGTATTAATTAAAAATATTGATGTGTTCACTAAACCAAAATTGAATTTTTTATGGCCTTTAATGTTTGAGCTTTGCTTAACTTTAGTCTGGTCATATTTAATGCTAGCGATGGCTTTGTTGTGGTTGGTACATTTTATTTTACCAGTCCCTGCATTAGCTGTTGTGAGCTCCCCATTTTTACCGTATGGTACCGGTATTTTATTGGGGGCAACCTGTCTAATTCAGTTTGCTTTAAGCAAATGGATGGATAGTCGTTATGAACCGCATCTAGGAAAAAACTATTTCTGGATGATCTGGTATCCATTGGTCTTTTGGCTAATCACTATTTCAGCAACCATTGTGGCATTTCCAAAAGTCTTACGACGTGGAGATGAGAAACGAGCACGTTGGGTGAGCCCGGATCGGGGCATTCGCTAGAATGAAATGCAAGAGTCATGAGATTTTAAAGATCGTGCTGTATTGATGTCTGGGGAAAAACCACAGCACTTCGTTAGGTAAAGAGAGAAATGAAGACAGATTCGTTGATTATTGATTTACGCCGTCAATTACCATGGCATAAACGCTATGCTTCTACAACAAGCACAGCCATGATGTGGGCGGTTTGGTTGTTGTTGTGGCGTCCGTTCGTGTTTGTATGGCTATTGGTTGAGTTACAAAAAACTCATTTGGTACACCGTTTATTTAGTGCCTTTGGTGTAGGAATTGAACATGGCCTTACCGCATTAATTGCTTGTGCAATTTGCTTATTGTTATGGAGCCATTTGCTACCAGAGCGTCGTGTCGGTGGCAGTGCACTTAAAGCAAAACAGACTGATGATTATGCGCGTTACTTCGATTTACCAGAACATGAAATTGAGCAGGGGCGTAGCCAAAAAATTACAGTCGTTCACCACGATGAATTAGGTAAAATCGTGAGAGTTGAATAACGATTAGCCATAAAATAAAGCCCACTTTAAGTGGGCTTTATTTTTTTAAGAATTAAGAAGTCCAAGAATACGTTTCTTAACTTGATTGATGTAAAACTCATCATGAGTGACACGGTACATCAAGATTGCTCCTTCATAATCAGCAATACTTTGTTTTGCTAAAATCTCAGCTCGATCTTGAACAATGCAACAAGCAAAAATAGACTGAATAGCCAGTTGCCAGTCCTGAAAAATACTGCGTATTTTGGCTAAAACTTCAGGTGAACCATACGCTGCCTCCATTGAAATTACCCCAATCAAACAACCATTCACGCCTTGAGTAAAAAACTGGACAGCACGTTTATGCATTTGCTCAAAACGTTCAATGGCTGAGAGTTCTGAATTTGCAGTCGTTCCAAATAAAGTATGGATTAAATATTGATGAGTACCATTTAACACCTCAAGCAAAAGCGCTTCTTTATTTGGATAATAATAATAAAAAGAAGCTTTGGTGAGGCCGCAAGCTTTTGCCAGCATGTCCATGCTCGTTCCTGCATATCCATAAGTTTTGAACTGCAAAGCGCAGTGCTTAAGCAGATCTTCTTTGGTCAGTTTTTGCGGTCTCATTTCACATTATCCAAAACATAAAGCGGTTTTATAAAAAACCATCAAAAGTGGTGCGGATTTTATTCCAGATGTGTTCAGCATCTTTTTTAAAGTAGCCCATGTGGCCAATGGTTTTCATAGCAACATCTTGAGGTTGGAGACTGACGTATGAAACTTGAGCTTGTCGATAATGCTGCATAAATGCGCGACAAGAAGTGGGTAAAGCCCAATCATCATCTAGGGCAGAGACTGCATAAATTGGAACTTTGACAGCAGCATATTGTTCAATTAAGTGTTGTTGTTCTGGATCAGCAAAAAAATACTTAGGGTTTTTACACCATTTACGCCACTGTTTATAAACATTGAGGGGTAAATCAGAACCCATATTAAATTTGCTCCAAGGCAAATAACCTGTCACGGCAACGATAGGTGGAAATACGATATTCCAGACCACTTGAACTTTAAAACGTTCTTTCAGTGGCATATAGCCGTGCCAACCTGCACCTGTACCAAAGGTGTAACAGGCCAATAATTTGTCATGATTAGATAGTAGACCTAGCGCATGGCCACCATAGGAATGACCAACCATGAAAAGAGGTAATGGTTCTTTTGATAAATATTCAATCGCACCTGCTAAGTCATATTGCCCCCAATCTAAATAAGACATATCAAATCCTTTTAAAGATTTTGGACTCGATTTTCCAACGCCTCGATAGTCAAACGTGAATATCTGATAGCCAAATTGCGTCATATATTCAGCGAAGCGGCGGTAAAACTCATGTGGCACACCCGTTGCTCCTGCAACGACAATATTTGCTTTAGCTGGTGTCGTTGTAAAGTAACGTGTGCCCTTGAGTTGATAACCATCTAAGGCTGGGAATTGTACAGTTTGGCTAAGCTGTTCATTGATTTGAGTTGCTGATTGCATTGCTTTTCTCTTTATTTTTCTAGCGTGATGGAATTTTATTTACCTTTAAAAACAGGTGGTCTTTTTTGCAACATGGCAAACACACCTTCTTGAACATCTTCTGTGGTGAGTAAAGGCTGAAGATGACTCTGTAATTGGCTAAAAGCAGTTTCATAACCTACATTAATGGCTTCACGGGCAGAAGCGAGGGTCGCTTTTACAGCAAGTGGTGCAGCTTGAGCGATATGTTCAGCCAGTTCTATTGCACGGTTGATTTGAGTTCCTTCCGGACATATCTCTGTAATCAGGTTCATATCAAAGGCGGCTTTTGCATCAAAAGAGTCACCTGTGAGTAAATAACGCATGGCTTTGGCCCAACCCGCGGCTTGAGTAAATCGTGCTGTAGCTCCACCAAAAGGTAAGATGCCACGTTGCACTTCCATCTGTGCAAACTGGGTATTTTCACTTGCTAAAGCAATATCTGCATTCAGAAATAGTTCGATACCAGCGGTGTAGCAATAACCTTGTACTGCAACAATTAAAGGTTTACTCAGTTTTCGTCCAACTGTACCCCAAGGGTTCACTTCTTCATCACTAAAATCAAAAACACCTGTAGCGAGCTTGGGTTGTAACTCAACTAGATCTAATCCAGCTGTAAAATGGTCGCCATGAGCAAAGATAATTGCACAGCGAAGAGCATCATTATTTTCATATTCGGTAAGCGCCAGTGATAAATCTTTAATTAGATGGCTATCAAAGGCATTACGTTTTGCTGCCCGATTTAGACCAATTAAAAAAATATGTCCGCGAGTTTCACGGCTGACTTTTCCTTCTTGATTTGACATTTTTCCGATGTCCTTTGTTTATTTTTAATAAGTTTTTAAACGATCGTTTAAAAAGTGTCAAATACAATTTGTTGACTATTCCGTAAAAAAAAATAGAAGGGAGATTAAAAGAAAACTAAGTTTTTATTATTAAGGTTAATGTAAATATGAGGGGGAAGAATAACCTGATGAGTGCTCTCAATCAGGTTATAAAACATTATGTTGCACGACGTGAGTACATCAATAACCCTAGGCATAACAAGGTTAAACCTAAAATAAGATGTGAGCTGAGCTGCTCATGGTTGAACCATGTTCCCCAAAATGTGGCTAACACTGGGGTGATAATGGTAATAAGTAGCACAGTCGTCGGTTGTAGTATTTTGATGAGCTGATAATAAAAAATCATGGCAAGTACAGATGAAAAGACCGCGCTGTAGAATACTGCTAGCGAAATTTTCAAGCTTGGAAATTCAGTTGGAAGATGCGACCAAAAGAAAGGTAACAAGCATACATAACCGACCCATGAGACAAGGGTAGCACCTGTCATTTGTGTAATGGGTGGAATATGCGCTCCGACAGATTTCACGGCAAACGTCGACAAGACATAAAACAGCATTGCAATCAGTTCTAATACAATACCGATGCGGTTGAGCTGAAAACCTGATGAAGACAGTCCTAAAGTAAAACTCATCCCGACAAGAGCAATACCGAGTCCAAGCCATTGCCACACTGAAAAACGTTCACGTCCTAATAAAAAGGAGCTAATCAGTCCAGATACTAACGGAGAGGTGCCGTAAATAATTGAAATAATGGCAGAGGGAACTTTATCTGCACCCATGTAGCAAAACGCCATAGAGCCAAATAAGCCAATGGCTCCAGCACAATAACTTAAAACAGCTTTTTTACTAAAGATGAGTTTTAAACGAAAAAATCTTAGACACAGCAAGGCGATTGGAATCGCCAGACTGAATCGAATAAATAATCCCCATGCCCAGTGAATTTCTTGTACTGTCCAGACGGCCGCGAGTGGGGTAAGCGACCAAATAATGACGACAGCAATAAATTGGCCGGCTGTAGCAAGGCGAGTCGGAGATGAAGATAATGCTACAGCCGGCTGAATCTGCGGGGTGGATATACTCTGTTGGTCAAATAATGGCTTCATATAAAGCTCCAGAAAGTTTGTTCTTTGGTGTTTTAAAAGGGCATAAAAAAAGCCGCGTTTTATGGCGGCTTGTGATGAAAATCAGAGGATATATTACAAATTAAATATCTCGATTTTCGTATCTAAAGCGCCAAATTGTCCAAAATAAGGACGTCGCCAATTGACCACATAGAACTTAATCTCTGGGGCGTATGATTGACGCGCTAGACAACAATGGGCTTTAGATAAAAACATGATAAGTATATTAAAATATAGATGATATTTTTATAACATATAAATAGAAAAGTACAAATTAGATTCAAGCATGAGGCATGGTTTTTTTGATTACTTTAAATTAGTAGTTTGCTTAGCTTCATATTTTTCTCATAATACCTCGTCAAATTGATCTCAATAAGCAGCTTATGTCACCTCTAGAAATCTTTGCGGTCTTAATTAGTCTCATTGGAGTTGGATTAACCGTCATCCGTAATATGTGGTGTTGGCTGTTTAATTTCTTTGCCTTTGTTTTATATGCCTATTTGTTTTACGAATTTAAGCTATATGGCGAAACAATTTTGCAGTTCTTTTTTATGGTCGTAAATTTTTATGGCTTTTACTATTGGTTCAAAGGGAAGCAGCAAGATCACGACATTCGAATTGAACCTATTGCAGTTCAAACCGCTATCATCCAAATGATTATTGCTGCGGTAGGTGGGTTACTATTTGGTCTAGTTCTTAAAAACTTTACCGATGCAGCAGTACCGATGCTCGACTCACAGCTTGCAGCCTTTAGTTTACTTGCAACGTATTGGACCAGCCGAAAGCATATTGCGACTTGGGTACTATGGGTATTTGTCGATATTATTTATGTGGGCATGTTTATCTATAAAGATTTATTTTTAACAGCTGCTTTATATGCAGCATTTGTTTTGATGGCAGCTTATGGTTGGTATCAATGGGAAAAAGTTAAAAAGAAACAGCTTTTAGCCTCTAACCAGCTTTAATTTGGAGAGTGATCATGTTGTTGAGCTTAGATGTTTATAAACAACAACAGTTTGATCTGATTGCTGCAAAAATAATGGCAGAGCCAAAACAGTATTGTGAATTTAGTTCAGTGTCAGATTTTTATAATGCCGCGTGGCTCAAAGATTTCCCACAAGGTAGCCAGATTTCTGCCACTGGCTTAGATGACGGTGCTGAAGAGTTTTATGCAGTTGTTCAATTTAAACAGCAGTATTTAAAATTTGATATTAAAGAAAGCCTTTCGGCACTGATTTTTCAAGATATGAATGGAAACGTATTTAAGCGTAATTTTTAATTTAAGAAATAAAATCACAAAAAAAGCGACTTAACGTCGCTTTTTTTTTTAATAAATAAATTTGGAAATTTTGTTTGCTGTTTCAACGACTAGGCTTGCGATATCTTCTTTAAATGTTCTTTCATCGTAAGTGGTAATTGGACAACTCACAGAGATAACAGCAACCATTTTACCGTTTGACTGTTTAAAAATAGGTGCCGCACAGGCTGCCATATCATGATTGTAATGACCCCAGCTCACCATGGTTTTTTGGGTTTTTACATAGACTAATCTTTGTAATAGGGTTTTTAAATTGGTTGGAGTCAGTTCAGAAAAACTATCCCAATCATCAAAGTTACGATAACGCTGACGTACTTCGGTTTCAGGTAAATCAGACAATAACATTTGACCAATGACGGTTGCATGAGCAGGCCAGCGAGTCCCTAAGCTAATGTTGCTCGTGAAGGTTCCCATCGACTGAATGTTATTTACAAAGACAATATGAGTGCCTTCTAAAATTGAAAGGTGTACCGCAAGTTTGGTTTGGTCACGTAGTTCTTTCATTAATGGTGTCGATAAATCGAGTAATGAAAGTTTAGATAAACTGTTAAAACCAAGCTCCATGACTTTGGAATCGAGAGCATACGTTTTTTGAGATGCTTTTCTTAAATAGCCACAAGATTCGAGTGTATAGATCAGACGAAATGCACTAGAACGGTTCACTTCTAAAATTTCAGCAATTTCTGTAATGGTCATTTCTTGCGCTTGTTGGTTAAATGCTTGCAAGATAGCTAAACCCCGTACAAGTCCGGGTACTAAATAACGATCATCATTTTTTGTTGTTTCTGATTCTTGCGAATCTTCTTCAATTGCTATGCTCATTCGTGTCATTTTCCTATAAATAAAACATGATTCAATTTGGGGCATGCTGCTTTATTTTATAACTATTGTAATTGTTAAAAATGCATAAAACAATTTTTATATTTAAAACTTTGTTTCTTGTTTGAAACGTAACAAAATATTTAAAATTAATTAAGCTAATGAATTTTATATTTATTTTTACTTTGACAAAAAATGATCAAGGGGATTATGCTTAGCCTGTGTTTTGAAAATCAAATTATGTTTTGTATATAAAACAAAATGAGGACGCAAGGTATGAGTTGGATCTCAGTTTGTCAGCAGGGTGACGTTAGCGAAGATGAGCCGAAAGCCATCGAAATTGAAGGGAAAAAAATAGGCGTATTTTTCGTCGATGAAAATTACTTTGCTATCGAAAATGTTTGCCCTCATGCGTATGCCTTATTAACCGAAGGATTTATCGAAGATCAGACTGTTGAATGTCCATTGCACGAAGCAATTTTTGACATTCAGACAGGTGAGCTAAAAAGTGGACCCGGGTGTAGAAACCTATGTACTTACCCAGTTCGTGTTGAAGGACAGGATATTCAAATTCAACTCTAGTCCTCACATGTACAAGGAAGCAGAACAATGAAGACATTTAATGAAAAGTTGGCAAGCTGGATTCATGCAACGCCGGCAACCGAAGCAGGTATCAACAATATTCAAATTCCTGGTCAATCTGAATTATTGGTTTGGCAAACACGTTATAAAGAACCAACGCTCTATGAACAAGATTTTGTAAAGAACTTGATTCAGGCATTTTCTGCGGGCGCAACAGAGTTAGATGACGTTGTTTCTGCACTTAATCAACAGGGTTTCCGCTGTGAATCTGGTGATGAATGGACTTCTGCAAGCTTTACAGAAGAAATGCAACGTTTAGGTTATTGATTCAGGGAAGAATAAAATGAACGCAATCGTATCAACTTCACAAAGCGCTGAAGAGTATTTAGAACTTGGTTTACGTGACCAATGGCATCCAGTTTTAGCAAGTTGGGAAGTCGCTGCTAATCCAGTCGGGATTACCCGTTTAGGTGAAAACATTGTGGTTTGGCGTGATGCTGAAGGTCAGGTTCATGCACTTGAAGATCGTTGTCCACACCGCGGTGCTCGTCTTTCCCTTGGTTGGAACTTAGGCGACCGAGTTGCTTGCTGGTATCACGGTGTTGAAGTTCGTGCTGATGGTGTGGTTGCTGATGTGCCAGCAGTTCATGAATGTCCAATGACTGGAACTAAATGTTTAAAGAACTATCCTGTAATTGAGCAACATGGCGCAATCTTCATCTGGTTTGGTATTGATGCAAACGAACAGCCAAAACCGCTTGAGTTCCCAGAGCAACTGGCAAGCGAAGAGTGGAGCGCATTCCTTTGCCAAGCGGACTGGAAAGTAAACCATCAATACGCGATTGATAATGTGATGGACCCAATGCATGGTAGTTATTTACATGCGACATCGCACTCGATGGCAGATGGTGATCGTACCGCAGAGATGAAACACCGCACGACCGATAATGGCTTTGTTTTTGAAAAAGAAGGTCAATTAGGTGTGAACTTCGACTGGGTTGAATATGGTTCAACAGGTGCGAGTTGGTTACGACTTTCAATTCCATACCGCAAACAATTTGGTCCAGGTGGTGAGTTCTGGATTGTGGGTTATGCAACGCCAATTGATGCTAACAATACTCGCGTATTTTTCTGGCGCTGCCGTAAGGTGAGTGGTTGGCAACGTAATGTATGGCGCTTCTTATATCGCAATCATTTAGAACAGTTGCACTGGGATGTATTGGAACAAGACCGAATTATTTTAGAAAACCTTGCACCAAATGCGCGTGAAAAAGAGTTCCTTTATCAGCACGATGTTGGTCTTGCACGTTTACGCCGTTTAATGAAAAAAGAAGCTGAAAAGCAATTAAAGAAAATTGCTGCGCTAAATGCGTCAAACCGTATCGAGATGCAGGAAGAAGCTCATGGCTAATGTAGCGTTGTTGCAAGGCAAAAAAGTTTTAGTGACTGGTGCTGCACGTGGTTTAGGTCGAGATTTCGCTCAAGCCATTGCCGAGGCAGGTGCTGAAGTTGTGATGGCAGATATTTTGTCTGACTTGGTGCAACAAGAAGCACAAGCGTTACAGAAACAAGGGCTAAACGTTCATGCTGTCACCATTGACCTTGCCAATGCAGACTCTATTGAAAGTGCGGTTGCAAAAAGCGTGGAAGTATTACAGGGACTAGATGGCCTTGTGAACTGTGCGGCACTAGCAACCAATGTCGGTGGAAAAAATATGATTGATTACGATCCTGAACTTTGGGATCGGGTCATGAATATTAATGTGAAAGGCACATGGTTAATCAGTAAGGCATGCGTTCCTCATTTAAAGCAATCGGCTGCTGGCAAAATTATTAATGTCGCTTCTGATACTGCGCTTTGGGGCGCACCGAACCTAATGGCTTATGTGGCAAGTAAAGGTGCAATCGTTGCCATGACGCGTTCAATGGCAAGAGAGTTGGGGCAGTCCAATATCTGTGTCAACACATTGTCTCCGGGGTTAACTTTGGTTGAAGCAACCGAGTATGTACCTCAAGAACGTCACGATTTATATGTCAACGGAAGAGCGATTCAACGTCAGCAACTTCCACAAGATTTAAATGGAACAGCATTGTATCTACTGTCGGATTTGTCCTCTTTTGTGACAGGTCAAAATATTCCGGTCAATGGCGGTTTTGTCTTTAACTAAGGAGTAGTCAAATGATTACAGGGATCGAGATTTTAAAGTTTGGAGTTGAAGATAGAGCCGCTTCAAACAAGTTTTTGGCAGATTTTGGTTTAAGTCAAAGTGCTTCCGATATTGAAGGCACAGATTTATACCAAACCCAAAATGGCAGCAAGATTTATCTATTTAATTGTGATGATGACCGTTTGCCAGTTGCTATTGAACAAGGTTCAACTTTACGTGAAGTCACTTGGGGTGTTGATCATGTTCAAGACCTTGAAGACTTGGCAGCTCGTTTGGCCGATGTAGAAGGTTTTAAACGTTCTGAAAATATAGTTCAGTGTCTTGACCCAAATGGCATGACCATTCGTTTTGAACAAAGTTTTGTTAAAGATGTGTCTGAACTTAAAACGGAAGGCATTAATCAATACGGCAACATTCAACGCGTTAATGCAGCAAGTCCCGTCTATGAAAAAGGGCAGCCTGTTGCGATTGGACACGTGGTGTTCTTTACACCAGATTTGGCAGCAACTGAAAATTTCTATATTGAAAAAGTAGGCTTTCATTTATCTGATGCCTATAAAAATCGTGGTGCATTCTTACGTTGCCGCGGTGAAGGTTATCACCATGATTTATTCTTGCTGAGTGTTCCAAATAAACCTGCTGGCTTAAATCACGTTGCGTTTGTAGTACGTGATATTCATGAGGTGATTGGGGGCGGTTTAAATATGAACCGTTCGGAATGGTCGACCTTTATTGGGCCGGGACGTCACCCAATTTCTTCTGCTTATTTCTGGTACGTCAACTCACCATTGGGTGGTGCATTTGAGTACTACACTAACGATGATTATTTGACTGAAGAATGGCAGCCACGTGTAGAAGAACATCGTTTAGAGCTTTTCACCGAATGGGCGATTGAAGGTGGTCTTGATGACACAACTCGCCGTCAGGTGAAGCCTGTTTAACAGGTGTTGCTGAACAAGGAAGATGGCTATGGAAAAGATTGTAATTGTAGGTGCCGGACAGGCAGCGGGTTGGGCAGTAAGCACACTACGCCAAAACGGTTATGTGGGCGAAATTCACGTGGTTTCAAATGAAGATCACGTGTTTTACGAGCGTCCACCACTGTCTAAGCAAGTACTTTCAAAAGAAGCAACTTATGAAAGTTTGAATCTGTTCTCTCCTGAGCAGGTTCAAGAGTTCAATGTTCAATGGCATAAACCGGAAATTGCGACAAAAGTCGACCGTGAGCAAAAACAGGTTCATTTAGAAAGTGGCCAAGTTTTGTCGTATGACAAATTGCTGATCGCAACCGGAAGCCGTGCACGTGTACCCGTCAATACATGGCAGTTCATTCCAAATGTTGTGACCTTACGCAATGTACAAGACTGTGAACGTTTAGCTGAAATTTTAAAGAATGCAAAAAATGTCGCTGTGATTGGTGGTGGTTGGATTGGTTTAGAAATTGCTGCAACTGCACGTAAGCAAGGTAAAGATGTTCATATTTTTGAATATGGTGACCGTTTATGTGCAAGAAGTGTGAGTCCGGAAGTTTCTGCATTTTTAAAAAATATGCATGAAACCCAAGGTACAAAAATTCATTTAGACAGCAAGAGCCTTCATTTGGTTGAAGCGCCTAATCAGAAAGTTGAAGTGGTGAACCATCCTCAAAATAGTCAGTTATTTGACTGTGTTGTGGTAGGTGCAGGCGCTGAAATTGCCAAAGAGTTAGGTGTACATGCTGGTCTCGATGTGAAAGATGGCATTGTGGTGAATTGTTTTGGGCAAACCTCAGATCAAAACATTTATGCCGCAGGTGATGTCGCGATTCATCCAGGCTTGGGCTATTGCATTCAGTCTTGGGCGAATGCACAAAATCAGGCGATTGCCGCAGCGAAATCAATGCTGGGAATTGAAACTGAATATAGTGATATTCCATGGCTTTGGTCAGATCAATATCACTTTAATATCCAGATTTTAGGTACTTATCAGCCTGAAAAAACAAAGGAAGTAGTCATTCGCCAAGGCGGTGAAGATCAGGTGAGCTATTTATATCTGGACCATGAAAATCGTTTGCTCAACATGATTGCTATTAATGACTCGAAGCTAGTCAAACTGGCAAAACGTTGGATGCAAGCCAACACCGTTTTAGATCCAAAACTATTAGCAGATGCTGAATTTAATGTCATGAAGTTAAAACCGTAAACATTAAATCTGGTTCTCATTACCAAATCGAAGGAATGACACATGAGTAATGAAGAAAAAAGTGGATTGAAGCATTGGGTACCTGCTTTTGTCCTTATGGTATGTGTGGTACTGGCGTTTTTCGACAAGATTAGTATTGCGGTTTTATTTTCAGATCCTCATTTTCAAAATGCAATGGGAATTGCTGAAGATAAGGCCAAGCTTGGATGGCTCATGACAAGTTTCCTACTTGCTTATGGTTTTTCATCAGTTTTTCTCAGCTTTTTGGGTGACATCTTTAACCCAAAGAAAATGCTGTTCTGGAGCGTGACCTCTTGGGGTTTACTCATGTTTTGCATGGGCTTCACCACCAGTTATTCAGGCATGTTGATTTTACGTGTATTACTTGGTTTAGCTGAAGGTCCGCTATTTGCCTTGGCATACACCATTGTTAAGCAGACTTACACAGATCATCAGCAAGCACGTGCTTCTACCATGTTCTTACTTGGAACACCGATTGGTGCATTTCTTGGGTTCCCAATTACTGCAAATGTTTTAGCGCACCATGACTGGCACACCACGTTTTTTGTGATGGCTGGTTTAACACTAATCGCCATTTTCAGCATTGTTTTTGGTTTACGTAATTTACAGCTCAAGAAAACTGTCGAAATTGATGGTGAGAGTAAACGTACCAATTTCAAAGGCCACATTGCCAATACTAAATTGCTGCTCAGTAACAGCGCATTCTGGTTGGTGTGTCTCTTTAATATTGCGTTAATGACGTATTTATGGGGCTTAAACAGTTGGGTTCCTTCTTATCTTATGCAAGACAAAGGATTCAATCTCAAAGAGTTTGGGATGTATTCAAGCTTTCCGTTCATTGCCATGTTAATTGGCGAAATCATTGGTGCGTTTTTATCTGACAAGTTAGGCCGCCGAGCAATTCAAGTATTTAGCGGTTTATTACTCGCGGGCATCTTCATGTATGTGATGGTCATTATGACTGAGCCACTATTGATTATTGCTGCCATGTCTTTAAGCGCTATGGCGTGGGGCTTTGGAGTAGCAGCTGTATTTGCCCTGCTTGCAAGAGTAACGACCTCAAATGTAGGGGCGACTGCGGGTGGAATATTTAACGGTTTAGGTAATTTTGCAAGTGCAATTGCGCCTGTTCTTATCGGTTACATCGTGATGCAAACACATAGTTTTAATTTAGGAATTACTTTCTTGGCTGCTGTCGCTGTCATTGGATCGTTGTTCTTAGTTCCTCTTTTAAAACGTTATTAATTCACTGTATAGGAGTTTAAAAAATGACTACACAACAATTCGAATCGTGGGCACAACCAGAAAATGCTTCTTTAGAAGATTGGTTAAACACGCGTATTGCTCGCTTTGAGACACGTAAATATGACTTTGAGGCTTTGAAGTTCCAAGCCGATTACGACCCGAAATATCGCCGTGCACAAATGCGTTACATGGGTACGGGTGCGACAGGTGTTGCGAATGACGGCAACACTGTACCAGCAGAAAACTTCACGTTTTCAACCATGGTTCTGCCACCACAGTGTGAAGGCCCTTTGCACATTCACCATGATGTTGAAGAAGTTTTCTTTATGCTCCGCGGCGAAATTGATTTGTTCATTGAGCACAACGGCGAAAAATTTGAGACCCGTTTAAAAGAGCGTGACCTGATTTCAATTCCACCGGGTATTTACCGTGGTCTGTTTAACCCAGGTCAAGAAGATGCCTTGATGTGTGTGATGTTGGGAACAGGTAAACCAACGATTCCAAACTATCCACCAGAGCATCCATTGTCTCAAATCAAACGTTAATTGTTTGATGAAGTGAATGAAGGAACGAATTGAAAATGATGACACTCATTGAAAAGTTAGCAGAATTTCCGGTGAAAACCGTCACTGTTCAAGGCCAGCAACAAGCTTATCGGGAAGCCGGTCAGGGCGATTACCTTGTGCTGTTGCACGGCATTAGTTCAGGTTCTGCTTCATGGGTAAACCAACTTGAAGTGTTGTCTCATCATTTTCATGTCATTGCCTGGGATGCACCGGGCTATGGCAAATCAGATGAACTTTTAACGGATCAACCCAATGCGACCGACTACGCCAAGCGTTTGGCAGCATTGTTCGATGTTTTAAAAATTGAAAAAGCAATTGTGGTCGGACACTCACTAGGTGCCTTACAGGCCAGTGCATTTGCTGCACTTTACCCAGAGCGAGTGGAACACTTAGTTGTTGCTAACTTAGCTCAAGGCTACCAGTGCCACGATAAACAAACACAAATTCAGGTTTTTGAAAAAAGACCAAAAATGTTGAAAGAGTTAGGTGCTAAAGGAATGGCCGAAAGCCGTGGACCTCATTTGATTTATAAACAAGAGCCACAAGCCTTAGCCTTAGTTTCAGAGGTGATGCAACAGTTGACCCTACAGGGTTTCACACATGCATCGTACTTACTGGCATATGACGAAATACGTAATTACTTAACCGATTTAAAAGTCCCATGCACAGTGATTGCAGGGCAGCAAGATCAAATCACTCCTGCGTTAGGTATACAAGAGCTTGCTCAGGAATTGCAGTTGGAACAGCGCTTCGTCATAGAAGATGCAGGACATTTAAGTTATGTCGACCAACCGCAAGCATTTAACCAAATTATGTTGACGATTCAGGAACAATCGTAAGAGAGATTAAGGATTATGAGCTTCCAAGTTGAAGGAAAAGTTGCAGTTGTTACCGGTGGCTCATCTGGGATTGGGCTGGCTGCTGTTGAAATACTGGTTGCAGAGGGTGCAAAAGTTGCGTGGTGTGGTCGCGATGAAGAACGTTTAAATGCTTCTAAGCACTATATTTTAGAAAAATTTCCACATGCCAATATTTTTACCAAAGCATGCAATGTATTGAAAAAAGAAGAAGTTCAGCAATTTGCCAAAGACGTCAAATTCAATTTGGGCAATGTGGACATGCTTATTAACAATGCTGGGCAAGGCCGTGTTTCAAATTTTGAAAATACGCAAGATGAAGATTGGATGAAAGAAATTGAGCTGAAATATTTCAGTGTTTTACATCCGGTACGGGCTTTTCTCGACGATTTAAAACAGTCGGCAAATGCCTCAATTACCAATGTGAACTCGTTACTGGCATTGCAACCAGAACCGCACATGATCGCGACGTCATCTGCCCGCGCTGCACTTTTGAACTTAACCCATTCTTTGGCACATGAGTTTACTCAATATGGTGTTCGCGTGAACTCGATTTTACTCGGTATGGTCGAATCTGCGCAGTGGAAACGCCGTTATGAAACCCGTTCAGATTTAAATCTGTCATGGGAAGAGTGGACAGGCAATATCGCAAAAAACCGCGGCATTCCAATGCAGCGTTTAGGCCGTCCAGAAGAGCCTGCACGTGCTTTAGTTTTCTTGGCATCACCATTGGCATCTTACACCACAGGTTCGGCAATAGATGTCTCGGGTGGTTTTAACAAACATTTATAAATATTAGGTGTTGTCATGAAAAAGTTGATGATGATTGGTTTTGGCGCAATGGCAGCTGAAGTGTATGCCCACTTGCCTCAAGATCTGCAACTCAAATGGATTGTCGTGCCATCTCGCAGTATTGAAAAAGTGCAGTCACAAGTCTCGTCTGACATTCAGGTGATTTCCGATATTGAGCAATGTGATGGTGAGCCAGACTATGTCATTGAAGTGGCAGGTCAAGCAGCAGTGAAAGAGCATGCTCAAAAAGTTTTAGCGAAAGGCTGGACTATTGGTTTGATCTCGGTTGGAACTTTAGCTGATAACGAGTTTTTGATTCAGCTTAAGCAAACTGCCGAAGAAAATGATGCACATCTGCATTTACTTGCAGGGGCTATCGCAGGCATTGACGGTATTTCTGCGGCTAAAGAAGGTGGTTTGCAAAAAGTCACTTACAAAGGCTGTAAAAGCCCAAAAAGCTGGAAGGGCAGTTATGCGGAGCAATTGGTCGATTTAGACCATGTGGCTGAAGCTACGGTCTTTTTTACTGGAACTGCCCGTGAAGCTGCGACCAAATTTCCAGCCAATGCCAACGTTGCAGCAACGATTGCACTTGCAGGACTTGGAATGGACGAAACCATGGTTGAGTTAACTGTTGATCCAACCATCAACAAAAACAAACACACCATTGTGGCAGAAGGTGGCTTTGGACAAATGACCATTGAACTGGTGGGCGTGCCGTTGCCAAGTAACCCGAAAACATCAACTTTGGCTGCGCTTAGCGTGATTCGTGCTTGTCGCAACAGTGTAGAAGCAATACAGATTTAAGAAGGATTTGATCATGGCAAAGGAAATTTATATTGCAGGTGAATGGCGATTAGGCCGCGGTGCAGTCATTCAAAGCCTGTTTCCGGCAGATCAGTCGGTGAATGCAGAGCTTTCAACGGCAACGCTTGAAGATGTAAATGAAGCAATTGAAAAAGCGGATCAGGCTTGGCGTCAACCGAGCTGGAGAAACAGCTTACCGCATGAGCGTGCACGTATTCTCTACAAAGTTGCAGACATTATTGAAGCGCGTGTCGATGAATTATCAAAACTGCAAACCCGTGATAATGGTAAGCCTTTAACCGAAACTCGTGGTTTAGTGATGAGCGCGGCGGCAACTGCACGCTATGTTGCAGCAGCATGTGAAACGCTGAACGATGAGCTCACCACTCAACGTGCTCCAGACTTTATGACCATGAGTGTGCATGAACCTGTAGGTGTTGTGGCAGCCATTACCCCTTGGAACTCTCCAATTGCGAGTGAAGTTCAAAAGCTTGCTCCAGCTTTGGCAGCAGGAAATGCCGTGGTTTTAAAACCAGCAGAAGCAACTTCATTGATTGCTTTAGAGCTTGCGAAAATTTTTGAAGAAGCTGGCTTACCAAAAGGCTTACTCAGTGTGTTAGTTGGCCGCGGTTCTATCATTGGTGACGCAATTGCTCAACATCCATTGGTTCGTAAAATCTCTTTTACAGGGGGTACAACCACGGGTCGTCATTTGGCACACATTGCCGCTGACAAACTGATTACTACTTCGCTTGAGTTAGGTGGAAAGTCACCAACCATCGTTTTACCAGATGCAGATGTCGAACTGGCAGCTAAAGGTGTTGCGTACGGTATTTTTAGCTCGGCAGGCCAAGCGTGTATCGCAGGTTCTCGCTTGTTTATTCATAGCAGCCTTTACGATCAGTTTTTAACGCGTTTGGTTGAAATTACCAAAGGCTTACGTGTGGGCCATCCAGAACAGGCGGGTGTGCATTTAGGGCCACTCGTAAATGACAACCATTTGCAGTCTGTTGACCGCTATGTGCAGCTTGCTAAAAGCGAAGGTGGTCAGGTTCTGATTGGTGGTGAAGCACTTACAACTGGTGACTATGCTAAAGGAAGTTATTACTTACCTACCATTATCACGGGCTTAAATAACAGTGCTCAAACCTGTCAGGAAGAAATTTTTGGCCCTGTTTTAGTCGTTATGAAATATGACAACGAGCAAGATTTAATAGCCCAAGCCAATGACAGTTGTTTTGGTCTTGCCGCAGGTATCTGGACTGAAAGCTATCGCAAAGCTTGGCGTATTGCACGTGCATTAGAAGTGGGAACGGTATGGATTAATACCTACAAAAAATTCTCGATTAGTGCACCGTTTGGTGGCTTTAAAGACAGTGGGATTGGGCGCGAAAAAGGCCGTTTGGGCATTTTATCGTACATGCAACAAAAGAGTATTTATATGGGGCTGAATGAGCAGCCTAACCCTTGGTGCGATTAATAAATTCAAGGACTGAAAACAAATTTTGAGGAACAGACATGACTGAACGTGTAAATGTAGGCGAAGCAATCGCAAGAGTTTTAGAAGCGCACCAAGTTGATAGTATTTATGGTGTTATTTCCATTCACAATTTACCTATTGCAGATGCAGTAGGGCGCCGTGAAAAAATGCGCTTTGTTGCAGCACGCGGTGAGGCTGGCGCAGTCACCATGGCAGATGCACACTCACGCTTTAAAGGCCTAGGTGTAGCGTTAACCAGTACGGGTGCTGGTGCAGGTAATGCGGTAGGTTCACTGATTGAAGCAATGAATGCGGGTAGCCCTGTATTGCATTTAACGGGTCAAGTTGAGCGTGAATATCTCGACCGTGATGCAAGCTTCATTCATGAAACCAAAGACCAACTTACATTCTTGCGTGCATCAAGCAAAGCGGCGTTCCGTATTACCAGTCCAGACAATGCTGTTGGCGTGATTCGTGAAGCAATTCGAGTAGCAACTACAGTTCCAATGGGACCAGTAAGTGTTGAGTTACCAATTGATGTACAGGCAGCAGAAATCGATTTGCCACTTAACTTAGGACCAGTCAAAGCACTTGAGTTACCACAGGCAGAGCAAGCTGAAATCGACCTTCTTGTCAGTGAAATCAAAAAAGCAAAACGTCCGATTTTGTGGATTGGCGGTGGAACTTTAAATAGTGTTGCTGAAGTTAAAGCAATTGCAGATTTAGGTATTCCGGTTGTTTCATCGACTCATGCTCGTGGGGTGTTGCCAGATGATCATCCACGTAGCTTAGGTGCTTTCCATAACTCAGCAGGTGTTGAGCAATTATTAAAAGATGCTGACTTAATGGTAGTCGTGGGTTCTCGTTTACGTAGTAATGAAACCAAAACTTATTCGGTTGAGTTCCCTGAAAACATTATTCAGGTAGATGCCAACCCAGTGGCTCAGCAACGTAATTACAAAATCCGCAACTTCATTTGTGGCGATGCCAAAGATGTCTTAACACGTGTGTTAGAGCAGCTTCAAGGCACTTCAAAAGTTAATACCGATTACGATGCTGCTGTTGTGGCAGCAAAACAGGCTGCAATTGATGCACTGCGTAAGCAAATCGATCAGTACGCTTTAATTTGTGATCACTTACGTGCAGCTTTACCTCAAGACGGCATTTTTGTACGTGACATCACCATGTCGGGTAGTACATGGGGCAGTCGTTTATTCCCTGTACAGGCACCAAACCAAAATATCCACTCACTTGCGGGTGCAATTGGTTTAGGCCTTGCAACTGCAATCGGTGCTTCGGTTGCTAACCCTGACAAAAAAGTGATTGGTTTAGTCGGTGATGGCGGCTTAATGCTTGGTATTGGTGAAATTGCAACTATGGTGCAAGAAAACACCAATATGGTCCTAATGATTATGAATGACGGTGGTTATGGCGTAATGCGTGGCATTCAAAATAACTACTTTGGTGGCCGTCAGTATTTCAATGAACTGCATACTCCAGACTATAAACTTCTTGGCGAATCAATGGGTGTGAAAAGCTGGAAAGTCGGTAATGCAGAAGAGTTTAAAACGGTTATTCAAGAGGCTGTTGCTTTTGAAGGACCAACTGTAATCGAGCTCGATATGAACTCGATTGGACCATTAAACTTCGCGGGTCCACCGCAAAAGAAACTGTATTAACCAGTTTGGATGGTTTAGTACATATGCGATGGGAGCTGCTAAGCCATCCTTTTTTTTAGATAAAATTTTTTGTCTAAAAAACAATAAAAACTAAGTTTTACAGGTAAAACAAATAAAGTTCCAGCAGGACGCTGGAACTCAATCAAGGATGTAGAGATGAAAAAGACTTCATTGATCATGGCATTCATTGCACCGCTTACGCTGGGGGTAAGCGTCAATGCATTTGCAAAAGACTCATTGCTTGAATGGAAAAGTGATGACGGCACTGACTCATTAAAGTTAGGTGGGGTGGTTCGGTTAAATCAACGTTATGAGGATTGGGAAGGGCCAAACCGCGGTTTCGGTAAGCTCTATTTTGATATTTTCAGGGTAGATCTCAAAGGTAAGTTTGATGATGCCTATATCAACGCCAGCTATCTATTTCAAGACCAACAGAAAACATCTATTGAAAAAGCGTACGTGGGCTATAACCTAGATGCCAATAACAGCATTGAAGCGGGTTTAGTCTATAAACCTTTTACGATTTATCCATACCCGCAAAATGGCTGGACCTATCACATCCCATTCTTTTTAGGTTATGGCAACAATATTGCGCCGGGGGTTAACTGGAATTATCACAACAAAGATTGGGATGTAAAACTTGGTTATTACCTGCAAATGTTAGAGACGAATTTGCGTTATTCACCTGAAAGTGCAACTTATGATGACTTGGCAGGAAATGCATTTCCATCTCAAAAAGCCTATCAAAATGAAAAACGCAATCAGGTGAATACCCGTATTGTGCGTAAGTTAGAAACAGACTTTGGTAAGCAAGAGTTTGGTGTTTCTGGTGCAATTGCACAGTTACATAACAAAGTGACCGATAAAGACGGTAAATATTATGCAGTCGGTTTGCATACCGAAAACAACTACAAACGCTTTAATTTACAAAGCTCAGTCATTCATTATCAATACGATGCTAAAAATCCGGATGGTGTAAATAGTGACATGACCTTAATGGGCAATAATGGTTTTACACCTGCTTATTTCATTGCTTCAGAAGGGACCATAGCCAGTTTAAACCTTGCTTATACGTTGCCTGTCACCAATATGGGCAAGCTAAAAGCCATTAAGTTTTATAATGATTATAGTTATCTCGATAAAAAACGTGATGATTGGTCGGATTCGCAAATGAACACCACAGGTATGATGTTTATTGCTTCACCATTTATGGTTTGGGCAGATTATACGTGGGGTAAAAACTCCAACATTATTGGTGGCTCGACCAACTCAACGGGTTATACCTCTGCCACTTCGCCAAATAGCGATAAATGGCTATATCGTATTAACTTTAATATCGGCTTTACTTTCTAAAGTAAGCAGCAATAAAAAACCACGCAATCGGCGTGGTTTTTTATCTAATAACTTAAGGCGTTTAATATCTGTTTTTTTCAAACTTATTCCAAAACACAAAAGCAGTCACAAAGGCCAAAATAGTCAGCGCGAAAATATAATACATCGCACCAATATCACTATATTGACTGAGCCAATGTACTAAAGGCAATGTCATACCACCAACAATTGCATAAGACAAATTATAAGAAAATGAAATGCCCGAGAAACGCACAGGCGCGGGGAACATTTTAACCATACTGCTCGACACCATCCCGACAGTACCAGAGCATAGACCCAACAGCATATATAAACCAAAAATAGTTGAATGTGCGGCATGTCCTAAACTGTTATAAAAAACTGCTGCTGTGAGTGCCACGGCAAGCGCACCGACCATCATGACTTTGCCACAGCCAAAACGGTCAGCAAAATAGCCTGCCAAAATACAGCCAACCATTTGCATGACAATGGCCGCACTTTGCATTTCAAAAGTCTGTGCGCGCTCAAAGCCAAATGAACTAATTAATAAATTGGGCATGGCTAAAATAACCACCACCACACAGCCAGTTAAAAACCACGTAAATAACATGCCAATCGCAACAGCTGTTTTATGCGTTTTTAAGACTTGTTTTACAGGCATTTCTTTTGAAATTTCTTTACGAGCCTGCATGGCTTTAAAAACAGGCGTTTCTTTTAAATAAGTCCGTAAATAAAGTGCGACTAGACCAAAAATACCACCTGCAATGAAAGGAATACGCCATGCCCAGTCGTGAATCTGTCCTTCACTAAAATTCAGTGAAATCCATAAAGACATCAGGGCACCTAGTAAAATTCCTAAAGACAGCCCGGCGGTAAGTAAACCATTTGCCAGTCCAATTTTTCTTTCGGGTACATGTTCAGACACAAATGTCCACGCAGCTGGAATTTCACCCCCAATCGCAATCCCTTGTACCACTCGCATAAGCAATAAAAGTAGCGGTGCCAAATATCCAATATTTTCAAAGGTCGGCAATATCCCGATAAACAGGGTAGGCAGCGCCATCAGCAAAATAGAAAGCGAAAATAGTTTTTTACGCCCGACCAAGTCACCAAAATGGGCCATGACAACCCCGCCTAAGGGCCTAAAAAAATAACCTGCTGCAAAAATACCGTAAGTGTTGAGCATGGCCCAAAACGGACTAAGTGTGCTGGGGAAAAAGAGGTCGGAAATGATTTTGGCGTAAAACACATAAATCACGAAATCGTAAAATTCTAAAGCACCGCCCAATGAAGAAAGGGCAAGGGTTCGTTTATCTTCTTTATTAAGATAGTTAGCATCCTGCAAAGTTAAGTCCTGATCCATTTTTTACTTATATTGTTGTAATTGAAGTTTGGATATTAATGGAAAAGTGAAGTAAAAGTAAATGGAGGAAATTTGTTCTATGAAGAGGTGTAGATTTTCATCACTCAAATAAAAAAGCTTTAAAACAAAAAACGCATTAGATGAAACAAAAACAGATGTAAGAATGACTTTTCTTTTGAGTCGTTCAGCGACACAATAAAACTTGTCTGGCCAGTTTAATGAGAGATTCAAAGGATGAGCGTAGTTTTACCTGTCGCGAAGCGTGGTGAAGATATCTTAAAACTAATTGCTGCTCCTGTCTCGGCAAATGAGTTAAACAGTGATTGGCTTTATCAGTTGGCAGCCGCTATGCAAGCAACCATGCTTGAACGCAATGGGGTAGGGATTGCTGCACCGCAAGTTTATATCTCTAAACGCGTCATTATTGTGGCATCTCGACCAAATCCACGTTATCCCGAGGCACCTGAAATGGATGCTGTAGTGATGGTGAATCCTGAAATTTTAGAGTTTTCGAGTGAAACGCTTTTGGGTGAAGAAGGTTGTTTAAGTGTGCCAGACGAACGTGGACAAGTGAAACGTGCAGAAATGGTCAAGGTCAAATACTTAACGCTTAAGGGAGAGGCTGTTGAAACAATTTTTCATGGTTTTCCAGCTCGCATTGTTCAACATGAAGTTGATCATTTAAATGGAGTTCTATTTGTAGAAAGAATAATCTAATCCTCTATTTAAAGTTTTTAAAAACGTATAATGAGCTTGAAATAAATAAGCCATCGGAATTACAATACTTATATCGTGATTTTTATTTCACTAAAAAATTATAATTTTAATATTATCAGCAGGTTGTGCTGAAAAAATGATCGAAAGTGTAAATCTCCTCATTTAAGGTTACTGACCATGAAAACCCCTCTCCCAGATTATTTGGCAAATGTGATAGAAGCCTGTGAGGTAGATAATAGCGGACATCTAGCTGACTATATTCCAGAGTTAGCAAATGCAAATCCAGATCAATTAGCTTTAGCCATGTCTACGGTAGATGGCGAAATTTATTCGATTGGAGATGATGATGTTGAATTCACCATTCAATCGATTTCTAAACCATTCGTATATGCCTATGTTTTACAACAGCTTGGCATTGATGCAGTACTTGCGAAAGTAGGGGTAGAGCCTTCGGGGGAAGCCTTCAATGAAATTTCATTGGGTAAAGACGGACGTCCGAAAAACCCGATGATTAACTCTGGCGCAATTACTGTACATTCCTTGATTCAGGTCAAGCATGGTTTACATAGTGCAGAAATTCTACGCCGTTTTATGAGCGAGCTTGCAGGACGTGAATTAAGTTTTGATGAGTCTGTCTATGATTCGGAAGTCAAAACTGCCTACCGTAATCTTTCGATCGGTTATATGTTGCGAACTGTCGGAATTTTAGAGACTGACCCTGTCGATATTGTGAATGGCTACATTCGTCAATGTGCGATCATGGTTACAGTTAAAGACTTGGTACGTATGGGCAGTGTACTTGCCAATGGTGGGGTTGACCCTAAAACTGGAAAGCGTTTATTAAATCGATCTGTCGTTAGACAAGTGCTCAGTGTCATGATGAGCTGTGGCATGTATGATGCCGCGGGTGACTGGCTGTCGACTGTAGGTATTCCTGCTAAGAGTGGTGTAGCGGGCGGTATTTTAGGTGTGCTACCGGGTCAGGTCAGTATTGCTGCTTTTTCTCCTCGTTTAGATGAGCATGGTCATAGTATTCGAGGCATCGATATTTTAGAACGGTTATCCCGTGACATGGGATTACACCTCATGGAAGGTACACCTTCTGCACAAACGATTGTGCAAAGCCATTACCGTACAGGAAAAGATGCTTCATTAAGTGTATATGTGCTTCGCGGTGTATTGAAATTTACCGAAGCTGAAATGTTATTGCGCATTTTACAAGATGAGACAACTGACCAAAGCACAATCGTCATTGATTTAACTCAGATTTCACTTATCCACGATGTGGGTAAACGTATGTTCTTAGAAGGCGTTGATCGTCTGATTGATGATGGCCATACTCTTGTTTTAGTGGATCCTGAACAACGATTAGATCATGCGAGAACTGGTAAGGATCGTGAGCTTCATGTCTACCACGATTTTGATGATTTGCTCGAAAAGCATGATCTACCTGCAAAAAAAAAGACTTATAGCGACATCGCAGAACTTCTAAACTGCTGAGGTGTTTTTCCTAGATGTCGCTTAAACATCGCACTGAACGCGCTGGGGTTGTTGTACCCCAGTGATTCAGAAATTCGAGCAATAGATTCTCCATTCGCAATTTTACTTAAGGCAAGTGCAATATGCATTTGCTGGACCCATGCCCGATAAGACAGTCCAGTTTCTTTTTGGAACATGCGCATTAGGGTTCTAGAACTCGCACCAATCTCATCAGCCCAATCTGTTAAGTCTTTTGAATGGTCAGGAGTATGTAATAACTCTTGGCAAATTTTTAATAGTCGTTTGTCTTTCGGCCATGGAATCTGAATAGGCAATAAATTGGCCCGATGAATTTCTTCAAAAATCAAAATTTGTAAAGAACGGGAAAGTTCTTGAGATGTCGCCGTATTTGGCGTGTCTTCTCGTTCAATTTCATTTAAACGAATCAAAAGCTCATGCAACAGGTTGCTTACCCGAATAATAAAGCAATGCTGACCCATTAGAGCGGCTGCATTTACTTCAACTAACGCCGTATTTAACTTCACGTGACTCAGTGAAATCACACTGTGCTCGACATGAGCAGGAATCCATAAGGCACACATGGGTGGCACAATCCAGACATTGTTCGGTGTAAACACCTGAATGTTTCCTGTGGATGCATACAAAAACTGCGCACGTGTATGTGTGTGGGTAGGGGTGATTTCTCGGTAAGAATGCTCAGAAGATAGCCCAATCACAAGTTCAGATAAATCAGACTGAATAAGAGAATCGGACATAAACTATCCTAAAAATTGTCACTTATACAATGATTATTGGAAGATAACTTTATAAGCGACAATTTACAATAAGCATCTTACTTAGAATATTGGAGTTTTTCAGGTATGACGTCTTCAATACAATTGAAAGATGGTATTGCCAATACCGTTGCAAATGATCAGCCTCAAGGAATGATTATTAAAATTGTAGGCGCCGTGGCGGTCGCACATTTACTGAATGATTTGATTCAAGCAGTGCTACCCGCTATTTATCCAATGCTAAAAGCAAACTTTTCGCTGAGTTTTGCTCAAGTTGGCCTGATTTCGTTTGTATATCAAATTACAGGTTCGCTGCTTCAGCCTTGGATTGGACTTTATACCGATAAACATCCAAAACCGTATCTTCTACCACTCGGAATGATGGTCACATTCTGTGGCATTATTTTGTTGGCATTTTCACCAAGCTTTACAGTGTTGTTATGTGCATCTGCGCTAATTGGAGTAGGCTCGGCAACTTTTCACCCTGAAGCTTCGCGGGTGGCACGAATGGCATCGGGTGGGCGCTTTGGTACGGCGCAGTCGACTTTTCAGGTGGGCGGAAATACAGGTACTGCCATTGGCCCGTTATTAGCAGCGTTATTGATTGTTCCATTTGGGCAGCATGCAGTTGCGGGCTTAGTGATATTTGCACTTTTAGCGATTTGGGTTTTATTTGGCGTAAGCCGCTGGACGGTGAGTCATGCTAAAAATCAGGTGGCTACACGTGCAAACCAAGCACAAAGTAAATTGCATGGCCGTAAGCTGATTATTGCCTTGAGCACAATTAGTTTATTGATGTTTGCTAAATTTACCTACATTGCCAGCATTAGTAACTACTTTACTTTTTATCTTATTCAAAAGTTCCATATCAGCATCCAGACAGCTCAATTGCATTTGTTTGCATTCTTAGCTGCTGTTGCTTTAGGTACATTTGCTGGTGGCCCAATTGGTGACAAAATTGGTCGTAAAGCAGTTATTTGGGTTTCATTTGTTGGTATGGCGCCATTTGCATTAATGATGCCGTATGCAAACTTATTTTGGACAACAGTTTTCTCAATTATTGCAGGTTTGGTGTTGTCGTCTGCTTTTGCTGCAATGGTGGTTTATGCACAAGAAGCTGTTCCGGGCCGTGTGGGTATGATTGCAGGTTTAATGTTTGGTCTCATGTTTGGGGTAAGTGGTATTGCCGCAGCTGGGTTAGGACATTTAGCTGATATTAACGGCATTGAATGGGTATTTGGTTTATGTTCATTCTTGCCATTACTTGGTTTTGCAACAGCGTTTCTACCAAACACAAAAGTTAAATAAAGGAAAAGACTCTCAGTCATATTCGGCTGAGAGTCTTTATAGATAACTATAGTTCCAATTAAAAAGACTATTTCTGAATACCAAATTTAAATACGGTGACACTGTTATAAGTTTGATCTGGGTTCAAACGTGTAGAAGGGAAGGATGGTTGATTCGGACTATCTGGAAAATGTTGTGTTTCTAATGCTAACGCATCTGCTTGTCGATAGAGTACGCCATTTGCACCAGCAACATTTCCGAGTAAATGATTGGCTGTATACATTTGAACGCTTGGTTCAGTGGTTAAGACTTGCAGTGTCCGTTTAGATTTTGGATCAACAACATGAGCAGCAAGATTTAATTTCCCTTGAGACTTTTGATTAAGTACCCAAGTTTGGTCATAGCCATATCCATAGGCCAATTGCTGATGATTCGCTCGAATATCTTTCACAATTGCTTTAGGCGTCCGAAAATCAAAAGGCGTACCTGCAACCGAAGCTATTTCACCTGTGGGTAAAGAGTTTTGATCGGTTACCAATACACGGTCTGCATTTAGCTGGACAATATGATCCAGTACGCCATAAGGGTTATTACCAGCGCCTGACAAGTTGAAATAACTATGGTTGGTGAGATTGACGACTGTCGGTTGATCAGTTTTGGCTTTATATTCAATTTGGAATTCATTTTGATCTGAAAGACTATAGATCACCTCTACATCTAATTTCCCCGGAAAACCTTGATCTCCATTTGGACTGATTAACTTCAGAGAAGCTTTAACTGTTTCACCTTTAGAAACGAGGGGCTTAACTTGCCAAACACGTTTATCAAAACCCGGATTACCGCTATGCAATGAATTCGGTCCATTATTTTTTTCAAGATTATACGTTTTTCCATCTAAGCTAAATTTAGCATTGCCAATACGGTTCGCATAACGGCCAATTAACCCACCAAAATGAATGCCTTCCTTGGTATCAGTGATTTCATAGCCTTTTAGATCATCGAAGCCTAAAACGATATTATTTTCTTTACCTTGTGCATCGGGAGTCAAAATTTGTGTAATTACACCACCAAAGCTAATAAAAGAAACAGAGACTCCTTTGTTATTGCTCATGGTGTATAGATCAACTTTTTGACCATCTTGAGTTGTACCATATGGTTTTACGTTTAATGTGGCCGCATTTGTAATTTGTGCAAAGCTATAAAGGGTGAAACTTAAAATTACTAATTTTTTCATGTTTATACTCTATTTTTTAATCTTAGGATTAGATGTATATAAGATTGATTTTTCGTCTTTTTAAAGAGTTTTTTATTATATATAGTGTTAATGATGATTAGCGCTGTTAACGCTAAGTATTGAATAAGCTGGCACTAATCCTATTAATAAAACTCAACGGTAAGCTATTTTTATGACTCATCCCGACTCGGTTTTAAAATTCTCGCTTGGTCTTAATGGCTTATCATTTGACATAGACAACCAGCACATTCAGCTCGAACAGGGCTTGGGTTTTGTTGATTCAAAAAGCAGTAGCCATGGTGTGATTGATGAGCTTGCTATCGAAAAGATGATTTATTTCATTGAAGAAATCATAGAGTCAAAGCCACTCAGAAATTTAAAGATAAGTGGTGTAGCTGTTACGTCTGATGCTGCTATGACACACCTCAGTCAGTTATTTTTTAGTGCAAAAAAGAAAATCAGCCGTATTGAGCTTGAGCATAGATTTAATGATTTTATTGAGCGTTTGAGCTACTACGCAAACCAAGTGGCTCCAGATCAGCTTTATATTTTTACCTATTTTGTATTTGTTCGAGAGATGATGCATCACTTAAGAATTGAGGAAATTCAAATCCTTTAAGAAATGACACTAAAAGCGTAAAAAATAGGGAATAATGGATAGTAGAGTACCAATGCCACTAAGCAAGACATTACTTTCAATAAAATAAGGAAAAATCATTAAAACTAAACCCGCAGTAAAAGGCACAGTCATTTTTTGCTTTTTTCCATAGAGAAAATAGCCGAGTCCAATTGAGCTAAAGATTACGCCGAGAAAAAGTTGAGTTGTGTTCATGATGATGTTTCGTGCATTGTTATTCTCTGGCAGATATTATGCTAAGACTCTTAAAAGAATATTTAAAAAAAGAGCATCGTGATGCAACCTTATAAAAAATACTTAAAAACTTCCATCGCCTTGTTTACGTAACAATGTGGCCGATGCAGAAAAGCGTGTATGGTCAAGATTTGGAGAAAATAAAAATATGCTAAATATGTGAAGGCTAAAATTTGGCCTTCACATATTCATAAAGAAAAATCCACCATAATATGAAAGTAACTAATATTGTTTTCATGTTGAGTTTTCGCAATGTGAAATCTATTAACATCATCGAACATACCAGTTAGTTCTTCAAAATTTTGATTAACAGGTGTATAACCCTCTTCAAAAGAAGTTGATAGAAAATCTTCTTGATAGCTATTCCAAGTACTATCAAAATTCTTACTATCACCAATAAAGTAAATTAACATATAATAAGTATTGAGGTTTCTCCCATATAAACTGGTCTTATGGCTATGTTCTTGTGTTACGGTAATATTTTTCCCTTTTAATCGAAAGGCTTCTATTAAGGCAATTTTATTACTTTTATGACTAATGGCTATGTCGATTTCACCAGCGCCTTTTTTTGTTGAACTGGTACCAGAACGAGTCTGATCTTCTAAAGACCATCCAAAATCTGAAAACTTAAATTTTAGTAAAATGAGTAGCAAATCATTATACTCATCCTCTTCTTTGATAGTGCTTCTTTTATCAACCAATAATTTTAGAGCTGATACAATTTTTAATATTATAAAAAATTGATAGTTTCTAAATTTAGAATTAGAGCTTTCTAATGGATAAACTTTAGGTAATTCCCTATAGTTCACATTTGGAAGCAGAGCTAAAGTTTTTTTAATTTGTGAGTTTGTTTTGTGATCATCATGACTGTTAATTATTTCTTCTAATATTTCTGATTGATTGTTAATATTAATGTAATAATGATTTGCATCCACAATAAATTTATAAGAGTCGATTAATAAATCATTTTTTACAAAGAATTCGTAAATATAAGATATGGTTTCTTCGTTATATTTTAGTCTATTGGTTAAATTATTGAATATATTGAGAAAACTAGTATTTCTGTTCATTAGTGAAAGAGGTATTAATTTAAGAAGTCTATAATATTCTAAGAGAGAAGAATTCCATTTAATATTATCATTTTCTTCTAAGAATTTTTCAAAATAATTAAAAGCTTCAATTTTCTCATGAGTAGTTTTTTGAGGATGTAGAATCGTACATCTAAATTTTTGAAATTGATAATCTAAGTCTTTTGGTAAGTTTTCGATAAGTTGTAATGTTCTGTCCCAATCTCTTTCGTAATAAGAGGGATAAATACTTTGATAATAAATTGATTTATTTTTTACTTCTCTTGATGAGTCAGGTTCACGCATTATTTCTTGAATTCTTAAGAGATTTTTCTCTTTAAATGCAAGTAATAGTTCTATATTTTTTTTGAAATTAATAGCTTCTGATATTTTATAATCTCTCTTCTCGTAATGTTCTATAATTTTAGGTAAAAGATCTCTTGCAAAGTTGTAATTAGATTGGGAATTTACTGAATTAATAATGGTTTTTTCTATTTCATCGATTGTGTAGACGTTGTAAAGAAAGTCTTCCAAAGTCACACTTGAAATATGTTTCTGAATTATATTGTTAAACTTTTCAGAGTTGATCTTATTATTAGCTTCTAACAAAAAATTTAAATCTTTTGATTCTTGGAAAAAGTTGTCGATAAATAATATATTCTCTTCAACTTCGTCTAAAGCATTGATGAAATCACAAAGAATAGCTCTAGTGTCTCTGTAATAAATATCATTATTAGAGGATATATATCCTTGTTTATATTCAAATATATTGAGTAATTTATTTTGTGGATCATCTTTTCTGAATGTTAAACAAAGTTCTATTACCTTATGGTATAAAATTACTTTTAGATCAGGGTTTTTAGTGTGAATATATGATAATGCAATAATTTTGAATAGAAAAATTATACGTTTCTTTTGATTTATATTATGCTCATGAAAAATATTTTCATCAGTCTTTATTGAGATATTGTTAAATATTTCATAGTATAAGGATTCTAGATCTCCTAATGAAATTATAATTTCTAAAACATTATTCCATTCTACACTTTCGAATGCAAAGGTTGAAATGCCATAGGTAACTTCTTTTATATCCCATTTATTGTTAGATATAAATGTTTTTAGAGTTTTAGTGTTGTAGAAAAAATTTAGCTCTTTGACAAGCAAATTTGAAATTAAGTTTTTAGTGTTATTGTGATTTTCCGGAAGTAACCTATATATATTGATTAATAAATGAAAAATTGCAATATTAGGTTGGATAAATGCATGGTGATGTGAGCCAGCCTTATAAGTCATTTCTTCACTAAATAATTTAACTAAGATATAGATTAATGTTTCATTATGATTGTCAATGTGTTTAGATAATATTTGTGGGATTACGTTGATTTTTTCTTTGAATTTCCCATGGTAGCTTACTGATGAATGGGGTTGAAAGCATTCTTTGTAAAGAAATGAAATCGTCTTACTTAATGAAATAGTAATAGGTAAAATTTTCGAGAACTTATATATTGATTTATTTAAATCTATATTCTTTAGGCGTGTGATTTCAGTACTTGACTGTTTTAAAAGAGTTTTTATGTATTTTAGTAATATGTCAAGTTTTATGTCATTTCCTGAATGATTGATATCTTCGAAGTTATACTCATCTAATATGATTTTATCTTTAGCTATATTTTTTTTAAAAATTATTTTAAAGATATAAGGAAGAAGTGATGGGTTTGAATTGATTAGAAAGGGAATCTTTTCTATATACTCTGAGATTAATAAGTGAGTAATATGGTTTACTAAATATAAACTTTCATGATTTTTTGTAAGTGAGAATATATAATTTAGAGTTTCTTCATTTTCGAAATCTAAAGTTTGAAATAGTTTTGAGAAAACCCATCGGTTTGGTTGGTAGTGTGAATCATAATATTCATTTTCTATAGTTTTTTGATGGTTTAGAAATAGTGGTGGATAAAATATTCCTATTGTATTATTTAGGCTTTTGTTGTTTAGAATTTCATTGATTCTGTCTTTATTATGTGGGTAATCAGATATTATTTTTATGAGTTCGAACTTTCCAGTAGTTAAATCATCTTGTTTGGAAATAAATTTTTCTATATCTTTTTGATAGTTTTGATATTCGCTTTCATCTAATAGGTGATAAAAAGGTTTTGTCCAAAGCTCCTTTATTTGAAATAGTTGGAAGAAATGTTGTAATTTATTATTTGAACTCATCCAGATTTTATAAAAGATTTTATCAGATATATGGTAAATTTTTCTAAAAAATAGATAGGTTAAATAAATGATATTATCTTTGTATTCAATATAGTCATCGAATTTTTTTTCAGGAATATTGTTGTCTCTGAGTATCTGAAAGAAAGTATCTTGTTTAATTTCTGGATCAATATAAGTATGTTCATAACTATTAATAAATTTTATATAAGAAGCATCACAGGTTGGATTATTGAATTCAATAACCTTTATTACATCATTAATTTCTTGTATAAAGCCATATTCTTTAAGTTTGCTATACTTTAAATTGGTGTTGTTTAGTCGATTATAATTTTTTAATTTTTCACAAAAAATATTTTTTGTTAAATGGTTTAATTTTGTTTGTAAAAGAATTTCTGAAATGGCTTTAGATAAATTATATTTTGCTTCATCTCTAATAATGGATTTTTCTCTTTCATTAGGTTCATAAAAAACTGAATTATCTTCTTTTAGGTAATTTTTTAGTAGAAGTCCAATATTTTTAAGTTCGTCGTGATACATTTATATTAATGTTTAAGTTGTGTGATAACTATATATTATCACACAACTTTTAGTATTCAATTAAGAAACCGAATCATCTAAATTCGGGCCTAACCAGCGTTTTGCTTCATCAAGTGTCCAACCTTTACGTTTTGCATAATCTTCAAGTTGGTCTTGAGAGATTTTGCCTACGTTAAAGTATTCACTTTGTGGATGAGAATAGTAGAAGCCACTTACTGAAGATGGCGGCATCATTGCAAAGTGTTCAGTCAGTTTAGTGCCAATTTTATCGGTAGAGCCTAACCAGTCAAACAACACCGCTTTTTCAGAGTGCTCTGGGCAAGCAGGGTAGCCTGGTGCAGGGCGAATACCGACATATTTCTCTTTAATCAGCTCTTCATTACCGAGCTGTTCATCAGCTTTATAACCCCAAAACTCTTTACGAATGCGTTCATGTAAGTGTTCTGCAAAAGCTTCTGCAAAACGGTCAGCCAATGACTGAACTAAAATTGCAGAGTAGTCATCACCTTTAGCTTTGTATTCATTTGCTAGCTCTTCTGCACCAAAAATCGATACAGTGAATCCGCCTAAGTAATCCTGTTGCTCACGGTCAGCGCGAATGTAATCTGCTAAAGACAAGTTCGGTTTACCTGTTACTTTGTCAGATTGTTGACGTAAGTGCTCAAAAGTATGCGTAACATTTTGACCAGCTTCATCAAATACGCTCACTGTGTCAGCGTTAGTGCGCTGTGCAGGGAACATACCAAATACAGCACGTGCATCAAAAAGGTTGTTGTCGATAATATCTTTCAACATTGCTTGAGCTTGGTTGTACAAATCTGTTGCAGCTTCCCCAACCACTTCATCTTCTAAAATTTTCGGAAACTTACCTGCCAAGCTCCAAGAAATGAAGAATGGTGTCCAGTCAAAATATTCTACAAGTGTTGCAAGTGGGTAATTTGTTAAGACCTGTGTTCCCAAAAGATTTGGTTTTGGTGGTACATAGCTTTCGTCAATTTTAAAACCGTTTTCAACTGACTCTGCATAAGTCAATTTTGCAGCTTTTGGCTGTTTGTTGGCTAAGCGCTCACGAATTTTGGCATATTCAGCACGGTGCTCTGCAATAAAGTTTCCACGCATTTCTTTTGAAAGTAGGGTAGTTGCGACACCCACAGCACGTGAAGCATCGGCAACATAAATCACCGCATCGTTTTGGTATTGAGGGTCAATTTTTACTGCTGTATGTGCTTTTGAAGTTGTTGCACCACCAATCAATAAAGGAATGTTAAAACCTTTACGCTGCATTTCTTTCGCAACAAATACCATTTCATCTAAAGATGGAGTAATTAGACCTGATAATCCAATGATGTCACATTTTTCATCAATTGCAGTTTGCAAGATTTTCTCGCAAGGCACCATCACGCCAAGGTCAACAATGTCGTAACCATTACAGCCAAGTACTACGCCAACAATATTCTTACCAATATCGTGTACGTCGCCCTTAACAGTTGCCATGAGGACTTTACCTTTAGATTGGCTACCTGTTTTTTCAGCTTCAATGTACGGGTTGAGCCAAGCCACAGCTTGCTTCATAACACGTGCAGATTTCACAACCTGAGGTAAGAACATTTTGCCTGAACCGAACAAGTCACCAACCACGTTCATACCATCCATCAAAGCGCCTTCGATTACATCTAAAGGACGTTTTGCTTTGAGGCGAGCTTCTTCTGTATCTTCGTCAATGTATGTGGTAATACCTTTAACCAAAGCATATTCAAGACGTTTTTCTACAGGTTCGTTACGCCATTCAAGGTTTTCTGCTTCGCGTTGAGCACCACTATGACCACGGAATTTTTCAGCGACCTCAAGTAGTTTTTCGGTCGCAAGTTGACCAGATTCACCTTGGTTCTGGTTTAAAACAACATCTTCAACTGCATCTTTGAGTTCTTTCGGAATATCGTCATAAATTGCCATTTGACCGGCATTTACAATACCCATAGTCATGCCTTGTTTAATGGCATGGTACAAGAACACAGAGTGAATCGCTTCACGAACAGGCTCATTTCCACGGAATGAGAATGAAACGTTCGATACACCACCAGAAATCATGGCGTGAGGTAAGTTTTGTTTAATCCAACCTGTGGCTTCAATAAAATCGACGCCATAGTTATTGTGTTCTTCAATACCTGTTGCCACTGCAAACACGTTCGGGTCAAAAATAATATCTTCAGCAGGGAAGCCTACATCGTTAACTAAAACATCATAAGAACGCTTACAAATTTCGCGTTTACGCTCAGCAGTGTCGGCCTGACCAGTTTCATCAAAGGCCATCACAATAATTGCAGCACCATATTGGCGACACAGGCGAGCTTTTTCGACAAACTCGTCATAACCTTCTTTTAAGGAAATCGAGTTAACAACTGGTTTACCTTGTACGCATTTTAGGCCTGCTTCAATGATTTCCCATTTCGATGAGTCAATCATGATCGGCACACGTGAAATATCTGGTTCAGATGCCACAAGGTTTAAGAAATGCACCATCGCATTTTGCGAATCGAGCATCCCTTCATCCATGTTAATGTCGATAATCTGAGCGCCAGCTTCTACTTGTTGCTGTGCAACTTCTAAAGCTTCGGCAAAGTTTTCTTCACGAATTAAGCGTAAGAATTTTTTTGAACCAGTAACGTTGGTACGTTCACCGACGTTAACGAACAATGAGTCATCATAAATATTAAATGGTTCTAAACCACTTAAGCGACAAGCTGGCTTAGTTTCAGGAATTTGACGTGGTGCAATGTCTTTTACAGCATTGGCAATCGCACGAATATGGTCTGGTGTCGTACCACAGCAACCACCGGTAATATTGATCAAACCACTTTCTGCAAATTCTTTTAAGAAGGCAGCAGTTTGTTCTGGTGTTTCATCATATTCACCAAAAGCGTTTGGTAAGCCTGCATTTGGATGAGCAGAAATAAAAGTATCAGCAACATCAGACACGGTTTTAACGTGAGGACGCATAGCATCTGCACCAAGGGCACAGTTGAAACCAATTGAAAGTAAGTCACCATGGCGTACAGAGTTCCAGAACGCTTCAGCAGTTTGACCTGTTAAGGTACGACCTGAAGCATCGGTAATGGTCCCTGAAATCATGAGTGGTAATTCATGACCAAGTTGCTTAAAGACTTCTTTCACCGCAAAAATTGCAGCTTTACAGTTTAATGTATCAAAAACGGTTTCAATCAAAATGATATCTGCACCGCCTTCAATCAACGCATGAGTTGCCTCAATATAGTTTTCTTTTAGTTCATCAAAGGTAATGTTACGAAAGGCAGGGTCATTCACATTGGGTGAAATTGAACAGGTACGCGATGTTGGACCGAGTACACCTGCTACAAAACGCGGTTTATCTGGAGTCGAATACTTTTCACAAGCTGCTTTAGCCAAACGTGCTGCTTCACGGTTAATCTCTGGAACAAGATCTTCCATGTGGTAGTCAGACATTGAAACACGCGTGCCGTTAAAGCTGTTGGTTTCAATAATGTCTGCGCCTGCATCAAGATAAGCTTCATGAATACCTTGAATGATTTCGGGTTGAGTTAGCACAAGAAGGTCATTGTTACCTTTTAAGTCATGTGCCCAATCAGCAAAACGCTCACCACGGTAGTCGGCTTCTTCCAATTTATGGCGCTGGATCATCGTTCCCATTGCACCATCAATAATCAGAATGCGTTTAGCAAGAAGCGCTTTTAGGGTGGCAAGCGTAGACATAAAAAACCCCGATATTGTACAAATTTAAAAATGCGGCGCTATTGTAACAGAATAGTTGCGCAATTGATGAGCTATAACGACCCATCATTCACTTGTAATAGATTCATTAAAAAACGGCTTTTATGACAAATGAAGACTGTTTTTTCATCAAATATTCATAAAATGATCATGATATTGAAATATTTCATTGCCAATATTCCGTTTTATGACAATTATGCTGTTTAAAAAACAAGCATTCGGGTAATTTTATATATATTTTTGCTTTAAAAATAGTCATAAATAAGGAAGATATAAATTGATTTAAATTATTGTATTTTAATAAAAAAATAAATTCCATAGAGGAAAGGTGCATCAAATGAGGTCAAAATATGAAAAATTGACTTCATCAGACGCCGCTTTGTCATATAATTGTCATAATTTAATTTAAGAATACAGAGGATTTTTTTATCCTCTTACCGTCTGCATGAATTCTAATCTACCCCCTGTTTCGGATTCAAAACTTGCGGCAAACCTGCAAGTCAAATCGACGAATGTACATGTCCCGACACCCAAGTTTTTTATGCCGGTGTTTCTGACTATTATTGTTGCAACACTTATTTATATTGGATTTCAGGTGAGTGCTGATTTAGCACATGTACCACCTTTGAGTCTTTATTCGGTTATCCTTTTATCTACTGCACTATTAATTGCTTTAGGCTTTGAGTTTGTAAATGGCTTCCACGATACTGCAAATGCAGTAGCAACAGTGATTTACACCAATGCTTTACCTGCACCAGTTGCAGTCATGTGGGCAGGTTTTTGTAATTTTCTTGGGGTAATGGTTGCAAGCGGCGCAGTCGCTTACGGCATTATTGCATTGTTACCTGTTGAACTGATTATGAACATGGGTAGCGGTGCAGGTTTCGCAATGGTTTTTGCGCTTCTTATTGCTGCAATTCTCTGGAACTTAGGTACGTGGTTCTTGGGTATTCCTGCTTCTAGTTCTCATACCTTGATTGGTTCAATCTTGGGTGTGGGCATTATGAACCATCTGTTGAGTGCATCGACTGGCGTAACGACCAGTGGTGTTGATATGGATCAGGTGATTAAAGTCGGTAAGGCATTATTATTTTCGCCTTTAATTGGTTTTGCTTTTGCAGCGATTGTATTCTTGTTGGTTAAAACTGTTTTTAAACGCCAATTAGAATTATTCCAGCCGCCAGAAGGTAATAAACCACCACCAGCAATCATTCGTGCAATTTTAATCTTTACCTGTACAGGTGTAAGTTTTGCACATGGTTCTAATGACGGTCAAAAAGGTATGGGTCTCATCATGCTGATTTTGGTTGGTCTGGTGCCGTTGGCTTATTCATTAAATAAAAACCTTGATACACAACAAGTTCAATCATTCCATCAGCTTTCTTCTCAAACTGCCGTATTTTTGAATCAAAATCAGCCAGAATTAACTGATGAAAAAGCACGTCTTATTCTGACTAAATACATTCAAACTAAACAGCAAACTCCAGAAGTAGTGCCTGCATTGGCAAGTATGACTGACCACTTGGGTGAGCGTGTTTCTAGCTATAGCAACTTAAAAGATATTCCAGAAGCTGCAATTAGCGAAATTCGTAATGACATGTATTTAAGCACCACTTCGTTTAAGCGTTTGGATAAAGCGAATGCATTACCAAAAATGGATCAGTCACAAGAAAAACTTGTGAAAGAATACCGTAGTAGCTTAGATTCATTCTTACAATACATTCCAACTTGGGTGAAAGTAGCAGTTGCTTTGGCACTTGGCTTAGGCACCATGGTGGGCTGGAAACGTATTGTTGTGACTGTAGGTGAGCGTATTGGTAAGCACCATATGACTTATGGTCAGGGGATGTCTGCTGAGCTTGTAGCAATGAGTACAATTGCAGCTGCTGATGGTTTAGGCATGCCTGTTTCAACAACACACGTTTTAAACAGTGCTGTTGCAGGTACTATGGTTGCGAATAGATCAGGCTTAAACTTCAATACAGTTAAAACAATTTTATCTGCATGGGTATTTACACTTCCTGCAACAATCTGTTTATCAGGCGGTTTGTACTGGTTATTCTTGCAGTTTGTATAAAAGCATTTAAAGCATTAAAGCCACTGTAAACAGTGGCTTTTTTATTTGTTTCTTTTTAAAGTTCAGTCTATTTTCATGTACATTCAATTATAAATTAACAAGTCGTTATAGAGCATCAAACAGCTTTAAAAGCTGAGCTTAAACTTTTTATATCAGGATAGATTATGGATGCGGTTCAAATAGATCAGCTAAAACAACAATTCCCACTTATTGAGACACTGCAAGCCTATCAAGAGACATTTTGGTTTACACCTCATCGCTATCCTTTAACAGAAGCTTTAGAAAAAGTTGGACTCAGAGCAGACGATGTAAGTGACGCGGAAGCAAGACTAGCGCGTTTCGCACCTTATTTGGCAAAGGTATTTCCTGAAACTCAAGCACAACATGGAAAAATTGAATCAGATATCGTTGAAATTCCAAAAATGCAGCAAGCACTTTCTTCAACAGAACAAGTGCAACTGAGTGGAGCATTCTGGCTAAAAAAAGATAGTCATCTCCCTATTTCTGGTTCAATTAAAGCGCGTGGTGGTATTTATGAAGTCTTAGCTCACGCCGAAAAATTGGCAATTGAGGCAGGACTTCTCAAGTTGGAAGACGATTACACTAAACTCGACCAAGACGCATTTCGCACGTTTTTTTCTAAGTATCAAATTGCAGTAGGTTCTACAGGCAACCTTGGGCTTTCGATTGGTATTATGAGCGCCAAACTGGGTTTTAGAGTCACAGTGCATATGTCTGCCGATGCGAGACAGTGGAAGAAAGACAAACTGCGTTCACTAGGCGTCAATGTTGTGGAATATGCCAGTGACTATGGCGTAGCGGTTGAAGAGGGACGAAAAGCCGCAGAACAAGATCCACACTGCTTTTTTATTGATGATGAAAACTCGAAAACATTATTTTTGGGCTATGCCGTTGCAGGAATACGCTTAAAACAGCAATTTGAGCAAAAACAGATTAAAGTTGATGCTAAGCACCCGTTATTTGTTTATTTGCCGTGTGGCGTCGGTGGTGGCCCAGGTGGCGTGAGTTTTGGGTTGAAACTGGCTTTTGGTGAGAATGTACATTGTATTTTTGCTGAACCAACCCATTCGCCTTGCATGTTACTTGGTGTCCACACAGGCTTGCATGATCAGATTTCAGTAAATGACATTGGTATTGATAATGTTACAGCCGCAGATGGACTTGCAGTAGGGCGTGCTTCAGGTTTTGTTGGACGTGCTATGCAACAGCTAATTGATGGCTATTACACCATTCACGATGAACGTTTGTATGAACTAATAGCACTTCTAAATCAAACTGAAAATATTCAGCTTGAGCCTTCAGCAGTGGCAGGAATGATGGGTCCATATTATGTTCAGACGAGTCCTGATTATTTGGCTTTACATCAACTATCAGCTGATAAATTAAAACAGGCAAATCATGTGGTATGGGCGACAGGAGGCGGTATGGTGCCACCTGATGAAATGCAAAAATATCTATCATATTTTCAAAATAAATAGATAAACTCAGAAAAAAGCCCAATTCTAGAATTGGGCTTTAATTAAACTATTTTTTAGATGATTTTCCAAAAGGTAGTTTTTCGGTTGCAAAGCCATAGATTGCAGCAAAAGGCAGGGCGGTTCTTGCTAAATAAGCAACACGCCATAAGCCGCCGTGGTTAGCACCTTCCATCATGAGTTCAAGTGGATGATCCAGTTCAGTTTCAGGATTTGCCACAGAAGACTCATTTCTTAAGTCATGAATCCAGAGTGCCGCCATAATGGCATTGGTCGTTTCAGGACTAAACGCTTCTACATCAAAAAGCTCTGCACCATTAAAAGCTGCTTTCAATAATGGATTTTTAGTCACAGAGTGAGTCGTTGTAGATGGAGCAATATTAATACTTACGTGTTGTCCTTGATGGCGGGCCAAAATAGCACGCCATTGTTGAATGCGTTTTGCCAAAGCATAGTTTGGGCCTTGTTCAACCACTAGACAGTCGGCAATACCATAAGTTTTTCCATTTTCACAATCAATCAGGTCTTGATATGGCGCTTGGAAAAAACGATTTAAGGAAAGTGTAGAAACACCTTTCACCGCCAATTTTTGTAGTTTTGTGCGTGATTTAAATTTTTGTTGAGCAGCTTTTGCTACTTCTTTAGGAACTGCATAAACATCGGTTGGCGTACACATAAACATAAGGCTTGTATCGGACTTATGCTCGCTCACAAATTGCATGATGCTATCCATTGCCATGGATACACGAACGTGCTTTTCACCATCTAAATAGGCAATTGCAGCTAAATCTAACTTTTGTGGAAACTGCAATAGCCACTGTGCAATCTCTGGTAATTGAGTCAATAAATTTGCACCCAATTTATCTTTTAATTCAGAAGCTTTTGCTGAGGATGCAATTTGTTCAACGCTTGGAGCAATGAGCGTTGCATTTCCTTGTTGAATCGTATTTAAAATTTTTCCCCAGACACGTGGGTTTGGTAAGTCGACAGCAATAATATTCGCTTTCCATTTGGCTAACCACGGTAGAGGACCAGCTTCTGAAGCCGCACCAAACAACACCATGGTACGGTCAGATAAATCAAACCATTCTGGATGAGCGGTAGCTTCACGCAAAGCTTTTGCATGACTTGGTTCAATAATACCAGTCTCTTCCCAACGTTGAATTTGGTCTAGTAAGCTTTGTCCACTAAGCTTTTGCCCTTTGTAAGGAACATACCACTCTGGAGCCGCATCACTTTCACCTTTAAGTTTTACTGTATGAAGGGGCGTAGATGAAGCAATATGAACCGCATCTTTTAAAAGGTAATGTTTACTATCACGATAGTAGTCAAAAAGGTGGTGAGCTTTATGCAAGCCCTGCTTAGCAATAGTAATTGGATTGCTACTATTTGAGATGCCTTGCTTAACAAGCGCTTTAAAATAAATAGGGTAGTTTTTTCGCCAGTTTTTTTCATTCAACACTTGTTGCGCGGTTTTATTATCTACAACAGATAAAGCCTCTGACAAAATCTCTTGGCCTGTAAGAGATGTGCTTTGTTTTTTTGTTGAGGCATGTACTGGAAATTGTAGACCTTCGACTTGACTTGTGCTGGACATAAAATATCTCGTTATAAGACTGGGTTAATATACAGATGTATACATTATCTATGCCAATGAAAGGAAACGAGTGGCAATAACTGACAAAATAATATTGATTATTTATGTGATGAAACATGAAAGAGCGATTTATTATGATAAATTCATCTCATTTTGGCCTTAATTTTTTTCACATTTTTAGAACATTTTTATAGACTTACGTTACATAAATGATTATTTTGTATGAAGCAAATACATCAGTTTTAACCTGAAGGTAAAATGTTCAAAATGTATCAATAATACAGATGCAGAAATGATTAAAAACTAGACTTTTTCTTAAAGGATAAGAGAAGTCAGACGGAATAAGAAAGAATTGGGGTGAAACTAGATAGAAGACAACGTAAGATTGTCTTTTAAAAATCTTGGGGATATGGTGATTTTTTTACACCATAATTTTCTAGTTTCATCCCATCTATTTTTGGGTTGGAACCCACTATTTTTGTACTCAGCTTATCATTCAATCAAACTCTATTTCTTTAACGTAACTTCAAAATTACTTTAAGAATGAGTGTTTCTAACAGCGTCCTTTTTTAGCTTGTCCTGGTGGGCAAAAGTCTCCGGGATGATTGTGATAAGGTGAATCTGGATCAATCACAATACTACCTTCCCGTGTATGAACTGCACAGGCTGATAATGACATTGTGAAAATTGCTGCTACACAAAGAAATAATGCTTTCATCATGTTCTCACTTTTTTATCATTCTCCTTTATACTATAGAAACATATTGATCATTTTTCGATCTAATTTTCGTTAAAAATATATTTATTAATTCCAATTAAAAGAAACTAATCAGATCTTAAAATTGTTCGAAAGCCAACGTGGGTTGCTGCTAAATCAAAGTCTTGCGGATAACGACTACTGTTTCGATAACGCGAACAATAATTTTGAGCACATAGAAAAGATCCGCCTTTAATTACATATTGTGTACTCGCAATTTGTTGTTGTCTTAAATCAGAATAATTTCCCATATGTTGGTCATGAGCACCTTGATAAGGAGAGGATGTCCACTCCCATACGTTGCCAATCGTATCAAATAGTTTGAAATTATTTGCCGCAAAACATCCAACGGGTGCTACATCTTTAAAGTGATCTTGATTTAAGTTTTGAAAAGGGAATTCACCTTGCCAGTAATTTGCTTGTGGATGTTGATGCTCATCGGTAGGCGCTTGATGTAAGGGCGTATCAGTTTTTGAATTGGCTTTAGCTGCATATTCCCATTCTAGTTCCGTTGGTAAATCATGTCCAAGCCAGACTGCATAATGTTCAGCATCATTTTTACTCACATATCGCACAGGTTCATTAGGATTGGCTAAGGCACCTTTACTGCCATTTGGCGTTTTCCATGTATATCCTGATTTTAGCTGCCACCATTGCTGTGGATGTTGAGGGTCTGGTGAAAAAACAGCGGCCTGCTTTTGTTTTTCGGCATCGGTAATATAGCCTGTTGCTTTTACAAAACTTGCAAATTGAGCAACGGTAACTTCAGTCTGATCAATCCAGAATCCTTTGACTTCTCTTTGTTTTTTTCCAAAATTAAGTTCATCGGGATAGGCTTTCTCAGAACCAAAATTAAAATGCCCATCGGCAATTAACACCATTCCTGCTGTAGGCTGTTTGAGCCAACCTTGGGGTAGTCCAGAGTAGTTTTTACACTTTTCAATAGAACCTAGGTCAGCTAAAGACGGTGGCTGTTGAGGTGAGGGTGCTGATTCAGAAACTTTTGAAGATTGGCTACAGCCTGTCATAAAAGACAGGCTGATTGTGGTAACTAAAAATAGTTTTAATCTCATTTGGCGTTATATTCCTGCACACCATTTTTCTCAGTATATTTTTGATAAACCGATAATAACTCTTGCACTTTTGCTGGATAAAGTTGCGCAACATTGTGCTTTTCTCCACGATCAGTGGCAATGTTGTACAACTCCCAAGTTCCAGTGCCTAACTCAGGGCGTCCTTGTACTGCAATTTTCCATTCACCTTGTTTGGCATATTTACTGCCATGTAATTCATCGGCAAAACTAAAATTTGCAGGGCGAATGGTAGTGGTTTTATTTTCAAGTAAAGGCTTCCATGAAATCCCTGATGGCGTATTAATGGTACGACCATTGTATTGGCCTTGAGGTACTGGAATATGAGCATATTCTAATAAGGTTGGAAAAACATCGAGTACAGATGCAAAGCTATTATTGGTTTCTTCTGCTTTTTTCTGGTTCGGTAATTTCACAATAGCAGGGGCAGTGGTTGCACCTTCACCAGCTGTATCTTTCCATAAATGGAACGGTGCCGCGCTGACCTCGGCCCAACGTGGTCCAATATAGTGATATGAAGTTGGTGTACCCACATTTGCTACAGAGTTATCAAAACCAGATTCACTGCCATATCCGCCACGTACAAAACCTTCAGCACCGTTATCGGAAACAAAGAAAATTAAAGTATTGTCATAAAGATTATTTTGTTTGAGGTATTGAATAATGCGGCCGACGTTAGCATCGAGGTTTTCTACCATACCTGCGTAGATTTCCATTTTACGGGCTTCTAGAGCTTTTTGTTCGGCTGTTAACTCATCCCATTTTCCATATTTTTGTGGGGCATTTTGAGTTGCGATTGGTTCTGCTGCCTCAAAGTTTGCAGGGATAATTCCAAGCTGTTTTTGCTTAGCAATACGTGCGTTACGAATAGTATCGTAACCGACATCATAAACTCCGCGATATTTTTCACGGTATTCAGCAGGTGCTTGAATTGGCCAGTGAGGCGCTGTATAGGCAGCATAAGCAAAGAACGGTTTACCACTATTTTTGCCTGAGTCTAAGTAGCTCAGTAATTTATCAGTAAAATAATTTGTCGAGAAAAAGTCATCAGGCAAAGCTGAAACAGGAATAACTTGGCCATCTTCTGTATAAGTTGAATTTCGTTTAAACGCACTTGGCGCTTGCTTAAAGTGGTGATCTAAACCTTGTAATAATGTAAATGAATGATCAAAACCTTTTGCATGTGCATTGGTTTCAGGGGTTAACCCTAAATGCCATTTACCGCTGATGTACGTGCGGTAACCATTATCTTTAAGTACTTGAGCGATAGATAAAGAGCGTTCATTTAAATATCCCTCGTAACCTGGTTGTCCTTTCAAATGTGCTGGTGTGAGTTCAGCCATTGCCCCAATACCAGCTAAATGATGATCAGTACCAGAAATGAGTTGAGAGCGTGTTGGAGAACAGGTCGGGGCAGTATGATAATCCGTTAAAAGGCGGCCTTCTTGAGCCAAACTATCAATATTAGGTGTATGAATTTCACCACCGAAAGCTCCTAAATCGGAATAGCCTAAGTCATCCGCCATAATGAACAAAATATTAGGCTGCTTTGGAGTACTTGCCGCAGTTTCTTGATTATCGTTGTCATTACATCCAGCTAAAGATAAGCTAAATAAAGCAATGGAAAGGCTAGATAAAATTGCTTTGTACTTCATTGTATCATCTGAATTATTAAAAGAATTGGCACGAGTTTAATCAGATGGTTTTTGCAATCAAAACAAAGAAAAGATCAAAGATAATCAGAAAAAAGACTGAGAATTTATAGTGATAAATTAATGAGAAAAAAAGAAAAGCCCATAAAGGACCTTTCTTTAATTTATTTTGTTTAGAAAGGAAGGCGAGTAAGTTGGTCTAAGAAATGCGGAATAACTTTGGGTTCAAGTAAAATTGTTATGATGATTCCGTAAGCCGCACCCCATAAATGAGCACTATGATTAATATGGGTATTACCACGCTTACCAGCCCAAATACTGTATGCCACATATAAAATTGCAAAAATAATAGCGGGTACAGGAATGAAAAATACGAAAATGAGCTTCCACGGCTGGAATAGGATATAAGCAAATAACACTGCTGAAACAGCACCAGAGGCTCCTAGGCTGGCCCAGTTCGCATCATTTTTATGTTGTAAATAGCTTGGTAAAATAGCGAAGATTAAGCCACCTAAATAGAACAACACAAAACCCATGTCGTAGAAATATTGGCGATAAAAACTTTCAATAATACTGCCAAAGAAGAACAGGGTAATCATGTTGAAAAGTAGATGTGTTCCATCGGCATGGATGAAGCCATGAGTAATGAAGCGATCAATCTGTCCACGTTGCATTGCAGGCGGCCAAAAAATCAGCCGGTTCATCACATTTTGGTTGCTAAAAGCAATTAAAGAGATAATGACCGTAATAATAATAAGAGTAACTGTATGGTTAAATGGCAAATGCAACATAAGAAATATTTAAAAAATGATCAATACTGGCTCAATAATGCCATTAAAAACTTAAGTTGAAACCCTGTTGTGTATAAATCCGACAAATTTAGTTGATTTTTTTTAAATCCACCTCATCTTCGGTTAATATAAAGGCATCAGCTTGAGGAATATTGTTATGTCGACTGAGAACACCAACACTGCTGTTGCAGAAGAAATTCCAAACCTTTTGATTACACCATCTGCACAAGAGTATTTGCACGATTTATTAACGAAGCAAAATACTCCGGGAATTGGCGTTCGAATTTTTGTTGAGCATCCGGGTACGCCACGTGCCGAATGCTGTATGGCATATAGTGCGCCAGAAGAAGTGATCCCAACAGATTATAAACAGGACTATCCTGATTTTCCTGCGTATATTGATGCACCATCTATTCCATATCTTTTAGATGCTGTAATTGATTACAACAAGGACCGTTTTGGTGGTCAGCTCACTTTCCGTGCACCAAATTCTAAGGTTCCACGTGTTGGTCCAGATGCATCAATTGAAGAACGTATTACTTACATTCTTCAAGCAGAAATTAACCCAGGCCTTGCAGGGCATGGCGGAAATTGTAGCTTGGTAGAAGTACAAGATGACCCAGAACATGGTTTAACTGCTGTATTGAAATTTGGTGGTGGTTGCCAAGGCTGTTCTGCAATTGACGTTACCTTGAAACAGGGCGTTGAAACTACTTTAAAAGAGCAGATTCCTGAGCTTCAACGTGTGGTTGACCAAACTGACCATACGCAAGCAGAAGGTGCTTATTTCAAATAATTTAATTATTTGAAAAGTGACATAAAAAAGCCTCGCAATGAGGTTTTTTTACTATTTGTAATTGAAAATAATTATCACTATTATTTATTTTTATATTTAAATTTGTTACATTTGTTTAAGCAAAACTTAATATTTATTCATAATTTAATCTGTTGGAGCAGGATATGACTAACCGTATTTTCCAGTCTGTACTATCAATTTCAGTACTTACAGTAATGTTTCCTGCGGCTTATGCCGCTGAAAAAGAAAATATTTTAGTTGATTCTTCCAGCGAAAATAAAAAAGGTATTGAGGTCGCGCAATTAGAAAAAATAGTTGTTACAGCAAGTGGTTTTGAACAAGATGTAAAAAAAGCAGCGGCTTCTATTTCAGTTTTAACTCAAGAGGAAATTAATAAAAAAGCATATCGTGATGTGACTGATGCGCTTAAAGACGTGCCTGGTGTAGTCGTTACAGGAGGGGGAAGTTCAAGTGATATTAGTATTCGCGGAATGGGAAGTGCTTACACCCTTATTATGGTTGATGGTAAGAAAGTGAATACACGTTCTGTGCGACCTAACAGTGATAACTCAGGTATTGAGCAAGGTTGGTTGCCAGGAATTGAAAGTATCGAACGCATTGAAGTTATTCGTGGTCCAATGTCCGGCCTATACGGTTCAGATGCCATGGGCGGTGTGATTAATATCATTACTAAAAAAGTCGCCGATGTATGGAGCAGTTCCATTAAGTTAGACACAACAATTCAAGAAAATAATAAATCTGGCAATCTTTATCAAGCCAATACTTATGTATCAGGGCCATTAATTAAGAATCTACTAGGATTAAAAGCCAATGGCACTTTTTCACAAAGAGATGAAGATGAAATTATTGGTGGTTATAACAAACAAAAAATTCGTGCAGGAGGGGCTACTTTAAGCCTTACACCAAATGATCAACATACCATTGAACTTGAATATCAGCGTTCTATCCAGAATCGTAATGCAACAATTGGAAAAACAGTTTCATCTGTCCAAACTGGTCGTAATCCACCAGCGGATTCATTAACAGACTATTACCGTACAGAATATAGTTTAACGCACCGTGGTGATATCGGTCCTGTGAAGACCCATTCTTATATTCAACGTGAAGAAAATAAGAACCCTTCTAGAAATATGGAAGCTGTAAATACTACATTCAACACGCTTAACCAGATCACACTAGCAAATCATGCGCTTAGTGTTGGCGGGAGCTATTTAAAAGAAGAGTTAGACGATTTAGGTAACCAGTTGAAGGTTGGTGCATCACAACCTGTTTCTAATTTAGACCGTTATAGCTGGGCGCTATTTGCAGAAGATGCATGGAATATTATCGATCCCTTTACTTTAACAATGTCTTTACGTATGGATCAGGACGAAAAATTTGGAGATCATTTCAGTCCTAAACTATACGGGGTATGGACTTTAAATGATAACTGGATTATTAAAGGCGGTGTATCAACAGGCTATAAAACACCTGCCTTAAGAGCGACTGTAGCAGAATGGGGACAAGCTACAGGAGGGAGCAGTTCTGCAGGTGTAATTGTTGGTAATCCTGATCTAAAGCCTGAAAAAAGTACAAACTATGAGCTCTCATTCTCTTGGGATAATTTAGATAACTTGAATGCTGGCTTAACGATTTTTAATAGCGAATTTAAAGATAAAATTACAGAAGTTAGAACCTGTTCAGGAGATGCCGGTACTTATAATTGTGATTGGTTAGGTACAAAATTTGATTTTGTCAGCCAACGCACAAATGTGGATAAAGCCAGTATGAGAGGTGTTGAAGCGACGTTTGGATGGTTGCTTTCACCAGATTTAAAAATGAATGCTAATTATACTTATACCGATACTGAGCAAAAAAGTGGTCAATTTAAAGGCCAACCTTTAAACGAAATGCCAGAACATATGTTTAATACCACTTTAGATTGGCAAGTTAATGACTTAGTAAATATGTGGAGCCGTTTGAATTTCCGTAGCAAAACCTCTGAATACTTAAGTCGAACGTCAATGGCTGAAGGAAAGCCTGCTTATGGTCTGGTTGATGCTGGTATGAACTATAAACCGACTGATAAAATCCAAGTTGCGGCAGGGATTTATAACTTATTTGATAAAGACATTGATGTGGCAACTTATAATTATGTTTTAGACGGACGTCGTTATAATTTAGGAATTATTTATAAATTTTAATTGGTTAAATAACAAAGGCGCTTTAAGCGCCTTTGTTATTGATAATATTTAATGCTTTTTTAGAATAATAAAATTTCTCTAGGTAAACACGGGCACGACGTCTTAAATGTCCCGTTGTAACTAATTGCTGTAATACAGGCACAAGCAACTGAGTCAGTTCATGTTGTATTAAACTTTCATTAATATTGAGATCACGCAGTAGCAAGTCAAAATTACGTTCCTGATTTCGAACATACCACGTGTAAATACCATCATGGACTTGTTGTTTCAGGTAATCAGTTTGACGAATGTGATCCCAAATCTCGTGTCCTAAACCTACAGTTTTTGATAAATCTTGAACTTCTACATAGTTTTTCAAAACAGAAAGTGGCATAGATTTAACTTTATGCCAAACATTTGCCTGAAAATGATAGAGCTTTTCATTGTCAAAATGTTGATTTAAAACGCGCTCACTCATTTGGCTCAGTTTTAAAATATTCTTTTGCAAATAATGATTAATCGTGTCGTCTAGATTTGAATCAGTCACTGTTTCTAGAACAGATTTCCCCATTTTCATAAAACGGCCTACACCCGGCACACGCTTTGACATAGATTCATCTAAGTAATCATGCATTGTTTGTTGAATCAATTGAGTCAAGAGTGCTGAAAATGCAGGATTATTCACAATCGTTTTAATGATTTTTTTACGATGCTCTTCTTTACTTGCAACGTATTGCGCAATTCCATCAATTGTTAAAACAGGAATAACATCTTCAATTGTTGTATTTTCATTGGCTGGATGAATAAGTGCAAAGCGAATATGTTCTGCAATTTGTTCAAGCAGAAAATCAGAAGCAGGAGTTTCTAAAATCTGCTTTTGAATCAGTTGCTGGATTTGTTCAAAGGTCCAGAGGTGTTGTAGTTGCCGACTACCCAACCAATGATAAAATTGCTCAAATTCTTGTTGAATGATTTGGGGCTGAGCAAATTCCTCATCTAAAAAATCAAGATGAGCTTCAATAAGTTTTTCTATAAGCGGTTGGGTAGACATAAGGTCTCACAAGTCCGAAGTTTTATTTAAGGTGTAGTCGTTTTTAAAGACTGATTTGTTTCTACTTTAAGTAAAAACGGTAGATATTGTTGAATAACCAGCTGCTCGGCTTCCAATATTGGCATATGGCCGACATTCTCTAAAATAACTGGAGGCTGGGCATTCTTTAAAAGTCGTTTTAGTTCAGTTGCTACTTCTACGTTAATAATTTTATCTTGCTTGCCCCATAAAATCAGTGTTGGTGCATCGATTGTCTTGGTGAGCACTGCAAATGAATCTGGCGTATAGACTTTATTGAGTGCAATAAGCTGATCAACCAGTTTTTGCGTTTGAGGCGCCTGATTAATCATGAGCTTTTCTTGAGCTTGAAGGAACTCTTTAGGAATAAATGGAGGATTAAACATGGTTTGCTTTAGCAAATAGTTAAAGTCACCTTTTTTAGATACCAAAAGTTGTTTTAAATAGGCTGGATCTTTTAGGTAAATTGTATTTGCAGAACGGAAAATACCGCCACTATCAACCAAGAATAGACTTTTGGTTTCAAATGGATATTGTCCAGCATAGAGTAGGGCAATCGAACCACCAAGTGAGTGGCCAGCAATGTGAATTTGACCTTTTAAATTGGCAGCTTCAACAAACCGACGTAACTTTTCGGCAAGATTGGGTACTGAGTAGTCGAAATCCTGTGCAACTAAGGTTTCACCACTACCCGGTAAGTCTGGAATAATAACGTGGTAATTTGCTGTGAGATAACGCGCAACTCGGTTCCAGTTATCACGACTCCCTCCTAATCCATGAATAAGAAGCAACGTCGGTTTAGCTGTAGAACCACCTTCGCTATATGACCATGTAACCTCACCAACTTTTAAACTTTTACTTTGTAAACCTGCCCAACTGCGCTCTTGCTGTAAAATATTCTGAAAGTTTATATCTATGGTATCAGCTGCTTGCGTCTGAAAAACACCTGTTATTGTTGTAAGGCTACAAGCCAAGGCAAGGGCCATAGCTGTTTTCTTTATGGTCGTTTTGGTTGATACAAACAGCGTCGTCATAAGATTTCATCCTTGAGGCATAAGCGAGTTTGAAAATTATTGAAAAACTTTGCCAATGAGTCATTTGCCAAATGATCAAAAGGAGAAAAATTATAGTCAATCCGAGAACCAAAGTATGTCTATTTTTTCGCTAAACAGTAAGGAATTTGCGATAAACATTACATTCAAATAGAGATCGTATTTTTAAATTTTTTCATGGAAAAGGATTTAATTTTTTGTCAGTGACATTCAAATTTTGACACATTAAAATGATTTCCAACCTTGAAAAAACAATGGAAATATAAAATGCCTACCGCGCAAGAAGTTTTAGATCGTCTGAAAGCTGGTAATCAACGATTTGTAAATGGAAATAGTTCCCTTGCAAAAACCTTATCGCATCATGAACGCGCTGAAATGGCAAAGGATCAAAATCCGTTTGCGATTGTATTAGGTTGTTCAGATTCACGTGTTCCAGCAGAAATGGTATTTGATCAAGGTCTTGGTGACTTATTCGTAATCCGTGTTGCTGGTAATGTGGTTGCTCCTTCACAAGTCGGTAGTGTTGAGTTCGCGGCAGAACGCTATGACTGTCCAGTTGTTGTTGTATTGGGACATAGTCATTGTGGTGCTATTCAGGCGACAATTGATACGTTAATGAATCCTGATCACCCGCCATCATCTAACTTAATGTCGATTGTGAACCGTGTTCGTCCGTCAGTTGAAATTTTAATGCAGACTGATTTAAAAAATGATTTGAAAAAACTTTCATGTCATGCGGTACGTTCAAACGTTTTTGCTTCGGTAAATCAATTACGTCATGGTTCGGCTGTGTTAGAGAGCCTGATTGCAAAAGGTGAGTTGATTGTTGTTGGTGCAGAATATTCGCTAGAAACTGGTGAAGTAACCTTCTTTGATTTCTGATTATATTAATAATAATGCTTAAAACTAAAAGGTGCCTACAGGGCACCTTTTATATATGGATAAGCTAAATTAAGTAATTTTGACTGCGCTTGAGCATTTGGATGAATCAAGTCATTTTGCATAAGCTGTTTTTGACCTGCGACTCCATCAAGAAAAAATGGTAGTAATTTCACCTGATATTTTTGGCTGACAACTTTATAGTTATTTTCAAAAGCTTTGCTATACGCAGCCCCATAATTTGGCGGAATTTTCATGCCAAAAAGAATAACTTGGGCTTTTTGTTTTTGGCTTAATTGAATGAGCTGATCCAGATTTTTTTGAATCATTTGAGGTGGTTGACCACGTAAGCCATCATTTCCGCCTAATTCAATCACGACCACATTTGGTTTATAAGTCTGTAATAGCTTAGGTAATCGGGCTAAAGCGCCGCTGGTTGTTTCTCCACTAACACTTGCATTGACCACTTTATGTTGTTTGGGATACTGTTGGTCTAAGCGTTTTTGCAGTAATTGTACCCAACCTTGTTTGGGATCAATTCCGTAACCGGCACTAATACTATCTCCTAAAATTAAAATAGTTTTCGCCGATACAAGCATAGGCAGCATACTTAATGAGATGAGCATGATACTTTTAGAACCAATCAAAAAAGATTTATACATTTGTACTTCGACCCTGATTCTGAATACATAGGACTTTTTACATCATGCCACAACCCATCATTGCTGCCCATCAAGTTACACAAACTATTCAGATTAACCAAAATCAGTTTACGATTTTAAAAGATATCGATTTAGAGATTTTTGAAGGGGAGCAGGTGGCAATTACTGGGCGTTCTGGCTCAGGTAAATCGACCTTACTAGGAATTTTGGCAACTTTAGATCAACCCTCTGAAGGCGAAGTTTGGTTGTGCGGTCAAGCTGTTCATCAGCTAACAGAGGAGCAACGCGCCCAAATCAGAATGCAGCATATTGGTTTCGTATTTCAGTCTTTTCAACTTTTACCTCAGTTGAGTGCGCTTGAAAATGTAATGTTGCCCTTACGATTACGTAAAGATTTTGATTATAAAACCGCCGAGAAAAAAGCTTTAGATTGGTTGCATCGAGTAGGTCTTAGTCGTCAGGTTGAACAAACGCCTAAAGTCTTATCTGGAGGAGAGCAACAACGTGTGGCGATTGCACGAGCTCTGATTGCCGAACCACAAATTATTTTTGCAGATGAACCTACCGGAAATTTAGATGGTCAGACAGCACAAGAAATTGAAAGTTTGCTCTTTGATTTAAATCGAGAGTTAGGTACGACTCTGATCTTAGTGACCCATGATCGTAATTTGGCCGCTCTTTGTCAGCGTCATGTTGAGTTAGATGATGGCCGACTAAAGACAGTACAGGGTGGTTAAATTATGCGTAATCTTCTCAAACCACTTTTGCTACAAAGTTTTCGTACGGGTGGATTATATCTACTCATTATTGCTCTATCGCTTGCGATTAGTGCAACCACAGCCCTGAAATTTAGTAATGACCAAGTTAAAAATGCAGTCAGTCTGCAAGCTTCGCAAATGCTGGGTGCTGATTTAGTTCTGTCGAATAACGAGCCTATCGAACAGCCGTGGAAAAAAAGAGCAGAGCAGCTTGGGTTAAAGCAAACTAATGTCACTCTATTTAGTTCTATGGCTCATACACAAGATCAGTTTGTTATGGTCAATGTAAAAGCAATAGAACCTGCGTTTCCACTCAGAGGACAGCTTGAAATTGCACCAAAAACTCAAGCGATTCAATCTGGTGAAGTCTGGCTAAGTCAAAGAGCGGCGGATTTATTAAAAGTAAAAAGAGGAGATATTGTTTCTATTGCTGACGGTACCTTCCGTTTTAGCGGCGTGATTGTGCGTGATTCAAATCAAGAACTAGGTTTTTCAGGTTTTTCTCCAACAGTTATTATTCATCAAGCTGATATTGCTAAAACTCATGCAATTCAAACGGGCAGTAGAATCGATTATCGACTGTTAATGTCTGGTCAACCTGAACAAGTTCAGGCATTTTCAAAGCAATTTAAGCAACAGCATCAACCTTCTAAAGAACCAGATGAAACGGCAGGTTTGCGTTTACGTGATGCGAGTGAATCAAATAGTCGGTTATTACGCCCGCTTGAAAACCTAGATACCTTTTTGCAATTAGCCAATATTTTAACGATTTTATTGTGTGGAATTGCTATCGCTTTAACGAGTCAAAGATATGTTCAGCAAAACCAAGATCATATTGCACTTCTCAGATGCTTAGGAGCCAGTAAGTTCCAAATTTTATGGGCCTATATTGGATTGCTTTGTATTGTCAGTGCGATTTCAATTGTGATGGGCAGCCTATTAGGTCTAGTCATGGGGTATGGCCTGCTGCAACTTATGCTGCAATTAATTCCTCAATTAGAGTTAAGTTTTTCGCTAATACCACTTTTACTTGGGCCTTTACCAATCGCTATTTTTACGAGTGTGATTGTGCTGCTCGGTTTTATTTTGCCAAGTATTTGGGAGCTTTTAAATACACCTCCAATTCGAGTGATTCGTGAAGAAGCCAAATCTCGAAAATCATTATTCTTTATGTTTTTTGCTGGCATTAGCAGCCTGATTGTTTTTAGTTTGGTGTTAAGTGAAAACTTGATGCTCAGCATTATGGTTTTGGCTGCAATTATCGTTCTTTGTATTTTGCTATATACCGTTGTTTGGCTCGTGCTTCGTAGTTTAAAAAAGATGAAAAATCGTTTGTCTTTTTATATTCGGTCGCCCTCACAAAGTGCCTTACAAATTACTGCGCTGGCTTTAGGCTTAAGCCTCATTACTGTATTAAGCGTATTAAGAACAGATTTATTACAGCGTTGGCAACAACAACTTCCTGAAGGAACCCCGAATCAATTTGTATATGGTTTACCTCCATTCGATTTAAAACCTTTTGAGCAACAGTTAAAGCAACATGGTTGGCAAAGTACGCCGCTCTATCCAAATATCCGAGGCCGACTGGTAGCAAAAAATGATGTACCTTTTTCAGAAGAAGCAATAAAACAAAATAACTCTTTGCGCCGTGAATTGAATTTAACCCAATCAAATCAATTACCGAATGACAATGCCATTACACAAGGACAAACCCAGTTTAATGGCGTGGGGCAAGTTTCAGTCGAAAGTAAAACTGCCGAAAGTTTAGGAATCCAAATTGGAGACAAGCTGACCTTTAGCCTGCCTGAAGGTACATTACAAGCCAAAGTTGTGAATTTTCGGAGTGTAGAGTGGGAAAGCTTTAGCCCTAACTTTTTCTTTATTTTTTCCCCTAAAACTTTAGATGAAAATGCTGGAAGTTATTTAGGGAGTTTTTATGTACCTAAGCAAGATCAACCTCAAATGATCAATATTATTCAGCAATTTTCAAATACAGTATTTATTGATGTTGATCGAATTTTAGATGAAGTAAAACGCCTAATGAATGTCTTAGTCAAAATAGTGACTGTACTGGCAGCATTGGTCGGTTTTTCAGGCGTATTAGTACTGATTGCATGTTTAAACCTATTAATGGATGAGCGCCGTCGGGAAGTCGCTTTATTGCGTTCATTTGGTTTATCTAAAAATAAAATGAAGCAAATGCTCAGTTTTGAGATTGGGTTTCTTGGGCTGTTAGCAGGCATAGTTGCCTGCTGTTTTGCGGAAGTGATTAGTGCGATTGCTAGTTATAAAATGAATATGGCAATACAGTGGCATTTTGAAATATGGCTGATTTTACCTCTTGGCATGATGCTGATCTGTGCATTGATTGGTCGTTATCGACTCGGTTATCTTTGCAACTTACCACCTTTACAAAGCTTAAGAGAATTAAATCAGCTGTAACTTAAGGAATAATGCCAGGATTTTGGATGATGATTTCATGCCATAGCGGAAGTAAAGGTGAGTTGAGTTGTACACAGTACATATAAAAACCACCCGTAATGATTACTGCGCCTAATAAGCCTAAAATCTTGAGCACACTTTTAAACTTACTGACGTAGCTTAAGTACCACATCAGTGCAAGAAATGCCCCAATAACCATGCCGCCAATATGTGCGGCATTATTAATACCAGTTGCGACAAAACCAAAAATAAGGTTGATTGCCATAATCATTAATAATGCTTTTTTATCGAGTATGTAGGCTTGATGCGGAAGTGGTGGAAATAAGGAAAGTACGGTTAATGCAGCACCTAATCCCATTACGGCGCCTGAAGCACCTGCACTGACATGAGGAAGTAAGCTCTGGTCAAAATGTTGCAGTAATTCATGTCCATTTTGAATGGTCATATAACTACTTAAAAGGCTCCCGAATAAACCAGCAAGTAAATACATGCCTATAAAATAGAAGCGACCAAATAGTGACTCGGCAACATTACCGAAAATATATAAGGCCCACATGTTGAGCATGAGATGGACTAAACCAAAATGAAAAAACATGCTGGTAAATAGACGTTCAGGCTGCCCAGAAAAAGTAAGTGGTGTAAAATCAGCTCCCCAATGAATAGCATCTTTCATGGCTGGGTCACTAATATCGACACCAGATAGAATTTGCCAGACAAACAAACCTACATTGATTGCGATGAGCAGGGCGGTCAGCCACCAAGTTTGTACATTGAGTTTACGATTAATGTGCGGAGGCTGATATTGAGTCATGCTATGCTTTTGTTATATATGAACATGCTTTACAGCTTAACATGAAAAAAGTTGAATACAGGAGATCAGGACGAACATGAAAGCTTTTATTGTTCGCGTGTTGTTAATTTTTATTGGGGCGATTCTCCTTATTCAACTTTGGATTTTTTCGAGTTTGGTCTGGTGGCGGACACATCAAGTGGATACGACCATGTTCATGCGAATTGATTATTGGTCTGATACATCAGAGCCAATTGTCCATCAGTGGCTGGACTATGATGATATTAGCGATAATTTTAAACATGCGATTTTAGCAGGCGAAGACGCAAAATTTATCCATCATCATGGTTTTGACTGGCAAGGTATCCGTTTTGCCCTTGAGCGAAATAATGAAGAAGGTGAAGTGGTTGCGGGTGGTTCTACCGTGTCTCAACAGCTTGCAAAGAACTTGTTCTTATACAACAAACGTTCATTTATTCGTAAAGGCCAAGAAACAGTCGCGACTTGGATGATGGAGCGGATGTGGTCAAAACGCCGAATTCTTGAGGTGTATATGAACTCAGTTGAATTTGGAAAAAATTTGTACGGTGTTGAAGCAGCCGCTCATCATTATTATGGTAAAAGTGCTAAAAGCTTAACGCGTGAACAAGCCGCTTTCTTAGCCGCATTATTGCCTGATCCGAAATATTATCAAGATCACCGTAACGATCATAAACTACAATATAGAAAACGCGTTATTTTACGTTATATGAATAGCACCCAGATTCCTGAATAAAGCTGTTTTAAAGATGTGTAAATTTTTTAGTTTTTACCAAATTGTCATATTTTTGCAGCATACTGGTTTATAGAGATTTTGGCTGGATAGAGAATAGAGTTAGACATGAATACAGCGATTACAGCAACAACGACCCCAATAGAATACAGTTATAATGACCGTTATATAAATCGTGAATTGTCTATTCTTGACTTCCATTTGCGTGTATTGGAGCAAGCGGTAGACCCTTTACATCCATTGCTTGAGCGAATGAATTTCTTGCTCATTTTTTCGCGTAATCTCGATGAGTTCTTTGAAATTCGAGTTGCGGGAGTGATGGAACAATTTTCTCTAGGCAATGAAAGTCGTAGCCCTGATGGTCTTACCCCAAGACAGGTTTTACAAAAAATCTCTGAAACTGCTCATGCTGCGATTGAGCGTCAATATCGAATTTTAAATGAGGAAATCTTACCTAAGTTACGTGAAGAAGATATTTGCTTCCTACGTCGTGGTGAGTTAACTCCAGCTCAATCTGCTTGGGTAAAAAAATATTTTCAGGAACAAGTTGCACCTGTATTAACTCCAATTAGTCTAGATCCAGCACACCCGTTCCCTCGACTTGTTAATAAAAGCTTGAACTTCATTATTACGCTTGAAGGTAAAGATGCTTTTGGTCGTCAAATTGATTTGGCTGTTGTGCCTGCGCCACGTTCATTACCTCGCGTTGTACGCCTACCAGACGAATTAACAGGTGGAAAAGAACATCATGTGATGTTATCGGCAATTATCCATGAACATGTGTCTGATTTATTCCCAGGAATGACAGCAACTGGTTGTTATCAATTCCGTGTTACACGTAATGCAGACTTGGCCCTGAATGAAGATGTTGAAGACTTAGCTAAAGCATTAAAAGGTGAATTAAGTTCTCGACGTTTTGGGCGTGCAGTTCGCTTGGAAGTAACCCATAACTGCCCACAGCATATTTATGAGTACTTACTGGAAGAGTTCGATTTAACTGATGAGCAATTATATAAAGTTGATGGCCCAGTAAATTTAGCTCGTCTGGTTTCAAACTTTAAACGTCCTCATTTGCGTTATGACTCGCATACGCCGGTTGTGCCTAAAGTGTTTAAAAAGACCGAGAGTATTTTCTCTGCAATGCAGAAGCAAGATATTTTACTGCATCATCCGTTTGAATCTTTTGCTCCTGTGATTCAGCTACTTCGTGAAGCTGCTCGCGATCCGCAAGTATTAGCAATTAAGCAGACGTTATATCGTAGTGGTGCTGATTCTGAGATTGTGCAAATTTTGGCAGAAGCGGCGCGTAATGGAAAAGAAGTGATTGCCGTTATTGAATTACGTGCTCGCTTTGATGAAGAATCAAATATTGAAGTAGCAAACGTTTTACAAGAAGCGGGGGCAGTCGTTGTTTACGGTATTGTAGGTTATAAAACTCACGCCAAAATGATTATGGTGGTGCGCCGTGAAAATAATAAATTGGTACGTTATGTTCATTTAGGAACGGGTAACTACCATGCGATGAATGCCCGAATTTATACCGATTATGGTCTCATGACCACAGATAAAGATCTGTGTGAAGATGTACACCGTATATTCCAAGAGTTGACCGGCATGGGCAAAATGGCGAAATTGAAAAAGCTATTACATGCACCGTTTACTTTACATGCCCAGCTCATTAACTTTATTGATGAAGAAATTGCCAATGCTAAAGCAGGCCGTAAAGCTCAGATCATTGTTAAAGTAAATGCATTAACCGAAGTCCAGTTAATCAATAAATTGTATGAAGCTTCTCAGGCGGGTGTTCAAATTGACCTGATTATCCGTTCGATTTGCTGCTTACGTCCAGGTTTGCCGAACCTGTCGGAGAATATTCGAGTGCGTTCAATTGTAGGACGTTTCCTTGAGCATACTCGTGTTTATTACTTTAGTAATAATGGTGATGCGCGTATTTACTGTTCAAGTGCAGACTGGATGGACCGTAATTTATTTAATCGTGTTGAAGCATGTTTCCCTGTTGAAGACCCTGCATTGAAAAAACGTATTTATCAACAAGGTTTGGTAAATTACTTACAAGATAATCAACAGGCTTGGCTGCTACAAGGGGATGGTACGTGGATTCGTGCTGAGCCAGCAGAGGGTGAAAAATTGCATAATGCTCAAAGAGCATTATTGGAAATCATTAAATAATGAACTTTATAGACTAAATAAAAGCCGACATTTTGTCGGCTTTTTTAATTGACTGAAATTCAAAGTAATTTAGTTAGTTTTTCTAAATGGTTGCTGGATAAACGATAATAATTTGAAGCACTGCAATATGTTTTGAAAATATGTGATTTTTTACATAAAACATTGAATTTTAAAAATATACAAATCACGAGAAATCTACTTTAATACGCCGCATTAAATATACTTAACTTTGGTAAATGAATAAGATGCAATGCTTTATTAGAAGTTTACTTATTAAAATACTTTTGGGGATAATACCAGTGACCGCTTATGCAGATCAGAAGTGTTATGGAGATATAATCGTCTTTCAAAGATTTGATGATCAAGTGATATATCCTTATTTTGTAAACCCTTCTAATGATAAAGCTAACAAAAGTGGGGAGAAAAATAAAAAAATAATCATCCAAAAGAGAAAACCAAAACAAGATGAGTTTTTAGCCCAAAAGAAAGTTGAAGATGTCCACACCAAGAAAATAGAAGAAAAGAAAAATTTTGACAGTAAAAAGCAACTTGATGCAGCTGTCGCTAAAGAAATCTTGGAAAATGGTGAAAAGAAATGGATGGTACAAGTTGCGCTAGCATCTAATCAAAATAAGGCAAATACGGTTCAGTCGCAGTTAGAAGCAAAAGGGTACAAGGTTGTAACCAGTGCAACGACTAAAGGCATACGGGTCATGGTAGACCCTGCAAATGACTATGCCATTGCACAAATTATTAGAGAAAAAATTATTGCTGATAATAGTTTGAATATGCCATCTGCTTGGGTATTTAAGTGGGCATCCTTAACGCCGCAATAAAATAAAAAGGAGTCCGAAGACTCCTTTTTTTATTCATGTATTCTTGTCGTGATTTTCTGCATAATTTGCAGTAATACATCGAACTCACTTTGCAATGGTGTACTTTTACGAGTCACTAAAGCTAAAGTACGGCTCGGAGCATCTTCAATTGGTTTTGCAGTAATCTGATCATTAAACTTGATCATACTATTTTCAATTGCAATTTCTGGTAAAAGCGTAAAGCCTAAATCAGAAGAAACCATTTCAACTAACGTTGGTAAAGAGCTTGCTTTTAAACGGTTGTCGTTTTTACGCTCACCGATAGGGCATGCACTTAAAACGTGGTCACGTAAACAGTGGCCTTCTTCAAGCAAAATTAATCTTGATAAATCAAGATCATCTAGAGAGTTTGCTTGAAGAGCATTTGTATCTTGTTTACTACATACAAGGTACAAATTTTCTTTCGAAATTTCAGCGACTTTTAGACCTCTAGTGTCAAACGGTAGAGCAAGAACGATCATGTCTAGATTACCGTGTTCTAAGCGCTCTACAATTTTTTCACTTTGTGCTTCATGCAAATGTAGCTGAATTTTAGGCAACTGCTGATGCACTTCATCAAGTAACCGTGTCAGGATAAAAGGTGCAATGGTTGGAATAACACCCAAATGCAAATCACCCGTTAACGGCTCACTCATTTCACGGCTCAAACGCATTAAATCTTGAGCATCTGCTAGTAGTACACGGGCGCGAGCAACGACTTGTTCACCTAAAGGTGTTAAACGCACATTCTGGCGATCACGTTCTACCAAAACGCCACCTAATAACCGTTCAAGCTCCATGATGCCGCCTGATAAAGTCGATTGAGTGACAAAAGAGCGGCGTGCTGCTTCAGTAAAATGCAAAGTTTCCGACAACGTAACTAAATATGATAGCTGTCTTAATGAGGGTAATGCAGCCATAGTGTCCTAGTCTGATGATTTAAAATGATGCGCAAATAAACCGCTAAGTTGTGGAATAAAATGTGCAGGGATATCATGCCCCATTCCATCAATTAATTCAAACTTAGCACCGGAAATTGCTTTTGCTACAGCCTTACCGTGGCTAGGCGGAAGTAAGCGATCGCGAGAGCCATGTAGGACTAAAGCGGGTTGCTTAATTTCATGGTCGAGTTGTAGTAAAGAGCCTGTACATAATATTGCTAAAAACTGTTGAAGTACACCAGCAGGATAGTAGCTACGTTGATAAAGCTTACGCGCTGTTTGTATTGCTTCAATCTGGTTGATATAACCAGGTGAACCAATCAATTGAAATAGTTTTAAACTATGATTAACAATACCTTCTTCGTCACGTGTCTCGGGTTTACCAATTAAACTCAAAAGTTGTTTCGGAAAAGGAGGTGGTAGAAAAGGCTGGTTATTGCTTGTAAACATAAGCCCTAACTTCTCAACCTTTTCTGGATATTTTGCTGCAAGAATTTGAGCAATCATCCCACCCATTGATGCACCAATTACATGTGCTTTGTTCACGCCTAAACGATCAATCAGCATCGATACATCATCTGCCATATCATGCAGCGTATAAGGTGCACCATGATTAGCGAGTCCAAGTGCAAAGCGACCCATCAATTTGACAGTATTTAAGCGTTTACCTTCGTGCCGTACTTTTGAAGAAAGGCCAATATCACGGTTATCAAAACGAATAACACGAAATCCTTGATCAATCAGCGATTTACAGAAAAAATCTGGCCAAAAAAGCATTTGGGCGCCAAGGCCCATAATCAGCAAAATGGTTGGATGCTCTGACTTTCCACCTACTTCTACATGTAACTCAATTCCATTGCCTAAGTTGACTTTGGTTTCTTGCATGAAAGATGTGTACGGTGAAATGTTAAACTGTAAGGCGCTATTCATGTTATTCATTCCTTAAAGGAATACTCTCTAACGAGTATTCCTGATACAAACCTTATGCTTGGGCTGGAATAAGATCTGGAACAAGCTTTGTTAAAGTTAAGCGTTGTTTACCTGCGGTTGCACCTAACAATACAAAACCACGCAATGTTCCTTCATTGTCAATTGCTTTGGCAAGCATACCATCGTCGAACTCTTCTGTTTCCCAGTTCACTTCTACATCAACCGGAGCTGGCAAAACTGTAAGTGGAGCGGCTGGTGTTTTTACTGCAACTGGCATAGCAGGGTAGTGCACAGCAGTTTGTTGTCCGCTGAGTGTTTTAGCAAGAGCACGAGCCTGTTGCATAATCGGCATTACATATGGAAGTAAAGTACCGTTTACCTCTGCGCAATCCCCAATTGCGTAGATGTCTGCTTGATTTGTTTCCAGTAAGCCATTGGTAATAATTCCACGGCTCGTTTGAATATCTGCACTTTTAGCAAGTGAAATATTTGGCTGTAAACCAATCGCAGAAAGAACAAGGTCCGCAACCAATGTTTGTCCGTTTGCGAGTGTTATCGCATAGTCTTCGCCATTATTAATTTTGCTTACTTTTTCAACCGTGGTTCCAAGTGCAAATTTTACTCCAGCTTCCTCAAGATTTTGCTGGAAAGCAGAAGCAATATGTCCTGGAAGTAAACGGCCTAATGGTTGAGGAGCTAAATCAATCACAGTGATGTCATATTCACTATGCAGTAAGTCGTTGGCAAACTCACAACCAATTAAACCAGCACCTAAAATAACAACACGTTTATCTTTACGCTGAGCTAGATTTTCACGGAAAGCGCGGTAATCAATCAATGAGTTCACGACATGAATGTCATTGCTACCATCACCTGCAATTGCAAGGCGGATTGGGTTAGCACCTACAGCTAAAATCAGTTTTGAATAGGGTTGATTCGACGTTACACCATCCTTTTCTAGAACAAGTTCATGGTGTTCAGCTAAAATCTCTTTTACAAAAGTAAAAGGCTCAATACGCATATTGAGTTGAGTACCCATTTTAGCAGCATCACCTAAAGGAATTTGTTCTGGTGCTTTTTTACCTGCAAATGCATTTGATAATGTTGGCTTTGCATAGTTCACTGCATCATCCGCACAAATCATCACAAGTTCTTGCTCTGGGCTAAGCTTACGGAACTCACGTGCCAAGGTATAACCCGCCATGCCTGATCCGATAATGACGATAGGATGCATTTTTTTCTCCAGAGTTAGAATTATTTATTTAATACGGTGATTGGTAATATTCGTAAAAAAGACCATGTCAATCATGGCCTTTTACTTTACGCTCTTAGATTTCGATCATTTCGAAGTCAGCTTTTGAAACGCCGCAATCAGGGCAAGTCCAGTCATCAGGAATATCTTCCCATTTTGTTCCAGCTGCAATGCCGTCTTGTGGCCAACCTTCCGCTTCGTCATAAATCCATCCACAAACGATACATTGATATTTTTTCATGAGACTCTCCGCACTGATAAGTTTGCTCAAAGCTGCCTTTCAGTAAAACTATTCCATCTATTAATAATGTAACTACGATCCGGTCAATAATAACCAATGTGCCTTTGATCGGATATCAAATTTTTACGCAGTTCTACATTCAAAGTAAAGTAAATAACGGAGTTTAATCATTCGTAAGCAAAGATGAATGGCAGGTTAGGACAAATAAGTGGTTATTTAGGCAAAACTTCGCCATAAACTAATAATAATTAATGCATTCTTACAGTTAATTTTATTTGTGAAAATATCATGAAATAAAGAGTGCTAAATCATTTAAAAAATTCATCTCATATGAAAGCTAAATAACAACAAACTACAATGCTACAGAATGTCATTATTAAAATCGAAAATTAAAATTTGCTGTCATTAAGACGGTATAAATCAAGGAAGTAAAATATGGAAAATTTAGTATATGAAGTGGAAATTGATGCTCCTATAGAAAAAGTGTGGGACATACTTTGGAATAGCGAAACATATAACGCTTGGACGAAATTTTTTGCACCAGATTCCTCAATGCGTACTGACTGGCAAGTAGGTGGAAAAACCTATTTTCTTGATGGCGAAGGAAATGGGATGGTTTCTACCATTGAACAAATGCAAAAACCGGAAATATTGATTTTTAAACATTTAGGAATGATTAAGGAGGGTAGAGAAGATTTAGAAAGTGAAGAAGTTAAAGGTTGGAGTGGTTCTCAAGAAAAATATTTTCTAAACCAAAAAGATAATATAACCACTTTAAAAGTTGAATTGGCCACTTTACCCGAATATATGGGCATGTTGAAAAGTGGCTTCGTTCAAGGTTTTGATGTGGTTAAAAAAATGGCGGAAGCGAAATAAAGCTTCTTTAAATCACATATAAACCAGTTTTTATAATCAAACGATATAAATCTAGGACAAATATTTTTTATAAATTTTTATAATCAGATCATTAATTCGAGAAGGATAGGCTAAGCGATGATGTCCACCTTCAAACGTTTCAATATTCATGTAGGGTGCAAGTTTTTCTTGAACCTGATACATATCAAGTTGCTCATCTCCTAATTCTAAATAGGCCATTTTAGGATTAGAGAGCATGAGTTCATCTTCAGAAAGTTGAGGGTAGTCTGCCCGAAAATTAGGGGTAAGACTTGGATTTGCCACTATAACCGCTAATTTATGTTGAGCAGCAGTTTTTAGAGCCCAATAGCCTCCAATGCTATGACCCACCAATAAATCTGGTTTGATCGTCTGAATAGCCTGATGGTAAAAGTACTCAACAGATGCATAACTTAAGTTACGATAATCGACGTCAATACAAAATTTTTCAGGATGTAAAATGGCATGGAACTTTGTCGATTCCCGGGAAGAATCCAAGCCATGTAAAAATAGAATTTTCATTATTTACGACACAATCTCATTGATAAAATAAAAGGCAAATCGGGCCTTTTGAATATCGAGGTTATTTGGATTTTTTTATATTTTACTAAATGCTTTAAAAAATGATCTTAGCGATTGGTCTAAGTCACTTTGCCTTTAAAAAGTAGTGTTTTGTTCTATAAAATTGTCTTTTTTCATTTTTGTTTGATTGAAATCATTCGAAAAACTCCCGCAATCTGTTAGGATATAGCACTTAATTTTTACTTAATCGAGGCAGAGATGACGCAACAAAACGCTCAATCGACTTCTGAACCAACTATTTCCGAAAACGATTTAATTGCACAGCGTCATGCCAAATTAAAGCAAATCCAAGATGTTGCGAAGGAAACTGGAAAGAGTCCTTGGCCGAATACGTTTAAGCGTGAACACTACGCAGCTGATCTACAAGAACAATTTAAAGATCAGTCGAAAGAACAAATTGAAAGCGCTGAGCATGTCTATGTAAAAGTGGCTGGTCGTGTCATGTTAAACCGTGGTTCTTTCATGGTTATTCAAGATATGACAGGTCGTATTCAGCTATATGTTGACCGTAAAGGTTTACCAAAAGATATTCTTGAGACCATTAAAGGTTTAGACCTTGGTGACATTATTGCTGCTGAAGGTTATATCGGACGTTCAGGAAAAGGTGACTTATATGTTCATCTTGAAGGTTTTGAACTTCTTACAAAATCTCTTCGTCCGTTACCAGATAAATTCCATGGCTTAAATGACACAGAAGTTAAGTACCGTAAACGTTACCTTGACTTAATTGTGAATGAAGAAACACGTAAAACTTTTGAAATCCGTGCCAAAGTTGTTGCAGGTATTCGAGCATTCTTAAACAATGAACGTTTCATGGAAGTTGAAACGCCAATGATGCATGTGATTCCGGGTGGTGCATCTGCGCGTCCGTTTGAAACACATCACAATGCTTTGGATATGCCTTTATTCTTGCGTATTGCACCTGAGCTTTATTTAAAACGTTTGGTTGTTGGTGGTTTCGAACGTGTGTTTGAAATTAACCGTAACTTCCGTAATGAAGGGGTATCAACGCGTCATAACCCTGAATTTACGATGATCGAGTTTTATCAAGCTTATGCTGATTATAAAGACTTGATGCAATTAACTGAAAACATGCTTGAAAAATTGGCTTTGGATATTTTGGGTACAACTGATGTGCCTTACCAAGGTGAAGTGTTTAGCTTCAAAGGACCATTCAAGAAAATCTCTATGTTTGATGCAATTTTAGAGAATAACCCACAATTTACGCCTGAAAATGTTGGTGACCGTGAGTTCCTTGCTCAATTTATTCGTGAAGAATTAAAAGAACAAGTTAAGCCTGGTTTTGGTTTAGGTAAGCTTCAAACGATCGTATTTGAAGAAACTGTTGAAACCAAACTTCGTCAGCCTACATTTATTACTGAATATCCAGCTGAAACCTCTCCACTCGCTCGCCGTAATGATGACAATGCACATATTACTGATCGTTTTGAGTTTTTCATTGGTGGCCGTGAATTGGCAAATGGTTTCAGCGAGTTAAATGATCCAATTGATCAGGCTGAGCGTTTCCAAGCTCAGGTTGCTGAAAAAGATGCGGGTGATGATGAAGCAATGCATTACGATGCAGAATTCGTTGAAGCGCTTGAGTATGGTTTACCACCTACCGCAGGTGAAGGTATTGGTATTGACCGTTTGGTGATGTTATTTGCCGATGCTCCAAGTATTCGTGATGTAATTTTATTCCCTCATATGCGCCGTAAAGAAGGTTAATCTTCTAAAGGCAAAAAAGGCAGTATTTATACTGCCTTTTTTATTACTTTTATATCTCAAAAACTTACCTATCTACACTAATCTTAAAATAGCGTTAAAAAATGTAATTGCACAGTTTAACAATTGCAAAGTTGTGATAAAAAATTTAAGGTGTTGCTCATAAATAACTTTGAGAATTGGCTGGCATGTTTCTAAGAAAAACACTTTCGATTGCAATATTGGCAACTGCTTCATCCGCTATTTTTGCACAAGGTTTAGTGCTAAATAATGAGGACTTGCGTACAGACTTAAACTGGTTGAATCAACAAGGTGTTATTAACATCAGCACCTCAACTTGGCCGTTAAGTGGTGATGAAATCCAGAGAGCACTCTCTCAAGCACAAGTGACGCATCCAGCTCAACAAAAAGTTATTAATTCAGTTCTTAATGCATTAAAAGCAGATAACGATACGGTTAAAGTGGGCGCTTTTGCTGAAACCGATATCAAAAATATTCCGCAAGCATTCGGTGATAACCAAAAAGCTCAATATCAAGGTTCTTTAGAGTTTAATGCGGGCGGTGAAAACTGGGATGCAAAAATTCGAGTAAATGCAGAAAAAGACCCACAAATTGATAATGGTCAAGATGTGAATGTTGAAGGCTCATATGTTGCTGGTAAACTTTGGAATCAGTGGGTAGTTGCGGGGCAAATTCCAACATGGTGGGGTCCAGGCCATGATGGTAGCTTAATTCGTGGTGATGCTAGCCGTCCGGTTTATGGTGTAACAGCACAACGTGCAGTGCAAAATGCTTTTGAGAGTAAATGGTTATCTTGGATTGGACCGTGGCAATATCAGGCTTTTGCTGGTCAATTAGATGATTATAAAGCAATTCCAGATGCTAAGTTATTAGGTTTGCGTGTAACAGCAAGACCATTACCATATTTAGAACTAGGCGCTTCTCGAACTTTGCAATGGGGTGGTGAAGGGCGTTCAGAAAGTTGGAATTCTTTATGGAATGCCATTAAAGGAAATGATAATGTCTATGATGCATCTGAGGATAGATCTAATCAAATAGCAGGATTTGATGCCCGTTTAAATCTGCAAACTCTTTTAAACGCACCTGTGGGTGTTTATGGTCAATATGTAGGGGAAGATGAAGCTGGCTTACTTCCTTCTAAAAAAATGTATTTAGCAGGTGTTGATTACTCTTCTAGCTATAATGATATGCCTTATCAGCTCTATGCTGAATGGGCTGACACGCGTACAAATAACGATGTGAAAGGTATTTCTTATAATCATTATATCTATAAGGATGGCTATTACCAACATGGTTTCCCTTTAGGTCACGCGATGGGTGGTGATGGACAAATGTACTCAGTGGGTGGTGATATCCGCTTTGATGTCATGAACCGCTTAAGTGGTCGAGCAATGGTGGTTAAAGTTAATCAATCTAACTTGGCAATCAATAAAGCATTCCCTAAAGACGATGAAATTAAAGCCCTTGATTTAACTTGGACGCATTACATCAAACCTGATCTTCCATTAAAAATTAATGGCTGGGTAAGTGATTCTGATCTAGAAGGTAATGATGCAGGTGCATCTATTGGAATTGAAATTCCATTAGAACGTAAAATGTTCGGTTTCTAAGAATAGATCATGTTTTAGAAAAGAGAAGCGATCAAAGCTTCTCTTTTTTTATGGTTTTTAGAGAAATCTAAAGACTAGAACATGATTTGCTTAAGTTGGCTACACAAGCTACGATTGCAAAGTTACGCAAGTGAATCAGCATATTACATGTATATGATGAAATCGAATATCAATATGAAAAAACAAGCAAAAGAAATCGGTTTTAAATCACTATAATGCATAACTAATGCTATAAGCCATATAAAGGCTTGTGGTTGGATTATCTATCACGAAAAATTGGAGTTGTTATGGCACTCGTTCCTCCACATGGTCTTCTAGGTGGTGGTTTAATACTACTTCTAGATTTTATGGGCAAAATGGATAGAGAAGGACGTGTTCATGACTGAATCAAGACTCACACATCTCAAGCAACTTGAGGCTGAAAGCATTCATATTATCCGTGAAGTTGCTGCTGAATTTGAAAATCCAGTCATGCTTTACTCAATTGGTAAAGACTCTGCGGTAATGCTTCATCTTGCATTAAAAGCATTTTATCCAGCGAAACTTCCATTTCCTTTATTGCATGTAGATACAGGTTGGAAGTTTAAAGACATGATCGCGTTTCGCGATAACATGGCAAAAACGCATGGCTTTGATTTAATCGTTCATCAGAACAAAGAAGGTCGTGAAGCTGGAATTAATCCATTCGATCATGGTAGTTCAAAATATACAGATATTATGAAAACCCAAGCTTTAAAACAGGCTTTGGATAAATATCAATTTGATGCTGCTTTTGGTGGTGCACGTCGTGATGAAGAAAAATCACGCGCGAAAGAACGTGTTTACTCATTCCGTGATAGTAAACACCGTTGGGATCCTAAAAACCAGCGTCCTGAACTTTGGAATCTTTACAATGGTAAAGTGAACAAAGGTGAAAGTATTCGTGTATTTCCTTTATCTAACTGGACTGAGTTGGATATCTGGCAATATATCTATTTAGAAAATATTCAAATCGTTCCTCTTTATTTCTCTGCTGTTCGTCCAGTAGTAGAGCGTAGCGGTACATTAATCATGGTTGATGATGAACGTATGCGTTTAAAAGAAGGTGAAGTTCCACAGATGAAGTCTGTACGTTTCCGTACGCTTGGCTGTTATCCATTAACTGGTGCAGTTGAGTCTGAAGCAGATACGTTACCTGAAATTATCCAAGAGATGCTTTTAGCCACGAGTTCTGAGCGTCAAGGTCGTATGATTGACCATGATGAAGCGGGCTCAATGGAAAAGAAAAAGCAAGAAGGCTATTTCTAAGACAATTTCTAAATTTGTGGAGTTTGAGCAATGTCTCATCAATCAGAATTAATCAGTCAAGATATCTTGGCCTATTTAAAGCAACATGAACAAAAAGACCTTCTGCGTTTTTTGACTTGCGGTAACGTAGATGATGGTAAAAGTACACTTATTGGACGTTTACTCTACGATTCAAAATTGATTTATGAAGATCAATTGCAAGCAGTAACGCGTGACAGTAAAAAAGTAGGAACCACGGGTGATGCACCAGACTTGGCATTACTTGTAGATGGTTTACAAGCTGAGCGTGAGCAAGGTATTACCATTGATGTGGCTTACCGCTATTTCTCAACTGAAAAGCGTAAGTTTATTATTGCTGACACACCTGGGCATGAACAATATACGCGTAATATGGCAACAGGTGCATCAACAGCTGATCTTGCAATTATCTTGATCGATGCGCGTTATGGTGTGCAAACTCAAACTCGTCGTCATACTTTTATTGCTAGTTTACTTGGTATTAAAAATATCGTTGTTGCTATCAATAAAATGGACTTGGTTGAGTACTCTCCTGAACGTTTCACTGAAATTCAGATTGAATATGATGCTTTCGTAAGTCAGTTAGGTGACCGTCGTCCAGCCAATATTCAGTTTGTACCGATTTCTGCTTTAAATGGCGATAATGTAGTAAATGTTTCTGAGCATACAGCTTGGTACAAGGGTCAAACCTTGATGAGCATTCTTGAATCTGTGGAAATTAGTCGTGAATCAAACAAACACGAATTCCGTTTCCCAGTTCAATATGTGAACCGTCCAAACCTCGATTTCCGTGGTTTCGCTGGTACTGTTGCTTTGGGTGAAATCAACGTTGGCGATGAGATTGTTGCATTACCATCAGGTAAGCGTTCAACAGTTAAAGAAATCGTAACATTCGATGGAAATCTGGACCAAGCTGTTGCAGGTCAAGCGGTTACATTAACGTTGAATGATGAAATTGATATTAGCCGTGGTAACGTTCTAGTACGTGCAGGCGAACAACCATTAATTTCTCGCAGTGTTCGTGCTTCAGTAGTCTGGATGAATGAACATCCATTGGTGAAAGGCAAGCTGTACAACGTTAAGATTGGTACACAAACTGTCCCTGCCAAAGTAACTAATATTCACTATCGTGTGAATGTGAATACGCTTGAGCATACTCAGGTTGAAGAGCTTGAATTAAATGCAATTGCAGATGTTGTTGTTGAGTTTGATGCACCAGTCGTATTTGACCAATATCAAGATTCACGATACACAGGTTCATTTATTTTCATTGATCGTTTAAGCAATGTAACGGTTGGTGCGGGTATGGTTGAGTCTGCGGTAGAGTGGACAGCACATAGCAATCCTGTTACTGCTGAAGATCGTGCTGCGCGTTTAGGTCAAAAACCTGCGGTGATTGGGATTTCTGCACAGTTAATCGAGAAAGCTCAAGTTTTAGAAAGCTTATTGATCCAACAAGGTGTAGTTGCGATTGCAAAAGCCAACTTAACTGCTGAGCAAATTACTTTATTGCGTGAGACAGGTGTTGTGGTTATCACTACGGCTGTGGACGGCACAGATACAGAAGTTACTGCTGAAACCGTTGAAGAAGCGGCTGAAAAAGTTGTGGAATTAGTCCGTCTTTAATAGACTGAATCGATTTTGAAAAAACCCGCGTAAGCGGGTTTTTTTATTGGGTTCAGAAAATACTTTGAGTTTTTAAAGTTAAATATTCTCTTAAATCTTTAGGATAGCTCTGAATCATCTTTAAAAATACATCTCGATCACCTTGATATAAGGCGCGTGTTGCTTCCTCATAATTTGGCATATTACCCAACATGGCAGACATAAAACGGTCGATGGCTTGTTTAGCAAGCATAATATTACCTTCAGAATTTGGGTTATTTAACTCTTTATCAATTAACTTACGAATTATTGCTGATGCACTCGCACTTTGTTGATCTAACCAATCCCAATGTTTTTTCTGTAAAGTGATTTCACGAGAAATTACGCCGAGTTTAGGTCGTCCAACTTTTTTAATTTCTTCCGGTTCAGCATAACGTTGTTGAAATTCTTGTTCCGAACCCGAAAGATCAAGATCAATTTGTTGACCTGTTTGATCATTAAAAATCAGAATATTTTCCGTTGTTTTCGGAAGATCTTTAAGTTTTTTTGCAAGTTCAACTAGGGAGTCGCTGGCAATAAGCGTGCTTCCAGTGAAAGCGGTATAGGTGATTTTAGTATTCATTTTAGCCGTGTATTTTTATCTGGGTAAAATAATATTATCAGGGTAAAATTAATTTGGCAAATAATTAATTTTATAACCAAAGAATTATTTGATTTTATGAGGGTAGTCTATGAAGTTAGGACTATAAAAATAGTCAAGATAATAGGCTATTTAAAATTTTATTCGGCTTTAATAGCGCTTTTATGAGACAATGTTTTTTTATTTTTGTGTATTAGGACTCCCATGATTGAGCAATCTCCTGAATCTTTAAGCGATATCGAAATTTTAGACATTTTACAGTCTATGAAAAAAGATAAGCTGGATACGGAAGCAAATGAGATTATCCGTAATGGGGGGAAAGCTGGGCGTCAAGAAGCACATAAACAGGCTTTAGTTGCATTGAATGCAAACTTTGAAGAAAAGTTTGTAGAAGCTGCTACGCTGGCATTAGGCTTGAATTCAGGTCAGGCGAAAAAGATTCGTTATAAAAAAGACCGTATCCGTATTTTTAAAGCACGTGGTCTTGATTATTTAGCTATTGATGGTGCAGAAACCGCTCAGGTTTTAGCTCAAGTTGCTCAAGCGATTAGTCGTGAAGATGCGATTGTGACTGAAGGTCTACACAATATTTTTCCATTTTGGAAAGAAGGTTGGCCAATGGTTCAGTTTGATAATGCTTATAAAATTTTAGAAGAAGACATTACATTGCATTTTCAAATTGTGTTAGATCACTTAATTGAATATGTACAGAAATAAAAAAAGCCCCGATTGGGGCTTTTTTATTGCATATGAATAATTAAAGCGTGCTAAAGAGTGGGAAAACACCAATTACTAAAGCAGTACCCATTAATACCATACAAGTTATGAATGCCCACTTTAAAGTGAACTTTTGATGGTCAGCAAAATCGACTTTAGCAAGACCACATAACAAATAGGTTGATGGGACAAGAGGTGATAGCAAGTGTACAGGTTGACCTACAATCGAAGCGCGAGCAATCGCTTCTGCACTAATACCATAATGTGAAGCAGCTTCAGCAAGAATAGGTAAAACGCCATAGAAGAAAGCATCATTTGACATAAAGAATGTCAAAGGCATACTCACTAAAGCTGTGATCGGTGCAAGGTATGGACCCATGCTTGGAGGAATCATTGCGACGAATTCTTTAGACATCGCCTCAACCATACCTGTGCCAGATAAAATACCTGTGAAAATACCCGCTGCGAAAATTAAGCCCACAACAGCTAAGACACTGTCCGCATGCATTGCAATGCGTTTTTTCTGCATATCAACATCTGGGTAGTTAATGAGCATTGCAATACAGAATGCTATCATGAACAACACAGACATAGGCAAAATGCCTTTGATCAAAGCAATCATAAGAAGGATTGTGAGCACCATATTTACTTTACGTAAATGTGGGCGAGTCGCTTCAGGATCTTTCGATACGGTAATGTTGTCACCATGGTGAGTTTCAAGTTCAATAACGCCTAAACGTTTTTGCTCGTAACGACCATATAAGTATGCCAAGAAGAATAACCAACCAATACTAATGACCATAGGGATAATCATTGGTACGAAAATGTGGCTTGGGTCAACTTGCAGGGCGCTTGCAGCACGAGCTGTAGGGCCACCCCATGGTGTTAAGTTCATTACACCACTACATAACAGCATAAGTGCAGTCATGATGAGTGTATTCATTCCTAAACGTTGATAAAGTGGCAGCATTGCAGCTACACAAATCATATAGGTTGTAGAACCATCACCATCTAAAGAAACCATTGTGGTTAAGAAAACAGTTCCTAGTGTGATTTTTAGAGGATCACCTTTAACCTTTTTTAAAATCCATTTAACCGGTGGATCGAAAAGACCTGCATCGATCATTAAGGCAAAATACAAAATTGCGAATAAAAGCATTACGCCAGTTGGCGCTAATTTTTTGATGCCATCCAGCATCATCTCACTGAGACCTTTGAGTTCAATGTGACTTAAACTTTCAAAGTAGTGACCTAGGCCCCAGGCAACAAGAGAAAAAATAAATGGGATGAGAATTAAAGCAATAATAGGGCTTAAACGTTTGGACATGATTAAGTACATGAAGCACAAAATCATGCCAACACCAAGTAATGTCAGCATACAATCAATCCTTTGCCTATAGTTTTACTGAACAAGTTTATTCAAAACTCTGACCTTGGTTATTCTTATTAATTTTTATTAAAAAGACAAATAATATATTTAGTTTATTTGGTTAATATATATTCAGTTAGAGAGGTATATTTAGGCGAAATACTGAACATATATATTAAGATTATAGTAAGATTATAATAAATGTGATTCATTATAATAGATTATAAAGGTTTTATAAAAATAAAAATTATATGATATTTTTTTAAATTATATGTGGTTTGATGAGGGAAATGAGAAGAAGAACCATTTAAAGACTTGCTTTGAGCTAAGTTCTATAAGTTCTGAGGCAATGTAAATTGGGACTTAACTCTTAGTGGTAATTGATATATATATGGATTATTCTATTATTTTTCAGTATTTAAGATTTAATATAAATGATGATTTAAATAATATTGCTTTTAAATTAAAAGAGCAACTTGAATTTATGAATCTAAAATAATTATTACACATATTTGAAAAATTTATTTAGATTTAAAAAATACCCCACATAAAACTGTGAGGTATTCAAATTAATATAAATCAGTTGTCATCAATTGATGAATGTACTTCAGTTTGTTCTAAAATTCGAGTTACAAGAAGTTGATCAATTTTAAAATGATCGACATCGACTACTTCAAACTTGTATCCACCAAATTCTACAAAATCTGCCGGACGTGGAATTTTGCGCAGGCGGTACATCATGAAGCCTGCTAAAGTTTCATAATTTTCTTCATCAGGCATTTCATCAATTTCAAGCGCGTGTCTTAAGTCATCAATTGGTGTGCTGCCATCAATTAACCATGAGTTGTTGTCACGTTTAATGATTTGCTGCTCTTCATCAATTGGAGTGACCCAGTCGCCCATAACCGTAATCATAATATCGCTTAAAGTAATAACACCTACGACAAGCGCATATTCGTTTATCACAACCGCAAACTTTTCTTTTGTAGAGCGGAAGCGATCAAGTAATTCCGAGAGGGTTAGGGTGTCAGGAATCATCAAGACAGTACGAATAGTTGATTCATTCAATTGAGTTGGGGACTGGTTGTTTAAAATGCGAACAAGAAAGTCTTTTGCATCGACGTAACCAATGACTTGATCAATATTTTCATTACATACCAAAAATTTTGAATATGGATACTCTGCTAATTTTTGGCGAATGCTATCTTCATGTTCATTTAAAGTGAAATAAACAACATTTTCACGTGTAGTCATGCTCGAAGGTACATTACGTTCTTCTAATTCAAAAACATTCTCGATAAAGTGATGTTCTTGTTTCTGAAGTACGCCTGCTTGAGCACCTGCATCCATTACTGCTGAAATATCATCAAAAGTAATATTGTCTTCTCGTGTTGTGTTTACTTTAAACAAACGGAATAGCAGGTTGGCAATAGCATTAATTCCCCAAGCTAAAGGTTTGCAAATCTTAATAAAAACTTGAATTGGGTTAATAACACTAATTGCAATTTTTTCAGGTGCAATCATAGCCAAACGTTTTGGCATAAGATCGGCAAATAAAATAAAGAGTGAGGTCACTAAGGTAAAGGAAAGGGCAAAACCGATCGTTTGTGTCCAAGGGCCTGTGTAAAAGCGGTCTACTAAAGTGACAAAATAAGGGCGAAAAGCAGCTTCACCCAAAATACCGCCTAAAATCGCAACTGCATTTAGACCAATTTGAGAGGCTGCAAAAAAGTCAGCAGATTGTTCTTGTAAATCTAGTACTTGTTGGGCGCGTTCTTCACCCGCTTCGGCTAGAATTTTTAGTTTAACTTTTCTGGCACCTGCTAGTGCAATTTCAGTTAAAGATAAAAAGCCTGCTCCGATGATAAGCAGTACGATGATAATGATATTTTGAAAGAGACTCACAAATCACCTGAGGTTCATCATTATTATGACTATGTTTTAACATAAAAAAGCGCTGAGGTAATCAGATTGATTGCTCAGCGCTTGAAGATAGGACAATTAAATTAAAATTTATTTAATAGTGAGAAAATTGTGAATTATTAGTTAGAAATTCACGGTTTTCTTCTTCAATCATTTGACGAGCAACAAATAAGATAAGTTGGCGCAGCCAGCGATGAGCAGGGTGGTGATGTAACAACGGACACCAAGCCATTTTAAGTTCGAACTCTGGAATATAAAAAGGAGGATCCTTTATAACCAGTTTAGGATTCTGTGTTTGTAGGCGTGCCATGCGTGTTGGTAATGTAGCAATAAGATCTACATTTTGAGCAAGTAAAGCAGGCATTTGGTAGTGGCGAGTAAATACAGAAATTTTACGACGTTGACCAATACGTTCTAATGCTTGATCAATCCAGCCTAAACCACCTTGTTTGTCGGGGTTTACACCAAAACCTACACCCATACCTGTTTTAGAAACCCAGATATGTTGTGCATCTAAATAGCTTTTTAAATTTAAATGAGTCACAGCAGGGTGTTTGTCGTTCAGAATACAACTGAAACTATCGCGCCAAACTAAAACCTGATGGAAACTTTGCGGTATTTCATTAAATCTATTAATTGCAAGATCAACTTTACCTTGTTCCATATCTCTATAAGACACATCACTCGGTGTAAGAAAATCAAGAACAACGTTTGGGGCTTCAGAGCGGAGCGCTTTGACAAGACGAGGAACTAAAGTTGCCTCAGCATAGTCAGATGTCATAATGCGGAAAACGCGATTACTTGTATAAGGGCGGAATTCGGTACGGGGTTCCAAAATCATAGAGAGATCAGAAAGGGCATCACGAATACGAGGCTGTAATTCAAGTGCGCGTTCTGTTGGAGTCATCCCTTCGGAGGAGCGGATAAGAAGAGGGTCATTAAATAAATTACGCAAACGACGTAAAATATTACTCATTGCAGGCTGAGTTACCCCAAGCTGTTCGGCTGCGCGTGTAACATTTTTTTCACGAAGAAGTACATCAAGATATATTAATAGATTAAGATCTACTCGCTCCAGATTCATAAAAAAAATACCGAAAATAAAACCCTGAAATTGTTTCAAATTATGCCATATCTAATAACTATTGTGTGAAAAAATGATGAGAAAAACGACATTTTTTGTAGGAATTAAGTAGGGGGGGAGAGGTACTTCAAAGGCTCGATTTTATTGTCTTTGCTACGTTTTTAAGTATGAGGGAGATAAATAGAATATATTTATATATAACTAACTACTTTCTAGCATGTAAATTGACTTTTTACATTGGCAAAAATAGCCTAATTTACAATTGACTTTTTAAATTAAAAATGGCTGGAAAAACTTCAAAAATTGTATAAAAATAAGACTTACTAGGTTTTTAGAATAAAACTCTATACTCCTTTAGAATAATTTTATTTTTATAAACAAAGTGTTAATGTTTTTGGTTTTATCTATAATATCGATTTATCTGTATATTTTTTAAATAAATACTGAAGATTAATAAAGGATATTGGATTAATTGATTGGCTAAGTCTAAGCTGTGTTCATGACGAAGCAGCTGGTGTCATAAGAAATTTAAGTACATGACTCTAGGCTTCAATCGATGAAATCCTAAAATGAATACAGGACAATATCATGACTACATATCAAACAGCGATTGATGCAATCCGCGAACTAAAAGCAAAATTCGGTAGCACTTGGCGCGATATTAGCCCAGAAGATGCTGCACGTATGCAAATGCAAAACCAATTCAAAACTGGTTTAGATATTGCTAAATATACAGCTGCGATTATGCGTCGTGATATGGCTGCTTATGATGCTGACTCTAGCAAATATACTCAATCATTAGGTTGCTGGCACGGTTTTATCGCACAACAAAAAATGATTGCGAACAAAAAATACTTCGGTACGACTGAACGTCGCTATATCTACCTTTCTGGTTGGATGGTTGCTGCTCTTCGTTCAGAATTTGGTCCACTTCCTGACCAATCTATGCACGAAAAAACTTCAGTACCTGCATTAATCGAAGAAATCTACACTTTCTTACGTCAAGCTGACGCAAAAGAATTAAACGATTTATTCCGTGCGCTTAAAAAAGCAAACGAAGCTGGTGATACTGCTAAAGCTGCTGAAATCACTGCTCAAATCGACGGCTTCCAAACTCACATTGTGCCAATTATTGCTGACATCGATGCTGGTTTCGGTAACGAAGAAGCGACTTACTTACTTGCTCGTAAAATGATTGAAGCTGGTGCTTGTGCGCTTCAAATCGAAAACCAAGTATCTGATGCTAAACAATGTGGTCACCAAGCTGGTAAAGTAACTGTTCCACACGAAGATTTCATCGCTAAAATCCATGCATTACGTTATGCATTCTTAGAGATGGGTCTTGATGACGGTATCATCGTTGCGCGTACTGACTCTGAAGGCGCTGACTTGACTCAAAAAATCCCAGTGGTTAAAGAGCCAGGTGATATCGCATCTCAATACATCAGCTACTTAGATACTGTTGAAATTGACATTGCTGATGCTCAAGAAGACGAAATCTTGATCAAGCGTAATGGTAAATTACATCGTCCTAAGCGTTTAGCTTCTGGTTTATATCAGTTCCGTGCTGACACGCAAATTGACCGTGTTGTACTTGACTGTGTATCTAGCCTTCAAAACGGTGCTGACCTTCTTTGGATCGAAACTGCGACTCCAAACGTAGAAGAAATTGCACACATGGTTAACCGTGTTAAAGAAGTTGTTCCAAATGCTAAGCTTGTTTATAACAACAGCCCATCATTCAACTGGACTTTAAACTTCCGTCAACAAGCTTACGACCGTTGGGTTGCTGAAGGTAAAGACGTTTCTGCATATGACCGTGCTAAATTAATGAGCGCTGAATATGATAATACTGAATTAGCTGCTGATGCAGACGCTAAGATCCGTACATTCCAAGCAGATGCTTCTCGTGAAGCGGGTGTGTTCCATCACTTGATCACACTTCCGACTTACCATACTGCTGCTCTTTCTACACATGAGCTTGCACAAGGTTACTTTGGTTCTGAAGGTATGTTGGCTTATGTTGCTGGCGTACAACGTAAAGAAATCCGTGGTGGTATCGCTTGTGTTAAACACCAAGCAATGGCGGGTTCTGACATCGGTGATGATCACAAAGAAATCTTCTCTGGTGACAATGCTCTTAAAGCACATGATGATGCTAAAAACACAATGAACCAATTCGCAGCTCACTAAGAATTGATTCCAAAAGAAAACCCGCTCACATGAGCGGGTTTTTTTATATTAAAAATAATTATTTTTTCAAAACATAATGCTCAGCTAAAGAGCCTTCAATTTTCTTACCTTCCATATCTAAAGCAGTTGCCGTATTTTCACCGATAAAGAATTTACGGTTTTGTCCTTTATCATCTAATGTAATGACTGAAGTGTTATCTTTGTCAAAAGTAAATGTACCATGGGTTTCAAATGGTTTCTTATCACCTTTGCCAAGATAAGTTTCAGTCAATTCATAAGTTTTATCATCTTTTAATTCTAAATCAGTTTTGATGCCTTCACAGTCTGCACATGGAAGAGTGCCTTTATATGTGCCATTCCAATCTAGTGAGTTTTCAGCCGTATGAGCAGTATCTACTGCATTGTTATTCGCTTCAGTAGTTTGTGCTGGAGCAGAGGCTTGTGTTGTTGTATCGGCTTTATTTTCGTTTTTGCTACAAGCAACAAGAAGGGCACTTACAAGTGCAACTGATAATAATGTTTTTTTCATGATGATCTAAACCTCGGAAAATAAATAAAAAAGCAAATAACAGGCTATGAAATATGAGAGCTTAATAAAAGTTTAAGTATGTAATTTAATTTTAACAAAAGGTAAAGTGAGTAAATTTTGGAATAATTATTAAAACAAAAATAAAAAGCAGGTATCCACTAAAACGATCTAATGAATACCTTATAAATTAGGGTTGCGCTGAAACTCCACCTAGAGAGTCACATGCTGATTTATAGAGTTGGTATTGTTGCTTTAAAACTTCATCTAGTGGCATATCGAATAATTCTTCACCATTTTTGTAGCTTTCTACGTATGAAGTTGCTTTTTCTTTGCTTACCGCTAAAGATTGCTGGTAATAAGAATTAATTGAGCTTGTTGCAAGCTGGCTTGTCTCTACATTTTTACATTCGAAATTGTGCAGGATCTTTTCTGCACGTTTGACCTCACTAGATTGGCCAAAAATACACCCAGTTAAAAAGACAAGTGGGGTTAACACGAAAAAAAGTTTCATGGAGAGCAAGTATGGAAGCAACGGTGGGCGCTATTGTATAAACAATTCCATAAGTTACTGTGGTTTTATGTTAGACATTGATGATTTTTTAACTCATTAAAATCGAAAAATTGTATCTAATTTTATCAGTGGGCTTATTTTCATATTTGGTGCGTATTTTGCTTATAACTTTAAGCACTTATTTTGAACATATGAACCAGAATGAATCAGGTACAAACGTTTTCAAAAAACTCTTTAGCACCATTTTGGTATGCACGATTAGAGCTCGGATTTTGTTTTGAAAATTCACGCACCATAATGAGTCATAGAAAGCATAATGGCCCTGTTAGGGTGCAAAAAATGCTCTGGCCTGAAAGAACGGGTGTATGTCATGCCATTATTGTTCATCCACCAGCAGGAATTGCAGGTGGAGATCATCTGACGTTTGAAATTGAAACTAAAGATCAAGCCCATGCGGTAGTAACTACTCCGGGTGCGGGAAAATGGTACAAAACCAATGGTAAGCAAGCTTTTCAACATATTCACTTGCACGTTAAAGATCAGTCCATTTTAGAGTGGGTTCCACAAGAAACGATGCTGTTTGATGGAGCTTTAGCACATTCAGAAACTCATATTCATCTTGATCATGCTGCGAGTTTTATTGGCTGGGATATGTTGGTGCTTGGGCGACAGGCACGTGCGGAGCGCTTTATTCAAGGGAGTTGTCATAACCAGTTTAAATTATGGCGAGAGCATAAGTTATTGGTTGCAGATACATTGTATTTTGAAGGAGAAGATCGTTGGCTGAGTTCATGTTTGGGGATGAATAATCAAGCTGTAATGGGAAGCTTTTGGGCAGCCGCTCCCGAAAAGTATCGCTCAGCTTTTTATTTAGAACAGCAGTTAGAACTCATTCGTGAATTGATGATGCGTATGCAAGCACCTGTCACATTAACATTATTGGATGATGTAGTTTCGGCCCGTTTTCTGGGAAATGACGTTCGACATTGTCATGATGCTTTTGCGGCTATACGAGCAAGATTAAGACGTTATTGGTTTGATTTAGATGAAGAATTTCCAAGAATTTGGAAAACTTAAGTTACGTTAAATTGCGTATTTAAAAAACAGTCAAAACAAGTATGCTACTTTTGAGCACGTATTTTGCTTAAACAATATAAATGCAATTTAGGAAAGAGAAATGGAACTCAATCCAACAGAAAAAGATAAGTTACTCATTTTTACTGCAGGTTTAGTGGCTGAGCGTCGTAAAGCGCGTGGATTGAAACTGAATTATCCAGAAGCTATTGCTTTTATTTCAGCAGCTTTACTTGAAGGTGCACGAGACGGTATGACGGTCAGTGATTTGATGCATTACGGCACTACCTTATTAAAGCGCGAAGATGTGATGGATGGTGTGCCAGAAATGATTGCTGAGGTTCAGGTCGAGGCAACTTTTCCAGATGGCTCGAAATTAGTCACAGTCCATCAGCCAATCGTATAAAAGGAACGCTTATGATCCCCGGTGAAATCATTACTCCAGATGCTGATATTGAACTGAATGTTGGACGACAAACTTTAAAAGTTGTAGTTGCCAACATTGGCGATCGACCTATTCAGGTGGGTTCTCATTTTCATTTTTATGAAGCAAATGATGCATTACAGTTTGATCGCGAAATGGCGAAGGGTTTTCGACTGAATATTGCAGCTGGTACAGCAATTCGTTTTGAACCGGGACAAACTCGAGAAGTGGAGCTTGTTGCTTTGGTCGGTAAACGAGAGGTTTATGGTTTCGCAGGTCGCGTCATGGGTAAGTTGGATTAAACATAACAACGATAATGAAAGAGATGAGTAATAAGTTATGAAAATGTCACGTCGTGCATATGCTGAGATGTTTGGTCCAACGGTTGGTGATCGTATTCGTTTGGCAGATACAGAGCTCTTTATTGAAGTTGAGCAAGATTTAACGACTTATGGTGAAGAAGTTAAATTTGGTGGCGGAAAAGTTATTCGTGACGGGATGGGGCAATCACAGCTTTTAGCTGATGAAGTTGCTGATACGGTCATTACCAATGCTCTAATTGTGGATTGGTGGGGAATTGTTAAAGCTGACGTGGGCTTAAAAAATGGCCGAATCTGGAAAATAGGAAAAGCTGGAAATCCAGATATTCAACCAGATATTACGATTCCTTTAGGGGCTGCAACAGAAGTGATTGCGGGTGAAGGACAAATTTTAACAGCAGGCGGTATTGATACCCACATTCACTGGATTTGTCCTCAACAAGTTGAAACTGCGTTAATGTCAGGTACAACAACCATGGTCGGTGGCGGTACAGGACCAGCAGCAGGAACTTCGGCAACGACAGTGACTCCAGGGCCTTGGCATATTGCGACCATGTTACAGGCGATTGATGATTTGCCTATGAATATTGGTCTATTAGGCAAAGGGAATTTGAGTTTACCTGACCCAATTCGTGAGCAAATTAAAGCTGGAGTAATTGGCTTAAAGCTGCATGAAGATTGGGGTTCAACACCGGCAGCTATTGATAACTGCTTGAGTGTGGCAGACGAGTTTGATGTGCAGGTGGCGATTCATACAGATACTTTAAATGAAAGCGGTTTTTTAGAAGAAACTTTAGCTGCATTTAAAAATCGTACGATTCATACGTACCATACCGAAGGTGCCGGTGGTGGACATGCACCTGACATTTTAAAAGCGATTGGGCAAAGTAACGTATTGCCATCTTCAACTAATCCAACGCGACCTTATACGATTAATACCATTGATGAGCATTTAGATATGCTCATGGTATGCCATCATTTAGACCCAGCAATTGCTGAAGATATTGCTTTTGCAGAAAGCCGTATTCGTCGTGAAACCATTGCCGCTGAAGATATTTTGCAAGATTTAGGCGCGATTGCCATGATGTCTTCGGACTCTCAGGCGATGGGGCGCGTAGGTGAAGTGATTTTACGTACTTGGCAAACTGCCCATAAAATGAAAATTCAACGTGGTCCTTTAGAGGGTGACAATGAATTTCATGATAACAATCGCGTTAAACGCTACATTGCTAAATATACGATTAACCCAGCAATTACCCATGGTCTAAGTCATGAAATCGGTTCGATTGAAGTCGGGAAACTTGCTGATTTAGTGTTATGGAAGCCAGCCTTTTTTGGTGTGAAACCTTCGATGATTATTAAAGGGGGCATGATTGCAGCAGCACCGATGGGTGATATTAATGCTTCAATTCCGACACCTCAACCCGTGCATTACCGTCCAATGTTTGGTGCCTATCCACGTGGTGTACATAACACTTGTATTACCTTTTTATCTCAAGCAGCGATTGATGAAAAAGTTGCTGAAAAATTAAACCTGAAGAAGTTAATTAGTCCGTGTAAAAACACGCGCGAAATTAGCAAAACTGACATGAAACACAACACATATTGCCCTGTCATGCATGTACATCCTGAGACTTACGAGGTGCGAGCTGATGGTGAGTTATTAACGTGTGAACCTGCTGATGTGTTACCTATGGCTCAGCGTTATTTCTTGTTTTGATGAATTTTGTCGAGGTGAAATTACCTCATTAATTTATATACATGAATGAAATAAATAAGGAGAGAAGAGCTAAATGAAAATCTATACACAACGCCTTGAACATATTTCTCCTGATCAAGCATTTGAAACGGTTGAACTGACTTTTGATACCCGCCAAAAATCCCGCTTTCGGGCGACTTTAGCGAGTGGTGTAGATATTGGCGCTGATTTACCACGTACTGGCATTTTGCGTAGTGGTTCATATATTGCAACTCAACAAGGTGATGTACTACGTGTAGATGCTAAGCCTGAACGTCTGATGCAAGTCAGTGCAACAAGCGATTTTGATTTGCTTAAAGCGGCTTATCACTTAGGTAACAGACATGTGCCATTAATGTTGACGCCTACAGCTTTATATTTTGAACCTGATCATGTGCTTGCAGAAATGGTAGAGGGGTTGGGGCTTACAGTTTCAGAAACTGATCATCCGTTTGAACCTGAAAGCGGTGCCTATGCACAGCATAGCCATGACCACCGCTTAAGCCCAATCAAAGCTTTGCATCATGTCCATTCATAACGCAGCGCAATTACTTCAATTGCTGACATTGTCTTCTACGGCATTGCCAGTTGGAGCATATTGCTATTCACAAGGTGTAGAAACAGCCATCGATATTGGCTTAATACACGATGAAACCTCAGCAATTGCTTATTTCGAAGAAGTGCTGGAAATGCTGTTAGTACGGTTTGAGCTACCAGTATTAAAACGACTCATGCAACATCATGATGACCAAGATCAGTTTCTGGTTTGGGCAAATTTATATAAGGCAAGTCGTGAAACTAAAGAGCTATTGGCAGAGTCTCAACAGCTGGCATTTTCTTTGAATGCATGGATTAGAGATGTTTTAAAAAAACCTGTTGAAGTTAAAAAGCAGTTTGGTTTTGTGCCTGTTTATGCACAGCTCTGTGGTCGACTTGGGCTTAACGATGTTGACGTGCTCACAGCTTATACCTTTACCGTTTTAGAAAATCAGGTTCTGGCTGCGGTAAAAACTGTACCTTTAGGGCAAATGGCTGGACAAAGAATTTTATGGCACTTACATGGTTTAGTTCCCCAAGCTGTGGAAAAAGCCTTGCAACTTGTTGATGAGCAATTGAGTAGTGCTTTGCCCCGTTATGCAATGCTGAGCATGAAACACGAAACACAATATTCACGGTTATTCAGATCTTAAGTTTAGGAAAGAAGGATAAAAATCATGACAGAACGTAGTCCATTACGAGTTGGAATTGGCGGACCGGTAGGTTCGGGTAAAACTGCGCTTACACTTAATTTATGTTTAGCCTTGCGTAATAAATACAACATGGCTGTGGTGACAAATGATATTTACACCAAAGAAGATTCAAACTTTTTAACTCGTAACGAAGCGATGTCGCCAGATCGTATTGTGGGTGTAGAAACAGGTGGTTGCCCTCATACAGCAATTCGTGAAGATGCTTCAATTAACTTGGCTGCAATTGATGATTTGTGTGAAAAGTTTGAAGGCTTGGAGCTTATTATTATTGAAAGTGGTGGTGATAATTTAGCTGCAACATTTAGTCCGGAGCTTTCTGATTTAACTCTATATGTGATTGATGTCGCAGGCGGAGAAAAAATCCCTCGTAAAGGCGGGCCGGGTATTACCAAATCAGATTTACTTATTATTAATAAAACAGACCTTGCACCAATGGTCGGCGCAAATCTTGATGTGATGGATCAAGATGCGAAACGCATGCGCGGAGAAAAGCCATTCTTATTTTCAAATATGAAAACCCAAGATGGTCTTGAAGAAATCATTCAATTTATCGAGAAGCAAGGGCTGTTTAAAGCTTAAGGAGAGATTATGAACTTCATTAAAAAATGGGGCATAGGGCTCCTTGCATTATTGCCGGCACTTGCAATGGCACACCCAGGACATGATCATGAACATTCGGGTTTTATAGCGGGTTTTATTCATCCATTTACTGGTTTAGATCATTTAGTCATGGCTTTGGCTTTTGGTGTTCTACTCTGGTCGGCAGCTAAGCAATGGAAAATTGCAGGTGTCATAACTTTAAGTGTTACGTTAATTATTGGCTTTTTAATCGGTGCTCAAGGCTTAGTCCCTGTAAATGTTGCTGAATATGGAATTGTTGCTTCTTTAGTCGTTACAGCAATTGCGCTATGGACAAAATCAAATCGGATTTTACCTATCGCGGCGGCATTGCTTGCAAGCTTTCATGGCATAGCGCATGGTGTTGAATTAGCACACTCAGGCCATGTCGTTGCATTAGTAATGGGTATGGTTTCAGCTATGGCTTTAATTTATTGTGGTGGCTTAGCATTGGGTGCTGCACTTACACGATATGTGCCATATGGCAAAAAAATTGTTGGCGCCTGTACAGCAGTTGTTGCAGTGATTGGATTAAGTTAGTCATCATTTCGAAAGTAAAAGGTAGCACTAGGCTACCTTTTTTATTCAGCTACTTTTTGATAAAGCCCTGCGTGAACGGTACCAGCTTTCGTTGTTTTAACTTGTTGCCATGTTGAAGGGAGGAGAAGTTGAGATAAATCTCGATCAGCTTCAACATAAATATATCCATTCTTTTTAATATGGGGTTCAGCCAAGTTTGAAAGTTCTTGCCATAAATCTAGACTATAAGGTGGGTCTAAAAACACAACATCAAACTGTTCTTTTAAACGGGGTAAAGCTTGCTGAGCAGTTGCATTGATTAAATGACAATTTGGGGCTTTTAATAGCTCAACATTATCTTTTAAAAAACGTGCCTGAGTTTTGTCTGGTTCAATCATATAAACTGATGCAGCACCACGTGACAACGCTTCAAAACCTAATGCGCCAGAGCCTGTGCACACATCAAGGACATGCGCATTTTGAATATCCCACATGAGCCAGTTAAATAGAGTTTCGCGGACTCTGTCTGGAGTTGGGCGTAAGCCCTCAATGCTAGCGAAGGGAAGTACTCGTCTTTTCCATTCGCCACCAATAATGCGTAATTGATTCTTCATTATTCATCGACCTCATTGGTTGCAGGGCGAGCTGGTGTAGCCTGTGGTGTTGAGGCTGCAGTTGCAGTTGAAGTAGCTGATGCTGCTGGAGTAGAGCTAGCAACTTCGCCGCCGCTTGATAGCTCACCTGGCTTAATTCCAGCGGTCATTAGTCCACCATTGACTTGATGGTTTGCTGGTCGAACCGGATTTTTCTTACGAGTTAATAACCAGTAATCAAAAATAGGTCTTGCAAGTTGAGCAGCAGAACCACCATGACGACCATTTTCCCAAATCACGGCAATCGCAATTTCTGGCTTATCAGCAGGTGCAAATCCAACGAATAAACCATGGTCAAGTTGGCGTTCGCTCAGGGCTGCTTCATTGTAGCGTTTACCCTGTGCAATACTTTTAACCTGCGCAGTTCCTGTCTTTCCTGCAATTTGATAGAGAGGTGTACGAATGCCTCGACCAGTACCTGATTGAATTACATCAATCATGGCATCGCGCATTTGAATCCAGTCTTCATCTGTTCCGTTGAAGTTAATTTTACCATCAGGTGCATTACGTACAGTAAATGGTTTTGCACCATGCGTTGCACGTAAAACATGAGGGGTGACATGAGAACCATGATTGGCTGTAATTGCAGTCGCCATAGCAAGTTGTAAAGGTGTAGCTGTAAATGCACCTTGACCAATACTCACTGAAATCGTTTCACCTTTCATCCATTTGGCTTTGCGAGTACGCATTTTCCATTCAGGATTTGGGTAAAGACCTTCACTTTCACTTGGTAGATCGACACCTGTTTTTTGACCGAACCCAAATTGACGCATCCATTGGTTCATTTGATCAATACCCATTTGGTGGGCAAGAATATAAAAATAGGTGTCACATGACATAATGATGGCTTTATGCATGTTTACGATACCATGACCGGTTTTTTTCCAGTCGCGGAACTTATGTGAATCGCCAGGTAAGTGGAAATAGCCTGGGTCAGAAATGGCTGTTGACCAGTTTACAATACCGTAGTGTAAGCCGCCCATCGCTTCCATTGGTTTAATGGTAGAACCTGGAGGGTATGCACCTTGTACCGCACGGTTATAAAGCGGTTGATCTAAATTATCCCGTAGGGAACTATAATCTTTATGGTTAATACCCGTCACAAATAAATTAGGGTTGAAACTTGGACTAGATACTAAAGCCAGAATTTCACCCGTACGAGGGTCGATGGCAACAATGGCACCACGACGGCCTGCGAGCTGTTGAGATGCAACAACCTGTAAACCATAATCTAAAGATAAATAGAGGTCATTGCCGCGAGTAGGATCTTTACGGCCTAAATGGCGCAATATGTTACTGTGAGCATCTGCTTCAACAGATTCGTAACCTGGTGTTCCGTGTAGCAAATCTTCATAGCTTTTCTCAACGCCAATCTTTCCAATTAGGTTGGTTCCAGCATATAAATCTTTATCAATACTTTTTAATTCTTTATCGTTAATACGCCCTACATAACCAATCACATGAGCGAATAACTCACCGTGTGGATAGTAACGGGTCATCTGTGTTTCGATTCTTACGCCGGGAAATTTATATTTAGCTTCACTAAACTTGGCAATATTGGCTTCGGTTAGATTAAGTTTGATCGCAACACGTTCAGTTTTTCGAGCAGTTTTTATACGACTTTTGAAACGATCAATATCTTCTTGTGTTAGATCTAAAATAGGCTGTAGCTGCTCAACAACATGGTCAGCATCTTCTACATCTGTTTTACTTAAAGTTGCTGTAAAAACAGGATAATTATCTGCCAGTAATACACCATTTCGGTCATAGATATAACCACGAGCAGGTGGAAGTGGCTGTAAGCGAATTCGGTTTTTATCAGATGCGGTAGAAAACTCGTCGTAGTGAAAAATTTGCAGATAAGCGTATCGGCTAATCAGAACTAATAAGCAAACGATAACAAGACCTACGGCAAAAAAGATTCGTCCTCGATAAATGCGCTTTTCTTGCTGGATATCTTTTAAAGGAAAGTGCTGCTTCATAAGGATCGACTTAATGACATAGGGTAGAAAAATAGCTGCTTATTCTAACGCAAGAGCGCTTAAAATATTGGATAATTTTCAAAGTTTCCGTGCATTTCGATAAGAAACGTTTTGACTTTGCAGACAACAAAATTGTAGATACTTGTATATAAGAAGCAAAATAATTCTGTTAAAGTCTCTCATTCAATAGAATAGGGTTGTTCTCACCATACGATTAGGGAAAATGGAGAAAATAATGAGAAAAATTTATCCCTTACTTGCAGTTCTGACGGTAAGTAGTTGGGCTCATGCTCAAGACTATTCGTTTCTTCCAGAACCAAAATTAGCAGGACATACTGCATCTACGTGGAATGTGGGTGCCGGTTTTACACAAAAACTATTACATTTAAACGGCGAATGGGTAAACCCTTATGGTATTGCCTATGCCAAAGTTGGCGCATTTTTGAATGGTGACAAAACTGCTGGTGGCCAAGTCGGGTTTCGATATCCGTATTATCTTACCGGCACGGATAAAAATGGTTACTATATTGGTTTTTATGCTGGGCATCTCGATAGTAAAGAGGTCGATGGTGATTATAAATCCCGTTTAGGCGCTGGTGTCGATTTGGCCTATGTATTGTTGAATTCAGAAAGAATTAGTACTTTTAGTGTGGGTATTGGCGCGGCGGAAAAACTAACTGACCAGAATGGAGCAGTTGCTGCGGATACTAAACCACAGATTCAATTTTCTTATTCTCTAAGTTTTGGTTTATAAAACAAAGCAGTTTATCGTTAACTCGCCATAAGCAGAGCACAAATAAATACGAGAGTCTTACATGTTAGAGTACGTCAGCGGATTGTGGCAGACCTTTTTACACAGACCTGATTTTTGGGCCGTTTTGAGTATCATTCCAGTCACTGCCTTTGTTACATGGGCACACGTTTGGATGGCTTTAAAAATGGTGTTTTACCCAATTAAATTTTGGGGATTCCATTTAGGTCCATTACCCGTAGGTTGGCAAGGTATTGTGCCACGTAAAGCTGGACGTATCTCGGGTATTATTACCGACAATACATTATCTAAGTTAGGTTCATTGCGTGAATTTTTAGAGGCAATGGACCCTGAAGATATGGCACGCATTATTGGTGAGCAGGTTGGATTTGAACTTGAACACCTGATTGATGAAGTCATGATCGATCGTAATGCCGTACTTTGGGAAAATTTACCTTATTCAATTAAACGCCGTATTTATGCACAGGCGCATAAACAATTACCAGGTGTATTAAGAGAATTAGTGACTGAGCTGACCATGAACGTCGAGTCACTGGTTAATATGCGTGAAATGGTAGTAAGCCAGATGGAAGGTGACCGCCGTTTAATGGTACGTATGTTCTTAAAAGTTGGGCAAAAAGAAATCAACTTTATTTGGCATATTAGTGCTTTAATTGGAATGTTCTTTGGTATTTTCCAAATGATTGTTTGGTTTGTCGTACCTTGGCACTGGACTGTACCTTTTTGGGCTTCAATTTGGGGCTTTTTAACGAACTGGATCGCGATCTGGATGGTATTTAATCCGATTGAACCACATTATATTCGTTACCCACAGATTTTTAGATTAACAAAAGATCGTAAGTTCCCTTGGATTGTACCCGTTCTTCGAATTGGGACTTATAATTTCCAAGGTGCTTTCATGAAGCGTCAAGAGGAAGTCTCTGACGTGTTTTCAAGCGTAGTAACAGAAGATTTAATTACGTTAAAATCGATTATGACCGAAATGATGTATGGGCCGCGTAAAGATAAAACTCGCCGCATTGTGAAGCGTCATATTAACGAAATTATGGAAACACCGTTAGTTCGTACATCTTTACAGCTTTCTTTAGGGCCAAGAGAGTACGCAAGATTAAAGACGGACTTGATTGATCGATCAATTGAAATTACGATGGGACCCGTATGTGACCCAGCGCTGAACGCAAGCCGGGCACAGAAGATTTTTCAAATGTTTAAAGAGCGTATTCGCGAACTGACACCAAAAGAGTTTCAGAATTTATTGCGTCCTGCATTTCAGGAGGATGAGTGGATTCTTATTGTACTAGGTGGGGTAACCGGATTTATTGCTGGTACAATACATTTGTTTGTGGCTTTCTTATAATTCGACGTCGGGCAGGATCTATTGAAGATTAACGAGACTTTTTCTGCCGGACTTCATATTCATTGTTTTAAATGAGGATGTTTTTTATGCGCATTATTTTACTCGGACCACCTGGAGCAGGCAAAGGGACTCAGGCTCAGTTGATCTGTAAGCGCTACAATGTCCCACAAATTTCAACCGGTGATATGCTCCGTGCTGCAATTCGTGAAGGTACTGAATTAGGTCTAAAAGCTAAAAGTGTAATGGAATCTGGTGGTTTGGTTTCAGATGAACTTATTATCGGTTTAGTAAAAGAACGTATTGCTCAGCCTGACTGTGTAAATGGCTGCATTTTCGATGGTTTCCCACGTACTATTCCACAAGCTGAAGCTTTGGAAAAAGAAGGGATTAACATTGATCACGTGATTGAAATTGATGTTCCTGACGAAGAAATCGTACAACGTCTTTCTGGTCGTCGTCAGCATCCAGCTTCTGGCCGTGTTTATCATACAGTTTACAATCCACCTAAAGTGGAAGGTAAAGATGATGAAACTGGTGAAGATCTTGTTCAACGTCCAGATGACCAAGAAGAAACAATCCGTAAACGTTTAGCTTCTTATCATACAGAAACTGAGCAATTGGTTGGATTCTATCAAAGCCGTGCTGCATCTGGTGAGAATGCACCGACTTATGACAAGCTTGATGGCTTGCGTACAATTGAAGATGTACAAAAAGATTTGTTCAACATCTTAGACAAATAATTTAATATTGTTTGTGATAATGAGCCCTCTTTGTGAGGGCTCTTTTCTTTCATTCAGTGCAGGAGAACAATATGAAAATCATATTGATTTTGGTGGTATTGCTAAGTCTGGCACTCGTTATATTTTTAAGTTATCAGAGCTATAAAATGCTTAGACAGGTACAAAAACAAGCGAAAGAAGAGCGTAATGAGAAAAAACGTCTAAAGTAAGATTGACTGGGTATATTACCTATACCCAACCATATTTTTAAGCTTCAATATTTTTAATAGCAATTTGCTTTTGTGCGCCAAATTCAAAGCGATCAGGCCAGTTGCAAACATCTGCAACTACACATTCAGCACATTTAGGTTTACGGGCAATACAACAATAACGACCGTGCAATATGAGCCAGTGATGTGAATCTAAAATAAATTCTTTAGGAATGACCTTAATTAAGCGGTGCTCAACTTCAAGTACATTTTTACCTACGGCTAAGCCAGTTCGATTTCCCACTCGGAAAATATGGGTATCAACAGCCATAGTCGGTTGTCCAAAAGCTGTATTTAAAACAACATTTGCGGTTTTACGTCCGACGCCCGGTAAAGCTTCCAAGTCTTTTCTGTTGCTTGGAACTTCGCCATTAAATTGTTCCATTAAAATCTTACAGGTCTTAATGACATTTTCGGCTTTAGCGTTGTAAAGGCCAATTGTTTTAATATATTCCTTTAACCCATCTACGCCTAGGTTATAGATTTTCTCGGCTGTATTAGCCACAGGGTAAAGTTTATCAGTTGCCTTATTCACACTCACGTCGGTCGCTTGAGCTGACAACATAACTGCAATGAGTAACTCAAAAGAAGATGAGTATTTTAACTCGGTTTGAGGAGAGGGCCGTTGTTCACGAAGGCGTTCAAAGAAAATTTGAATCTGCTTTTTCGTCATATTTTTGACAGCCATTCAGACCTCCTGTAATTGCATGAGTTGCTGTTGTAGTTCTTCGAGTTGAAGACGTTTTTTAGCATCTTCACGTACACTTAGCTGTTTTTCCAGTTTCTTAATTTGTGTACGAATTTTAGCTAACTCAATTGTAGTTTTAGCATCAGTTGTCACAGTCTCTTTAGGTTTCTCAATGAGTTCAATTGAGGGTAACTCATCAAGTGCCTGAGAAAACTGCGCAAACAGTTGAGTATCAATTTCAGCACGTACCACAGGCCCTTTACGGTGACTGCGACGCTTTTCTTCACGCTGAATGTGAGCGTAATAACGTTGTCTTAAATCATTTTGTTCCGCAGTACGCTGTTGTTCATTTGGTAAAGCTTGCGTGTCTTCAACCAAATCAATGCAATCTACGGGACAGGGTGGAATACATAACTCACAACCTGTACATAAGTCAGTCAAGATGGTGTGCATGAGCTTACCACTGCCAATAATAGCATCTACAGGACAAGCACTAATACATTTGGTGCAGCCAATGCATTCATCTTCACGAATAATTGCTTTCATGCGCTGCGGGCGGCCATCTGTTTGTACAGGCCATACGCTTCTTTCAGCAGTTAATGGAGAGCGATTTAATAGGTTTGCGAGTGCATCAGCAACAGGTTGTCCACCTGGAACACATTTATTTGCTTCTTCACCTTCAGCAATCGACTTTGCGTAGGGTAGACATCCATCACGATGTCCACATAGACCACATTGTGTTTGTGGTAATAACGCATCAATCTCGCGTATGAGAGAAATAGATGAATTCATAGTGGGCAAATAGCTTGGTTAAAACGATGCGATAATGAAGAAAAACCTAAGTAAGGTCAATGGATTTTAACGAATTTATCGGGTTTTTAATTGACCTAAAATGTCGCTAATTCTGCACAATAATAGATCAATAAAAGTGAAAAGTTAAATGACTATTTCTTATCTTTAAGTAGTTTTTCTAAAAATAAGTTTTTGATAATTAAGGTTAATAAAATAATTTAAAATAACTATTGTTAAAATTGATGGAAAGGGATTTAATATTTTGCTGCTAAATGATGCATTTAATAATGTATTGCACCAATTTAATTCATTACTATGCTGAGGACCGTGCATTGAAATATAACAACCTGAATGAATTCCTGAATTACGTGCAAGCGCGTGATCCGCATCAACCTGAGTTCTTACAAGCTGTCGAAGAAGTAATGACGAGTTTGTGGCCATTTATTGAAAAAAATCCGGAATATGCAGAGCAGGGTTTGTTAGAACGCTTAGTTGAACCTGAGCGTGTAATTCAATTTCGTGTTTCATGGATGGATGATCAAGGTCAGACTCAAGTTAACCGAGCTTTCCGTGTTCAATACAATTCAGCAATTGGTCCATTCAAGGGTGGAATGCGTTTCCATCCATCGGTCAATCTATCAATTTTAAAATTTTTAGGTTTTGAGCAGACTTTTAAAAACTCACTTACCACCTTACCAATGGGTGGGGGAAAAGGTGGTTCAGATTTCGATCCTAAAGGTAAATCTGATGCTGAAATTATGCGATTCTGTCAGGCATTAATCATTGAGCTTTATCGCCATTTAGGACCAAATACAGATATTCCTGCGGGTGATATTGGTGTGGGTGCACGTGAAGTCGGTTATATGGCAGGTATGATGAAAAAGCTGAGTAATGACACCGCTTGTGTCTTTACTGGTAAGGGAATTTCATTTGGTGGTAGCTTAATGCGCCCTGAAGCAACTGGCTATGGTACGGTTTATTTTGCAGAGGAAATGCTTAAAGCGCGTGGACAATCTTTTGCTGGTAAAACTGTTTCAGTATCTGGCTCTGGTAACGTTGCACAATATGCAGCAGAGAAGGCCATGTTCTTAGGGGCAAAAGTTGTTACTTTGTCTGACTCTAACGGCACGGTTTATGTAAAAAATGGTTTTACAGATGAGTTGCTTGTTGAAGTCATGGAGCTGAAAAACGTTAAACGTGGTCGTATTTCCGAGTTTGCTTCTAAACATGGTTTTGAATATTTTGAAGGAAAAACGCCGTGGCATATTCCTGTGGATATTGCTTTACCATGCGCTACGCAAAATGAATTAACAGGTGAAGATGCTAAAACGCTTATTGCAAATGGTGTAATTTGTGTGGCTGAAGGCGCTAATATGCCATCTACACTTGAAGCAGTTGAACACTTCATCGAAGCTAAAATTTTGTATGCACCAGGAAAAGCATCTAATGCGGGTGGAGTAGCAACATCTGGTTTAGAAATGTCTCAAAATGCAATTCGTTTAAGCTGGACACATGCTGAGGTTGATGAACGCTTACATGCAATTATGAAAGATATTCATGCCAATTGTGTAAGATACGGTACTAAAGAAGACGGTACTGTCAACTATGTTGATGGTGCCAATATTGCAGGTTTTGTAAAAGTAGCTGATGCAATGCTTGCTCAAGGTATTTTCTAAAAATAGAAATAAAAAATCCGATGCAAAAGCATCGGATTTTTTAGTCTAAAAACTTATTTTTTAGGTTTTTTAACTAATTCTTGCTCTACAACCATATCTAATACATCAGCTTGACTAGATTGGTCTGCTGCAGGGTTTTTCACTTCAAAACGTTTTACACGTAAAATTACGCGTTGATCTGGATTGTGTTCAAAACCTTCAATTTGGCCATAATATAATGACCAGTTTTTGTCAGCGTAAGTTTTAACGCCTTTGTCATCGTATTTAATTTCACGAACTTGCATACAAGTTTGTGGTGCAACACCAGTACATGATTTAGTTTGTGGAGCAACTTCTAGGAAAACAGTTTTTCCTTCAGATTGATATTTTGCTTCAGGTGTCATTTTACCAGTAAAGGTATATTTTTGACCTTGAGCATCAGATACCGTTAGTGTTGGTTGATCAACGTTTGTGGTATTGAGTTCAAATGGAACCGCACGTTTTTGGAAAAGGCTGCTAGAAAATTGTTCCTGTTTCATTAAAGCAGGTTCACACGCCATCATTGTTGACATTACATCAGCAGTGACGATGGTATTGTTTTCAACTTTCCAAGTTGTTCCTTGGCGGTTACAACCCGTTGCGATCGATAAACGGTCGTTGGTAAAGTTAAGAACGATAGGTTTTTTTGTATTTTCAGGCTGATAAGACCAAGAGTAGTCGGTTAAAGCTTGAGTATTCACTGCTTTTTGACCTTGGAAAATATGCTTTTGACCAGTTTTATCTGTCACGCTTAAAATCACCTGACCATTATTGTTGCTAATTTCGATTGGTAATTTTGCGTCACTAAAGATGCTATTAGAAAGTTGTTCTTGTTTCATTAAATCATCTTGGCAAGCCATCATTGTTGAAACAAGGTTAGATGTAACAAGTTGGTTATCTTCAACTTTCCAAGTACCGCCTTGGCCATTACAACCTGTATTGATTGCTAATTTGCCATCTGCATTAAAGTTAAGGATAAGTGGTTTAGAAGCTTTTACATTTTGATAAGTCCAAGCATATTCACCTAAAGTGGCTGCAAGGTTTTGTTGTTGCTCAGATACAATTGGAGCAGGAGTATTGGTAACTGTTTGACACGCCATCAAAGAAAAAGGTAATAACGCAAGAATTAAATATTTAATTTTCATTTAAAAAAACTTCAAGTAAAAAAACAACAGCAATAAGCTTAAAACATTCTTAAAAAAAGAAAATGTAAACATTTGATTGTTTCGGTTTTTAAAATGTATAAGTTTGTAAGTTATTCTAATTTTCAACAAAAATAATGGTATACCCCGCGAAACGGGGTATTTGCTAATAATTAATCAAAACGATAGATATCCATGCCTAGCGAGCCCATTGTGAAGCTGCTATGAACAATCGTAAAACGATTGCCTGTACCCATAGCAAAAAACAACGGGGCAAAATGTTCAAGGGTCGGATGATTACGTTTTACAAAGGGCAACGATTGCCAGTCCAGTACGCCATCATAATCTTGATGGGTAAGTTTATTCACCACAGCATTTCTAAACGTTGAGGCCCATTCTGGAACTTTAGAGTTGTCTCCTTGCCAAGATAGCTCTGCAAGATTATGAGTGATACTGCCTGAACCAATGAGTAAAATCTGTTTGTCACGTAAAGGCGCGAGTGTTTGTCCTATGCGATAAATTTCTTGTGCGCTTAAATTGGTTGGCAAAGAAATCTCGACCACAGGAATGTCCGCATCAGGATACATATGCAATAGAGGCATCCATACGCCATGGTCACGAGGACGCGTACTATTCGCATGTGCAACTAAATGAGCATCTGCCAGTAACTTTAAAATTTCTTCAGCAAGTTCTGGTTGCCCAGGTGCGCTGTAGCGAATTTCATATAACTCTTTAGGAAAGCCGCGGAAGTCATGCCATGTTTCAGGGCGAGTTGAAATACTCACTTCAAGTGCTTTGCTTTCCCAATGCGCAGACATCACAATGATTGCCTTTGGTGCTGGAAGATTAGCACCTAAGCGGTGTAGAGCAGGGCCTACTTGTTCTGGATCAAGTGCAAGCATGGGTGAACCATGTGAAATAAACAGTCCGGGAAGGGTTTGTAGTTCCATTGCATTACACCTGAGTTAAAAAGCAGAATAATAGTTATTATGCCAAAATCAGGACATGTTAAAAGTATCCTGATTTCAACGGATTGTTCCTAAAATGAAACGGTTGTTGTTTTTATGCACGGTGATAGGGATGATTATGATTAATAGTCATTGCCCGATATAGCTGCTCAATGAGTAAAACACGTACCAAAGGATGGGGCATTGTGAGTTTTGAAAGTGACCAATGCCATGCGGCGGCTTTACGTACTTGATCTGATAAACCGTCTGGTCCACCAATAGCAAGTGCTACATCATTGCCTTCAAGCATCCACTGTTTCATGGTGTCAGCCAGTTTCTCTGTGCTAAGTTCTCGGCCACCAACCTCTAGAGCAATTAAAGTTTCATTTGGTTTTAAAGCATTTAAAATACTTTCACCTTCAATTTGACAATATTTTAAAATATCCGCTTCTGAATCATTCTTACCACGTTTGGCCATAGGAAGTTCAATGACTTGAGTTTGCACAAAAGGTTGAATACGTTTGAAGTAATCTTCAAAACCAGTGAGAACCCAAGCAGGCATTTTTTGACCAATGGTCAGAATACGAATTTTCATATTATCTATTCATTTAAAACAGCTGGCGCATTATACCTGAGGAAGAGATAAGTTCGTGGTAGTAAAATAGGCATAAAAAACGCAGTCCAAAAAACGGTGTTGGACTGCGATCAAATGATCATCTGTCTGGAGTTCAGATGATCATAGAGAATAAAACAAGGCTATCTATAAAATAATAGATAACGAAGAATACTTAATTTAATTAAATACTCTTAATACCTATTATGAGGATGGTTGGATATTTTTCAATCAAATTGTGTAACAAAAAAAAGAGAGCCGAAGCTCTCTTTTTTCACATTTTAATTAGTGACGTGCTGCTTTTGAACCTTCCACCGGTTTTACAATCGGTGTTTTAGGTAAAGGCTTTGGCATCGAAACTAATGCTAAAGGTAAGATGTCATCAATACTTTTTACAGCTTTGATTTCTAAACCTTCTTTAACATTGGCTGGAATTTCTGCCAAATCACGAACGTTATCTTGTGGAATAAATACAAGTTTAATTCCACCACGGTGTGCTGCAAGAAGTTTTTCTTTTAAGCCACCAATACGCATTGCACGACCACCTAAGCTTGTTTCACCAGTCATTGCAATATCAGGACGAATCGCAATACCTGTAAATGCTGATACAAGCGCAGTTGTTAATGCTAAACCAGCAGATGGACCATCTTTGGGTGTTGCACCTTCTGGTAAGTGAACGTGTACATCAGTTTCTTCAAAACGAGAAGCTTCAATACCTAGCTCATCGGCACGTGTGCGTACTAAAGTCATTGCTGTGGTAATAGATTCTTTCATTACATCACCGAGTGAACCGGTTGTAATGAATTTACCTTTGCCTTTGACAGCTGCAACTTCAATGGTAAGCAACTCACCACCTACAGATGTCCAAGCTAGACCATTTACGCGGCCTACTTGCGCTTCATCTTCTGCAATACCAAAGTCAAACTTGTGTGGACCTAAGTATTCTGGAAGATTGGCAGAAGTCACATCAAGTTGTAAGTTTTTAGACTTTTTACTTACTGCTTCTTTTACCACTTTACGCGCAATTTTAGACACTTCACGTTCTAAACTACGTACACCAGCTTCACGTGTATAGCGCTGAACAATGTCACGAATCGCTTCTTCATGAATTGTTAACTCTTTTGCACGTAGGCCATTGTTCTTAATCGCTTTTGGAACAAGGTAACGCTCAGCAATGTTAACTTTCTCATCTTCGGTATAACCCGGTAGACGAATAACTTCCATACGGTCAAGCAATGCCTCAGGAATATTCATGCTGTTTGCAGTACAGATAAACATCACTTCAGATAGGTCAAGATCAAGATCTAAATAGTGATCGTTGAACTTACTGTTTTGTGATGGATCTAATACTTCAAGCAATGCAGAAGCAGGATCACCACGGTAGTCTTGTGCCATCTTGTCAATTTCGTCGAGTAAGAACAGTGGGTTCTTCACACCAACTTTTGTTAAAGACTGCACGATTTTACCTGGCATCGCACCAATATAAGTACGACGGTGACCACGAATTTCAGCTTCGTCACGTACGCCACCGAGTGCCATACGAACAAACTCACGACCTGTTGCTTTCGCAACTGATTCACCAAGCGAAGTTTTACCTACACCAGGAGGGCCTACTAAACATAGGATAGGACCTTTGAGTTTTTTAACACGAGACTGAACCGCTAAGTATTCAACAATACGATCTTTAACGTCATCTAAGCCGTAGTGATCTGTATCTAGAATCTCTTGAGCTTTCGCAAGGTTAATGCTGACTTTGCTCGCTTTATTCCACGGCGTATCTAAAATTACTTCTAGATAGTTTCGTACAACAGCCGCTTCACTAGAGGCAGGTTGCATTGCTTTAAGCTTACGGAACTCAGCTTCAGCTTTTTTACGTACGTGTTCAGGTAAATCAGCTTCAGTAAGACGTTTTTCTATTTCTGCAACGTCATCTTCAGCGCCACCATTCATGTCAGAAAGTTCACGTTGAATGACTTTCATTTTTTCATTTAGAAAGTATTCACGTTGATTTTTTTCCATTTGGCGTTTTACGCTGTCATGCAAAGTTTGTTCAATTTGCTGTTCGGCAGATTGATTAACCAAGTAGCTCATAAGCTCTTGCAAATGTGCTTCAAATTCATCGTGCTCTAAAAACTTCTGTTTAATTTCAATATTTAGAGGTACACGTGTTGCCACGAAGAACATAAGCTGTAGCAAGTCTTCAATTTTATTAGCAGCTGCAACGAGTTCACGTGCATTACGTAATTTTGCTTCAGCATATTGAGCAAATAAATTACGCAACTCTTGTAAACGAGTCTCTTGAGTAGCTTTATCTACGTTAATTGTCATTGGACTTAAGCTATGCTCAGCAGTCAAATGGCTATCTTCATCGATAATTTTTTCAAGCTTAGAGCGCTGTAACCCTTCAATCAGTACTTTGATGCAGTTTTCATCATTCTCATGATTTACGACCTGAACAATCTTAGCGACAGTTCCGTACTGATAAAGGTTATCGTGATCAATATCTTCTGTAAGCGAATCTTTTTGCGCAACTACAAATACTAAATTGTCACTGTTACGAGCCACATCAACTGCATTGATCGATTTTTCACGACCCACGAATAACGCAATTTGCATGTGTGGGTAGACCACTACATCACGTAACGCTAAAAGTGGTAATACACTTGGAACCTGAGGCTCTAAGTCAGTTTTTTCATTCATAATAAGTTCAGACATGGGCACTCCTAATGAGTGACAACGAGGTTGCCATGTTTTTTATAGTGATGTGTATTTCAAAAATTACAAGGGCCTCTCTATAGAAAATGTGGAAAAAATGACTAATTTAGTCAACTTTTTTATTAAAATATTATGAATCAACGGATTAATTCTTAAGAAGAATAAAATTTTGTAGAAAGGATGAGTAATTTAGCTTAATAATTATGAAATATTCATATAGTAAAAAAGACGTTTGGATAGAAAACAACCATTTTCTTATGCCATTTATCGGCATTGTATAATTAACAATAATGCAAAACTTATTTAATATTGAACATTAAATAGCCGTGTTACTATAAGTTGGTAAATCGGTCTGTCACGTAGAAGTAACCATCCTTAGGGTGGTTACTTTTTCGTTTTAAGGGACTAAAAAGTAAAAGGATATATTTTAAGTTTTATAAATTTTCATATAAATATTATCTTTTAAAATAATAAATATGTTGAGGGGTGAGTAAAGCATCTAAGGGTTGATCCCAGCTTTGACGTTTTAAAGTATGCTCAATAAATTGAAATTGATGAGCCATTCCCAAACGATAAGGTTTATGTTTTGCACTAGCCAATGTACGGTCATAATACCCGCCTCCCATACCAATACGCGTACCGTAGTGATCACAAGCTAAAAGTGGCATTAACAGTAAATCAAGTTTTGATACATGTTTTCCTCTTGTTGCCATGGGTTCTTTCATACCCAATGGATGATGAGAAAAACGTCGATTTAAATATTGGTTTCTAGATATTTTTACCCAAACTAAACGTTGATTCATAGAACAAATCATAGGTAAATAAACTTTTTTATTTTTTTGAAAACATAACCTTATGATCAAATCTGTATGAACTTCTCCGAAGGCATGTAAATATAAACCAATTTTTTTTGATGAATGAAAAATAGCAAGACTGTTTAAATGATGCAGAACATTAAACTGAGCTTTTTTTTGCTCCAAAGGGGATAAAGAGCGTCTTTTAGATCTTAAATTTTTTCTAATAAAACTAAGTTCATTCATGCGTAAATCTAACAAAGATTTGAGATCAGTCGAGCAAAATTATACCTATTTTTCTTAAGATTTATGGAAATAGAGAACTAATTAAGAAATAACTTTAAATTTACTTCATGCAAGGTATGTTCTTTAGCGATAAAAAATTCTATTTCTTTACGTATTACCAGTATTTATTTACATTTAATCAGATAAGAATATTTAAAAGGATGAATGTGAAATTGTTAAGCCTATGAAGTTAAAAATTTTAACCATTACAATAAGCGCCGTATTGATGCTAGGCGGGTGTACAAAACAAACAGAACCTGAAGCTGCTGAAGTGGACTATAAAGCTCAATTTGAAGAATCTGACCGTAAAATTGGAGAGTTTTTAGATCAACTGGATAATCCGAATACGCCACAAGAAGTTAAAGTCAAAATCTTGTGCCATGACTATCCTGAGGTTTATAAAACCCAATATATGCCTGCATTAATTAAAATTTCACCTAAACCTTATACTGAAGAAAAATTATTGTCAGATTTGAAGAGTGCAACTGATTACTACAAAGATGCCTTTGCGATTAGGTGTAATCAATAATTAATTGATGGTTTAAATCTCAAAAAATCCGATAAGTGTGAATTGATTGGCATTATTAAGTTGTGGTAAATTTCATTTTGTCTTTATAGTTGCTAATTTAGGGGGTTCTAGATATGGAAATCTTGAAATTCTTACAGAGTTTTAATACGGTTGGTACATACTTAACGATTGCTTCAACTGTTTTAGCTGGGCTTATTATTTATTTTTACGTGATTAATCCAGCGTAATCTTTTAAAAAAGAAATAGTAAGAGATCTTCTATTTCTTTTTTTTATAATTAAATTTTTTTATAAATTTCAAACTATAAAAATAAGGTAGGGTCATGAAGTTTAAATTATTTTTTCTTAGTTTTTTAGCTTTAGGATGTCATGCCGACGACAATGTAAGTGATCCTGATATTTGTAATGTAGTAAAAAAAGTCGCTTATACTGTCATGGAAGCACGTCAACAAAAAGTTCCATCTCAAGACTTGCAACAGATAGCGAATGGTCTTGAAGACCCAAAAGCCAAACAACTTTACCAAGATTTAATTAATTCAGCTTACTCTGCCAAAGTATTTAGAACTAGTTTCTTTAAAAGAAAGGCAATAGAAGATTTTCAAACAGGCTGGTATGAAGAGTGTCTTAATAGAAATAAAAAATAATATTAGAGAAGGCGGAGTAAATTAATCAACTAAGCTGCAATTTAATGTTTAAAAAGAAAATTTTAGACTGAAAGGTCTGTATGGAAAGCTAAATTAAAATAAATATTTTGAATTTTTCTTAAAGTTAAAACTAAATGCTCCGAAGATGCCGCTGCATGTGTCGTTACCCTGAACCCGATGAGTTCAAGGTGGACGCGACGTATACTTGCTGGGTTTCCTACACGAAGGTAGGCATACACTCTAAATATACAGAACACATCCATAAGTTTAAGTATCGGCAGGGGAATAGACCCGCTGGCGAACATCCCAGAGACAGTTTAAGTATAACCGATCTGACCATGTTGGCAATCACCTAAAGCTCTGGAACTGTAAACTTAGTTTGCGTTTGATGAAGCTTTGTACATTAACAGGCATAAAGTAATTTCAATTACGCTTAATAGTGCCAATAAAAAAACGCCTTGCATCTATTATTTATAGAGCAAGGCGTTTTTGTATGGATAATTTATTTAAACAATTTGTTCAACATCGTCCAATATCGTTTGCAGTAAACGTTCACAGTGAGTGTACTCTTGCAAAGACTTATTAAGGCTCAGTACTTCTTGAGTCAATTGTAGAGCAACCATAATGACCAGTTTGTTGTGCTCAACACGTGGAGCACTACGACGCATCTCATTAAATTTCTCATTGAGAAGTTCTGCTGCACGTTCAAGTTCATCTTTTTTGTCTAAAGTAGTCGCGAGTCTAAAGGTCTGCTCAATCAGCCTAAGCTCTACCATGACTTGTTCACTCATGATTGTGTCTCCTCACCAGTTTCAGCATTAGGATGGGCAAGCTGCTGAATTTCTTGAGCATGCTGATCTTGGGCAGTGCCTAAAATTCCTAAACGTTGAATGATGGCTTCAACTTTTGATTTAGCAAGCTCATTTTTTTGTAACAAACGATCACGATCTTGTTGTAAATCATGAAGCTCTTGTTGAGTTTGACGCTGGTGGGCTTGTAACTTTTCTTTTGCAACACGTAATTCATTGCGCTCTGCAAGAATTTCTTGAAAACGATTTTTTAAATCAGTCGTACTTTTTTCTAATCGGCTATAACGTTCCGCAAGTGTGTTAGCATCCTGATTCAACTGTTGAAATTGACCTTTTAACTGAGATAGTTGCTCAGTTACCGACTCAATTTCCTCTTGTTTTTTAGTGATAATACTATTTTTTTGCACAACTTGTGCGTGATGCTCTGTTTCAGCCAGTTCTTTAGCTTCTGAGAGTGCCGCATGTTCACTCTCTAAATGATGTAAGCGTGTTTTTAATACGCTAATATGCGCTTGTAGCCGCTGTAATTGTTCTAACATAACGAGGTCGCACAGAATTGCAATCAAAGGTAATATATACAAAGTATAGAGATTGGATAAACGAATGCAAGACGATATTTCAGGCTGGACAGATTGGAACGCTCATTTTGAAGGAATTGAAGAAATTTCAAGCCCTAGTGAGTTACATGGTCTATTAACAGGTATTGTTTGTGTGACAGAAGCGCCAACGCGTGAACAATGGTCACAAATTTTAACAACCCTTAATGTGCCAGAGTTAAGTGAGGATGCTCTAACGCTTTTAACTGATGAAGCAGAAGATGTTATTTATGCGTTATCTGAAGATGAATTAGATTATTTACCTATGCTTCCTGACGATGACCATCTACTTCAAGAGCGTGTACAAGCTTTATCAGATTGGTGTGCAGGCGTTGTATTAGGTTTTGGATTGGCATCGGGTCATATTCGTCCAGATGAACTTGAGTTGATTGAGAACCTTCAAGATATTGCAGCAGTCGAATTTGAAGACTCTGACAATGATGAAGAAGGTGAAAGCAGCTACGAAGAGTTATATGAATTTGTACGCTTAATTCCTGTAAGTTTGTCTATTGGCAGAAAAAAAATTACTGTAGCTGAAAGTTCTTTATTGAAAAAATTTCATGCAAAAAGTAAATCTGCTGCTGTAGACACAGAACAAAATATTGTAGAAATGTTTACTCCACATCGCCCAAGCTAATTGAGGCGATGTGTTATTGGTTGTATTTTATTTTTTGACTTTAAAATTCTAAATCAAGTAGATCATTATGAAATTGCCTCAAGCTGATTTTCGACATCGTAGAGACCGTCTGGCAGAAAAAATGGGTCCAAACAGCATTGCAATTATTGCAACGCGTGAGGAAATGTACCGTAATCGTGATGCGGATTATAAATTCCGTGCCGATAGTAGTTTTTTCTATTTGACGGGCTTTGCTGAGCCTGAGGCAGTTGCTGTCATTGAAACCTTCGACGATGAAGACTATAGCTATAGTCTTTTTTGCCGTGAACGTAATCGCGAGATGGAAATCTGGAATGGTTTCCGTGCAGGAGTTGATGGTGCAGTTGAAGACTACGATGCTGATGAAGCATATGTAATTGATTTGCTTGATGAAGAAATTATTGAAAAATTATCAAATAAAGAGCGTCTTTATTATCGGATTGGGCACGATGCTGAGTTTGACGCGCGAGTGAGCCAGTGGATTAAAAAAGCAGATGCCGAGCACCGACATGAAAACGCTCCCGCTCAATTGCTACAGCTCGACCGTATTGTTGATGAAATGCGTTTAGTTAAGTCACCACAAGAACTTGAGCTAATGCAAATTGCTGCAAATATTAGTGCTGAAGCACATACGCGTGCGATGCAAACGGTACACCCAGAAATGATGGAATATGCTCTTGAAGCTGAACTCAATTATATTTTTGGGAAAAATGGCTGTGTTCCGTCTTATAACAGTATTGTAGGCGGTGGAGCTAATGCTTGTGTTTTACATTATGTTGAAAATAACAAGCCACTCAAAGATGGTGATTTAGTCTTAATTGATGCTGCATGTGAATATGAATTCTATGCTTCGGATATTACCCGTACTTTTCCGGTCAATGGTAAATTTAGTGTTGAGCAAAAAGCATTATATGAGGTTGTATTGGCTGCCCAATATGCAGCGATTGATGCAGTTCGTATTGGTAATTCATACCGTGAACCTCATGAAATAGCAGTTAAAATTTTAACTGAAGGTCTAGTTAATTTAGGTTTGCTCAAAGGTGATGTTAACGAACTCATCGAAACCGAAGCATACCGTCAGTTTTATATGCATGGTACAGGTCATTGGCTAGGTATGGATGTACACGATGTCGGGTCTTACAAAAAAGGTGAAGACTGGCGTCAATATGAAGAGGGTATGGTGATTACAGTTGAACCTGGTTTATACATCGCACCAGATGATGAAACTGTAGATGAAAAATGGCGTGGTATTGGTATTCGTATTGAAGATGATGTGGTCGCAACTTCGAAAGGACCACGAGTTTTAACTGCTAATGTGGTTAAAGATATTGCAGATATTGAACATTTAATGGCGCAAGCTAAAGCATAATTAAACGTATTCGCCAAAGGAGCAAAACTCGATGCAACAACAAGTGATTATTGTAGGTGGGGGAATGGTGGGTTTGAGCCTTTCACTCATGCTCGCGAAGGCTAATATTGCGGTAAAGCTATTAGAAGCTGTGAAATACCCAAACTATGATGATCAAAATGTTGCTCCTTACCATTCGAGTTTTGATGCGCGTAATACGGCTTTATCGCGTCGTAGCGTACAGATTTATCAGAAGCTAGGGTTATGGGATGCATTACAGCAACATGCGACCCCAATTTTGCAAGTCCACATTACTGAGCAAGGCAGTTTTGGTAAAGCACGTTTAATTGCAGAACAAGAGAAAGTCGAAAGCTTTGGTCAGGTAATTGAAAATGCTTGGCTTGGTCGTGTGTTGTTAACTCAAGTGCGTCAGCAACCTTTGATTGAACTAATTGATGGCGTACAGGTTACCGCTTTAACTCAAGATGCCGAGCAAGTACATATTGAAGCTTTGCGTGGTGAGGAAACTTTAAAACTTGAGACAAAATTATTAATTGCGGCTGATGGACGTGATTCTTTTTGTCGTCAGGCAATTGGCGTGGGTGTGGATGTTCACGATTATGATCAGGTTGCAATTGTGACTACGGTTCAGACATCAAAACCGCATGAGCAGGTAGGTTTTGAACGGTTTAGCGCATTAGGTCCTTTAGCCTTATTACCTTTACCGGGTGAGTACCGCCGCTCAGTGGTATGGCCTGTGAAAAAAGGCACTGAAAATGAATGGTTGGGCGATGAAAATGACCAGCATTTCTTAAGTGCTTTACAACAAACCTATGGTGACCGAGCGGGTAAATTTGAAAAAACGGGTAAACGTTTTAGCTATCCACTTTCACAAGTGCTTGCACATAAACAAGCTGTGGGTCGCGTTATTTTAATGGGTAATGCAGCGCATACAATTCATCCGGTTGCAGGGCAAGGTTTTAATTTGTGCTTACGTGATGCAGATGTTTTAGTACGTTATTTAGTGAACCAATTAACTACTTCTGATGATTTAGGTAACCCTGATAACTTACTGGCCTATGAGCAAGCTCGTTTATCAGATCAGCAGCGCGTAATTAAGTTCTGTGACACTGTAGTTCGTGGTTTTAGTAACCAAAACCCATTATTAAAATTAATTCGTAATACAGGATTAATTGCGTTTGATGTCATTCCGGGTATAAAACCATTGGTGGCTAACTATGCAATGGGGTTAAAAGCATGAGTGAAGTGTTGGATGTCGTCATTGTTGGTGGTGGATTGGTTGGTGGTTTAACTGCTTTATTACTTGCGCAAGGTGGTGTACAACCCACAGTGCTTGATGCGGCTCCTGTGCTTGATGTTGCGAAAACATTAAGCGTGATGAATCCACGTGTTTTAGCACTTAGCCAAGCGACCATTCATTTGCTTAAAACAGTAAATGTTTGGGATGATCTCGCACGCCAAATGCCTTATACAGGCATGCAGGTCTGGAATCTTAATGGCTACGGTGAAATTAATTTTGGTCAAGATTCTGCACGTCAGCCTTTAGCTGAGCAAGCCTTGGGTTCTATGGTGGAACCAAGTGTACTGAACGTTGCTATTCAGCAAAAAATGTTGCAGCAGCTTACAGATTACCGTACCCAAGTTCGTGTTACGCGTATTGAGCAAGGTGTTGGATGTTGGCATATTCAATTAGCAGACGGTACTATGCTTAAAACTAAACTGCTTATTGGTGCAGATGGTGCGAATTCCTTTGTACGTGAACAGGCTTTTATTGGCCTCGATGTACTAGATTACAAACAAGCAGCTATTAGCTGTGCAATCAGAACAGCAAAGCCTCATCATTATGTTGCCCGCCAAATTTTCTTACCTACAGGACCTTTGGCATATTTACCAATGGCAAGTCTTGAAGAAACTGAAAATGGATATTGGCAATCGATTGTCTGGACACTACCAGATGATTATGCCGATGAATATTCAGCTTTAAGCGATACCGCGTTTATGCAGCTTTTAACTCAAGAAAGCCAACACATGTTGGGTGAGGTGTTAGAAGTTCGTTCAAGAGCACAATTTCCGCTCAAAGCTCGCGCTGCAAAACAATATGTAAAAGCAGGTTTAGCTTTGATTGGTGATGCGGCACATGTGATTCATCCACTTGCTGGGCAAGGGGTAAATATTGGCTGTCTTGATGCCGCAGTTCTTTGTGATGTATTGCTTCACGATTTAAACCGTGGTGTATGGGCACATGAGCAAACTTTATTGCGCTATGAACATCGCCGTAAAGGTCAGAATGATGCAATGATGCATAGCATGTCGGCAATTGGTTGGCTTGAAAGCAGTGAGCTATTTCCAGTCGTGTGGGCGCGCAATATGGGGCTTAAGCAAGTTGAGCTGACACCGGTTTTAAAAGACCGATTTATGCAACAAGCAAATGGTTTAGGGGCTTTACAAAGTACCCGCTATAGGCATTAAAATATTTACTGGGTCTATACTCTACTGAGTGAATTAAATACTAGTAGATATTTTTTGAACAATCATTTATATATCATTACCAATTTGGTCATAAAAGATACGGAATTGACCAATTTGGCTCTTTGCTAAATGCAAAGAGATTGCTAAATTTCTGAGGTCTTGGAACCATAGCGATGATGCAATAAAAATCATTGTGGGGAGTGTGAAATGTCAGATATCAATGATTATGAAGATGCAGAAGATTCTGCTGTAGATGAAGATGAAGCGAAAGCAGCCGAAAGCGGTGCAGCTGATGAAGAAGCAGGCAGTTTGAGTGATACTGACCTTGCCGAAGCAGAAACGCTGACTGTAACTGCTAAACAGAAACAACGCCAAGCGTTGGAAGATGAAGTTGCCGCATTTTTAGCTCGAGGTGGTAGAATTACCGAAGTTCCTCCTGATGAACATAGCGACCATTAATCTTAAAAAAGCATCACATGAGTGGTGCTTTTTTATTTGTATGAATTTATCAAAATAGGTTTAAGGCGAGCTTTGCAGTTCTTTTAAAATCCCACATTCATCCACTGTTCGATTGGTAGAGCAGTGCTGTTTTAAATCAATTAAAGATTCTTTTAAAAGTAATAATCTTTCAATTTTTTCAGATACTTCATTTAAGTATTTATCTACTAAATTATCAATTTTTGTACATGCCTGTTTAGGCTGAGCTTTCATTTCTTTTAACGTTTTAATATCACTGAGTGATATATCTAATTCGCGGCAATGTTTAATAAACAATAGGTCGTTCAGCGTTTGCTCAGTGTAAACACGATAATTATTTTCTGAACGTTGGATACGGTCCAACACACCTACTTTTTCGTAATAACGGATCGTATCAATTGGAACATCCGCTTTTTTTGATAATTGACCAATAGAAAGACTCATAAGGCTTGACTCTGGAGCTACTCAAGGGTTTTTAATCACTATAAAAGAGTTCTTGAGGAAATAAAATGGCTGGATGTGGTTGTGCTTCAACATGTTCTCCTTCAAAGAAAGTGAGTCCACGTTTTAGAAAAGCGTTATGGATTGCTCTTGTGATCAATGCTTTGATGTTTGTAGTAGAAATATTGGGCGGTTATAAGGCTCAATCTGTTTCGCTATGGGCCGATGCATTAGATTTTGCCGGAGATGCAGCAAATTATGCATTATCTTTAGTTGTGCTTTCGATGAGTTTATATTGGCGTGCAACAGCTGCATTACTTAAAGGAATAACGATGGCAGCTTTCGGTGTTTTTGTTATTGCAAAAGTGGTCTGGTCATATTTTTATGGTGTTTCACCCGAGCCTATGGTGATGGGAGCAATTGGCGTGATGGCTTTAATTGCTAACGTTTCAGTCGCGCTTATGCTCTATGCGTACCGTGATGGAGATGCCAATATGCGTTCAGTTTGGCTCTGTAGTAGAAATGATTCTATTGCCAATATTGCTGTGATTTTAGCAGCCGTTGGCGTATTTGGAACAGGGAGTGTATTTCCAGATTTATTTGTTGCCTTTGTAATTGCGTACTTGGGTGTGTCTTCTGGTTACGCTGTTATAAAACAGTCACAGCAAGAAAGAAAACAGTCTAGGCTGGTGTTGGGTTCTCAAGCATAATTATGAGCGCATAAAAAGTACCATTCAGACATGGTACTTTTTACTGTTTGAATGCATTAGATGAGAAGTGATATTGCGATACTCCACATAACACAACCAATAATGAAATCTAAAATTTTCCATGCTTTAGGATTGATAAATAATGGTTTTAATAATCTTGCACCATAACCTAAACTGAAAAAGAAAATCCAAGAGGCAACAATGCTGCCCAAAGCAAAACTAATTTTGTCTTCTAGCTGGGTTGCAACTGAACCAATCAGAACAATGGTATCTAAATAGACATGTGGGTTAAGCCAAGTAAAGGCAAGACAGGTCACTAGTGCTTGAGTTAAAGTCTGTTTCTGGCTGCTATCAAGCTCCATACTTTGGGTGGTTTTTAAGGCAGCATAGAATGCTTTCGCACCGTAAACCAATAAAAACGTTGCCCCTAAATATTTAGCGACCGTAATTAAGATGGGTGATGCTGTCATGATTTCGGCAAAACCTAACACACCAAACGCGATTAGAATTGAGTCGGACAGTGCACAAATTAAACATAGCCAAAATACGTATTGCTGTTTGAGCCCTTGTTTTAGAACAAAAGCATTTTGAGCTCCAATTGCTACAATAAGGCCGCTACCAATACCGAAACCTTTAAAAAATATACTAAGAGAGAACATAACAATAAGGTGGAAAAATCAGATGTGGGAATTATCTGACTTTTTCTTAAGAAATAAGTAAAATTAAGAATATTTAGGTTTGGCTAAAAAAAATTTAGGTTTTATATGTTAGATAGCAAACAGTGTGAAGCCTTTCTTGCAGTCGCAGAAGTAGGAAGTTTTGACGCGGCAGGTGAGCATTTATATATTACACCTTCGGCAGTGTCCTTGCGTGTGCAAGCTTTAGAAAAGTATTTAGGCCAAATTTTAATTATCCGTGGGCGCCCATGTGTACTCACACAAGCTGGGCAAACGTTATTGCAACATTTACGTCATACGAGATTAATGGAGCAAAACTTATTACAAGGTTTGATGGGAAAATCATCTGAATCGGAATTTTATAAAATTGCTCTCGCGTCCAATGCAGATTCGCTAGCGACTTGGCTTTTACCGAGCATTCAGCAAACACTTTTTAAAGAAAAAATAGTCTTAGAACTAAAAATTGATGATCAATCGCATACGCATACTTTATTAGAAACAGGACAAGTCAACGCATGTATCTCGGCAGAAGAGCAGGTTATGTCAGGCTGTTTAGCTCAACCACTCGGGAAAATGCGTTATAAAATGTTAGCTTCTGCTGCATTTGCAGCTGACTGGTTTAAACATGGCGTAAACCGAGAAACTTTAAGAAATGCACCAGCTGTAATTTTTAACCATAAAGATCTTATGCATTCAGAGGTACTACTGAAATATTATGGTTTGCCTTTGCAGAGCTATCCTTATAGTTTTATTCCTGCTACAGATGCGTTTGTGAAAGCAATCCAATTAGGTTTGGGATATGGCATGGTGCCTGAGCTTCAGGTTCAATCTTTACTAAGCAATGGAACTTTAGTGGATGTTATACCTGAGGCTGAACTCGACATTCCGTTATATTGGCATCATTGGAAAAGACAGTCTAAGCAGTTGGATGCACTGACGGAGACTATTGTCGAGTCAGCAAAACATATATTGAGATAGTTTTACATGTTTCTTTTTAAATGAAGATTTGAAATATGCTGAATATAAAACTCTATGTCTTGTGCTGAGTAACCTAAAAGTTGTCCAACTCTTCGTTCAAGCCCTATGCATTTTTCAAAATTAGTTTCTTTAATTAAAGTTTCAATACACATCATGAGTTCATTTAAATCTGCTAAAGCTACATCTTTATAGATCAGCATAATTGAAAAGGGTAAAGGTAAGGAGGTTTCAATATCTTTACTCAGCATTGATAAAGTACCTTGTTCGAGATGCTTTAAAAAACTGACAGGTAATAGATCGTAAAATAGAGCGATAGATTTCTCGCCTGAAAGTAATAATTCTAGTTCTTGTCCTTCATGAGGGCTAAGTTTGCCCATTTGTTCAGTCATATTAGTACTCTTATTCTTATATTTTATTATGCAAAATTAACAGATGGTGATGACAAAGAGTCTGTGTCATCACCATATCTAATTAAAAAATTAAGATTGAGTTAACTCGAGCGCACGTTGATAAGCGACTTTTTTCTTAATTCCTGTTAAATCGGCAGCAAGTTGAGATGCTGCTTTAACAGATAAGTCTTGAAGTAAACGCTTTAAAAGTTCATCTAGTTTTTCTTGTTCTAGATCTGTTTTTGCAGCTGCACCACCCACAACCACTACAATTTCACCTTTTTCTTGGTTGTGGTCATTTTCAATGAAGCTGACCAAATCTTTTAAGGTCATTTTTTTGATGGTTTCAAAGGTTTTGGTAATTTCACGTGCAAACCCTACAGGACGGTCTTCACCAAATACCTGAGCCATATCTTTAATAGACTCTAAAATACGATGAGGTGCCTCATAGAAAATTAAGGTCTGGGTTTCATTCTTAAGTTTTTCTAATTGAGAAATACGTTGAGAAGCTCGAGATGGTAAAAAGCCTTCAAAGCTAAAACGATCACTCGGCAAACCTACCGCACTTAAGGCAGCAATAGCAGCACATGCACCTGGTACTGGAACAACTTTAATACCGTTCTCTTGAGCAGCACGGACTAATTTAAAGCCTGGGTCACTGATAAGCGGTGTACCTGCGTCACTAATTAAAGCAACGCTATCGCCAGCAAGTAATTTTTGAACTAACTGCTCAATTTTATTGCTTTCATTGTGATCATGACATGCAGTAAGTTGAGTCGATATATTATAGTGCTTAAATAATTGTGCTGATTGACGCGTATCTTCGGCAGCTACAATAGAAACTGATTTTAAAATATCAATTGCACGGAAAGTCATATCATCTAAGTGCCCGATTGGGGTGGCTACAACAAATAACTGAGCACTCATTTGGTCTTACTCCGTACAGATAAACAATTTTAATCGGGTAGTTTACCCGAAATTATGATTTGGGCGTGAACAATGTCTGCTAGCTTAAGCTTTTCGAAAATGATCTGATTTTCATTTGTTCGATTTGGATCTGATATGTCAGATAAATTTAAGAAAATAACTATTTATAAAAATATCTAGAGATGCTTTTCATTGGGGAAATTAAAAATGTTATTGGCGCAACAGTTGGGGAAATGGGCAGAGCAAACTGCTTTAAACCTTTTACAAGCACAAAACTATGTATGGGTCACAAGTAATTACCATTCACGCCGTGGCGAAGTTGATTTAATTGTCAAAAGAGGGCAAGAGTTAGTTTTTGTTGAAGTAAAAGCACGCACTATAGGAAATTATGGACAAGCTTGTGAAATGGTAACGTGGACAAAACAGAAGAAAATTATCAAAACTGCGATGCGTTTTTTACAGCGCTATCCATCTTATCAGGATTTTTATTGTCGTTTTGATGTGATTTGTTTTGATTTTCCACAGAAAATTGCAAAAACAGTACAGCATGACTTTTCAAAATTCCATTATGATCTGCAATGGATCGAAAATGCATTTACTTTGGATTAAGAGTTCATTACTCTTTTGAGCAAATTTAAGTCTGATGCTTTATGATCAAGCCAAGAAATTGATAGGAGTCTGGTGGAGTGTTAAACCGTATTGCTGTAACAATGCTTTGTGTCGCAAGTTTATCAGGTTGCGCAAGTTTTATTTCTGGTGGAACAGGCACAGCTCCAGTGGGCACAGATAGCGGTGTCCGCAGTCTAGGCCAAGTATTCATTGACTCTTCAATTAAACGTACAGCGAATATCAACATTTATAAACTTGATCAACGTTTCAAGCAGTCACGTATTAATATTGAAAGCTTCCACAGTACAGTTTTATTAACTGGCCAAGTGCCAGACCCGTACTTGAAACAATTGGCAGAAGACAATCTTAAAGCCATGAGTGATGTGAAAGCCGTACATAACTATATTACGGTGGGTAACAAAGTTAGCTATAACACCATCATGCAAGATGCGGGTGTAACCGCAAATACACGTGCTCTTTTAATGAAGGCACCTGTGGTTTCTGATAGTAAGGTTCTAGTCCATACTGAAGACGGCGTACTTTATGTAATGGGCCGTTTAAATACAGCTGAAATTAATGACTTAAATAGCGTCTTACAAAACGTTGGTAACGTTACAAAAATTGTTACTTTAATTGATAATGTCGATTTGGCGCCTGCTCCAGCAGCGAGTACTGGTAGCACAACGACTACACCAATTATTAATAACGTCATTGCTCAGCCAACAGTTCAAACACCTGTTGCAATTGATCCTGACCAAACAGATCCTGCTTCGACTGCACAGTAATATATGAATCTGATTGAACAACTACAAAGCAAAATTGAACAGGCGCGAACTCTTTATAAAGAGTTCCGTCTGTATGATTTGGGGAGTTTTGCTTTAAACCGTTTTACGCCAAAAGATGGTTTTGAACAGGTTCCAAATGTTCGTTATGGGCTAAAGCCTCGCCACCGTTTGGATATTTATCGATCTGTTAAAAAACTATCTCATCAGCCTCTTATCGTTTTTGTGCATGGTGGGGCGTGGCAACATGGTAATAAACGAGATTATCTCTTTATTGGTGAGACCTTTGCCAAAGAAGGCTATGACGTGGCTGTGATTAACTATCAGTTAGCACCTAAAAATATTTTCCCAAGTTTTGTTGATGACCTGACTCAGGCATTGAATTATTTGCATCAAAACCAAGACAAGCTAGAAATCTCTACAGAAAATGTTGTGCTTATGGGGCACTCAGCAGGGGCATTTAATGTGATGTCTGCTGTTTATCATCCAAAACCCACCACTATTCAATGTTTGGGCAATATCAAAGCGATTTTTGGTTTAGCTGGACCCTATCATTTTGACTATAAGGGCGATCCACTGGCCGAAGATGCTTTTGACCAAAGTGTTTCTTATCAAGAAGTGATGCCATACTATTTCGTCAATCAAAATAGTATTAAACATTACTTACTCATGGCTGAAAATGATCAGCTTGTAGGCAAAGAAAATACTTTAGATTTGGACCGAGCTTTAAGACAAAGTGGAAATCACAGCCATATCGCCGTGATTCCTAAAACTGGGCATATTACAATTTTGGCCAGTCTCTCTAGTTTTATTAGTCATTACTTCAGAACGAAAAGAACGATCTTACATTTTCTTGAAGAAGTGTTTTAAACGAGAATATCGCTTAAAACACGGCAGATTACCCAGCTTGGGTAATCTGCATAATCATTGAATGAGCAATACTACCTTTAAATGGAATTTCAGGTAATTGATCAATTTTGAAGAATTGTGCATCTGCAATTTCTTCTTCTTGCAGCTTAATTTCACCAGACTCATATTCTGCTCTAAATGCAACCATAAGGTTACTTGGGAAAGGCCAAGGTTGACTTGACATATATTGAACATTTTTGAGTCGTAGGCCTACTTCTTCAAAAGCTTCGCGTTGTACTGCTTCTTCAAGCGTTTCACCGACCTCAACAAAACCTGCAATCAAACCATACATATTGGTTTTATTGTGGACTGACTTCGCTAGCAAGATTTCATCATCACCTCGAGTAATGACCGTAATAATGCATGGGTTGACGCGAGGGTATTGGTGATAGCGACAAGAAGGGCACACCATTGCATATTCAGTTGGATGAACTTCTGTCGGGTGCCCGCAGTGGCTACAAAACTTATGATTGCGTCGCCATTCAAGCAACTGTACAGCGCGGCTTGCTTGCAAGAACTGTTCTTTCGACCAACTTGTAATGAGTTGGCGAATAGGAACCAGTTGTAAGCCTTCGGGAATGGGTTCTTCAGCAAGCAAGTCACGTGCAATGACCTGCTCATCATGAGTGAAAAGTAAATCACTTGCTAACTTTTCGACTTTGGGTAGTTGAAGGTTTTGATCAACCAGTAATTGTTGATGATGAAAAATATAAGCAAGTGATAATTCAGACATTAAGCTGCCTTTTCTTGAAGTTGTTGACTACTCGACAATGCTACATTAAACATGGATTGTAGAACAGGTTGTTTATTTTTTAAATTGTCAACCAACATGTCAAGGCCCGCTAATACGTTAAAAATACAGTGAATTTGGTCTGTATTAAAAGGTTGGTTTTGCTCAAGTTGTTGTTGAACAAATTGAGCAGTTTGAAGTAAAGCATCTTGTTGAATGGTACTTCCGAGAAATTCGGCCGCGCCTGCTAGCTCTTTTAGTGAACCTGCAATTGCTTCAATATTTTGTGTTGAATCATTTGCATATAACGTAAGGCTCTGACAAATAAAATCAATTAAATTTTTTGTCTCGGTGAGTAAGGCTTGATGTGCCTCATCGAGACGATCTAAGGAAATATTCGTATTATTCACGTTAAGTTGTAAGCGACTAGACGTATATTGGCGGACCAAAATACCAATTGAGTTCATGGCAGACAAAATGCTGTCCATAAGCTGCTGTGCATAGTTTTCATTACTTAATATATTGAGCTGACTTAAACTACTCGCTTGTTGAGAAAGCTCAACTGAGGCTTCATCAAGGTTAAGTAGTTTGAATGTATAAGCGAGCTGTAAAAGACTCGTTTGCAATTGCTGTGCTTTTTCAGTCGACATATTTTGATAGTTATATTCAATATCGTTACGCACTTTGTTCATTTCGCTCAAAATTAATTGGCTGACTGCGTGCATGGTGTCGAAATCAGGACCAAAGAGATGGCGGCTTAAAACCAGTAGTTGCGTATCTGTCGGTGTTTCATCGCCTATATGAAGTTGGTTGCGAATATGGTGAGCAACTTCATCTTCTTGAGCGATCACTATACTTAAAATATCTGCAAGTGCAGGTAAATCAGGCTTGAAAGTTTCCGGCGTTGCTAAGAACTGACCAATATAACTTTCAATATTAATGAGTACACGTAGGCGTGAATCATTTAAAAGCAGGTTATCAATATGGTCGAAAGCATAATTTACGAGTTGCCAATATTGTTGACTTGGCTGGTGTTTTGCCAAGCTGACCAAATAAGTACTGATCAGTTTAAAAGCCTGATAATGATGAGTAGCTTCTGTTTTATTTAAAAATTGATGCAGAGATAGTTTATAGAGTTGATGAATAAACTGAGTTTTTTCATTAATGAATACTTCTGGGAATGGAAGTTCAAGCGAAGCATTTGCAAGTAAAGGAGCAATCGCTTGCCCAGAAGAGGTCAGTGGTTTATTTAAAGCTAATTCTAAATTATTTAAGGTATTAAGAAGAAACTGAGGAACTTGTAATTCACGCAAGCAGATAAACTCAATATATCGCTTTACCATGGTCGTGCCTTCACTCAGCGCAACGACATCATCAGTATTAATTTGCGTTGGTTTAGCAATAATTTTTTGCATCAGCTCAGTTGAATATTGAGTGATTTTTGCAAGATAGGGGATATCAATTAAACGTAGGACTTGAGTGCATTGCTTAAATTGTTCTAATGCATCATCAATACCAAAAGGGAGCGCTTGTTCTTCAATTAAAGTGCTTACTGCACCTTCAACCAGTTTTATTGAGCGATCAATTTCATGTTTGATGATGAGTAAAGCTGTTGGATCGAAATGAATCGAAGTATGCTCAGACATAAACGTTCCCCTTTGAAAAAAAATCAATTGTTATATTCGTAGTGCTCGGTAATTTGAGCTAAAAATCTATGTGACTAATATAACTTAACTTACAAAGGGGAAAAGCTAAAAACGCTAAAGAATCAAAAATTTATTTTGCAAAAAGGCAAGGTTCTCCATGTTTTTTCTCAAATTCTTTGACCCAAGTCTCATGTGTATTTAGCTCTTCTTCAGAAGGGTAAATAACTGGTAGGTCAATTTGAATCCTAGTTTTATTTGTTATGTTCTGGCTATTTTCACTTTGGGATAAGGCATCTATATCAAAAGAAACCTGCCCACCTGTCATTGCTAGGTAAACGTCTGAAAGAATTTCAGCATCGAGTAATGCACCGTGGAAGGTACGGTCACGTGCTGGAATTTCATAACGTCTTACAAGAGCATCAAGCGAGTTTTTTTGTCCCGGATGTTTGCTTTTTGCTAAAGCTAACGTATCTGTTACCTCACATACTTCGGAAAGCGCGGGAAGGCCAGCGCGTCTAAACTCCATATCAAGGAAGTTCATATCGAAGGTTGCGTTATGGGCAATAATCTCTGCGCCTTTTAGATAATCAAAGAGCGTATCGGCAATTTCCGCATAGAGCGGTTTATCTTTTAAGAAATTATCACTGATACCATGGATATTTTCTGAGTCACCCACTGGTTTTTGCGGGTTAATATAAATATGAATTGAGCTACCGGTAAGTTTCCGGTTAATCATTTCAATAGCGCCCACCTCAATAATTCGGTCGCCATCTTGGAAATAAAAACCAGTGGTTTCCGTATCGAGAATTAGTTGTCGAGGCCCTTGTAATTGTAATTTGGCTTCGGTCACAACAATTTGAGGATGAATATTATTAACGGGTTGCTTACTTTCTGGTTCAGCAGCTTCAACTTCAATAACTTCTTCTTCCACAATAGTCATCTCAACTTCTTCGGGCTGTTCAAGATCAATATTATCTTCTTCGGCTACTTCTGCCATATCAAACCCAAAAGGGTCATCAAGCAACCAATCCTCTTCAGGCTTTTTTATATCTTGCAGGGCAGTCGCTTGAACTGTTTTTTTTTGAAGTGCGGTTTGATCGGCTCCGATATTTGCAAGCTCATCGGCCATTTCGTTGCCTGCATGTCCAGCATGGCCTTTAATCCAGTTCCACTCAATATTTCTACCTGCACATACAGCATCTAATTTTTGCCAAAGGTCAGGATTTTTTACATCTTTCCAGTTTTTCTTTTTCCAGCCATGAATCCATTCAGTAATGCCTTGCTTCACATAATTTGAATCTGTCCAGATAATTAAGTGAGCATCGGGTGGGCAAAATGAAACACCTTCAATCGCAGCAGTAAGCTCCATGCGGTTATTAGTTGTCTCAGGTTCACCGCCAAATAATTTATGCTCACCCTGCTCGGTAATGACATATGCGCCCCAACCACCTAAACCCGGATTGCCACGACATGCACCATCAACATACAGTGTGATTGTTTGAGACATAAATCGAAACCTAAACTAAAAGAAAAAGAACTGAATATGGTGTATTGTATACGCAAAAAGTTCGGTTCCATCGTTACAAAGCAAGGTTTTTTTAATTTCTTGTAACATTTCCATGCAAATGACATCAAATTATTGCCTTGTCTATCTTGCACGCTTTACTACAATGGCATCGAAGACCTAGGGTTTGTGGCCAAACCCCAAAAAAATATTACGCGAGTTGTTTGGAAGTTTTTATGTATAAACCAACCACATTTGTGTGGCAGCCATCTGCGGCATCATTGTTCAAAATTACCGTACTTAGCTCTGCTTTAGCTGCGTTGGGTATTACAACAGGCTGTTCATCGACTCCGCAATCTGCAAAAACCTCAAAATCGAAACAGGTCAGTGGTGCAGGTTATTTAGATGCGAGTAGTCTTGACTCTTTGGAAGACTTACTTTCAGCAACCGATATGCGCGCTGTAGAAGGTGATCGTCTGCTTATTTTGAAGCATGGTGATGTCTGGAAGCGTATGTCTGTTGGTTTTAAAATGGACTTGAATCATTGGGATTCACGTATTGAAGCTCAGCGTAGCTGGTTTATTTCTCGTCAGCCTTACCTTGATCGCTTGAGTGCTCGTGCCAGTCGTTATTTGTACCATACTGTAAAAGAAGCTGAACGCCGTGGATTACCGACAGAACTTGCATTATTACCGGTAATTGAAAGTTCTTATGATCCAGCTGCAACAAGTAGTGCAGCGGCAGCGGGCCTTTGGCAGTTTATTCCAAGTACTGGTCGTATTTATGGTTTAAAGCAAACTGGTATGTATGATGGGCGCCGAGATGTGGTTGAATCGACTCGCGCAGCTTATGAGTTTTTAGGAAGTCTCTATAACCAATTTGGTTCTTGGGAGCTTGCATTAGCTGCCTATAATGCTGGCCCTGGACGTATTCAGCAAGCGATTAACCGCAACCAAGCTGCTGGTTTGCCAACTGATTATTGGTCATTAAAATTGCCTCAAGAAACAATGAACTATGTTCCACGTTTCTTAGCTGTTGCTCAAATTATTAAAAATCCAAAGGCTTATGGTGTAGAACTACCACCTATTGCAAATAGACCCCATTTCCGTGAAGTGACTTTATCTGCGCCTTTAACGTTAAATGAAATTGCTTCTACAGCAGGATTAAGCCGTGCAGAACTTTATGCATTGAACCCGGGATATCGTGGTGAAGCAGTAGACCCTGCGAGTCCAATGCGTATTTTGATTCCAGCAGATTTAAGTCCTTCAATTGATAATAAATTAAAAGGGAAAAAAACGGGTGGTAGCTCAGGTTGGTGGGCAAATGCAACTTCACCGTCTACACCTACAACGGTTAGTCCTTCTACGACAGTGACAACAAGAACAACACCAACAACACAAGTTCAGACAGTTAAACCTTCTTCACCAGTGAAGAATACTTCAACGATTTCAAAATCTACACCACGTGGTTCTGATGCATTAGCTGCCTTTGCAGCATCAGCGGATGTACCAAGTGCGCCGCGTATTCCTGTAGCTGTGACAAATGCAGCTAACATTACGAAGCCTGTTAAGATGGAGCCACCAATTTCAGCTGCAGAGCGTGAGAAGATTTTAGCGGCAGTACGAGCTGAAGGTGAGAAAGAAACAGTTCAACAAGCTTTAGAGCCGCAACCAACACAAGCTGAAAAAGATCAAGTCGTTGCTGAATTAAAAGCAATTGCACCAAAAGGAACTGAAATTGTCGATCCGTATGATGGCAAAATTAGGTTAACCGCAATTCAGACGAGCCAGTCAGTTGCAGAGCAACAAGGTAAAGAGGTCAGTAGAGGTTTTGCTTATCCAAAAACTTTAGCTGAAGACGTGACCGTCGCTAACTCTGAAGACGGACAGCGGAATAAAGACAAACCTTACATTAAAACTGATACTGATGTAGTGGTTGTACAGCCTAAAGGTAAGCGTAGTACTTATACGGTTTTACCGGGTGATACGTTAGCCGTTATTGCAATGAAAAACGGCGTAAACTGGCGCGATGTTGCGAAGTGGAACCAGATTGACCCTGAAAAGACGTTATATGTTGGTTCAACGCTTTACCTATATGATGCTAAACCACAAGAAACTCAAACAACGTCTAAAAGTACAGCTAAACCAGATGTATATGTAGTTGAAGCTAACGACAGTTTAAGCGGTGTTGCTAATCAGTTTAATTTGTCAGTAAGACAATTGGCTGAATATAACGATTTATCAGTAACAGATGGTCTATATGTTGGGCAAAAATTACTGTTAAAAGAGCCGAAGAATAGTCGCTCAAGTGCTAAAGTCGAGCCGAAAGCAGTTCAGGCAAATGCAAAACGTATAGCAACTAAAAGTTATACTGTGAAGCGCGGTGAATACCTTAAATTGATTGCAGATCGTTATGCGCTCTCTAATCAGGAACTTGCTGAATTAACGCCAGGTTTATCTGCGGGTAGTAACTTGATGGCTGGCCAAAAAATTAATGTGCCTACACAAGATATTTCTGTAGATGAAGTTGCTGAAACTAAAACTTCTAATAAATCTGAGAAGGCTGCTGCTAGTATTTCTTATAAAACAGAAGGCTATAAAGTACAGCGCGGTGATACTTTATCGAGTATTGCAACGAAATCAAAAATTAGCCTAGCTGAGTTAGCCGAGTTAAATAACTTAAAAGCAAATAGCCATGTACAGCTTGGTCAAACGATAAAAGTACCAGCAGGGTTAAGTGTTCCAGAACAATACGTTGTAAAGTCGGGTGATAGCTTAAATGCGATTGCGAGTAAATATAACTTGCAAACAGGTTATTTGGCTGACTTAAATGGTTTGTCTCGTACTGCTGGGTTACGTGCTGGTCAACGTTTAAAACTCACAGGTACAGTTGAAGAAGAAGCACCAACTAAGCCTTCTAAAAATACTAAAGAAGAAACACCAGAAACTTATACAGTTAAATCTGGTGATAGCTTAGGTAATATCGCTAACCGATACCACTTACAGTTGGACTACCTTGCTTCATTAAATGGTCTTTCACGTACCAGTAGCGTTCGTGTAGGGCAACGTTTAAAGCTAACAGGTGATGTACCTACAGTAGAAACAGCTAAAGTAGATTCTAAGTCTTCAACTAAAACAGTTGCGGCTGGTAAAAACACTGAAAGATATACTGTGAAATCTGGTGAGTCTTTAAATAGTATTGCGAGCCGTGCAGGCATTTCAGTGCGTGAACTTGCTGAAATGAATGCATTAAAAGCAAGTGCTAATTTACAGCGCGGCCAAAATATTGTAATTCCAAAAACTGTTGTGGAATACAAAGTGAAGCGTGGTGATACATTAATTGGCCTTGCTAGCAAATATGGTTTAGAAACCAATTTCTTGGCTGAGCTAAATAATTTAACACCTTCTACTCAGCTTCGCATTGGTGATGTTATTAAAGTGCCTAATTTATAAAATAATTAGCAACTTATGCATAAATCATCTTTTCAACTGAGCCTGCTAGTCGGGCTCAGTGTCGTTTCACATACAGTTTTTTCTGCGCAGCAAACCATTTCATATATAGCGATTCATTCCAAACCTAAATATTTAGGAATGATGGCTATGCCATATGCAAACCCGAATGCTCCTAAAGGTGGTCTGTTAAGTCAGGCCGCTCAAGGAACTTTTGATAACCTCAATAGTATGAATGGTAAGGGGAATGCTACTGAGGGCGTTAATTATCTTTTTGATACTCTAATGACTCAATCGTTAGATGAGGTCGGAGTTTTATATCCACTTTTAGCTGAGAAAGTGAGTTATGACCCAGAAAAAACGCGGTCTGTTACTTTCTATTTAAACCCTAAAGCGCGTTTTAGTAATGGACAGCCAGTCACTGCGGCAGATGTTAAATTTAGTTTTGATGCCTATCAGACGAAGTCCAATTTAGGTTTACAGATGTACCTTGCTGATTTAGCAAAAACAGAAGTCATCAATGCCCATCAAGTAAAGTTTAGTTTTAAGTCTACCCATAATCCTAAAATGCCATTCATTTTGGCAACCTTACCGATTTATTCAAAAGCAGATTGGGAAAAAAGAGATTTTAGCCGAATTACTTTACAACCGATTATTGGTTCGGGGCCATATGTAGTTGAACGAGTTGATGCAGGTAGAAGCATTAGTTATAAAAGAAACCCAAATTATTGGGCAAAAGATTTGCCTATTAACAAGGGACGTTATAATTTTGACCGATTAAAATATGTCTATTATCGAAATTGGGATATTGCTTTTGAAGGATTTAAATCTGGGCAATACACTTTGCATGAAGAAACTAATCCTAAAAAATGGGTAACAGATTATCGTTTTCCTGCCGTAAAAGAAGGGCTGGTTACTCAATATAAATTTCGTCACCATAACCCGATTGCCACTGAAAGCTATGTGTTTAACACTAGGCGAAAACCTTTAAATGATATTCGTTTTAGACAAGCCTTAACCTATGCCTATGACTTTGAATGGCAAAATAAAGCTTTGTTTTATGGTCAATATCAACGTCTTCAAAGTTATTTTGAAAATAGTGAATTAGCAGCAACAGGTCGACCTTCAAAAACTGAATTAGACTTGTTAAAACCGTTATTGCCTAAGTTATCTCCACTCATGCAACAAGGTGTTTTAGCCGACTGGAAATATGCAGTGTCGGATGCAAGTGGGTTCAACCGTCAGAACTTGTTAACTGCACGGCAATTACTCATACAGGCTGGCTATAAAGTTAAAGAAGGGCAGCTATTTACACCAGAAGGAAAAAAAGTTCAGCTTGAGTTTTTAATTCAGCAAGATGGTAAACAACGAACACTTTTACCTTTTATTCGTAACCTAAAAAAGTTAGGCATTGCAGTTAATTTGCGTCAGGTCGATGCTCCGCAATATTTAGAAAGGACTCGTCGTTACGATTTTGATATGACCACAATGAATCTGCCGCAATCTCTCAACCCGGGCAATGAACAAACTCAGTTTTGGGGAAGTATCGCCGCAGTGCAGGATGGAAATTACAATTATGCAGGTATTCGCAACCCAGTAATTGATCAAGTGATTTCAAAACTCGTTGCAAGTAAAAGCCGTGAACAACAGATTATTTATACTCGCATTCTCGATCGATTGCTTAGAGCTGGTTATTATCAAATTCCGACCTATGGTAAAGGTGAAAACTGGTATGCTTATTGGAATATGTATCAACAACCTAAAGTTAAACCAGTACTTTCTTCCGGAATAGAATATTGGTGGAGTGATGCAAACAAAGCCAAAACAGTTGCCAAATATTTACATCAACAATAAAAAGCACCTGCCATAAAGGAAATCCTGTTATATGGGTTCATATATTCTCAAGCGACTTCTTTTAATGATTCCCACATTGTTTGTCATTTTATTGATTAACTTTGTGGTTGTGCAAATTGCACCGGGTGGGCCAGTTGAGCAAGCAATACATCAGGCACAAAGTGATTTGGGAATTGGTCGTGCATTGAGTGCAGAAACTTATTATCAAGGTGCTCAAGGTTTAAGCCCTGAAATGGTTGAGCAAATTAAGGCTCAGTACGGCTTTGATCGTTCTACCCCTGAACGATTTTTTCTAATGTTAAAAGGCTATTTAACTTTAGATTTTGGACAAAGTTTCTTTAAAGATAAACCTGTCGTGCAATTGTTGTGGGAAAAAATACCTGTTTCTATTTCGCTTGGACTGGTGAGCACTTTTCTGATTTATTTAATTTCTATTCCGCTGGGAATTAAGAAAGCAAGACAGCAAGGCTCATGGTTTGATCGGTCCACCTCTTTAGTTCTTGTGGTGGGATATGCTGTACCGAGTTTTGTATTTGCCATTTTGTTAGTTGTTTTTTTTGCAGGCGGCTCTTATTTTCAATGGTTTCCATTACAAAATTTAGTATCAGATAACTTTCATCAACTTAGCCTTTGGGGCAAAGTGACCGATTATTTATGGCATTTGACTTTGCCACTGATTACGATGGTATTAGGCGGTTTTGCCAGTTTAACCTATTTAACTAAATACTCATTTTTAGAAGAACTCAATAAACCCTACGTTTTGGCAGCCTATGCAAAAGGGTTGAATGGCCAACAGGTCTTATATAAGCATGTATTTCGTAATGCCATTTTAGTTGTGCTCGCAGGCTTGCCAGAAGTGTTAGCGGGTATTTTCTTTGTAGGTAACCTGTTTGTAGAAATTATCTTTCATTTAGACGGGGTGGGTTTGCTGGGCTTTGAAGCAATTGTCCAGCGGGACTATCCTGTTATTTTCGGGGTTTTATTTTTCTTTACTTTATTTAGCCTAATTTTACGTCTCATATGTGATGTGTTGTACCAATGGATTGATCCACGAATTCACTTTGACGCACAAGGAGGCAAGTAATGTCTCTGATTGTGCGTACACGATTACAGCGTTTTAGACAGCATAAATTGGGCTGGGCCAGCTTCATTTTATTTAGTCTGATTTTGATTTTGTCATTAGCGGCGGAGTTGATTGCTAACGATAAACCGCTGTTAGTGAAGTATGAAGATTCTTACTATTTACCCGTGTTAAAAACTTATCCTGAAACTGCGTTTGGTGGGGTGTTTGAAACAGAAGCTGATTATAAAGACCCCGCCGTACAAGCGCTTATTGAGGCTAAAGGATGGGCAGTTTGGCCGCTCATTCAATTTTCATATCAAACTCCCAATTTAGATTTGGCCGTTCCTGTACCGTCACCACCCTCCAAGCAAAACTGGTTGGGAACAGATGATCAGGGACGGGATGTTTTCGCCCGCATTCTTTATGGCTTAAGAGTATCGTTACTTTTTGGTTTAGCTTTAACCTTTTGTTCCTCTTTATTTGGAATTACCGTAGGTGCCATTCAAGGTTACTATGGCGGTTGGGTAGATTTATTAGGACAACGTTTGGTTGAGGTTTGGAATGGCTTACCCATGCTTTTTATGGTCATGATTTTAGTCAGTATGTTTGTTCCAAATGTATATTGGCTATTTTTCATTATGTTGTTTTTTGGCTGGACCGTTTTGGTGGGAATTGTTAGAGCAGAATTTTTGAAAGCTCGCCAATTGGATTATGTTCGTGCAGCCCAAGTTTTGGGAGTGACCGATCGCACTATTATTTTTAAGCATATTTTGCCCAATGCGATTAGTTCGAGTTTGTCTCAGTTACCTTTTATTTTAACGACTAATATTAGTGCGTTAACCGCTCTTGATTTTTTAGGGTATGGCCTGCCACCCGATGCCGCCTCATTAGGTGAGTTATTGTTACAAGGTAAAAATAATTTAGATGCGCCATGGCTAGCAATTTCAGGCTTTTTTAGTCTGGCGATTGTTCTTTCACTTTTAATTTATATTGGGGAGGCGGCCCGTGATGCGTTTGACCCAAGAAAATAATTTAAATACCGCCTCAACGTTGTTAAAGGTAGAGCATCTTTCGGTGCAAACCAAAGACCAAAAGATTTTATTGGAAGATCTAAATTTTTACTTAAGCGAAGGGGAAACACTCGCTATTGTGGGCGAGAGTGGTTCAGGTAAATCGATGAGTTGCTTAGCAATAATGGGATTGCTGCAAGAAAAATTAGAAGTAACGGGTCAGGTCTGGATTGGCTCACAAAACATGCTTGAATTAAATGAGAGAGCTCAAGCAAATTTACGTGGTCGACAAATCGCTATGATTTTTCAGGAACCTGCTACTGCGTTAAATCCGCTACATCGGGTTGAAAAAACTGTGGGGGAAAATCTTCTTTTATCAGGATTTTCAAAACTTGAAGTTCGACAACAAATAGTTGAACTGCTAAAAGATGTGGGAATTGTTGAACCAGAACAACTTTTAAAACGCTATCCACATGAGCTCTCTGGTGGACAAAAACAACGTGTTATGATTGCGATGACATTGGCGCTTCAGCCTAAAGTTTTGATTGCTGATGAGCCTACTACTGCGTTAGATGTGGTCTTACAGATACAAATTTTAGAGCTATTAAAATCTTTACAAGCAAAATATGGAATGGCACTTATTTTAATTAGCCATGATCTAAATTTAGTACATCGCTATGCTGAGAAACTGATTGTATTGCAAAGTGGGCGTGTAGTAGAGCAAGGTGAACTGAGCCAAATCTTTGCAAACCCTAAAACAGCTTATACAGCACAGTTATTAGATCATGATTTTGGAAGTGTAGAGTCTAGACCCGTTCAACAGGATGTTTTATCAGTTCGACAGCTCAGCGTGCAATTTCCTATAAGAAAAGGAATTTTAAATCGCATTCAAGGATATTTCACTGCAATAGAAGATTTGAGTTTCGATCTTGCACAAGGTGAATCACTGGGGGTAGTTGGTGAAAGTGGCGCGGGTAAGTCATCTTTAGCGCTTGCTTTGGTTCAGCTTGTTAAGAGTAAAGGACAGATTGTCTTTTTAGGGCAAGATTTGAATCAGTTACAGCCAAAAGTGCTACGGTTGATGCGATCAGATTTTCAACTTGTATTCCAAGACCCATTTGGCAGTTTAAACCCCCGTATGACAGTAGGGCAGATTATTGCTGAAGGGTTAAAGTTAAAAGCTGTGAATGAAAAAGAGGTAACCCAGCAAGTTAAATCTGCTTTGGTAAAAGTTGAATTGACTGAAGATTTTCAACATCGTTATCCTCATGAACTTTCAGGCGGTCAACGTCAACGTGTCGCCTTAGCCAGAGCTTTAGTGGTTCAGCCTAAACTTTTAATTTTGGATGAGCCTACATCGGCTTTAGATCGGACCACGCAAAAAGCTATGATTAAGTTATTGCGACAATTACAGCAAACTGAGCAGTTAAGTTATATTTTTATTAGTCATGATCTGAATATAGTGAAATCACTGTGCCATAAAGTGATGGTATTACGTCATGCTAAAGTTGTTGAATATCAGGAAACTGAACTCCTATTTTCTAAGCCTCAAACTGAATATACCAGACAGTTAATTAAGGCATCTCTTTAAGATTTTATTTTAATTATTTGTTTTTTAATAGAATAAATCTAATTTTAAACTTATGCAAAAAGTTGCATATTTTTATATTCTTTAAAATTGACATGTGCTATTGTCAGTTATCGATTATGTCTTGACACACTCAATAACTCATTTAAATTAGAGTAATTACTCTATAATTCAAAAAAAGAGGTTAACCATGAACCAGATTGCTCAACCCATCACAATTCGCAACACCACCTTTAAAAACCGAATTATTAAAGGTGCGATGAGTGAGGCGCTTGCAAATTATGAAGGCCAACCAAATGATTTACATTTGGGCTTATATGGTGCTTGGGCAAAAGGTGAACTTGGCTGTGCCATTACGGGCAATGTCATGGTAAATGCTGGGGCAAAAAATGAACCGGGTGTTGTGGTTATTGAAACTGAACGTGACCTTGATCGATTAAAAGAGTGGGCTGCCTTAGGTAAAAAATATGGCATGGTGCAATTGATTCAATTGTCACACCCAGGTCGCCAGTGTCCAAAAGGTTTAAATAAAGAAACTGTGGCACCATCGGCAGTCCCTTTTAGCCCAGCTTTAGCAACCATGTTTGGAACGCCACGTGAACTTAGTCATGATGAAATTCTTGATATTATTAATCGTTTTGCGAAAGCAGCTCAGATCTGTGAAAAAGCAGGTTTCGAAGGCGTGCAATTGCACGGCGCACATGGTTATTTAATTAGTCAGTTTTTATCGCCATTAACCAATAAGCGTACAGATCAATGGGGCGGTTCAGTTGAAAATCGTAGCCGTTTTTTATTAGAGGTTTATAAAGCGGTACGTGAAGCAACCTCAGAAAATTTTATTATTTCCGTGAAGCTTAACTCGGCTGACTTCCAGCGTGGCGGTATTAGCGAAGAAGATGTGATTTCAGTGTTTAAAGCAGTAGATGAAGCTGGTATCGATTTAATTGAAATTTCAGGCGGTACTTACGAGGCACCAGCAATGGCTGGAGCTAAGGCGGATAAGCGTAAAGCAAGCACGATTGCGCGTGAAGCATACTTTTTAGATTTTGCTGAGAAAATCCGCCAGCATGTTAAGTGTAAACTCATGGTAACAGGTGGCTTCCGTACCGTAGAGGGCATGAATGCTGCACTCACAAGTGGCGCATGTGACTTTATTGGTATTGCTCGCCCATTTGCTGTAGAAACCGATTTAACAGAACGTTTAATTGCAGGGCAAGACGTGCGTTATGCTGTAAAACCGATTAAAACAGGTTTACCTTTTGTCGATAAAATGGCAATTATGGAAATTATTTGGTATGCCGCTCAATTTAAAACCATTGGCAAGGGTAAAAAACCAAATCCAAAACTTTCACCACTTGTGGTGTTTTTAAATTATGCCAAAGGCAATATTAAAGCGGTGATTCAAGGACAAGTGAATTCGCGTAAGTCTGCATAATTTCATTACCATGCAGTGGTCCAGTAAGCGTTAAATGTAGAAGCAGACCATTGGCCTTTAATTAAAGCATTGTTAAAGGCAGGCCTGTTTTCTATTTGGGCAAGATAATGGTGTATATGTTTAAACTGACTGTAATTTTGTGAGCAAGCTAATAATGGGAACCACATCAAAATATCAGCAATAGTAAACTGATCTCCTGCAAACCATAAGTGATGCTCTAAATGTTCATCAATCATTTTCATTTGTCGTTGTAATGATTGATTAAGATAACCTTGATTGAATCCATATTTTAAAAGTTTAGGGACGAAACGGATTGGAAAAGGTGTACGTTGTACAATTTGGTGAAAGATTTGTTTGAGTACTAAATCGGGAATGAATGTTGCCTCACAATAATTTTTCCAATAATAAAAATTTAGGAGTTGTTGGCTTGATAGGCTGTTCGATCCCAATTGTGGGTGTAAATGAGATAGGTAATCTAAAATTGCTGAGGTTTCAGCTAAGACTGAAGTTTTTCCTTGTTCAATAATTTCGAGAGTTGGAAATTTTGATAATTGATGAGGTGAGTTTTTATCTTCGCCTGTACCTGAATGATCTTTAATAGTGAGCTCATAGTTGAGTTCTAATTCTTCTAAAAACCAAATGATGCGTTGAGAGCGCGAATTTTTTAGGTGAAATAATCGAATTTGCATGTCATGTTCAAATTATAGTTTTGATCTATGTTGAGGATAGTATAGAAGACAAGGTGACTATAATTAAATAGTTTAAAAACATGAATTTAAAATTTTTTTAGGTGTGAATCTTTACTATAAAACTCACCACTGGTAAAGCTATGGAATTTAAAAATTGTTAAATCTTGGTCACCGAAGCTATTAACCAAAATCACACTGCTGGCTCTCAGTTAAGCGAGTTGCTCAAATATTTCAATTATTTTGATTTATCATATTGGTCTTATGACGGATGTTTTAAGGCAACTTCACTGTGGATTGAACAACTAGGATAGTTTACTTTATAAGTTTGTTCAGGTGTCTGTTAGGGGCAATTTTAATAATCATAAGAATTATTGAAGATGTGTCTATATCTGCAAAAGTAGTTGAGAAATATCATATAAATAATTTTTAGTTAATCATTTTTAATTGTATTTATCTTGGTTCTTGAGATGGATAGGTATAATACTATACATATAAGTTTATAATTAACCTTCTATTATGTGAGAAGGTTAATTAGTAAATGCATATAAATAATATTTTTAATTTAAATAATAAAAATACATAGTAAATAGAATGTTGAATTTATTATTTATATACTAATTAATGGTAATTTTTTACTTTCTTCTAATCATTAAATTTTCATATTTGCAAGAGTAATTGTTTTTTAAGTCATCATTTGTTAAAGATAGTAGATTTTTAAATTCAGTCGAACTTATTATAAAGTAAGTAAAATATAGTATAGAGCTAAGAGTTAAAAAATTAAGCATCGAGTAAAAACCAAATGTATTAACTATATATAATGTTAATAAGGCTCCAGCTGCTTGCCCAATACAAGATATAAAAATAACATTTGATATTAATTTTGTGCGAATGCTGTCAGGATATAAAACCAATCTGAAAGTTGATAAAGATATATTTAGATTTATTAATGATATACCAAATAAGAATGAAGATATGAAAATAAGGTGAATAATTCCAAGAGTTAAGAAAATAGTTGAAAATATGATTGTAGAAATTGATATTAATATAGAGTAATAAACACCAAAATGATTTTCAATTTTTTTGGTTAGATAAAATGCACCTAATAGCACACCTATACCAAACATAGTATCTGAAATGCCGACAATAATTGCAGCATCTTGCTTATTATTAAATAAAGTGGAAAATTTTGGTATTAAGACGAATAATACAGAGGCAGATATAATGCCAATAAATAAATTGACTGAAAGCATGGTTTTTTCAATTGATAGTTTTAAAGAAGAGATAAAAATATAAAGTGGATTGTATTTATTTTTAGCAGACTCAATATTAATATTAGTATTTTTAAGTGCGGATTGACATAAGAAAAAAGCTGCTATCAATATAAAGAAAGCAATAAATAATGTAATGCTTACTCCAAGATAGCTAGTTGATGTTGCAGCAAAAATAGGACCAATTATTCGAGATATACTTCCAAAAATACGTCGTATTCTAATGGCATTTCCAATTTCTGATAATTTAATTAATTGTGGTATAGTGGAATCTGCTAAAGGCTCACGAATTGAGTCAAATAATATTATTGAGGCAACACAAATAAGTATAATTAAAAAATAGATATTTTCAAGGAATATGAATAATATTGCTAAAATTAATGATATAATAGCTTGAAATAAGATGGTTAAATATATTGTTCTTTGTTCTCTTCCTGAGCTAACTTGTGAAGTAACAAATGTTGTAAAACCTTCAAATAAAGCTAAAATTGCTGAAAAAACTATCATTTTATTAAATGAATCTTCAATAAGAAAAAAATTCCAACTTGTAGAAAATGTAACAAGACGTAGAGATAAATATCCTAAAACAATGCCTGATTGAAATAGATAGAACCTCATTTTTGTGTTAATCATAGTTAAAGTTCCAATGGTAAGAATATAGTTTTAATAAGTATAGGATCATAATCATCAGAAACTTTGAATACGGAAAGAAATTCTCTACCACCGATAAATAAATAATCTGATTTATTATTGTGATATAAAGCAAGCCCTTTTGGATATGATTCAATATTAAATTGAACAGATTGAATTGTATTATCTTCAAGACTATAACTTAATAATTGTTGTCCATAAGTTATAGCATATATTTTTTTTGAAAGGACAATAGCATTCTCGACAGTATTTGAAACCCACTCATTCAGTATAGTTTGAAAATTTAATGAGATAGTGTCTAATATTCTAATATTAAACTGTCCATTTCCAACAATAAGAACTACGCCATCTTTTAATTTTCTTATTCTTTTAGGATTTCCTCGAATCTCAATTTTTTCCACAATATCTAAAGTTTCTCTATCTAAGAAAAGAAGTGAACCTTTACTATTTAAGGCGCGTGTACCAAGTACTATATATTTTAAACCATCATAACATATACACCACAATGGATTTTTAAATTGGATTACTTCTTCGATAGCCTCAATGATATGATTATATTTATATAAATATCCTGATTCACTGCAAATCAATATATTATGATCATCTAATACGCAGATATCTCTTAATATTCCTTGCAATTTTATAGATGAAATTATACTTTTATCCATAGAGGAAAGAATTTGAAGCTCACCATTACTGCTTATACATGCAATTTTCTTATCATCAATTTGTATGGCTCTTCTCAATCGACTATTATTAATTTTTTTATGATTGTCTAAGCTGAAGTTGATAATATTATTTTTGAAATCTGGCTTTAAAAGTAGTAGCGATCCTGATTCTGTTCCTGCCATGATTATGCTACCTTCATCAGTATGCAAATTATCTAAAGACCAAATAGCATTAGTACCAAAAGCCCTATGTATAATTTCATGAGTGTTAGCATCTAGGCAGAATATTTCTCCTGATTCTAGTGTAATGTAAATATTATTATTTTTATGTACCTTGACATGATTTAGTTGAAATTTAAAAGGACCAATTTTTTTATTTAAAACAGGTGCTTGCTTGTTTTCATAAAGATATAGATAATGGTCGAAACATGCAATATACACATATTCATAATCGATGGAGAAGGCAATTTCTTCTACGTCATCTATAGTAAATAAAAGATCTCTTTCATGTTGACCTTCAATATTGATAATTGTTACACCACCTTGATTATCATCTGTATACCATAATCTTTCATTTTTTTGGTCATAAAGAATGCAATGAGCAGTAGAACTATATTCAGTAAATTCTCTCAATTTTTCAATTTTTGAATCATCAAACCACCAGACCTGTCCTCTAACATCAGTAGCATAAAAGTTTTTAGAATCTTTATTATTTATTCTTTCCATCATTGTAAATTCTTGATGGTCATATATTTTTTCACATTCTAAATTTTTTTTACTTAATTTAAGAATTTCACCATAAGCATTACTTGTGTAAATGTGCTCTTCAAATGAATGCATAGTTTGAGATGGTGAGTAATTTGGTGTTGTATCACAGTACCTTGCGGAACAAAGATTATCTGTTAATACCATAATCTCTGGCTGTAATGTTAATTTATTCCATTTTACTATTTTTCCCTGGATATCTCTTGTATAGATGTAATCATCATCATGGTCTATAGCACCTATATAGGCCGAAAATTTAGTAGATATTGATGTTTTAATTAGGTCTAATTCGGGTGTTAATTTTCTCAGTAAACCTTTGTCATCTGCTGCAAATATATTTCCAGTATTCTGGTCTATTACAATATTAGTTATACGAATGCTTTCAAAATTATTCATTTGTTTTTTTCCATAAATTATAAGTAAATAAGTACAGCTTTGCGAGAAAACTGTACTTTTATTTCTGAATTATAAAATGAAGATAGCTTTACATTTTTAAAGTATCAGCTAGTGGAGCAGGTTTTTTCTTCACTAAAACATTAGTATTTGGAATCATAATGATTTTCCTTTGTTGGATTGTTTATTTGAACTCAAAGATTATGAATTCATTTATTGGATTGCAAAACATATGCCAACTTTAAAAAAACAATAATTTAAGCTATTTAATAATTTATATTTTTTGCTATTTTAAAATTTATGTACTTTAATAATTAAATATGCACTTTTTTTGTTCAATATTTTCTTTTTTGCCTTTTTTTTGTGCTAGTAAATTGAAAATAATTTTCTTTATATAAATGTCATCTACGATTAACTGAACTAATGGAATCCAGGCTTATTATTTTATTAATAATATTTTTTGGCATGTAACTTGCTTGTTTGAGACAGCTTAAATAAGTTTCCTTTTTTTGTTTATTGAATTTAGGTGATAATAATGAATGCTTTAGAAGATATAGAAACAATAGAACCAATTTTTAATGAAGGTATATCACATGCTTGGCCTGCGCGTAAATTAATGGGATTACCGGATAGGTTTACATATAGTTTACACGAGGAAAAAATACAAAAAGAAATTAAAGAGTTGAGGTTAGAAAAACCTCAACAACTTATAAATGCCATTGATGATAAATCTTCAACAATATTTGTAAGATTGGCTGCTGGTAGATTATTAGCTTTAATTGGAGATCCACGGATTGTACCTTTAAATCCAATAATGATTGAAATAAATGGAGGTAAAGTCACACTAGGTCTCGACTCCGAAAATATTTTAAAGGAGTATAAAAAGCTTAAAAAACTAGGTGTAGTTCCTTTATGGATTCAGAAAGAATGTCCTAAATACATAGTAAAGTTAGAATCATTTCGAATTTCAAAATATTTAATTACAAATACTGAATATGCTACTTTTTTGTCAGAAACTGGACACGATGATATTCCATCATCTTGGCAATTTGGTAGATTTCCAATAGAAAAAAGTAATCATCCTGTTTATACAATTAAGCCAGAATCGGCTGATGCATATACTGCTTGGCTTTCTATTAAGACAGGTAAAAGGTTCCGATTACCTAGTGAGGCAGAATGGGAATATGTTGCTAGTGGTTTAAATTATACCCAGTATCCTTGGGGAGATGATTTTAAAGTTGGATTATCTAATACAGCAGAATTTGGATTATTAGATACATCACCTGTTGGCTGCTTTCCAATGAGTAATTCATATTTTGGTTGTTCAGATATGGCTGGTAATGTTGAAGAGTATGTTAGCGATTCATATCATCCTTATCCCAATGGAAAAATTGTTGAAGATGATCTTTTTAATAAGAATCCAGAATATAGGATTGCAAGAGGGGGTAGTTTTACACGCTTTCATGATTTAGCTCGTACTAGACGTAGACATGGTTGGAATCCAGATTCTCCAATATATGTTATGGGTTTTCGTATTGCAGAGGATATTTAATGAAAAAAATAATAGATATTAAGTGTATTGCAGAAATCACTATTCGTAGTAAGGTCCATATAATTATAAAAGACCATATACCTGTTAATTTTATAAGTTTTAACGGCTTTAATGATGGATTAGAACATTTTGCAATTCAATTTGGCAATCCATCATCTGAACAAGTTTTTGTGAGAATACATTCTGAATGTATAACAGGTGATTTATTTGGTTCAACTCGTTGTGATTGCGGAGCTCAATTAAATGAAGCAATAGAATATTTGCATAAGCAAAGTGGATATATTCTATATCTCCGTCAGGAAGGTAGAGGAATTGGTTTATTTTCAAAATTAGAGGCATATTTGTTACAAGATAAGGGCCTAGATACATATGAAGCAAATCTGGCTTTATCCCTTCCAGAAGACTCTCGTGATTATACTGTTGCCGTACAAATGCTTGAAGCTTTAGGCCTAAATGAAATTTATCTTATTACTAATAATGGCAATAAGACTAATGCGCTTATTAATCATGGTTTTAAAATAAAATCTCAAGTTCCTACAGGAACATATTGTTCAGTCTCTAATATAAAATATCTAAAAGCAAAAGTTGAAAAACATAACCATACAATTGATTTGAAAAAAATAAATTATTTTTTGGAGTAATATAATGAAACATTATGGCCCAATTAGCGGTATTGCCGCATATAATAAATTTGTTGCTACGGCAGGTTATGATAATCAACTAATTTTATGGGATGCTGAGAAAAAAATTCCTATCGCCCGTGGTAATCATGATCATTTAGTAAATCAAGTTATTTTTAGTCCTGACGGTACTGTTATTGCTTCTGCAAGTAGTGATTACAGTGTGAGATTATGGGATGTGCCAAGTTTACGTTTAAAAGCTATTTTACACGGTCATGAGGATGATGTTGAAATGGTAACATTCTCACCAGATGGAGAATATTTGGCTACTTCTTCTAGAGATAGAAAAGTTAGAGTATATGATTTAGTTGGGCGATTAATAGCAACACTGCAAGGTCATTTAGATGATGTTATTTCAGTTGTATGGACTTTAGATGGACAAAATATACTTTCTTCTAGTGATGATGGAACTATCAGACGATGGGACTGGAAAAGTGTCATACAACTAGATTGTATCGAGTTAGATGGAGTCCAAACTGATGCCTTGGTTGTAACTTCTGATGGAAATATTATAGCTGGTGATGACAATGGACAATTAATCTTCATTCAAGGTGGTGATAAGTTTATTATTAAAGCCCATTCAGCAGGTGTTAAAAGATTAATAGTAAGTGAAGAGTTTAATAGAGTTGTGAGTCTAAGTTATGACAGATCTTTGATTGTGTGGACTATAACATCGGAACTAACCCTTGAAGAGACATGTCGAACAGAGTTTCCTGCTGAGGTTTGGGCAAGAGCAGCAGCTTTTATGAATGGAGAAAAAATAGTTACGGGTACCTTTGGTTCAAGTTATGCATTGTTTGATATATCAACACAACTATGGGACACTAAAAATATAGATCCATATCTTAATTATAATGCTGTCGTTAATTTTAAAGGAAATGTTTATAGTATTGGGGATGCAGGGTTATTATACTACAATAATAATATAGTAAGTAATTTAGGAAGTCTTTGTAATTTTTTACTTCCTAGTGAAAGAAGATTAGTTACAGGGGGACAGCTTGGTATTGTATTTGATGCTATAACTGGTGAACATCTTTATCAATTTCATTCACCAATTAATTGTGGAACACTTTTTAAACGTAATGGGCAAGAGCTGGCTGCTTTTGGTACTTATACTGGTGAAATATTCATATTAAATTTAAATACATATCCTGTTAAGTATATGGGTACATACCCTGTTCATAATAATGCAATAAAGGGGTTGGCTTCTAACTCTGATTATATTTTTTCTGTTTCAGCATCAGCACAAGCTGCCTATATAGATATTAATTCCTTATCAGTAATTAATCTTATCAATAATGCACATGATAAAATTTCTAATGGTTGTGCTAGGGTGGATAATGGGTTTGCTAGTATAAGTCGAGATTTGAGTCTTCGATTATGGGAGTCTGGTGAAACAAAAGCTAAAGTATTTCAATCACCACATAATTACTCGATAAAATGTATAGCTAGTGACCCGAGTGGACGTTTTATAGCTACTGGAAGTTATGGTGGAACTATATATATATTTGATAAAAAAATAGATGAGGGTAAATGGATATATGGAAGTCGTCCTACATCGGCAGGTATATCAAATATAACTTTTTCTATAGAAGATAATCAATTTATTGCAAGTTCATATGATGGTAAGTTACATAAAATTTCTGTAAAGGAACAATCTATATAATTTTTATGCTTAGTTATAATATAAAAATAGGAGAATAGAAAAATCTCCTATTTTTATTGGTATACCAGATTTTATTAAATTACGGTTTTATATTTTGATACTTTTCTAGTAGTTTTAATAAATAACGAGATAATATTATAAGTGGAAAATATTATATTTTTTGGCAGTAAAATTAATATAATTTGTCTATAAATATTTATTCTTAAATATAAAAATTACGTTTTTTTACTTAGAATTGCTTAATATATCATTTTTAATTTATAGACTTTTAGTCTATTTATTACTTTCATATAAATTATTAATTTTAATAAGATTGTTATGAAATTGGAATATACTTATTAAGAATAAAAGTTATCATAAATAGCTATATGTAAGATAAATAATTAATGTATTTAAAAGAAAAAATTATAGTATATGGAATCTAAATATGGCGTCCCTACGGGGATTCGAACCCCGGTTACCGCCGTGAAAGGGCGATGTCCTAGGCCTCTAGACGATAGGGACGTTGAGGATGGCGGTATCTTAAGAAGCCGCCACCAAACTGTCAAGTAGGTAAGGAGACAGTTTGTTCAAAATATAGCAAAACAGTTCAGCGGTCTTTTGAGTATCGTATAAAGCAGAGTGCGCTTCTTTACCATCGAACTCAATTCCAGCTTGAATGCAGGCTTTAGCAAGGACGGTTTGTCCAAACATTACAGCACTTAAAGTAACTGTATCCATGACTGAAAAACTATGAAAAGGGTTCTGGTTTTTTGTGCTTGTACGTGCAATTGCAGCTTGAACAAAACCAAGATCGAAATGGGCGTTATGACCGACCAAAACAGCATGCGTACAATGTTGCTGTTTACGAACTTCATTGACCGACTTAAAAATACGGCGTAATGCAGTCCGTTCATCTTCAGCCATTGCTATACGCATTGGATTGAATGGATCAATACCAATAAAGTCTAGCGAACGACGGTCGAGGTTAGCCCCTTCAAACGGGTTAATGTGCGCATGAAATGCTGTACCAGGGACAAATTGTCCCTGAGCATCATACACAATTGGAATGCACGCAATTTCTAGCAATGCATCTGTCTGGGCATTAAAACCTGCCGTTTCAACGTCAACAACAACAGGTAAGAAGCCACGAAAACGTTGGCCAATGACCGGGACAGAGGTTTCTTGTGTCACACTTTTCTCCATTGCAGCGTTTTCCCGGCATGCAGCGGGATAATTTTTTGATCATCTAAATAATCAAAAGATTCTGGTACAAGGTTATCTTCTTTTACCAAAGTAATCGTAGAAGTATTACGTGGTAGACCGTAGAAGTCTGCGCCAAAATGGCTAGCAAAACCTTCTAAGCGCTCTAATTTACCCACTTGGTCAAATGCTTGGGCATAAAGCTCAATTGCATTAGGTGCACTATAACAGCCCGCACAGCCACACGCATTTTCTTTTGCATTTTGTGAGTGAGGAGCACTGTCTGTACCCAAGAAAAATTTAGGGTTACCACTCGTTGCAACTTCAAGCAAAGTTGTTTGGTGTGTTTGGCGCTTTAAAATTGGCAAACAGTAAAAATGCGGTTTAATACCACCGACCAACATATCATTACGGTTAAATAATAAATGCTGAGGAGTGATTGTTGCCGCAACATTACGATCATGCTCTAAAACAAAATGAGCCGCATCGCTTGTTGTAATGTGCTCAAGTACCACTTTAAGTTTTGGAAATTGTTTTAAGAGTGGGTTGAGTACTTCGTCAAGAAAACGCTTTTCACGGTCAAAAATATCGACATGGTTATGAGTTACTTCACCATGAAGTAATAACGGAACTTGATGTTCTTCTAATTGTTCAATAACTGCATAAACCTTACGGATATCACTCACACCATTATCAGAATTGGTGGTTGCGCCCGCTGGGTAAAGTTTAATTGCATTTACATGTCCAGATTCTTTAATTTTACGAACTTCATCTGGTGAGGTGAAGTCAGTAAAATAAAGCACCATACGCGGGTCAAAATGGAGACCTTCTGGAACATGAGCAAGAATACGTTCACGGTAAGCCAGTGCTTCTTCCACAGTTTTTACAGGTGGAACAAGGTTTGGCATACAGATCGCACGAGCAAACTGTTTAGCCAAATCAGGTACAGTACGTTTTAATGCTAAACCATCACGTAAATGTGCATGCCAGTCATCTGGCTGGAGCAGGGTAATAGAGTCCAAGGCAGTTCAAACTTCGAAATAAAACAAATGATAATCGATAAAGTGTGAAAATGGTAACGAGAATTACGGACAAATGGCAAAATAAAGCGCAAGAGGCCTCAAAAAATAATGTTATATTTTGTTAATGTGTAAGAGGTAGGAATCGGGTAGTGGTAAATAGGGGAAATGTACAGGAATTACTCAAAGCAAAAGAAGAAATAGAATATCTGGTAACTTTACATACCCATCGTTATGCCAATACACCTTTGCCTCATCAATTAGAAAAAAAGTTTTGGTGCTTAAATCTTGAACGAACTAAACAAAATATTTCAAAGTTTTTAGCAAGTGGCGTTCTCACCTACCTCATTTTTATTTTATTAGCGCTCCCTACAGACTACTTAGTGATTGGCGTACCTTACATTACTTGGGACTTTATTTACTGCTTACTGAGTGCAATTAATATTGCTTGTGCGCTGCTGCTATTTTGGGTTTTTGCCAAGTTTAAAAAACTCACTGAGTATTTTTACATCGCTGCGTGCGGGATTGTATTTTTTACCATTATTTTCAATGCAATGTTGCTGCTTAGTGTAGGAAATATCGCTCTTAAAAATCAGTCGATGTTGCTACTTTCTTTTTTATATATGCTTGGCTTTATTTTGAGTGGTATAAAGCCTCTACATATGCTTTATGTAGGTTTAACAGCAGCAATTTTTGTTTTTTCTTCATTGATTTTATTACAAGCGAATTGTGACTATATTGCTTTGGGACGGGCATTGTTTGGTAGCTGTATTTTAGGTTTTTCAATCAGTACAATGCTTACCTCTAGGGAAAGAAGTCTTTTTTTAAATAATCAGCTTGCTGAGCTTAACGAAAAGATTTTACGTATTGAGGCATCTGAATTGCTTCATTTAAGTCAGCAAGATGCACTCACTAAAATTTCTAATCGACGTACTTTTGATGAGATGTTCGACTTTTTTTACTATCGGGCAAAGCAAGAGCAACGCCCATTGGCCGTTTTATTTATTGATATCGATTTTTTTAAAAACTATAACGATTTTTATGGGCACCAGATGGGGGATAAGGTCATCTCGTCTATTGCCTCTGCAATTAAGAATTCGATTCGTCATGTTGATTTTGTTGCCCGATATGGCGGAGAAGAGTTTGTGGTTCTTTTACCAAAAACACCCGCTCAAGGTGCATATGCTGTGGCTGCCAATATTTATAAAGCGATTGAACGTCAAGCGATTCCTCATGCTGCATCTTTGGTCTCTACGCATGTAACGATTAGTTTGGGTTTTACTGTTTACACTGAGGGTTTAAAAGTTACTCAGGAAAATCTAATTCATGCTGCCGATCAAGCTTTATATCGGGCTAAGCAGCTGGGGCGTAACCAGATTTATTATCAGCCTTTACAAGTCGCCGAAATTGCCTGAATGAATTTTAAAAATAAAAAGGCCACCTTAATAGGTGGCCTTTTTTGACGTTATAAGAAAATTATTTTTTCTTACTGTCTAATTGAGGAATAGCAGAACCTTGACCGATTGAAAGTAAACCAGCATCTGTATAGATACCAAGTTTTGCACGTGTATCGGTAATGTCGAGGTTACGCATAGTCAACTGACCAATACGGTCCATAGGCGAGAACATTGAATCGCCTTTTTCCATTGTTAAACGTTCAGCTTCGTACGTTAAGTTTGGAGATTCAGTGTTCATGATGGTGTAGTCATTACCACGACGAAGTTCAAGTGTAACTTCACCTGTAACAGCTTTAGCAACCCAACGCTGTGCTGTTTCACGCAACATAAGCGCTTGAGAGTCGAACCAACGACCTTGGTAAAGTAAACGACCTAAACGTAAACCGTTAATGCGGTATTGTTCGATCGTATCTTCGTTATGAATACCAGTAACCAAACGCTCATAAGCAATATGAAGAAGGGCCATACCCGGAGCTTCATAAATACCACGAGATTTTGCTTCGATAATACGGTTTTCGATTTGGTCAGACATACCTAAACCATGACGACCACCAATACGGTTTGCTTCAAGAATAAGCTCAACTGGATTATTAAAAGTTTGACCGTTTAACGCAACAGGTACACCTTCTTCAAAACGTACAGTTACTTCTTCTGGTTTGATTTCAACTTCTTCTTTCCAGAAAGCAACGCCCATAATTGGGTCAACGATTTTAATACCAGCATTTAGATATTCAAGATCTTTTGCTTCGTGAGTTGCACCCAACATGTTTGAGTCAGTTGAGTACGCTTTTTCTTTTGACATTTTATAGTCAAAACCGTTGTCGATGAGGAACTGTGACATTTCTGCACGGCCACCGAGTTCATCGATGAAGTTTTGATCTAACCAAGGCTTATAAATTTTAAGATTCGGGTTGGTCAACAAACCATAACGATAGAAACGTTCAATATCGTTACCTTTATAAGTTGAACCGTCACCCCAGATGTTTACGTCATCTTCTTTCATTGCAGTAACTAACATTGTACCTGTTACTGCACGACCTAATGGAGTCGTATTGAAATAAGGAACACCACCTGTACTGATATGGAACGCACCACACTGAATCGCAGCAATACCTTCAAGCGCAAGTTGTAAGCGGCAGTCAATTAAGCGAGCTTTTACAGCGCCATATTGTTCTGCTTTCTTTGGAATTGCATCGTAGTCATCTTCATCAGGCTGGCCTAAGTTTGCAGTATATGCATAAGGCTCTGCACCCTTTTGTTTCATCCATAATAAAGCAGCTGAAGTGTCTAGGCCTCCGGAGAAGGCAATCCCAACTTTTTTGCCTACTGGTACATGCTGCAAGATAGTTGCATTATCAGTCATTGCTAATCCTAACATTTATAAAAAAGACCCCGTTGAGGTGGTCTCGAGAATTCTGAATGGCGGCTATTGTAGCACTATTCATGGTGCTTTTTTTGGCAAAAAATCATTAATTCACTTGTTCTGATTGGTATTTATTATTTGAAGAAAATATGGGATTGTCTTCTTTATATATAGATTGACCATAATCTCGAATAAAAAATAATTCTGGGTCATCCAAAATTATCAAAAAAGTATTAAAGTACTATGCAACAAGTTGCAAAAAACTATTGGGACGCAGCATGACAAGTTACGCCAATTTATTAAAACCATTACATTTAGGCTTTACCACCATTAAAAACCGTGTGGTGATGGGATCCATGCATACGGGACTTGAAGACCGTTTTTTTAACTACCCAAAACTGGCAGCTTATTTTGAAGAGCGTGCAAAAGGAGGGGTTGGCCTGATTGTGACAGGTGGTATTTCTCCGAACCGTCAGGGATGGTTGGCACCTGCGGGTGGAACCATGAACAGTCTCTTTGATGTTCCTCAGCACCGTTTGGTAACCCATGCTGTTCATAAACATGGCTCTAAAATCTTAATGCAGATTTTGCACGCTGGCCGATATGGTTACCAACCATTTGTTGTGTCTTCAACAGCAATTAAATCTCCAATTTCACCATTTAAACCGCGTCAGCTTTCTGAAAAAAATATTCTCAGCACAATAGAAGATTACGCTCAGTGCGCTGACATTGCCAAAAAAGCAGGCTATGACGGTGTTGAAATTATGGGCTCGGAAGGTTATTTAATTAACCAGTTTTTAAGTAGCCACGTAAACCAGCGTACTGACCGTTGGGGCGGTGAAATTGAAAATCGTATGCGTTTTCCAGTTGAGATTGTGAAAGCGATTCGTGCCAAAGTTGGTGAGAAATTTATTATTTGTTTCCGTTTGTCTTTACTCGACCTTGTGCATGATGGTAACACCATGCAAGAAGTGGTGACTGTTGCAAAAGCTTTAGAAAAGGCAGGTGTGACTTTATTAAATACCGGCATTGGTTGGCATGAAGCGCGTGTACCGACCATTGTAACATCTGTGCCTCGAGCCGCTTTTGTCGATTACACAGCCCACGTAAAACAACATATTTCTATTCCGATTATTGCGTCAAACCGAATTAACATGCCTGAAACTGCTGAAGAGATTTTGGCAACTGGCAAAGCAGATATGGTTCAAATGGCTCGCCCTTTATTGGCCGATGCATTTTGGGTAAATAAAACTGCGACTAACCGTGTTGATGAAATTAATACCTGTATTGCTTGTAACCAAGCCTGTTTAGACCATGCTTTTAAAAATAAGCGCGTGTCTTGTTTAGTGAACCCACGTGCAGGCCATGAAACGGAACTGGTCTATTTAAAAACCAAACAGCCTAAACGTATTGCTGTTGTCGGTGGTGGTGTAGCCGGTATGTCCGCGGCAACTGTTGCAGCAAGCCGTGGCCATGCAGTGACGCTATTTGAAGCAACTTCAGATGTGGGCGGTCAATTTAACTTTGCCAAAGTTGTGCCGGGTAAAGAAGAATTTCACGAAACGATTCGCTACTTCAACGTACAACTCGAAAAAACAGGGGTGGATGTACGTTTAAATACTCGCGTGAATCGCGAGCAGCTTGAACGCGAAGGTTTTGATGAGGTGATTGTTGCAACTGGTGTAATTCCACGTGCATTAAAAATTGAAGGAAGCAATGCACCACAAGTTCTTTCTTATGCTCAAGTTTTAAAAGGTGCAGAAGTGGGGCAAAAAGTAGCAGTGATTGGTGCTGGCGGTATTGGTTTTGATGTATCTGAGTTTTTACTTAAACCTCCACATCAACCACAGCCTCAACCTTTAGCGGAGTGGCAACGTGAATGGGGTGTAGACCCAGATCCAAACTATATTTCTGAAGGTGGTATGCAGCCACCAGTGGTTGAACCAGCAATACGTGAGATTTATTTACTACAACGTAAAACAACACCTCTCGGTATTGGCCTTGGCAAGACTTCAGGTTGGGTACACCGTGCACAGCTTAAAAAGCATGGTGTGCGTATGTTACGTGGTGTGCAATATAAAGCTGTCACTGATGAAGGGCTTTGGATTGAGCACAATGGTCAAGATCAGCTTTTACGCGTAGACACTGTTGTAGTGTGTGCAGGTCAAGAGTCGGTAAAAGACTTGATGCCAAAAGAAGGTGAGTCGACTATAGCGAACTACCATATTATTGGTGGAGCAAAGCTCGCAGCAGAGCTAGATGCGAAGCGTGCGATCAAAGAAGGAGCAGAATTAGCTGCTCGATTGTAAAATTGATGAAACAATACGCACTTGAACACAAAGCGATGATATTTTTCTTGAATAAAATGAATAAGCTTTGTATTCTTACGCACATGGAAGCGTGGCAGAGCGGTTTAATGCACCGGTCTTGAAAACCGACGAGGGTGTGAGTCCTCCGTGAGTTCGAATCTCACCGCTTCCGCCAAAATTCTGAATAAGCCCTTGTTATTACAAGGGCTTATTTTTTGTCTGCTATTTTACCCCTCATCCTACCCCACATTAAAACTTGGATTAGAATAGCCAAAATAAGAACAATTCAGATGGCTTTGGATAATCAATAAATTGAGTTTAAGTTGTTTCTTACCAAACAAACTATCCTGTAGATGTACTGAGTACTTTATTCTTGATGCAGTTTTTATTATTATAAACATTATGATCTTTTTTGTTGGGATCATATTGATCTGCGTACTTTGATAGAGTTGTGACATTAGAAGTTGACTACGCTGACATCGTAATAAGAAAAAATATAATAATTATTGACCTAGGTGCTTTGGTTCAAGCTGAAAGATTTTATTGGAGTTAATTATCATATATGACTATGCGATTGGTTTGGATTCTTTCACTGAAAATTTTGCTGATCCAGTATTACTAGCTAAATCGAATTTAAACAGATGAGAATTACACTTACTTCGAATGAATGGGCTTATATACTTTCCGACTTACTGTTAAAGCATATGCTTTCTTGATTGTCTACATCAGAATTTTCAAAATTTTTTATAAAGTACCTTGATGATAGTTCCTAAGATAGGTGTTCGAATTGATAAACCGATTATGCAAAAAATAATAACTAAAAGGCTCAAGAGGATGAGTTTCTAGGGTTCCATATTAAGTAACTGTATATGAATGATAATTAATTAAATAAAAATTGGTGGATGAAGACTGTTAAAGGGATGTAAGAATTTTTAAAGTTCTTTTAATAATTTATAATTGAAAAATTGGATTAGAAATTGTTAGTTATTTTAGGGAGGTGAATAGTTGGAAAAATTTGGTAATTGTTATTATGTACTAGTTTTATGGAAGAAGATATTTTGCGAATCTTTATAGTAAAATAATTTTTTGTTTAGTAAAACTTTAAAATAGTGTGCTTAAGCAAGAGATTGTAAGGTACTATTTGAGTTGTAACTTAATTTTAAATAGAGCGGAAATTATTTTTAAAGTTTAAATTATTTTTGAAAAAGATATATTATATTGTGTTACAACACCTATGCCTTAATTTTAACTAGCAATGACCGAGAAAAAAACAATTTTTGCAAATTATAAAAGTATCGTTGAAGATTATATAAAGTCTTTGTATCGGAACGATCATGTATTTTCAAGTGTAGTGAATGATAAGTTGAATCCCAATTATCAGCATCTAAAAGAATTTTTTAAATTGATTGATGTACAGCCTGACCTAGAAAAACATTATAGTATTGCTAAAGCGATGCTTTCTGCACGTGAAGGTAAAGTTATACATTTAGATTATCCTCATTTTAAAAATGTAGCGCATTATGTCTTAGATTTTATACCAGAGTATTGGAAGCACTTTCGGTTGGTCTTAAAAATTTATACCCATCAGGAATTAATCGGAGAAATTTTAAAAGATAAAAAAATTCAAATAAAACTTGAGAAAAAAAAGTCACTTATTGAGAATCCAAGTCATTTGCATAATACCTATATTGAGTTTTTATGCCCAGAATTTAATGGACGCTTGATGAGTTGGGGGCAAGGTTTACTAGATAGTGATCAAATAGAATCTATACAGGCTAGTTACCCAATCAACATCTTCAAGAATTTACTCAAAGAGAATCCAGAGCTACCTTTAAATCCCACTAATCATGAACAGTATTTAGAACTTATACGCCGTTATTTTTTATTTAGTGTTAAAGTTGATGAAGATATACCATCTCATGTACTAAATACAATTTTTGATTTTATTCATAATGTGGTTGGTGATAATCACTCTCATAGTCTTTTTAACTACTATGGGGAATTTCGAACAGATATTTTGTTCAAAAATTATCTGAATGCTATTGTAGATATCTTTGATTTAGAATTTTTAATTGATGATATGGGGTTTGGCGATAATGTATGTTCTATAACTTTAAAGAATAATACAAAACATTCAGAAGATGATTGGGAGCTTGTGATTTTGAATATGGAAAAATATTTTTTATTGAGAGAAGCGATCAAGTGGTGTGAGAAAAAAACGAGAGTTGAATGGAATGTTTTTTTTGTAGAAGTTACTTCGCGTTAAATATATTACTTTCAGTAACAATATAAAATTTAATTGGATGAACTACATATAACTTAACTAGAAACGGCTTATTTATACGATACGATAGATTGCTCACGCTATAGTTGATTTAGATTAGTTATTTTTTTAAATTTATATAATGATCAAAACTAAATATACGATATAAATGATATGCAAATTTCTCAGGTTAGCTTAACTGAAGCCCTCGATTTATTTTATAAAAAGGATGTTTGGATCGATTTAGAAATAGATCCACAATCAGAAAAATTAATATTAGGCGGTTTAGTTGTCGCCGATATTGATCATCAAACTTTTTATGCTCTTAATTTTTCAAGAAATGATCTTAAAACTATCATACAAATTTTAGGTCAAGCTAAGCATGTGTGTGGACATAATATTTTAGCTTTTGATCTTCTATGGTTAAAACAACATACCCCTTATCATCTTTCGATTGATGATATTTGCAAATCTAAAGCTTTGGATACTTTACTGTTAACCAATTTAATTTTTCCGCATCAACCTAGTCATTCTTTATTAAAACTTTATAAAGTTAAAAGTACGATAAACGATCCCATTTATGATTGCATAGAAAGCTATCATTACTATCAGAGAGTTTGCAAAACATATCAAGAAGGTATACATCCACAGTTAGTTGAATGGATTGAAAAAAAACTTCCTTTTTCTAATATCCTCCCTAAGACGTACGTAAATCAAAAGGCTTTGGATTATTGTGCATTGATTCCTCAAGGGCAGAATGAAAAGTTTATTGACTGGATGAATGCATTACCTAATCAATCTATAGATAATTTGGGCGCAATTGTATTTGCTCATTGGTTATTGCATTTAGAGCAGCCCACTTGCCGTCGTCCAACCTGGTTACAAGATATCTCTGATTTTGGAAAAAAATTTACTCAAGCTGAAAAAGTATTTTGGAATAACCAACAATTTACAGAAATTAATTTTGATCAAGAGAGTAAAGATTTTTTTGGGTTTGAACTCAGGGTGGGGCAAAAGAAAATTGTCCATCAACTGGCTCAAGCTCGTAGCATTCCTATGGGTTTATTGCCAACTGGTGGTGGTAAAAGCTTAACATTTCAACTCCCTGCATTAATACTGAGTAAGTATCGTCGCGAACTTACTGTAATTATTTCTCCCTTAAAAGCTCTTATGGAGGATCAAGTAATAGGGTTAAGTCATACTGGTCATTGGGGAAATCGTGCTGCATGTTTAATTTCGGGACAGACGGAAGAAGAACAAGCAAAAATTTTGGAAGGAGTTTGGTCTGGCACAATTGATTTACTTTACATCAGTCCAGAACGCTTACGAACACATAGCATACAAACATTACTATCTAGAAGACGCCCAGCTTTATGGGTCGTTGATGAAGCACATACCATTGTTCAATGGGGTAATGACTTTAGACCAGATTTTTTACGTATTGGTAGGCTGATAGCACAGTGTTATCGTGATGAAAATGCGACAGCACCACAACTTATGTTAGTTACTGCTACAGCAGCACAACGTGTGATTGACGAAATTGATAAAGAAATTGTTCAACCTCTCCATGATTTGATTGGTTTACCTCTTGAAACCGTAATGGTAGAAAAAACACAAAAAGTGTGGCGTGATAATATTCAAGCTGAATTTATTCAAATTGAGCGCTCCCAAAGACTTCCTGAAATTCGTAAGGTGCTTGCACAAATATTTCCTGACAGAAATTCACTTGAGCAGCCAAGTTTAGAAACACTTACAGATGATCATCCTGTTGTTCTTATTTATGTACGTAGTAGAAGTAAAACTGAAGAGTTTGCACAAGAGTTACGTAAACAGGGGTTTATTGCCCAAGCTTACCATGCAGGTATGTCATCTAATGATAAGCAAAGGATTTTAGAACAGTTCAAAATGCATCAACTGGATGTGGTTATTTGTACCAATGCATTTGGCATGGGGATTGATCGGGCTAATATTCATACGGTCATTCATTACTCGCCGCCACATAATTTAGAATCATATTTGCAAGAAATTGGCCGTGCCGCACGTAAAATAGGTGAAGAAGGACGTGCAATTTTGTACTGGAGTCAAACTGATCTAGATCAACTGGTACAGCAGAATATTGATAGTCAAATTGGAGGTCATAAAGTACTTTTAGAATGCTGGCAACAAGTGATTGCTAATGTGCTTAAACGTGAAAAAGCTTCAGATAGGTGGTTCACTGCACAAGAATTACAAACATTTTTATCGTTTGAAGGTGAGGAGTTGGTCACCCAGATCCGCGTCATCCTATTAGCATTAGAAAAATATAACCTTCTAGTTGAAAAGGAACAGTTACCAGCCCTCCTTAGTTTGAAGTTAAAAGATGCTCCATCATCTACTGAAGGGCAAGCAGCAGAGCTATATAGACGTCTGTTACCTTTAATCCAACAAAATGACAGTCAACTTTATTTACCTGAAATCTCTGTAGCGCTAGGGCTTAACGTTAAAAGCTTGCTCCGGGGTATTCGACAACTGGTTAAACTTGATTGTGCACGTTGGGCATGTGAAGTGCGTATTCGACTTTCAAAACGACATGCTCTTCTACAACGTCAGTTGAAGCATAAACGTGATGCTTTAGTTGCGTTAGAGGATTGTTGGAGTATGTATGAGCCAGAAGAAGTCGAACGTATTGATTTGAGAGCTTTAGACCAATGGTTTGCTCAACATAATAAACAGATTAAATCACGCGAAATTTTTTATATCTTTAAATATTTTAAAATTTTAAAAATTAAAGAGAATAAATATAGCTTAAGAGTGTCGCCTATTAATTTAGAATTAAGTCATTGGCGGGATTGGATACAAGCAGCCAAAAAGCAAATGGATGAACTTACTGAAAGTCTTGATCTAGTATTTAAATATACTGAAGATGCTGCGACTCAAACAAATCCAGTTACACAATTGCTAAAAATAGAAGTATTGGTTGATAAAGAGGGTATTTGTCCAGAACAGTTCTTACAGAACTTAGAATATATGCAGTCTTTCGGGTGGCTCAATGTAAGTCGCTTAGATGATGAAGCGCAAAAAATATTCTTTATTGATCGGCCAGTTGGTGAACATGCACGTAAGCGCTTTCATTCATCCAAAGATGCTTATCAATACTTAGAGAGACATTATCAAGATCGTAATCGTCGCCTACATATCTTAAATCATTGGTTAAGCTGTGATTTAGAAGTGAAAAAAAATTTAGTTGAAGATTATTTCAACTTGGATATTGAAGATTTATGTGAAAAATATCTCTCTGATCCAGATCTTTCTAAACAATCACATTTGGAGAATTACGAACAAAAGATTTTTCCTAAATTTTTAAGCCCAATGCAAAGAGAAATTATTTCAGATGACCAACGGAGGGCAATGTTAATAATTGCAGGGCCAGGATCTGGTAAAACTACAATTATTGTGCATCGTGTAGCCAATTTGATTATGTGTTGTAATATTTCTGCGGAAAAGATTCTGATCTTGGCTTATAACCGTCAAGCTGTATTTGAAGTAAGGCAACGTTTGATTCAGCTAATTGGGTATGAATATGCTGCTCAGGTAAATATCTTTACCTTCCATGGCCTAGCTCGTCATTTAACTAATATTAGTGAAAATAAAGCTCCTCCCCATAGCGATAATAATTATAAATATCAATGGCTTTTAGAGCAGGCTGTTGAGTATTTGCAAGATAACCCTCAATTTTTTCAATATATTTTAGTGGATGAGTTTCAGGATATTGATGATGTTCAATATAGTATCATTTCACATCTAGCAGGACTAAAAGTAGAAAGTTATGAAGAGGAAGAAAATGACATTACTCAACGTGGTTACTTGGTTGCTGTAGGCGATGATGATCAAAATCTATATGGTTTTAGAGGGGCCAATATTAAATATATCCGAAACTTCCAGAAAGACTTTCAAATAGCAGAAGAAGATATTTTTTATTTAATTGATAACTTTCGGAGTCCTAAAGATATTGTCGAATTAGCTAATACTTATATTCAAAATATGTTGCCAGCTCACGAACGCTTAAAGACAGACAAATATGCAATTCGTCCAGTTGCTAAAGAGGGACGTCAAGAAAGTGGTAATTTGCAGCTAGTTTTATCTAACCAATTTATGAATATTGATAGTATTCAGTGGATGATAAATGATATCCAATCTAAACAAGAGGCCTCACAATGTGATTGGTCAAGTTTTGCGATATTAGCTCGAGAATGGAGTGAGTTGCTTTTAATTCAACATTTTCTTATTCAAAGTAACTTAAAATTTCACCTACTCAATCAACAAAGTGATTTGGATTTTAATGAGAGTTTGTTAATTAAGCAGTTTATTCAGGAATTACAGCGTCGACCTGTACTTGATATTATTGAAGGTAGTCCAAAAGATTTTGCAATTGAATGGGCTAAAAAACAAGGTTTTTCAAATCCAGCAGACCTCAGCTTTCAGCGTCTTAAACAGCATTTATCTGTTGATAATAGAGACCTTACTAGTCAACAAATTTTAGATTTATTGCTAATTAAGTCTGACTCAGGTACGAAAAATTCGATTATTTTGACAACCTATCATTCGTCAAAAGGTTGTGAATATGAGCATGTTTATATATTTAATCAAAAATCGCAGTTCAAAAAAATAGAAGATGTAAGTAGTATTCGAGCAATGTACGTTGCGCTCACTCGAGCAAAAAAGAGTCTTACATTGGTACAATCACAAGACACGGCAATGATTCCAGATAATAAGTTGACATCTTATTTTCAAAAGTGTTCATATACAATTACACCATCAGCTGTACCATCAATTAATCAGATTACTTATTATGAACCTCTTGGTTTGGCAGATATTTATTTATCTTATCCAGAAATTATTACAGAGAGTGGACGAGTCAAGATCCAAAAACTGGCTTATGACAACCAAATTTGTATCAATCAAGACTTCTCTGTTGAAGTACGTTATTACAATCAAGAACCAAGTATTATCTTAAAAAGCAAAAAATACGGTCTTATCGGAAAACTTTCCAGCAATTGCATTAGTAGACTAAAAAAGCGAAATCTAAGGAATATGCAATTAGAATGTGTCAGATTTTGTATTTTGGAATATTACCAAGCCGATCGTTCTTTTTATGAAAAGGCAGGTTATTTGGGTCTAGAGAATAATCACCATATAGTAATTCCTTTTTTAAAAATCACACAGCAAGTGCCTTCATAGAATGGATGGTTAAGGGGAGATTTGCAATTAAGAAATTACTTTGGACTTTTATTATTCAAGTGATACAGCTTTTACTTTTAATTTATAAGTAATTGTTTTATATATTATTATTTTATTGTGTATTTAAAGTTGGATGGGAATAGTCAAAGTAAGAAGTGACTAAGATAGACTTAGACTTCAGTTTAATTTTCTATTTCCTAAATTAGCTCTTAGAGTCTAAATCATGAATTTCTATTAAAGCATTTGCTTCATCTACTTGTATTTTAATTTCTTCAGATAGTTTGTCTAATAGGGATGAGACAACTTCACTTTCAATGACTTTTGTATAGGCATGTTCATTTAATATTTTTTCTAAATTTTGAAGCAGTTGTTGTTTGAAATTTTGAGTGACATATTTGGGTAAAGAGTCACTTAACTTTTCAATTTTCTTAGTATGGTGAAGTACAAGAGCACGATTTTGCTCTCTTTGCAGATATTGTCGTTGCTGATAGAAATTAAGTTGTTCATTTTGAAATTTCATCTTTATTGTATTCTGGTGATTTAGTTCTTTTAATTCCCTCATTTTTAAAGTTAAACCATCCATTAGGAAACTAAGTCCATTTTGTATTGTTTCTAAATTATTGTCCTTAATAATTTGTTCAAATCTAACCATTGTTTTTTGATCAATGAAAAGCTGCTTTTTAACTCTATTTTCTTTTTCATTTTTCAAATTAAATTTAAAAATTCGGAAATCTTTTTTGAACTGCTCAAATGTGTTGTTTGAAATTTTTATAACTATTTTTGAGAAATTTTGAAAGTTTTCTATCACAGCTTGTTGTTCTGGTAACGAGTTAAATTGAGATGCATCCGAAATAAAATATCTTTTCTCTTCATGGTTGGTGAATAAAGTAATGCCTACTTGTGATTGTATTCTTTTTAATAAAAATTGCTTTTTTAATACTTCATCTTTTTTCAACCATGTTTGAATAGTCATGACTTTGTTTGCCATTTTCGCTTATCTTTTCATTATCTTTAATAATTTAAATTAACATTAAATAATCATTAAATAAATGTTAATTAACTGAATAAACTATTTAAGTATGCTTTTGTGCCTATCTCTACCTGTAGTGGTATCTTTAGCTGAACATGTATGTATGGAAGTGATATGAAGAAAGCTGACCTTACTATTTATACGGTACTTCTTTTGAGATTAAACCAGAACAATAAAAGTAACTTATCTCCATATGGGCATTGGGTTTTGATACGTTTCGTTCAGTTATTTGGAACAGAGGTTTGCTCGTTACCTTTACAGCAACTGTCGACCGCGATAGGCGTACAGCATAAAAAATTACGCAAAGTAATTGATGAACTTCAACAGGCGAATTTACTCACAGTGAGTTATCTTGAGCAGGGGCAGCGTGCCAGGGTACGGCACATAAAACTTAGTGATGACTACTTTGAAAGTTTACGAGTTAATGAGACTAAGAATGTTGAACATTATAAAAAGGTCATTCATAAAATAAAGCAACGTTTAGCTTTATATCCAATGATTGAAAAGTTATTAAAAGTTATTGAGACAATATCGATTAACGCACTGGGACAAAAGGGCGATCTGGATTTTCATTCTGCTCTACTGCTGTTGACGCTATTAAGGTATAGCAATCGATTTGGTATTGTAATGGGTTGCGGGAATGCAGAAATATATGAAGCAACAGGCTTAAAAAAACTATCGATGTATAAGTATCTGCACAAATTAATGAATTTACGATTCATACGTAGTCGAGCTGAAGGTGGTATCCGTAATGCTTTTATTTCATTAGAAGATCCAATTTATAGTTTGAACCTATCTCATTCTTTCTGGGGAGAGACTGCTATTCATGGAAGATTTTATATTATTGAATATCCAGAAAAGCACCAATTCGAAGTTAAACGACTTGTTCATGCTAAACATAGAATTACTGGAAAAATCAAAGAAGAAGATCCGGATATAGAGAATGAAAGTTTTCTATGTGATCCGATCAGTTATTTAGTTCAATCTAAGGTAAGAGATCTAGAATCCTTTATTCAATATCAACAAGCGGAATATGAGCGCCTTTTTCAGGTAGTCGAAGAGTTAAGTGAAAAAGATGAAGATTTTCTTAAATTGATTAGATTTGATCAGTTGGGCGCTAGCGAACTTAAAGAAATAGTTTATAGCTATAATCAGAGAGATGGTTTATTACAATGCTATCTCGAGCAGCATTGTAGTGAGATCTATAGCAATGATGCTTTACTTTATCGGCAAATTTCGCAAGATATTGGGGTAAGGCTTCAGCACTATGAAAAAGTGGATTTATTTTTAGGCAAAAAATATTATCGTGAAGAACTTATTGATACTAAATTTAGTAATGAGTCTACTGATGAGCACTATAAAAATTATTTATCAAAAAGTACCGTGATAGAGAAAAGACAAGCTTTGTTCAATAGTGTAGTGATGTCAGTGTTGGATTTAATTGCATTTAATCAAATTAATCTCTTTTTGAAGATATCTAACGAATTTGATAAGCAAGACAGAGCAAGTAATAAGTATCATAAAGTACTTGCCATGAAATCCGCATTTCGAATTTTACCACGAAGTGAGAAGCAGGCCCGATATAGTTGTATCTTTGTTCCGGATATAGCATTAATAGAAGATTTGTTTTTTTATGGGGAGGTTAAAGTGTCGGCTGAGTCGTTGTCTATTACTGATGAACCGAGAGTTATATCAATGGCGTCTCAGCAAATTAGTCCTTCAGATGAGGAACTAGAGCTGTATGGTGTTTTAAGTAGAAAAGAGAATGAAAAATCATCAGCTCTTAATAGCTCAGTTGAGTAAGTAAAAATGGATTTTCACCTTAACTATCGTAAATGTAATTTTTTAAATCTATCGGGAATATGAGAGGATCACAACTTGCAACTGATAGCTAGCCTTTACTTTTTTACTTCAGGTAAAGTCGGTAAATATTATTATTAAATTAAGTAGTAATTAATTAGTACTGATATATGCTTACTACTGATATCCTCATTCTATCTCTCAATAATCTACAGCTATTGAGAGTGCTGTACCTCTTTGATCATATAGCGATTTAATCTTATGTAAATCTCATTTATAGAATAAACCTGGCTTTAACCAATCATAAATTATAGATAACCCCTTAGATATGAATTAAGACATATCTAAGGAATTTCTTCATGTTGTCATTTGATTTATCAAATCAAGCTGCCGTCTTATCCGCTATTCACCACTTTATCGAACTCAATCTGAGTTTTGATATCTGTGACCGAAAGCTTATGACTTACCTTCAACAGCTGATCCCAGCCTTTAAAGCATTTGATCAGGATGGGATTCAGTACAGTGCCTCGATTCAAACTTTTATAAATATCATTCAATGGATAGATGATGGTCGAGGTGAGTGTGCTTTAGTAGATTATCTCGATCTGCATTCATTAAATCAGATTAACGAGATTCGCCGAACTCTATTGAAACATAGACCTTTTATCCTTGCGGAGATACGGCAGTTTAGAGATCAGGAGAGAGATAATCAGAAATTATTCCTTCAGCAAGTAAAGACCATTATCTATGACCATTATCAGGTTTTAATTGTTCGGGTTGACCTTGGATATTTAAAGGCTTCTATGCCTAGCATTACTATCAAAGATTTCTATACCCATATTTCTTCTTTAATCAAACTTATGAAGGATAAAAATGGTTGTTTTAAGCACTTACTCGGATATGGACTTGCTTTAGAACAAGGCGTAACTAAAGGCTATCACGGACATCTTTTGCTTATCTACAACGGTTCTAAGCACGATCAGGATTGGGGTATTGGGGATAATGTGACTAAGAAGTGGGAGTCTATAACTCATCATGTTGGTTATGGTAGACATTCAAATACGAAAGAAATTAAGGATAACTATGACCGACAAGGAATCCTCGGTATAGGGATGATTAAGCGGGAGTGTCTATCTCATGTTCATAATGCTTTAAAGGTTGCTCAGTATCTAGTAGAGCCAGAAAAGTATGGGCAGATACTCTTGGTAAAGCCTTTAGGACGTCGAAGCTTTTTTAAGGGGAGCTATAAGCCACATGGTCGTCAGTATCAAATAAAGTTTGTACCACCTCCGATAGATCCTTTATACGTTATTACTGGAAATCAGAATGATACGGCATGGCCTAATAAGCTATTGTTATCAGATCAGTAAAAAAATATCAGGTTGTGCGTCCTATGAATTAAGTTATTTCATAGGACAATTCAAATGACTTACCAATCACCAGATCTCACTACAGCCCCTCGTTTAGAACATGATGTGTATGAGTTTTATATGGAAGTCCACTTCAGTAAGCCTGTAGAAGGAGTTAAGTATGAGGATCATTTAAAGCAGATAGTGAATAAATGGGAAAGCGTATTCTTAGCCTATATCAATGATTGGAACTTCTTACTTCAATTACGTTTAAGGGATTATGGATTTAGCTTTTGGTTAAATTGCTTTCATAAGGCCTATTTGCATACGTTGGTACAAGCAAAGCTTTTAGATGTTTTTTTTACTCCTTCAAACTCTCATAACGAACAATGGTTAATCCAAAACATTCTGAGAAAGTTACGTGACCTCTTTGAGACTACGGGATTTCATGAACATATTAACCAGAGCAATGAGCGATATGAGAAGCGTATCGATGCTATTCGAGAAGCTTATTGTGCCATGAGTGAATTGAGCATAGGAGCTATAGATCTCAAGTTTTACCTTAGTTATTTAGAAGGTTCTGAGCCATTTTACAACATTGATGAATTTACGAAGGTATTTAGAAACTTCGAGAAGAGGCTTAAACAACAGCTTTGGTATGGCAGTCAGGTCATGTTTACTTTCTATCATGTGATTCGAAATACTAGGACAAATCGTTATGTGATTCGTTTCTATATGACGATTCATAAAACTTTCTATTCTGAACAGATCAACTATGCAGTCTGGATTGCCCAGCTTTGGTCTGAAGAAACAGCTCGTTTAGGAATACTTCTAGATAAATTTCAGCTAGAAAATCAGGCTAACAGTGAATTCATCATTAATGATGTGAGTAACGATGAGATTTTTAACTGCGTTGAACCAAATGATCCACTGGAAAATCTAGATCACTTACCAAGAGCGGTAACTAGTACGAGTAAGCAAATGGATAAGCTATGTGTTTATCCGATTGGCTTTAAGCCTTTCCATGGCAAAAAGGGATCATTCTTTAATTAAGGTTGTTTTGATAGTAAAGATATCTCCTACTCCCAATATGTGGGAGTAGGAAACTTTATTCTTTTCAGTTGGATGAGTATTTTTTTATTGGAATGCACATGCTATGTGCAGAAAGCACGCCTTCATATCGAATAGGAACTAATTAGATGAATGCGTTAACTCCTCAAACTTTTCAGATCAACCAAATTTTAAACATCAAACAATTGATTCAAATTACAGGTCTTAGTCGAGCAACCATTTACTCGATACTTGATCCAAAATCTAAATATTATGATGAAACTTTTCCTAAGCAGATCTATTTATCAACCAATCGAGTAGGTTGGGTAGCTCAGGAAATCAATGAATGGATTCAGTTGAAGATTGACAGAAGAATAATGTAATGCTTTTGATATTAAGAAGAACTTTAATGCTAAATTACTGAGAATAAATGCTCCCAATGCCCTTATTCGCTATGAACATGAGGTTGCTCCGCGTTTGGAACAGGATATTCATAAACTCTATTTAATCATCTGCTTTAACGCGATGGTGAATATGATGCCCAGTTCCGACGCTCTCATTTATTTGACTACTTTTTAGACTGGTTCCAGATTTGCCTGATGCCTACATTAGAAGGTGGACACTAGATAAATTATTTCAGAATGTGTTTCCACGCGAGTCAAAGAGAACTAAATCTGGTTGGTTTAAATCTCTCACTTAATCAGCAAGAAGCTGAACAGTTAATCTATCTGATTTTGGTTAAATTAAGAAAAATATTTTCTGCACCGTTTTTTCTGGAAATGATTGAAGATAAAAATGTAAAGCATACCAAGAGAGTGGAGCATTGCTAAAAGGCATACCAGCAAGCGACGAAGAATCATCTTGAGTTAACCAAGGTTAATCTTAGGGTACTTGCCGAGTTATACGTCTGTAACCTCTATTTTTAATGTGACCAAAGACATACGTCAGTTTGAACTATTGTTGGGTCAATATGGCTATTTCCCATTTGATTATATCTTCCAGTATCAGCTCGCTGAAAGCGGGGGAGTACAGGATGTTATTCTCATTAACCATAAATGGCTATATTTATCAGGACAATTCTACGCTATTGCTGCAAATCGCCCGTTTATGGAACTTTGTAACGAAGTACAGAGGGATAGTGGTGAACTTAAATGAAGCGATTACAGAGCACAGCCATCCGTTTACTGAAATGTTTGCAGCATTTAATGATGTAAGTGATTTTGAGCGGCTCTTGCAACAGGACTTTTTTAATATAGATGCTGACTCAATGAATGTCAGAATCTGGCCGCATGGTTTCAAACATTTTTATGGAAAGGGATCACGTCAATCTTATTAGGCTTGCTTAGTTTGGAAGAGAGGCTGCTTAAACAGCCTTAATCAGACTTACTTTAATGGTATGCTATACGAATTCTACTAATTAATTCGTATAGCAATTACACAAAGCAGTCATTTTCTGAAAAGAAGTACTCAGGCAATATGAATGGCAAGAAGTCCATCTATTTTGTAGGCGAAACAAAGCCAAAAGCTTTATCTCTTATTTCTTGAACTTTGCTAATGATTTTTTTCGAACCTCAGGCTGACTGTTTTTTTCAATCCTAGATAACTTTTCTATGCTGAAATTGCATTTGAACAGTTCAAAGTCGTGTATAGAGCCTTTGTTTATGCATAAACTCAGTATTTTCTAAGTTTTACAGTGAATGATCGCTTGTACCTTGAATGTATGAGTTTTTTCTTGGCATTATAGTTTTTCATTTTTTAGGTCTTTGAATTAGTATCTCAGTTGTATCTACAATCAAAAAATTCTAGTCTATACTATTACCTGGGGAGATATCTTTGGATAAATTAAACAAACCTGACTGAATAAGGTATCTTCAACATAACGAACAATTCTGGAAGCTGTTAACTCTGATACACTGTAACTTGTAGCAATATGAAATAAGGTTTGTTATTCTCGTTAAGAGTTTAACAGAGCAAAACTTGATCTTCAAGGTACAGTTTCGATAGTCTGCTATTATAAGGGATCTGCATTTGTTCAAGCATTAGAGAAAATGTTGAACGAGATATCCCTGTATAACGCTTAAACTGAGAATCAGAAAACTTTTTGAGTTGAGATATTTTATAAATAGATTATGCTTGAAAATCTTAAATCTTGCAGGATCAATATTCACAAAAAGATATGAGTTTTTTGATTTATGAAAGAAGTTTAATATATAGACATTAAGATGTAGAAGTTCCCAATGTTAAAAAATGTGTTGCCAGAAGCAATATTAGTTATGCTTCTGGTCAAATGAACACATTATTACATCGTTTTTGAATGCAATTATCTTTTCAATTTTTGTTGAATTTCTTGGATTAATATCATCATTACAGGTAATAAGGTTAAAGTTAACAAAGTGGCAGCGATGAGCCCTCCAATCATGGCATAGGCCATAGGTCCCCAGAATACTTGTCTTGAAATTGGAATCATGCCTAGGATGGCCGCACAAGCTGTAAGCAAAATCGGGCGATATCGATTTAGTGCTGATATCTTGATTGCTTCCCCAAGAATATAACCTTGTTGTATATGACGCTCTACTTCCATAATGAGAATCACAGCATTACGAATAATCATGCCACTTAGGGCAATAATACCCAATAAGGCTACAAATCCCATGGGTGTTCTGGTAGGCCACATTGCAAGTACGACACCAATCAGACCGAATGGTGCAATCAAAACAGCTTGCAGTAATTTAGAGAAACTCTGTAATTGAATCATGAGCAAGATCAACATCAGAACTACTGTGATAGGTAAAACAGCAAATACCGAAGCATTTCCCTTATCAGATTCCGAGAGACTACCCTTTTCCTCGATCGAATAGCCAAGAGGCAATTCTGTACGAATCTTATCAACTTCGTGAGCAAATTTTTTAGATACTTCTTCTACATTTATATTGCCAGCAATATCACTTTGAACTGTAATGAAGGGTAAACGTTGTCTACGCCAGATAATCGGATCCTCAATTCCCCATTCAATCTGAGCCACCTGTTCTATGGGAATTTTTTCTCCACGTTCATTGGTTAATTTGAGTTGTCGCAACATTTCAGGCTGCTGTCGGGATAGAGCATCTGCTTTGACTACCACATTGATCAGATGTGTCCCTTGTCGGACTTGGGTAATCACCTGTCCAGAAAAAATCATTGCAAGTTGTGAGGTAATCCGTGCGGTGCTTAACCCAGTGGCACGTGCCTGAGTTTGATTAATATTTACATGAATTCGTCGTTGGGGTTCACCTGATGTCATATTTACTTCACGGCTCTCTGGTTGCTGGCTTAATCGACTTGCGAGCTCAGTAGCAATTGTCCTGACTTTTTTCATGTCAGTTCCTGTCACACGATATTTGATTGGCCATCCTACTGGCGGGCCGAGTTCTAGGGGGGAAATCCGTGTAATCAACTGTGGAAATTGTTTTGAGATCACCTTTTGTAACCAACGCTGTAATTTTTGACGAGAATCTTGATCTTTTGCAACAATCACAATTTGTGCAATATTTTCATTATCTAAGAGTAAATCCATCGGTAGGTAAAAACGTACCGCTCCCGAACCGATATAACTTGAATAGTGATCAATATCAGAGTGATGCTGCAACATTTTTTCCAGACGCAAGACCTGCTGTGCAGTCGCTTGCTGAGTTGCATTTTGAGGTAAAGTTAAGCTCACCAGTAACTCTGGCCGATCCGATGTAGGAAAGAACTCTCCTTTCAATTGCGTTGCGCCCCATACCGAAAAGAAGAAGAACACCAATGAGATTACCAGTGTCCTAATGCGATACTTCAATACATAATCTAAAATACTCTCATAGAAACTATGTAGCCAGTGCTTATGTTCATGTGTTGATGATGAAAGTTTTACTCTCTTCATTAGCCAAGTTCCACATAGCGGTGAAAATAATATTGCCACAAGCCATGAACTCAGTAGTGCAATCAAAATCACTACAAACAACGAGTAACAATATTCTCCAGCACTTGAGGCTGCAAAACCCACTGGAATAAATCCACAGATCATCACCAAAGTGCCAGTTAACATAGGAAATGCAGTAGTTTTAAAAGCGGTAGTTGCTGCAGTATGGAGTGTCCGTCCCTTTTCAAGTTCGAAAACTATAGTTTCTACTGTAATCATGGCATCATCTACCAGTAATCCCAAAGCGATAATCAGGGCACCCAAAGAAATTCGTTGTAAACCAATACCAGCAATGTACATTCCTAAAAATGTAAACGCTAATACCAGCGGGATGGCAAGAGTTACCACTAAACCAGGACGCAGACCCAAAGAAAGAAAAGAAACTGCGATTACAATCATTAAGGCTTCGAACAATACCTGTAGAAACTCTCCTACAGCATCATGAACAATAAGTGACTGGTCTGCGACCTTGATTACATCAATCCCGACTGGCAACTGTTGCTGGATACGTTGCATTTCTTTATTTAAATTTTCTCCAAACTGTAGGATATTGCCACCTTTGGCCATGGCAATCGCTAAACCGATAGCGGGCTGACCATTGACATGAAATTCTGGTTGTGGGGGTGATTTCACTTCAACATCAACATTTGCAAGATCAGTCAATGGAATAAATTGCTGCCCAATATGCAAAACTATTTTTTTTACGTCATTTTTATTCTGAAAGGCACCAGACACACGTAATTCTACTTGATCCTGATGAGTTCTTAAGGGATCGATAGATATCACATTATTTTGTTCTTGAATTGCTTTAATAACTGAATCCAGCTCTACTCCCAAACTGGCAATTTTGTTGGGTAGAAAACTTATAACGATTTGTGGATCCTGAGCACCTAGCAGATTGATTTTTCCCATATCTGGAATGGATTTCAGATGTTGTCGGATTTGATCAACCTTGTCTTGAATCTCAATATTTGAAAAACCGCGATCAGCTACAAAACCATAAATGTTTCCGAACGTATCATCAAACTCGTCATTCACCACGGGTCCCTGTACATCTTGAGGTAAACTGATACGTACATCATCCATTTGATGTCGCAGTTTGTTCCATAACAGTGAAACCTGATCGGGTGGAGTATCATCACGCAAATTCACAAAAATGGTAGTTTGTCCAGAACGTGTATAACTTTGAACATCATCTAGATAGGGCAAATCTTGAACTTTTTGTTCGAGACGATTTGTGACCAGATTGACCATATCCTGATTGTCTGCACCAGGCCAACGTGCTGAGACTACGGCGGTTTTAATAGTAAAAGATGGATCTTCATCTCTGGATAGATTTTGATAAGCCCATCCTCCCGCCAGCAGAATGATCAGCATTAGAAAAATCATCAATTGTTGATGTTGAAGTGCCCATTCAGACAGATTGAATGATCTGAATTGATTTGACCGTTTCATTCATCTGTCTCCTGCAAAATGACTTTTTCGCCTGAGATAAGCTTATTGACTCCCGCTGTAACAATCCTTTCCCCTTGAGTGATTCCTTCACGGATATAAATGCTGTCTTCAGCATAATGATCGATCTTTACTGGACGCAGTATTAAAGTATGCTTTGAATTAACTATAAATACCGCGGGCTGAGAGCCATCACATGTTAAGGCAGAGGCAGGGATTTTGATGGTCTGAATCGCTGAATGATCTTGAGTATTAATTAGTACGATGGAACCTAGTGACATTTGTGGTGGCACATTTATCAAACTTAATCGTGCTCGCCAAGTTCTTGTTTCTGGATCGGCTTGCGGACTGATATCACGTAATCGAGCCAATGCATGAATGTTTGGTTCAGTCAGAAGCTGAACCATGAAATGCTGATCGTATTGCAAATTCAAACGCTGATTTTCAGATACCTGAATCGTAACGTCATGCGCACCTTCTGAAGCGATTTCGAATACTTGTTGTCCCGATTGAACTATTTGCCCCATGTTGACTGTACGTTTAAGTACAATTCCTGATACAGGTGCAATGAGCTGGTTGTAATTTAAGCTCTCTTTTGCATTTTGCACATTTGCCAGCATACTTTGCTGTTTGGCTTGTGCCGAATCATAATTGGTCTGTGCCTGATCAAGCTCTGTCGAAGAAATAGCCCCTGTATTGGCAAGTAACTTCATTCTTTGTAGATTCATCTGAGTGAGTTGCGTTGTAGTTTGGGCATCCAAAAAATTAGCCCGCATACTATCAAGTTGGTTTTGACTCTCTTTGGGATCAAGCGATGCTAAAATCTGACCAGATTTAACAGCGTCACCTACATCAACATGAACTTGTAAAACCCGACCATTGACCTGAAAACTCAGCAAGGTATTTGTATGTGCTACAACTTCACCTACGTATTGATATTGTGTCGTATCAGCGCTCACTTTGGCGATGACAGAATGTACAGCGCGTGCCTGATGTATTTCTGGAATTTGTTGTGTACATGCTGTGACTTGTGAGAATACGATGATTGATAGGAGAATTTGATTCAGTCTTTTCGTCAATCCAATAAGATCAAACTGTCTGTAAGAAGACAAATTATAGAATAACAACATGGATAATCTCTCAAATCCGATGTCGTTATTAAAACAATCACGCGTCGAGAGATGTCCTATAAATTATCAAGATAATGTCAAGATAATTTCACAAATACACCAGACCCTATTATTTGTCAGAAGAGTGATTGTGTAGCCTTAAACGAAATAATAGGCCGCCATCCTTATGATTCTGGACGCTCAGACTTCCTTGATGAGCTTCAGCAATTGCTTTAGCAATAGATAATCCCAAACCGCTTCCACCCGAATGACGTGCACGTGAATGCTCCGCGCGAGTAAATCGCTGAAACATAGTAGGGAGGAATTCTTCTGAAACCCCATGTCCATAATCTCTAAAATCAAGATAAATTTCATTCAAAGTTTCAGTTGATTGTATGCTCATCTTTTCCCCTTCAGCCGCATAACGCAATCCATTTTCAAGTAAAATTGTCATGAGCTGGCCTATTCTTAGTGGATCAATCATCACTTGAAGTGCTGGGTTAACTTGATTGTGAACTGTAAACTTAGCTTGAAGACAATCAGGTTGTAACCAATCAATTCGTTTAGCCAATACTTTATGAACAGAACAAAGTTGCAGATTCAGACTTAACTGATTGGCATCAACAAGCGATAAAAAATGTAGATCACCAATAAGCTGATTTAAATGCTGCATTTGACTCATTAATAAATCAAGTTGTTGTGATTCTAGTTGAAACACCCCATCGAGCATTCCTTGTAAGCGTCCAATCGCTGCCGTCAGTGGTGACCTTAACTCATGAGCCAGTGCAACATGAGAATGACGTAAATCTTTTTCATAACGCGCTAACTGCTGTGTCATCATATTAAAGTCATGTGTAAGTTGGAGTAATTCCTGAGGTGCTTGTTTTTCTTGTGGCGCGATGACTGTAAATTGGCCTTCACTGACTGCCTGTGCCGCTTGCGCAAGATGACTAAACTGAGTGGCTAAAGGCTGTGCTGCGCGAAGTCCTAAGATCACCATTACAGGAATCACTACAATGACCAAAATTCCCAGTAGGCCCCAGTCAGTTGAGTTGATTGAGGGATCAGAAAAAGCAGGACCAAACCAGGTATCTACCAAATAATGAAAACGGTTGGGATTTAACTCAGGATGACTACGTAAGTATAAAAACTCTTGTCTTGTCCCTTCTGGCATTTGGTTGAGTACCCACCAGTTCAGAAGGTAATAACGTAACCACATGCATAGTGCAATGAGCATGATACTACCAATGGCGAGTGAGAAAATCCGCAGACAAAACCAGCGCCATAAACTATGAGACTTGAGCTGATTCATGGAGATGAAAACCGATAACCTATACCACGGACATTAATTACAACTAGACTCAGTCCAGCGTTTTCGAGCTTTTTTCTTAAATTATAAATATGGGTATCCACTACTCGCTCTAATGCATTGCTCTCAGGTGAACAGACCTCGAGTAGCTCAAATCGAGTAAAAACCTTAAGTGGTGAGCGTACTAAAGTTGTGAGTAACTGAAACTCTGTAGGAGTGAGATCTAAAAGATAACGTGCATCTTGGTGCTCAATGATCGCAGTCATTGCAATACCGTCAACAGTTAAGTTTTGGTATTTTAAAGTTTCAGAGTTATCTCGAGAAGATTTTAAGCGCCGCAGAACAGCCTGAATTCGCGCCATCACCTCTCCTGGATGATAAGGCTTTACCACATAATCATCTGCACCGTAACGTAACGCCCCGATCTTATCACTGGCATCACCCATAGCAGTCAACATAATGACTGGAATATCGGTTTTTCTGCGAAGCATCGATAATACCTCTGTGCCATTCATCACAGGTAACATTACATCGAGTAATACAATGTCAGGCTTCATCCGGATCGCTATTTCCAGACCTTTTTGTCCTTCATAGGCAATCAAGACCTCAAAATTTTCACGTCTTAAATATGCTTCAAGAATACTCGCGGCATCCTGATCATCCTCAATAACTAATGCAGTTTTCTTATTCACTTCGATTGCCTTGACACATTCTTGAATATTCCCTGAGTATCTGTTGATACACAACAGATAAATTTAATTGAATTTAGAAAACTATAGCAACCTGTTCAACGCAGGTGAAGAGGAACTTGATGAGATTTCAATTACAAATCCACTGTTTAATATTGAGCGTACTTTTTTGTCCCGTTTGCAAGGCACAAGAGATGCAGCAAAGTGAAACAGAATCAGAATCGGTAGAATCTTCAAATATGGTGGGTATCGTTGTCCAAAACTCACCTCGTTATTGGGGGAGTAAAGAGCGTTATAATCAGCTTCTTCCACTTGTACAATTTAGGCATCAAGCATTTTTTATCGATACTCAAAAAGGAGTTGGATATGATCTGCTTGCACATAACGGTATGTATTTAGAGCATAGTCTAGGTTATGATTTAGGTCGTGCAGATAAGAACTCGACTTGGAGAGATGGATCAAACAAACTCAAAGGTTTAAGTGCGATTAAAACTAATGCAAATACATCTGTTGCTTTTGGCTGGCAATTTCGACCTTGGCTGATCCCTGAAATTAAAGTAACAATGCCTCTGACGCAAAGCCAAGGATCTCAGTTTCAAGCTTCTGTCACTGTAGTTCCGCTTCAAACTAAACAAAATACTATAATATTACAGGGCACTTTACTAGGCGCAGATAGTCGTTATATCAATACTTATTATGGTGTAAGCGCACAACAAAGTATGAAAAGTGGATTTCCACAATTTCATAGCTCAGGTGGTCTAGTGGGATCCAAGTTTAATATCAATTGGATTCATCAATTTAATACAGATTGGGGAATGTTTACGGGTATCACATATTTGAGATTAGCAAATAAGGTTATAGCCAGTCCGATAATTGAGCAGCACAATCAATTCATGACTAATTGGGGGATTACTTATAATTTTTAAAGTGATAACAAGGGTCTTTTGATATTTGCAGATTATAATTCAACCTACAATGGTAGTTATAAAAATATACAAATTAGTGCTACGTAACTTACATAGTTTCGTTTTAACTTTTCATCTCTAGTGGCTATTTAGTTAAATTAATTACTTACCAAGAATATTCTGTCACTGATATTGTAGAATAATTGGATGCATTACAACGCGGTCTTTATAAATGACTTAAAGTAGTACAACCATTACGCAAACATCGAGATGAACATGAATCGCTCGAAGCAAAGAAGGGGTTCCAGTGCTTTAAAAGTCAGCTGAAACAAATTAAAGAAGAGTGAGATATCATAAGTGAAAGCAACGCTTTCACTCCACTTTGCAAGTCTGCCCGAGTAAGGTAACAGATTATTCTTCAATGTAGCCATCAATTTAAGATTAAACCGATGTGCAAAATTGTAAAGATCGCTCGCGCGGGTTATTACGCTTGGCTAATTGAACTCCAATCAGGCAGAACTATTGAATATAAGAGGTTATCATTCGCTCTTCTTATGATACTAGTTAGGGTATCGATAGTTATTCTTGCAACACACTGGATCTTATAGAATTAGGTTAAGACAGTGGCACGAATTGTATACTGAAGTTTAGCTATACTTGAGTATAAAGTAAGCTCAGTGAACCACCATTTTCGCTAAAGAAACAATGCTTCGATAGTGTCTAATAACCAATAAGTGGCACCTATTTATGGACTTAAAGGCAGTTATAGAAAGCATACCTTTACAGAGAAAGCCCTGTAGCATCTTCCCTGCTGGATTCAAACAACATCTTATTGAGCTTTGCCAGCAGTCTGACTTTCTCCTTAGCGCTACATTCAACTTCTATAAAAAGAATCACGATTATCTCTAGCCATTAGCGATCCTGTTGCAAATATCAGAATTCCATTACGACATTCTAACCAGATGATAGAAATCGATTGGCCAGTGCAATCCAATAGTGGAATTATTACTTTTACTCCAGAGTTTAATCATATGATCCGAATCGATGAAATCTGGTTATCTAGCCAACCTATATATGCAAGCAGGTGCAGATACTGTGCTTGCTCAGGTGATGAAGCCTTTGACCTGTTCTGGTTTGTGAATGTTTATTATCTCAATGAATATGGAGATACCTTATTTGATAGAATGGCAAAGCAATTAAAACATCAAAGTGAAAGCTTTAATTATCAAAACCTTGGGGCTGAATTAAAGTCAGGATAAAACCATCATTTTGTTTGATCAGCTTGGTCAAGCACCCACTTAACTATATTTCTTCTGTAGGACGTTATAACTTCGTTGAAGATAGAGTTAGCATTACGACCACGATGATCAGTAATTCGATGATGGGAAAACATGTTAATCAACAATAGCTTAGGACGCTGATGAAGCGTGAGTTTCAAGTCAATATTGGCACAAAAGATCAATTCATACTTAATTATTGTCTTAGAGTTATATTTCTTCGGCATAACCACAAAATGGCAAATGAAATCAGTTAACTTCTTTCAGTTGATCATTATCAATAATAGTACTAAATCAGAGTCTTTTACAGGTTGATAGAAAATGACCAGTAGAGTGGGCATAAGGATAATTATGATGGATCATATATTTAAAAACTTCTCTTCACCAGCATACAATGTGGGTGATACAAATGCCATGGCTCACCCAGTTTCTACTTTTAGACCATTAACCTTGGAGTAAGGTTTATTCTGTCTAGATTGGACAAAGAAAGAGCAATCTTTTAATAATCAGCTAGCTTTAGGTGAATGGGGTAGTATACAAAATTATGGCATGACCGTACTTCAACAACAATTTCATTAGCAATATCGCCAGTAAAAAAACACAGTTGTAGATGATCCTGATGATGAGAACTTCTGTGAGGGATGTCCTGAAACAACCATCTGTTTACCAAAAATAAAAGCAAACCAATTCAACTAATTGAAACTCTAATGCATGTGAGTGTTGCTAGAGAATGTACCTATATTTATCGCAGTGATGAAATTGCTAAAACTAAATATGAGATTGAGGACACATTAAATATTAAGTTCAGTCATTATACAGAACAGCAATTTAAAACGTTTAAACAGTAGCGGGATAAAGTCTCAGCCCAAGACAACCAGAAAAGAAACAAGACTAAACACTTGTTACAGCAATATTCTTATCTAAACGTATTTAATGGGGAGACCTTAAAAAATGAAGATCGTTATATACTATACAGATTTATATCTATAGCCAACCATATAGACATGATTCTTCTAATTCTAATGACATGATTGTTTTTATCAGCCTTCATGAAAAACCAGTCAAACTATCAGGGCATATTCTACTGACAATATGTTTTAACCATTTGCAAATGAATAAATAAAGGATGGTGAGTAAGGAAAAAATAGTACTCGTAGAGTTATATATGTCTTTTCATTATTGACATGTGTGGGTGAAAAGGAAAGTTTTATTGGAAAACATTTAATTTTAGCGTTACCTAATACTGAATGTGCCGGATTGTCTTTTTCTAAAAATACTAAAGGTGCTGTAATGTATAACGAGTTAGGATAATGTCAGAATCCTTTATTACTAAGCGTAAGAATGTTAGATGACAAGGGATTTATTTTAATTGATTAAGTGTGTACTAATAATATTTCTCCTCCACATAATTATTTATATAGAAATAATAGAATTAATAAGCATTGCTTGCAAATGATTAAAATTTGGACAAGGTAGGTAGTCAAAAAATGATGCGTAAGGTTATTTTTTGAAGTAGCTTGAACTGCGATTAGCAAAGCGTAGAAACCTAAAATTCTCTCTAATTTATAGAATTTAAGAAAGAGGATTACGATGCAGGGGACCCGTTCTAGGTAATTTAAGCTAAGACATAATCTGAAAAACTGAAATTTCAGTACTAATAACTTATAAATACTCATTCTATTGAAGTTCTCTAAAATTGAGTATTTTTTACTCTACTTATTAACATATTCTTAATAAAGGAGAAATTAAAAAACATTTAAAAACAATAATCTATTTAATTTTAGACACGAGTTTGAATTTAATAGTTCATAATTTACTTAGCCTTGCTTAGTTTTAATATTTAGCTGGAATTATGTTTGAATAATATAGTTATAAACTAAAGAATACTGGTCTGAACATTGTGATACTTGTAATTTTTAAAATTTATTAGTTCTATACTTCTTTCAAAGCAAGATATTCATATATTTTATATTTAGATTTAAAAATAAAAGTACATTCTCGAAAGTTCGCGAAAAACCTATAGCTATCGAAAACAGTCGATGCATCAAAAAAATACGTCAATTTAAAATCTGTAAAATAAGTGCTTATATTCTATATGGTTGAAATATATTATTGAAATTAAGTTGCTTTTAATAATTATTTGAAAATAATTGATTTGTTGAATGCAATATTTGTAATTAAATTCCAAAAAGTTTTATCCAAGAAATTTATAAAACCATTGAATTATCCTAATCAACACGTGTTGATTGATAGTCAACAATAGTCTATTATGGTTTTCCAGTACAGATAAGCTTTGTTTTTGGAGTATTGAATGTCTGATCAATTTGCTGCAATACCATCCCGTCGTACTAAGCGTCAAGTAGAGCAGCCGCGTAGCGGAGATGAGCGGGAGCGTGCCATTCTGGAAGCTGCAAGAACGGCATTGAAAAGTGGAAAATTTGAATCAGTATCAATCTCTGAGTTGGCGGCGAGTGCTGAGGTATCCCGTCCAAGCTTTTATTTTTATTTCGCTTCGAAAGATGCACTTCTTGCCACATTGATTGAGCAGGTACTTGCTGAGATTTTCTCAAACTTGAATTTGACAGTCTCAAGTTCAGATATGGATGTTCAATCACAAGTATACGAAGCCGTATCCCATATTTCTTTTGCATGGATCACACACAGAGAAATTCTGTGTGCCGCTGTGGAGCTTAGTAATCGTATGCCTACTATTGCTGATATCTGGAGTAATGCTGTTATAGGAAGTGTTGAGATGTTTTTGGAGAAACTGGATTATGTATCTTGGACACATCCTGATTCTACATTACGACGTCAGGCACATATTTTTGCCTGGGGACAAGAGCGCAATCTTTATAACCTTGCAAAAAAAAATGGAGATAGTCAGGCATTTGAAGCATTGACACATGATTTGACAGAGATGTGGTTAGACCTACTAAATTCTAATATTCACAAAATAATGAAATAAAGGAGCAAAATAATGAATAGTGCTAATCGTATTGATGTTAGTTTCAATGTAGGGGGTATAAAGTGTGCGGCTTGGCTTTATCTCCCCCTTAATCATACTAAAAAGTCTGTCCCTGCTTTGGTTATGGCTCATGGTTTGGGTGGAGTGCGTGAATGGCGACTTGATAATTTCGCCCAGACCTTTAGAGAAGCAGGTTATGCATGTTTGGTCTTTGACTATCGAGGTTTTGGAGATAGTGACGGTGTACCAAGACAAGTAGTTGACCCAGATATGCTCTTGCAAGACTGGCGTGAGGCAATCGCCTATACACGATCAAGATCGGAAATTGATCCGGAACGTATTATCCTTTTCGGTACCTCTTTCAGTGGTGGCCATGTTACAAAACTGGGGGCCGAGGATCATAGACTTGCAGCTATTATTGCACAATGCCCTTTTATGGATGGTTTGGCATCAGCTCAGATGACGGATCCTATCCGGCTACTACGTTTAACTATCTCAGCAATTCGTGATTTAACCAGAAAGACATTAGGTAAACCGCCTTATCTGATAGATATCGGTGGTGCGCCAGGAACGAATAGCTTAGTGTTGGCTAATGAGGCAGATTTTGCTGCAATGATTCCACATGAAGTAAAGTCGGAAACTCAGATTGCAGCAAGAATCGCATTTGAAATCATAAAATACCGACCAGGTCTTTCTACGCCAAAGATTCAGTGTCCCATCCTATTTATTTTATGTGAATTTGACAAGCTCATTCCTATCAAATCATCTTTAAAACATGCGAGCCACGCACCACTGGGTGAAATTTATGTAGTTCCATATGGGCACTTTGATATTTATAGTGACGCTCCTTTTCAGGATGTATTGACCACCGAATTAGATTTTCTTGTTAGAAAAGTACCTACAGATATATCTACATAGCGCATAAATAAATATAGATACCTTCAAAACTTTATTCCAGCATTTACGGGTCGCCCAACTTGGTTCTCACCATGGTGATAAAAGTTATCCAATGCCTAAACTCACAGGAACATATTATGACTTCTGCTCGAATTGTTATTTTTGGTGCAACTGGTTATACGGGGGCGCTCCTAGCCCGAGCTCTTGTAGAGCGTGGTGCTCGCCCAATTTTGGCTGGACGTTCTTACGAAAAATTATCATTATTAGCTGCTGAACTCGGCCATTTGGAAACTCACATTGCCGATGTTTCTGACCCCGCTTCAATTCGTGAAATACTGCGCGAGGGCGATGTACTAGTATCAACAGTTGGACCATTTCTACGCTGGGGTGATGCTGCGATTTCAGCAGCTATTGATGCTGGAGCAATCTACCTTGATTCGACAGGTGAACCAGGTTTTATACGAAAAGTATACGAACATTATGGCCCTATTGCGTCTGGTCGCTCATCTACACTTCTGACAGCATTTGGTTTTGATTGGGTGCCAGGCAATCTTGCAAGTGCCTTGGCTCTTATGCAAGCAGGCCAGTCTGCTACTCGCATTGAGGTCTCTTACCTACTGAATGGTACTAGTGCAGAGAGCGGCGGAGCTCAAGCTAGTGCATTTGCAGCATTGATTGCCCCATCATTTGCATATAAAAATGGTCAATTAATCTCCGAACATACTGCTGCCCGAGCTATTCGTGTGAAAGATATCAATGGAAAATCACGCTGGGTGTTAAGTTCAGGAGGTACTGAGCATCTCACGATGCCAAAACATTTTCCTCAATTAAAAGATGTAGAGGTGGGCTTGGGATTGTATGGAGTTAGCTCTATTGCAATTCCATGTGTATCGACAGCATTAAATGCCAGTATGAAAGTCCCGTTTCTAGCATCTTTTATTCGTAATCTTATGCAACGTAGTGCAGTAGGTTCAACGGGAGGGCCGAGTGATGAAGAGCGTGCAGCTGGTTCAACCAACGTGATTGCACGTGCTTATTCTTCTGATCATAAGCTGATAAATAGCGTTGCTTTGGCTGGTGTGGATGGTTTTTCATTTACTGCCAACTTTTTGGCTTGGGCTGCTATTCATGCAGCTACACATGGTGTTCAGGCTAAGGGTGCATTAGGGCCAGTTCAAGCTTTTGGTATTGAAGCCCTGACTGAAGGAGTCCGCCAAAGTGGTTTAAGTTTGATTAAAAAAAATGTTGAGAATTGAGAACCCATTTAAATTAATAGTGTTTTAAGTGGATATCTAAATAAAGCCCCTGAGAATATAAGCTAACAAATGTTTTTAGGTGTCAGGCATAAATATTTTGCGAAATGTAGAATATATAACTAAAGAGAGAAATGATATGAGCATCACAATAGTTGCAATATTGATAGCCCAAGAAGGTTGTGAATCAAAGTTAAACGATTTATGTATAAATGTTATCGAACCAACTTTAAAAGAGGAGGGTTCTTTGAATTATCACTTGTATATTGATCAGGATAATCCAAAACGATTTACATTTATTGAAGAGTGGAAAAGTAAAGAAGATCTAGAAAAACATTTATCTACTAGTTACATTCAAGATTTATTTTTTCATCTCAAAGACCTTATTGAATCTAGTGAGATCATACATCTATCCAAAATAAAATAAAATAAAATATATTTTGATTTTGTTTTAATATATTTAAATAGGTTGAAATTTGGCTGATATTATTAAAAAAATTTAGTATTAATTGGCTTGATTTTTAATTTTTATTTTACAGATTATTCATATAGGGCTATTTATTCCGTATATTAAACCAAGTCTAATGGTTAATATGTATTTAGGTGTACGAAGTTTTTTCATAGTTGATTTGATTTCTTACTTAAAGTAAAAATAAAATTTTTTGGAATAGTTTAACTCATGTGCAGTAGTGGAAGATGAGATTTTCATACTACATTTGAATTTAAATATTATACGTTGAAAGAACATTTGAATTTCCTTGTATATTATTTTAAATGACTCGTTATTGTTTTTTATGTTTTATGTATACAAGTTGACTAATTTTTGTTATATTTTGAAAAGAGTCACACAATTGAAAATATGTAGTTTGTTTTATATATAAAAATGGCGACATTTTATTCATTGAGTTTGATTCATTTTGTTTAAAAATTTAATCAATATATATGTAGGTTATGAATATGAAAAGAATTCAGAAATCACTTCTTGCAGCATTAATAGTTGCGGGTTATGCGGTAAATGCTCAAGCAGCTGTTACTGGTCAAGTTGATGTTAAATTAAATATCTCGACAGGCTGCACTGTAGGTGGTAGTCAAACTGAAGGAAATATGAACAAGTTTGGTACTTTAGATTTTGGTAAAACTTCTGGTACTTGGAACAACGTATTAACTGCTGAAGTCGCTTCAGCAGCAACGGGCGGCAACATTTCTGTAACTTGTGATGGTGCAGATCCTGTTGATTTTACAGTTGCAATTGATGGTGGCGAACGTACAGACCGTACTTTAAAAAATACTGCTTCTGCTGATGTAGTTGCATATAACGTTTACCGCGATGCTGCTCGTACCAACCTTTATGTTGTAAACCAACCACAACAGTTCACTACAGCGAGTGGCCAAGCTACAGCGGTGCCAATTTTCGGTGCAATCGCGCCAAACACTAGCACAGCAAAAGCTCAAGGTGATTATAAAGATACTCTATTAGTCACTGTAAATTTCTAAATATAAAAAGAAATAATTAATTGAGTAGCAGGTTTGTTCGAGGTTGAATGAACCTGTTTTAAATGGAGGGAAGATGATATTCAATCGTGGTTCTATATTTATAATTTCTTATTTTTTAACTTCTTCATTAAATGCTGGCGGGATCGGAGCTAAATTAACAAATCAAATTGAATTATTATCTTCTTGTTCTATTAATAATAAAGTTGTTGAAAATAATGCGACAAATTTAAATTTTGGAACTGTTGATTTTGGTGAAACCTCAACTGGTTTTAATGGGGTGATCGATGCAAGTTTGGTAAATAATGGAAACTCTGGTTTACAGATACAATGTGCTGGTATTTCTACTGTAAAAATAATATTTGGTTCTGGAAATAATGATAGTAAAGTTCCTGCTTTATTTTCACAAAATTATTATCATGCATTAAGTAATGGTAGAGATTTTGTTGCTTATAACTTGCTCTATGGTTTAAATAAACAAGTGATTAGAGCAAACGATGCTTTTATTCTTAATGATATGAATACTAAAAAGAATATCGATATTTTTGGTGAAGCCATACACGATGGTGGGCGTATATCTAAGGGTGAGTATATAGATATAGTGCCAATTACAATTGAGTTTTAAGAAAATGAAATATTTTTATTTTAAAGCAATATTATTGCTATCTGTAAGTCCATTTGTATATGCGGTAGATCCTCAATTAAATTCTAGTTTTAAAGTTCAAGCTAAAATTGAAAATGGATGCTCAATAGATAATATCGAACAAAAAATGGATTTTGGTCAGTATTCAGCTTTATCAAAAAATAAAGTAATAGCTAATATCATAAATAGTGCAACTTCATGGAATATTCGGTGTACCGAAAGTTTGCCTGTAAATGTATCTATAGATGGTGGTCAAAACCTCGAGAATAATACTAGACGCATGAAAAACACATCATCTTCTGATTATTTGTCTTATAAATTATATAACTCGAGTAGTTTAACAAATGAATATATTGTAGGTGGTAAATTTTTACTTCCTGCTACAACACCTACAAACCGTCTGGCAAATTTTGAAATATATGGTGTCGTTGATTTAGAAAATAATAATGAACCCCATACGGCCGGAATTTATAAAGATACTGTTTCAATAATGATTACATGGTGATTTGTATGAACAATTCTGCATTTATTAAAAATGGCATTTTAAAATCTTTTTTATTTGCAAGTACATTATCACTTGTTACACCTGTGATGGCACAAGCAACTTTTTTAATTTGGCCCATTTATCCAAAAATTGAAGCCAATGAAAAAGCAACTGCGGTTTGGCTCCAAAATACTGGCAAGACTGATGCAATGGTGCAAATTCGGGTTTTTAAATGGAATCAAGAAGGCTTAAAAGATAACTATAGCGAGCAATCAGAAATTATACCTAGCCCACCTGTAGCTAAAATTAAAGCAGGTGAGAAGCATATGCTTCGTTTAACCAAAGGTGCCAATTTGCCAGATGGCAAAGAACAGCCATATCGTTTGATTGTAGATGAGTTACCGATTCGCCTGTCTGATGGAAACGAGCAAGACGCTTCTAAAGTGAGTTTTCAAATGCGTTACTCCATTCCGTTATTTGCCTATGGAAAAGGTATTGGTAGTGGTTTAACTGAAGAGAGCCAAAAAGCGAATGCAAAAAATCCTTTAGCCAAACCTGTTTTACAGTGGTCTGTCCGCAACAATGACCAAGGCCAGTCTGAACTATATTTAAAAAATAATGGACAGAAATTTGCTCGTCTTTCGGCACTTAAAACTTCAAAAACTGGCAATGATATTTCTTTAGGGAAAGCTGCTTTTGGCTATGTTTTATCGAATAGTACCGTGAAGTTTGCTATCGATAAATCGACCGCAAATGAGTTATTAAAAACTTCTAAAATTTATGGTGTTGATAGTTCTGGCATAAAACAAGAGTTGATCGAAATTAGTAAAATGGAGGATCCAACATGATCCTTCGGCATAATAATTTATGCAAAAGTATTTTGCTAATTTTGTTGTCGGGTGGATGCTTAAATATTCCAAATATTGCTTTTGCTGGCGATTTGCCTCCACCACCAAAAGATATTAACGAAATTAATCAACTGTTTAAGCTGTACCTAGACTTGGTTGTAAACCAATATTCAGTGCAGCAGGTTGTACCTGTTATTGTTAAAAATGATGAGTACTTCATACAAAAAAACAAGCTGATTTATGAGTTAGAAATTCAAATTCCTCAGGAGCTACTGACAAACAACCAGACTGCTTTAACCAATAAAGACATCTTAACTTTGGGGTTTAGTGGTGATGCGAGTGACTGGATATCTTTAGATAAATTGAAAGATGTAAGCTATGAATATCAATCATCAAACCAATATTTTAAGCTTAACTTTCCACCTGCTTGGATGCCGACTCAAGTTTTGGGTAAAGACTCATGGTATAAGCCTGTCGTTGCTCAGTCTGGTATAGGGCTACTCAATAACTATGATTTTTATACTTATAGACCGCATCAGGGTGGATCAACCAGTAGTTTATTTACAGAGCAGCGTCTGTTCTCTCCGTTAGGGGTTATTAAAAACTCTGGTGTCTATGTCAAAAACCAATATAAAAACGAAGGTAATGCTGAGTCTCTAGACAATGACGGCTACCGTCGTTATGACACATCTTGGCAATTTGATAACCAAAAGAATGCGACATCTTTTGTACTTGGTGACATTATTACTGGTAGTAAAACGACTTGGGGAAGTTCTGTTCGTCTAGGTGGTTTTCAGGTACAGAGAAACTATTCAACCCGACCAGATTTAATTACTTATCCCTTACCACAATTTATTGGGCAAGCTGCTTTACCAAGTACAGTCGATTTAATTATTAATGGGCAAAAAACCAGCTCAACTGAAGTGCAGTCTGGTCCATTTATATTAAATAATGTTCCTTTTATTAACGGTAAAGGGGAAGCCGTAGTGGTCACGACCGATGCAGTCGGGCGTCAGGTCACGACTGCCGTACCATTTTATATTTCCAATACTTTGTTAAAGCCCGGCCTATTTGACTATTCATTGTCTTTAGGGAAAATTCGTGAAGACTATGGACTTAAGAATTTTTCCTATGGAAAGTTTGCAAGTGCAGCCGATGCCCGTTATGGGGTAAATGACTGGTTTACCGTAGAAGGGCACACCGAGCTTTCCCCAGACTTACAGTTATTTGGTGCAGGGTCTGTACTCAAGCTTGCAAACTTAGGTGTGCTGAGTGCTTCTTTTAGCCAAAGTAAGGCCGATAAGTCTATGTCTGAAGATCAAGCCAAAGACTTGGAGGGTAAGCAATATACGGTCGGGTACAGCTATAACCGTAATCGCTTTGGTTTTAGCATTAACCATAACCAGCGTGATGATGAATATACCGATCTTTCGCGGCTGCAATATAGCAATTTAATTTCGGTCAATAGCAATAAAAGCTTAACGGCCAATACTTACTTTGCGACTAAAAACTCAGGTACCTTTGGTGTTGGTTATATTGATACCAAAGCAAATGACTTTAAAAATCGCTTTTTAAATTTGTCATGGGCACCTGTTTTACCGACCTATATGAATGGTGTGACCGTTTCATTAAGTGCCAACCGCGACTTTATCGAAAAAGAGTGGAGTGCTGCATTTCAAGTTTCGATCCCACTGTTCCAGCGAAACGCTACTGTAAACTCGGGTTATGCATTTAATAAACAGGGTGATACTGGCTATATTAACTTTAACCATTCTGTGCCATCCGAAGGCGGTTTTGGTGTCGATTTAACTCGACGCTATAACGAAAATAGTGAAGATTTAAATCAGGCACGCGTCAATTACCGCAACGGTTATATCAATACTGACTTTGGTATGTCTGGAAATCATGACTATAACTACTGGTTCAGTTTATCTGGTTCCCTCATTTATATGGCAGGCGAAGTATTTGCTTCGAACCGCTTGGGTGAGTCTTTTGCATTGGTCGATACCAACCAAGTACCAGATGTTTTGGTTAGATACGAAAACAGTTTAATTGGCCGTAGTAATAAAAAAGGCCATATTTTTGTGCCATCGGTGACACCTTATTACTCAGGTAAATATAGCGTCGATCCAATCGACTTACCTTCAAACTTTACCATCACACAAGTTGAACAACGAATTGCTGCTAAACGCGGTTCAGGTGTTGTAATTAAGTTCCCAGTTCATCAGTCTATTGCTGCCAACGTTTATTTGACTCAAGCAGACGGAAAACCTATGCCTGTCGGTTCTGTGGTGCATAGAGCTGACCAAGAGTCGTCTTATGTAGGAATGGATGGCATTGCCTATTTAGAAAACTTAAAACCAAACAATACCATGACTGTTCAACGTTCGGATCAGAGTGTGTGTAAGGCAGAATTTTCTGTAGATGTAGAACAAGCCAAGCAACAGATTGTGGTGGTTAAGCCTGTTACGTGCCATGAGGTATCTTTACCATGAATATAAAAACAAAAAAATTACTCAGCCATTTATGTATGTTTTCTGGACTGATGCTGGCTGGAAATTTGGCTCATGCTGCATGTAGTGTGAGTGCTTCCGGTTCATCTACTATTTCGGTTCCATCTATCTATTTAACAGAAAATGGTGAAAACTCTTCACAGTTTAATTCGGGTTTGTCGTGTACGGGTTTTAGCTTGGCTTTGGCGAACATAACGTATCTAAAATATCGGGTTGAGCAAATGTCGAATTCATTTACTAATGCACAAACCGGAGAAAAACTTAATGCTGTTATTTTGGATAGTAACAATGAAATCATTAGCTTAGGTCAAGAAAAAGATATGAGTAGTTTTACGCTGGTCAATCTTTTTAGTGGACCAGATGGTAATTTGCCTTTCTATATACGCCTTCCGGCTGGGCAAAGTGTATCACCGGGTGTTTATCAGGCTGACTCTCCATTAAAAGTAAAATGGTTCTATTCTGTACCCGCAGTTGCGATTGCAGGGATCGGGTTTTTCTTTGAAAGTCAGGGGTTTAGACGTGGTGCATTAGGTATCGGGTTTAACTGGGGAAATGGAGCAGACTCGACGGGTTCACTTTCAATTACAGTACTTCCAGACTGCCGAATTTTAACTCAAGACGTCAACTTTGGTACGGCAGCTTTTGCTTCCAAGCTTGAGCCTGTGCAGTCATCTATGGGAATTCGTTGCTCTGTAAATACACCATATTATGTCAGTTTAAATAATGGACTTTCCCCGCAAAACGGCAACCAACGAGCTATGAAGTCACAAACGGGAAATACATATTTAAAATATGATATTTTTAAAAATTCATCGAATGACCGATGGGGCAGTGATAACGAGCGTTGGTCGAGTTTAAATGCGACCCTTAACCCCGGGGTACATAATGGAGTGACGCAGCAGAGTTATGTGTTTACCACAAAAATTGTCGATGAAAATGCAGACATAGTACCAGCCGGAACGTATCAAGATACGGTCACGGTACAAGTCGAGTTTTAGATGAGGTTGTATCCCGCCAATTCTGATGAATTTATCTGTACCAACCAGATACTTTCAATCGTTTCATTTGTTCCTTGAGATTAGATGAGTCATTTATAAGAGTTGTGTAATTGAGATGATTGGATGCTAATGTGGTGAGATTGTAACTGTTAGGTTCAAATAGTTATTTAATCTTTTTCATAAACTCTAGCTTGGTAAAGTGAGATGAATTATCAATTTGTTGATGTTCAGTAAAGATAAAAAAACGGCAAATGAGCTAGTGATTGGTGGATACTTCTCGTATTGACCAATACACAGTACATAGTATTTTCTGCACTTTGGCAGATGAGTCGTTTGATCTCTTTATCTATTGACATTGCAAAATCAGATTAGCTTGTAAAAGCAACTGGATACATGTTCTAATTCAATGGATAGAAACGAATTAGCTCATGTAAATCAAACACCTCAACCGTTTTCCTTATGTCTTTTATAAAGCCCTAAAACTGCTATGAGCCTTCTTGGTGTGTTAACTGATGATTTTGAAATTTTTGTAAACGATTGAGAATAAATCTTTGATCAAGCTTTTGATTTGGTGAGATATTGATCAGTCTGGTCTTGTTTGAAAAATTGTTAAAGGTGCTCTGATTGGATATGTAATCCTGTACAACTTCGAGATGGCGTACAGCTATGGACTTTCAATAGTAGAATCAAAAAGGGTGATACTTGTGCCTTTTGTGATGCGCTAGAATATAGATGTATAGTTTTTCTATACTTTTAATCTGTTCGCTTTTAATGTTTATTTTCAGAAAAAATGCTCTTCCGTTTGATAAAGCATTTGACGCGTGTGGAATAATTTCAATTTTTAATTGGGGTGCAAGATTTGCATATAATGGTCCTGAATTAAATCTTCGGGCGGAATATACTTTATTTGATGGGCAGATTGGACGACCTATTTTTATCGGGAACGGTGAGAACTGTCAGCGATCGGTACCGAAGAATGATTGAACAGTATCCGTGTCCTTCACCAAGTTTATGTCCATTGGCATAAGGTGGCTTGTGTAAGCCCTATGGCAGACTTTATGTCAATTTAGATGATGCAGATGAGTTCGGTACTTTTATCTTTAGAACGACTGGTTTTAATAGCATTAGAACATTGGCGGCACGATTGGTCTATTACCCATACGGTATCAGGGAAGGTTCTTTCATGTTTACCATTACAGTTGATCTTAAGGGGCAAAAGCACAACACAAAGTTATCGAATTCTGAACTCTTACGTGGATTTAACTTTAAGGGATGCTGTTAATATTCAAAAGCCATTCAAATGGCAAACGATCTTAATCAACAATTCAAAGCATCTGGGTTTAATCAACATGCTTTAGATCCAATGGCATAGCAAGGTTTATGACAATGCATATTTTGAAAATGACAACGAAGAGAGTATGGATGTGGTGGAGGAATTTTATGCAAATGAAAATTCAGAAACTGACCAAGTACAGGCTGAACTGAAAGCTAAGCCAAGGTGAAGCTTCATCAGGCTGAGAACTCTGTACAGGGTATTTAAAAAGGCATGCAGAGAAGTATGAGTACGGTGAATTAGAGACTTATAAATATACTGTCTGAGATGATTATATGGTTGATAGGCGATTCTGTGCCTATCTTTTGGAGAGTTTTTGTACTAATTAGTGTATTTAGCCATGCAGAATAATCACTGTGATGAAAATCTAAAGTTTAACTGATGTACTGAATAACCGCATACTTGACTTGAACTGGTTTGCGAAATATGCCACGGCTTTTTTAATATGCCCTATCTTATTAAGTGATTCTGGAGTTCATGTTTTAACTTTGCTAATTTTGCAAGTGGATCGGCAGATCCTATAATTTTAGGCAGTTGAGGGTTGTAAGGTTAACGAGTTGAAGAGATTCTCGAAACGGTAAAGATATTGTACCCGATTTGTAATTTTTTCCATAAATTGATGAGCCTGATCATTCTATACAAAAATAAGTACAAGAATGTACAAGTCAGTCATACATACAATCGCTTAATGTTTAAGAACATTCAAAGCTTATGATTACATGAAAATGAATGAAGGCTTTTTTATAACGGACTGGAATAGAAAAGAGAATACGTAGGATCATAAATTATATTTAACAGGATTCGATTTTGCAGAAAACATGCGCTGATATGTATTTTTTACATTTTAAAATACTAATTTAAATGGCTTAGATCATCCATATATTACTAAGTCATGCGAAATATTGTATCAAGCCAGTGATGCAAAGCAACTCTTTAGATTTGGACCTTTTGAAAGTATAGCCCTGAGTGATGGTACTCAATTTTTTTATATCTACATAGATTAAAACGATGATTTACTCCTTAAATATCAAATCAAGGATTTTAAAATGAATAGCACCCAAAGCAATGCTCGATTTCTTTTCGATTTATATGCGAACTGGTCAAGACGGATGCATGAAAATCCGAATATGACCATTGAAGACTTTCGCAGTATGTTTGATGAATGGCATCAACCTACATTGGAGCCGGATAAAGTGTCTTATAAATTCGATGTTGTGGCAGGTGTAGAAGGTCTTTGGGTTTATCCGGAAGATGCTGACTTATCTAAAGTCATCATCTATACCCATGGCGGTGGATTTGCGGTCGGTTCTTCGGCCAGTCACCGTAAGCTGGTGGGGCATTTGGCCAAGCATTTAGGAGTATCTGCATTTGTGGTGGATTACCGACGTTCGCCTGAACATGTATTTCCGGCACAAATTCAGGACGTGACAGCAGTATATAAAGAACTACTCCAGTGTGGTTTTGTTGCAAAAAATATGTTGACCGCAGGAGATTCTGCAGGGGGGAATCTGGCGATATCAACCGTACTCAATCTACGAAATGAAGGAATTGAGTTGCCTGGAGCAGTGATTACACTCTCTCCTTGGCTGGATATGGAGCATAAAGGTGAAACCCTGATCAGCAACGATGACACTGATGTCTTGATTACAGTGGATCTGCTCAAAAGCATGTCACAAATGTTCTTGGGGGAACATGGTGATGCGGAAAATCCGTTGGCGAATCCGTTAAAAGCCAATTATCAGGTTTTCCCACGTTTGTATATCAATGCCGGATCAGTTGAATCATTGGTAGACAATGCAACACGTCTTGCTGATATTGCAAAAAAAGAGGGTGTTGATGTGACTTTATCTGTGGTGGACAACATGCAGCACGTTTTTCCTTTTCTAGCTGGGCGTGCAAGCGAAGCTGATCAAGAATTGGCGAAAATTGCGCAGTGGTTTAAAGCATAAATCATTGCCCACACGCTATATAGAACTTATTGAATAAAAGATGTTGTTCACTACAAAGCCGTCTATTTTATTGTTTCAAAGGAGAGATTCATGCACTGTTATTGCGTGACGCACCATGGACAACCACTCGAAGATGTGGAGAAAGAAATTCCACAACCGAAAGGTACTGAAGTTTTGCTTCAGGTAAAAGCCGCAGGTCTATGCCATACGGATTTACATTTATGGGAAGGCTATTATGATCTAGGTGGGGGAAAGCGGTTATCCCTTGCGGACCGTGGACTGAAGCCACCCTTAATCTTAAGTCATGAAATTACTGGTCAGGTGGTTGCTGTCGGTCCAGATGCGGAATCAGTAAAGGTCGGTATGGTCAGCTTGGTTCATCCATGGATTGGTTGCCGTGAATGCAATTACTGTAAACGTGGAGAAGAAAATCTGTGTGTCAAACCGCAACAGTTAGGTATCGCCAAGCAGGGTGGTTTTGCCGAATATATCATCGTTCCGCATCCACGATATCTGGTGGATATTGCAGGTCTGGATCTGGCTGAAGCTGCACCTTTGGCATGTGCAGGCGTGACAACATACAGCGCACTGAAAAAATTCGGCGATTTGATTCAATGTGAGCCGGTGGTAATCATTGGTGCAGGTGGTTTAGGGTTGATGGCACTCGAGTTGCTTAAAGCCATGAAAGCCAAAGGCGCAATCGTGGTTGATATTGATGAGAGCAAACTTGAAGCAGCACGTGCTGCTGGTGCATTATCGGTCATCAATAGCCGAAGTGAGAACGCTGCTCAACAGTTGATTCAGGTAACAGATGGTGGAGCACGTCTGATCCTTGATCTGGTAGGCAGTAATCCAACATTGAGCCTTGCCTTGGCGAGTGCTACACGTGGTGGGCATATTGTGATCTGCGGATTGATGGGGGGAGAAATTAATCTTTCCATTCCAGTAATTCCAATGAGACCACTCACAATTCAGGGCAGTTATGTAGGAAGGATAGAGGAATTAAGAGAGTTAGTGGAGTTGGTAAAAAAAAACCATATGTCAGCTATTCCCGTGAAAAAACTTCCAATTTCGCAGATCAATTCCGCATTTGAAGAATTGAAAGATGGCAAGGTTATCGGGCGTATTGTGCTCATGCACAGAAACTGATCATCCAACGATTTTCCATATTTGATACCCAAATCAAAATTAAGAAATCGCGCAAAGACCTAAGCGGTCTTTGCGCTAGGAAGACTCATTTTAAAAAAATAAGTCAAAATAACGGAGAGTTAAAAATGAAACAAATGGAAAACTATTTCTATCATCGTTCAAATCAAAAAATAGCTGCTTTGATCTTTACTTTAACTGCCGCTTTGAACCTGCAAGCGGCAGGGGTGAGTTCTGATGCTGGGGATTATCAAGCACTTCCAGGGGGAACCAACTTATGGGTCGCCTATTACCAGCATATGGAAGCGGATAAGGCGTATGCAAATAGTAATAAAGTCGCTGATGATCTCGATTTAAGCATTGATTCGGGAATATTGCGTTACGTTCGTTTTATTGAAGTAGGTGATTGGATTGTAGATCCGCAATTCCTTTTGCCTTTTGCCAAGCAAAAGATGAATGGCGCTGATGATATCTCGGGTATCGGTGATTTAATTGTGGGAGGGATCGCTTGGCCACTGCATAATTCTGAAAAAGGCCACTATTTTGGTTTCGGTGGTTTTGTGACCGTACCTACTGGCAGTAATGAAACAAAGGGTTTTGCCATCAGTAATGATCGCTATCAATATAATATTCAGGCCGGTTATTACCATGCTTTAACTGATAAATTTGCGCTTGAGGGGGTGGGGCAGTTTGAACTTTATAGCGAGCAAAAATATACCAATATTGAGAAAGATGTTTTTTTTCAGACAGATTTCTCCGCACTCTATAAAGTGAGCGATAAATCCAATTTGGCTGCCACCTGGAGACATACCGATGGTGGTAAAGAAAAGGTAAAGGGTGTCACTGAACGTGGCAGTGATAGAAAAGATACCATTGTCATTTCTGCTTCTACCAATATCAAGCCGAATCTGCAGCTATTATTACAATGGCGACAAGATGTGAATGTTGAAAATGGCTTAGAAATTTCTGGACTTCAGTCACGTTTATTGTATGCCTTCTAAATCGATCATGTTGAACAGGGTATATCAAATTTTGCAATTCAATATCCAGTTTGGTCATCAATATAAAAAATATGTATAGTGAGTTTGAAAATATTCATGCTGTTTTTGTTATGAACGCAAAAACTATTTTTATGCGATGGAGGAAAAAGAAAATAAGGAAATTGTAAGGAGTCCAGAAAGTGGCAAGTTGACGTTGGTGGTGTGTCTAGGAAACATATAGCACAGCGCTTGGCAAAAGATTCTTTCATGGTATGCTATTTGTTTGGATTCTGGGTTTTACATAGTTCAACACTTTTGTTTATATAACTTGAAAATACAGAATTTAGGAATGAAACTGTCTACAGTGTGTATCGAGCCTGATATTAGACGGGTCTTTGCTTGGCAGACGAGCCATTTACTGGATCTAGTTTCTTGAATCTTAAAATATGAAACAAACTTTGATGCTTAAATTACTGGCTCTGGTTCAGGTATTGGTAAAAGTATCGCACTGTTTCTGGCTCAACAGGGTGAAAGTGTAGTGGTTTCAGAAATTAACTTGGAGGCGGCACAGAAAGTTGTGGAAGAAATTGCTGCTTTAGGCGGGAAAGCAGCTGCGAATTAGGCCAATACTGCTGAGCCTGAAGACATGAACGCTGCCGTCGAGTTTACGGTCAGCACTTTTGGCCTTCAATAATGCGGGAATTCTGGGAGAAGTGAACTCTTCCGAAGAATTGGGTATTGAAGGGTGGCATCGTGTGATTGATATGAACTTGAATGCGGTTTCCTACCGCACATACATTAGAAGTTCCTGCAATCTTGGCGCAGGGGGCGGCGTGATTGTAAATACCGCTTCATTAAAGGCTTGATCGGGATTCAAATATTTCCCTATCTCGCTGCAAAACATAGTGTAACGGGTCTGACGAAAGTGGTGGCATTGGAATATGCAGATCAAGGAATTCGTTTAATTCTGTACATCCTGGCTATATCAAAACTTTTTTGATTGCAAAATTTGAATAAGCAGAGATGGGTAAAACCACATCCAATTGGTCAATTGGGACAGCCAGAAAAGTTGGTCAGGTTGTTCCTTCCTGCTTTCTGATGATGCTTCATTTGTGACTGGTAGTCAGTATGTGGTCGATGGTGCATTTACCACGAAATAAAAAATGAGCAGAAGATACCTCAAAAGGTTATCTGAATACTTGCTGAAATTATAGATAACTTAGAATGAGGAAAGCAGAGTGCTATTAGTATATCATTCTATATTGTTAACTAGATAGAATATATGCTCTCTTTTCTTTGATCTATTGTTTTAAGGGAAAAATTTTCTTTGCTACGAATATGTCGGAGAAGAAATAATATCTGATGTTGAGCCACATGACATTTGTTATTTTGCATAAATAAAACATGTAAGCGTACACTCATTTCTAATAGGTGTTTTATTGAAAATCAGTATTTTATGGGGCTCTTTTTGCTCAAAAAACAATAGGGGAGATTGAGTTTTTAGACACAAGATTGGTGTGTTCCTGTCTGATTTCGATGGGTGTTTTCCCAAAAAATTTTTGAAATACTCGAGTCATATGGCTCTGATCGCAAAAACCAGCTTCACTGGCAATCACTTTCAGTGGAATTTCTTTTTTTGAAGTGAGCAAATATTTAGCAAATTGCACCCTGAGATTCATGATGTATGCAGCAGGGGAATTTCCAAAATCGACTTTAAATTTTCTCATTAAATGAGGCACGCTTATCTTGACTAATCCCGCTAAATCTTCGAGGGTAATTTTAATGCTCATGTTTTCATTGATAAATTCTAATAATAGTCTGCGTTGTAGGGAGGAAAAACCAGAACGGCACTGTCCTTCCTTAAAATCTAATTTGGCATACTGACGGAGTAAATGCAGAGTGATCTGGTTTTTAATACTCTCTAAATACAGGTTTCCACCTAAACCACCTTGCTTTAATTCTAGTTCCAAGAGAGAACTCAGTGCAGGTAAAACATGATCTTCCATACCGACTTCGTCTCTGATTCGGATTGAAGCGATATCATAATCAAACACCTTATTCGCCATTGAGGTGATGGAGTCATGCGAAATGTAAACATGGGTGACGGCAATATGGTCATTCCATGCCCAACGAGAATCCTCACCACAGGTCAACAAGGAGACATAACCTGGCTTAACCACTTGGGTATCCCAAAATGCATCACCTTTTCTGCGCATTTCTGCCGTACTATTTTTATAGTTAACGATCATGTAGTCACGCATGGCAGGAATATGCACATCAAGGTTGGTATATTCGTACCCTCTTATCGCAATGTTTTCCCAACCAGCATTCATGCTGTCAATTGTGACATTGCCTGGAATCCATAACACGACATCTTCGGGTTTGATCAGCATATCTGCTTTGTCTATGCTCATTTAACTTTCATCCCTAAAGTCAAAAGAGAATTGATGTGCTTATGCACACCAAAATCCATTTCTAATTGAGTTGCGTAATAAATTTGGTTCTGAGATAACCGTCAAAGGTTTCGACACCCCCTTCACTACCAAAACCACTATCCTTAATACCACCAAAAGGTGTTTCAGCCAGTGCCAATCCCATGTGGTTAATCGAAACCATGCCAGCCTCAAGACCGTATGAGATTTGATGTGCATTTTTGCTGGACGTGGTAAAAGCATAAGAGGCTAATCCAAATGGTAATCGATTTGCTTCTTGCAGGACATGGTCTATTGTGTCAAAAGGTATCAAACCAATGATCGGACCAAATGGCTCGTCATTCATAAACTGGGTGTCATTGCACATGTTACCGAGTACCGTTGGTTCAAAAAAGTTACCTTTGTCAGAAATTCTATTTCCGCCAAGCAGTAATTTGGAGCCTTTATGAACCGCATCTTCAACAATTTGTTGCATTGCATGCACGCGGCGAGCTTGAGCCAATGGTCCCATATCTGATGAAGCATCTAAGCCACAACCCACTTTGATCTGTTTGGTTCTTAACACTACTTTCTCAGAAAATTCCTTATAAATACCTTCCTGCACATAAAAACGGGTTGGTGATACACAGACCTGTCCTGCATTACGGAATTTATAACCTATCAAATGCTCAACAGCGGCATCAATATCAGCATCGTCACAGACGATAACCGGTGCATGACCACCCAATTCCATAGTACAAGGCTTCATATATAGACTCGCTTGGGAGGCTATTTTTTTACCTACAGGGGTTGATCCTGTGAATGAAATCTTTTGGATGATCGGTGACTTGATTATGTAATCAGAAATGAAGTTTGAGTCACCCCAAATCACATTCAGCACACCGTTCGGCAAACCAGCCTCATGAAATAGCTGGGCAATTGCATATACCGCGCTTGGTGTGTCGCCAGAACCTTTCAGAATGATAGTGCAGCCAGCAGCAATTGCAGCAGAAATTTTACGAATCGCCTGATTAAACGGAAAATTCCACGGTGAAAATGCCAGACATACGCCCACTGGTTCTCTGACTACTAGTTGCTGTATATTGGGGTTGCGTGGTGGAATAACACGGCCATAAATTCTTCTGCATTCTTCTGCATGCCATTCTGCATGCTCTGCACAAACAGTGACTTCGGCAATGGCTTCTTTCAGGGGCTTACCTTGATCAAGGGTAATATTGCACCCGATTTCTGCTGCTTTTTTGCGCGCTAGTTTCGCAAAGGTTCTGAGGATTTCACTCCGGGTGAGAGGAGAAGTTTTTTTCCAGCTTTGAAAAGCCTGTTGTGAACTTTCAAGTGCGTAGTCTAAGTCTGCTTGTGATGCACAGGCCATGAGTCCAATACATTCGTGGTTCACTGGATTAAACACTTCTTTGACGTCTCTATTGGTATGATCTAGAAACTCACCGTTGATATATAAAGGTATATTTGGATAGTTCATGATAAGATATCCCTGTTATAGGACTGAAGTTAAACAAAATGAAATATAGGGGCATCTCCCATATATTTAGGCATTGGCAGGTTGCTTGATATCAAAACCTTCATAGGCATGGTTTTTGCACTCGGTTAGCGCACAGCGATATTCTTTTAAACCACCGAGATAGAAGTAAACTGTGTTTTTCTTGCCCTGAATATTCGCACCAAAAATCCAGGATTGCGCTTTAGGGAATAAAGTCATTTCTGCAATATTGGCGCAAGTTTGAGTCCATTGTTCTTCCGCTTCTTTTGTTGCTTCAATGGATTCAATATTGTTTTCAATCGAGTATTGAATAGTATCGCTGATCCATTCCACCTGCGATTCAATTGATGGCGGCAGGTTGGTAAACGGGCCATTTGGTCCAAGCACCATGAACATGTTTGGATAGTTATTTACTGTAACACCCATATAGCTCGATGGACCTTCTTTCCAGTAGTCTTTCATGGCCAAGCCGTTTTTACCTTGAATGTCCATGCGCACATAGTTGCCGTCGACGGCATCAAAACCTGTGGCACAGATCAGCATGTCTAATTCAACGAAATCGCCATTTTCCAGTTTCACACCGTTTTCGGTAATTTTAGCAATGGGATTGATTTTCACATCTTCTAAACGGATATTGTCACGGTTAAATGTGTTGTAGTACCCACTGTCACACAACGGACGTTTTGCATACAGATCTTGTGGCATAAGTTTCTGTGCAATAACTGGATCTTTGACGATTTCAGCAATTTTACCCTTAATGAAGTTTTGGGCTTCGATGTTGGCTTCTATATTGGTGACAATATCACCGAAAGTTTCAAACATGAAACGGAAACCACCACCTGTTTGCCAGGCCTTTTCAAAAACTGCCTTGCGTTCTTCAGTTGATACGCTCATTGCTGGCATTGTGCTTTCATTTAGGCCAAAGGCAAGGGCTGAATTCCATACATCATCCCAAATTTTGTCATAATTGTCTTTGATCTTTTTAACATCTTCTTCAGACAGTGGCTCATTGCCAATTGGAACGCTATATTGTGCAGAACGCTGGAAGACAGTGAGGTGTCTAGCCAAAGGTGCCACAGCAGTAATAACCTGCACACCAGTGGAACCCGTACCAATCACGCCCACACGTTTACCTTCAAAACTTACGTCATCTGGCCAACGGCTGGTATGATACAGCTCACCTTTAAACTTATTAATGCCTTTGATATTTGGTAAGTTAGGCGCAGACAATAAGCCTAAAGCAGTGATGAGGAAACGCGCTGTGTACTTATCACCATATTCAGTGGTGACTTCCCATAAGGCATCTGCTTCGTTGTAATGAGCCGATTGAATTGCAGTATTGAATTGATAGCTCTTCTTTAAATCATGCTTTTCAGCCACTAACTGTAAATATTTGCGTACATCAGAGCCTAGCACATATTTTTTCTTGATTTCTAGCGATTGTAGTAATTCTTTATCCCAGGAATAGCAGTACAGGTGGGTTTCTGTATCCGACAATGCACCTGGATAACGGTTCCAATACCAAGTACCCGCGACATCCGTGGCTTTATCAAAAGCCTGAACCTTAAGGTTTAGCTCGTCTCTTAATTTTTTGACAGCATAAAGTCCGCCAAAACCACCACCAATTATGATAGCATAAAAATCCATTTTTTGTGACATGATATTCTCTATTAGGACATGTGAATTTATTTAAAATCTGCAATACTGATTATTCATTGTTGATTAATAGCATTCCATATTCATAGAATAAAGAATTGCAGGAATTCAATCACAAGGCTTGGATGAGTTGAACCTAAAAATTGAACATAATGATCATTGTGACAAAATAATAAACTCTCAATAAAAAATTTTGTTTTATTTTAATTTGATGTTTTAATTCAAAAATATATTTATAAATTTATTTTTGAATTGAACAACTTGTCATTCATGTTGGAATAACCTAAAGTTTTTTAATCCTAGCCCCCTAAGGGGGCTAGGATTACCTAAAAACAAAAACCGAAGTGTTAAAACCCTTTTTAACGATTTTGGGTAACTGATTCAGATAATCTCTTTTAGTTACAAGTTTCTTCATCAACTAGAAAGATGGTAAATTAGAAATTTCTTCCTTGAAGTGATTAAAGTTACATATTTGGATAGTTTGGACCGCCACTTTCTGGTGTTACACAGTGATGTTCTGAGGTGGATTTTTGATGTCGTAGGTTTCGCAATGCACACGGTATGCAGCTTTGAACTGGAAATGCTTGGTACTATCATTATTTTCCATGACTTCATAAACACAAGTTGGAAGTATCACTGCGCTGGTCCCCCTCATTTTGGAATGTTCACATTCACTGGAATTGAGGCATCGGTCAGTTTCATGTGAAGGCTGGTTTTCTTCATGTAAGGCGTTAGATACATACACCAAGGACAAACGGTCAAAAGTCAGCTTGCCAACTGGTTTGGAATAGTTCAGCTAAAAGTTTACCGCATCCACCTTATTCAAGGCGCTGAATTCCGTCATCAGGTCGTGCAGGGTACATGGTACTTTAAAAACGTTCTGGTCGATAAAGTTAAATGCACCACTAATCCAATGGCCAAATTTGTGCATCTCAGGGTCAAAGTTAATTGAGTTATACAATTCTTCTTTCAGCCAGCTGTTGTTGAGCTTGTGGGTGTAAGCAGTTAGCTCATTGGCAAATAAGTTTTCACCTTAAATATCAGGGGCCACCTTTTGCTCCACCAGCAGCAATTGCTTCAATACGGTTTCACCACACAGCATGCTGGATTTCATCGCGGTATGTGAGCCCTCGATTTTGGCAAAGTTCTGGAGCCGGCATTATCACCAATCAGCGATCGGCCCGGGAAGGTAAATTTCGGCAGCGAGTTAAAGCCATCTTTGGTTACGGTACAAATACGCTTGCCAACTTCCAAATATCGTTTGATCAGCAGATAAGTTTTCCAGCGCCGCACTTCCATAAACAGAAACATAGGCGGGTTGGTATGATAGATTCGCGATCATGCCCTAAGTTGTCTGATTATTTTCTGTATGATACAACCATAAGTCGCCTAAAGAACGTGTTTAAGATAATAGCCAGCTGGTACTATGTATCACTTAACATGGCTTGAGTTTCACCCGGTCGATTTTCCATAGTTCTTTGATCCCGATCACGTAATGTTTTTGAAATGAATCCTTATCGAGGTTGTATTTGGTAATTAAACACTTGCCGAAGTGGCCACGGTAGCCTTCAACAATCAGGGTGTGTTTGGCATACAGATTCATAATCTAATCTAATGTAAAGTAATATGTGGGTTGAGCATCTATGCCAATGCTCATATCACTGGTTTGAATACCTTTGAGCAGGAAATAGGGCTTGTCTTTGGCCACTGGAACATTTAAAGGTTCGCGTTCTTCCTTCCAGTTAGGGAACAGGACATTCTTGGCATGCTGTTCCACTACCGCGTTAAACAATATATGTGCACTAAATTTAGGGCCTTTTTCCATCAGACAAACCGAAAGATCATTTTCATAAAATCTAATTTTGTATTATGAACTGTTTGTTAAGGATGAGGACTGAAAAGATATTACAGGCAATAATGACTGGTTGGATTTAAGTTGTAATTTCATAAAAACCAAATAAAAGTACATCACGTTAGAAGCGCTCAATCGCATGTCCACTTAGATTCCATACCATCATGGATTTGTACGCTATGTAGCTATTTATATAAAGTCAAAAGTATTAATAAGTATTATGTAGACCTGATTGAAATCTGGACAGGATGAGAAGAGCCCAAGGACAATATAGTAGATTATTACATTAAATAATTTGATTACTATTATTTATAACATATATTTTTATCTCCTTTTTATTAGCCAAAATTATAGAATGTCGCTTTTTAAATCTATAAAATAATTTCAAATATTAATTGAAAATTTTATTTGTTTAGTATGATAAATTCTAAAAATTTTCTTGCATGTAATGAAAGTATTTCCTGACGTCTCTTATATATAAATAATTCACCAATACTCCATGAATCAAGTAAAGGAATTAAAACTAAATTGTACAGAGATTGATAATGTTCAGCGGCCTCCTTAGGAAAAATTCCAAGAATGTTTCTGGTGTTAATTAATCTGCAAGCAGCATCTATTGAAGAAATTTGAATTGTGAAATTTATTTTTCTTTGGTTATCTTGTGCAATTTTTTTCATTTTACTATTCATGGCAGCATAAGTAGATAATCCTAAATGCTCATATAGTAGTGTATCTAGAAAATAAAGGTGATCTTGTTGTGCCAAGGGATGAGAATTATTAACTACGACTACAAGGTGATCATTTTTATATGGAATAATTTCTAATTTTTTTTCATCGAAACTAACTCTGCGTGCAATACCAAAATCTGCTTTTCCTTCTTGAATATACTTAACTATTTCATGACTAAATTTCTCTTCTACGTTAATTTTAATGAATTCATTTTCAGATAAAAAATCAGAAATCAGTTTAGGAATAAATTCAGATATTGATGAAATATTTGCTGCTATATTAATCTGCCCATTAGGATTTTGCGTAACTTGATCAATTTCTTTTTGCATATGTCTAAGTAGGGTATTAATTTCATGTGCATATTTTAATATTAATCTTCCTTCAGTTGTAGGGCGAACTCCTTTTTTTTCTCTTATTAATAGTTGAGTATTGAATAAATTTTCTAAATCGGAAATTCGTTTACTAATTGCTGATGCAGCAATAAATTCACGTTCAGCAGCTTTTGCTATAGTTCCTTCTTCACATACAGAAATAAATAAATTTAATGATATTAAATCAAATTTCATTTCACATTCCATTTTTAAGATATTGATTTTAAAAATATTAACTTAAGCGATAATTTAAATTTCCTCACCCTTATTTCATACTCTCCATATGTATCTCCTTAACTCGATATGATACATGACATTTCATAAAAAATTAATTTTACTAATGTATATAATTAAAAATTACATAAATTATTTACTTTTTGAATAATTTTTACTCATAACTTAATATACGCTTTTGTGTCCCATCTTCATTCTACAGATTTAACTTTGTTACTTTATAGTACACAATAAGAATATGTTTAAGTTGTTAATAAATATATGAAAAATAAGTATGGATATAAAAGGTAGGCCATTGAAACAATGCATGCTAATTTTTCTTGTATGCTACAGTTTTTCGCAATTCTCCTATATAGGTATGGTAGAAGATTCAAATATTAAAATTGATGTGAAGAAATTTTATTTTAATCATGATTACTCCTAATAGTGAATTAAAATATCCAGGAAGCTGGTCTAAAAGTGCTTCTTATTAGATTGAGTCAGGATATACAGATACTCCAGTTGAATTTGGAGTAGATAGTCAGATTAGTTATGCACATCGATTAAATGTTCGTAATAAGCAAAGAGTAGGTGGGGACTTTCCTTATAACACAATAAGCAAGAATTAGTTGAAGATTATTTAAAATATGCAATAATTATTAAAATAAAATTTATAAATAAAAGAAATAAAAAATGAGTTTTTTTTAGTAATTCCATTATTTTAATTGTTAATTTGAGACGGTTAATGATAATTTCTAAAGTTTTTTCTTATTTAACATATGTGACTTTAAAAGTTTAGGATTGTCTGTTTTAAAACTGAGATTAAATTATAACTATAGTGCTTGTATCTAATGTGAAGACTTTACAGATAATAAGAATTCCAAAAAATTTGGCATTAAGTTATACAGTCTATTATGGAATGGTAGAAGGATTTTAAACTAAATGGACGTTATAAAAAACAGATATCAAATCGGGAATAATATAGTAAAGGTTCATAGCGAAGTACATTTAATTTTAGCCTATATCTATAAGTTTTAAATTATTGTTAAAGATTTTTTATATTTAAACTAGATGGCTCCATAGTGCTCTCTGGTTTTTCTATTTCTTAAATATCCATCGTTTTTCGAGATGGATAGCATTCCTATTTAATACTTTTTTTTTTAATTTTTCCATCTCATATTTATCTGAAATCTATTAACACGGATGATTTCAGATGAAAAGAGTCATAATCAATGAGGTCGGATTACGGGATGGTTTACAAAGCATTGATTCAATTATGTCAACGGCAGATAAATGTAAATGGATTGATCTTTCTTATGAAGCTGGTATTCGTTATATGGAGGTGGCTTCATTTGTCCCACCAAAACTTTTACCTCAGATGGCAGATGCATCTGAAGTAGTCGCACATGCGCTTACTTATCCCGACTTAAAAGTTACTGCACTTGTTCCAAATCTTATAGGAGCACAACGAGCTCTTGATTCAGGTATCCATCGTTTAATTGCTCCATTGTCTGCAAGTGAAGCTCACAGTCTGGCAAACGTACGTAAAACTCCATTTGAAATGATTGAAGAAATTCACCGTATTCTTAATTTGCGAAACCAATCTAATCTAGACACAGAAATTATTGCAGGAATATCTGTAGCTTTCGGCTGTACAAGACAAGGTCACGTACCGCTTAAATACCTTCTTAATCTTATTCAACTTTTAGAGGAAATAAATATTGATATGGTGTCACTTGCAGATACTACGGGATATGCAACACCTAAACAAGTTGAACAAACAATTCAAGCTGTAAAAAAAATAATTGGAGGAAAACTAAGATCTGTACATTTTCATGATACCCGTGGGCTTGCAATTGCAAACTCGATTATTGCATTACAACAAGGGATTAAAGAATTCGATTCTTCATTAGCAGGATTAGGTGGTTGCCCCTATGCTCCAGGGGCTTCAGGTAATGCAGTAACAGAAGATTTGACCTTCTTAATAGAGAGTATGGGTTATCAAACCGGTATAAATCTGGAAAAACTCTTATTAATTCGTGAGTTTTTACAGACTTCTCTCAGTAATGAATTACTTTATGGCTACATCGCGAATGCTGGTATACCCAAAAATTATCAATCAATTCTAGAAATATTTAATCAGGAAAAAAAGTATATAGGGGACAACGAATATGTTTAACTTGCCTTTAAAAAATATACGCGTTATTGAATTCTCTCATATGGTCATGGGACCAACATGTGGAATGGTTCTTGGTGATTTAGGCGCAGAAGTTATTAAGATTGAGCCTCTCACTGGCGATCGTACTCGGGATTTATTAGGTACAGGTGCTGGTTTTTTCCGGACATTTAATAGAAATAAAAAAAGTTTTGCAGTCGATTTAAATCAAAAAGAAGGACGAGAAGCCGTTCTGCAATTAATTGATCAAGCTGACGTATTTATTGAGAATTTTAAACCTGGCCGTATGGACAAAATGGGTTTTAGCTACGATGAATTGTCAAAACGTAATCCAAAGCTAATTTATGCTGCTCATAAAGGTTTTTTAGAAGGACCTTATGATAATCGTCTTGCATTAGATGAAGTGGTTCAAATGATGGCAGGATTAGCTTACATGACTGGTCCTAAAAACCGTCCATTACGTGCGGGTAGTTCAGTAAATGACATTATGGGGGGAATGTTTGGAGCAATTGGTGTTTTGGCCGCGCTTTATGAACGCCAACAAACAGGTAAAGGTAAAGATATTCAAAGTGCATTATATGAAAACTGTGTCCTACTAGCAGCACAACATATGCAGCAGTATGAGATTACTGGCAAGGCCGCAGAGCCAATGCCAAATCGTATTAGTGCTTGGGCCATTTACGATGTGTTTGAGTTTGCTAACCATGAACAACTTTTTGTTGCAGCAACAGGAGATGAGCAATGGAAAGTCTTGTGTAATATCTTAAATTTAAATGATCTATTGTTAGACCAAAGCTTGCAGACTAATAATGATCGCGTGAAACAACGACCTTTTTTATTAGAATATTTTGGTAAAATTTTTAAAGAAATGGATGCACATTCATTTGCTGAAATTTTAGAAAAAAATCAGATCCCATTTGCTCCTATACGAAAGCCAGAAGAGCTTTTCAACGATATACACTTAAACAAAAGTGGTGGATTAGCTCAATTACAATTAGAAGATAATACATTCACGAATATGCCTTTACTACCAATCACTTTAAATGGTCAGCGTTTAAAACCACGTCAAGCAATTCCCCGCATTGGCGAGCATACTTATCAAATTCTACAAGATTTAGGGTATAGCAACGCTCAAATACAACATTTAATAGATGCTCAAGTTCTAAGAAATGATAGTAGAGACTCTGATTCTCTTCAACTTAGAGCCGCAAACGGCTAAACAAACGCATAAAGAATAAAAGCTCAAATGGAATGGGTACTCAAGATGAGGGCCTCTACAGGTCTTCATTCCACTATTCAGGAGAATCAAAGTGGATAAAATGACAAGAAATATTAGTGAACTTTCGGAAGAGAAAGTATATAAAAAAATAATTTGGAGGATTATGCCATTAGCAATTTTTGCATATATCCTTACATATTTTGATCGTATAAATATTAGTTTTGCTAAAACACAAATGCAAAATGAAATAGGATTAACCGATGCAGCATATGGAATAGCTGCAAGTATGTTTTTTATTGGTTATGTATTATTTGAAGTACCTTCTGCAATTGGTTTAAAAAAATATGGTGCAGTGCGCTGGATTAGCCGTATTTTAATTTCTTTAGGAGTTGTTACTTCATGTTTGGTCTTTGCTTATGATCAATATACTTTATATATATTAAGATTTTTAATAGGAGTTATGGAGGCTGGTTTCGGCCCAGCAGTATTATTTTATCTAGCATGTTGGTTTCCTAAAAAATATTTAGCACGTATTAATGGATTATGGTTTATTGCTGTGCCTCTTTCAGGAGCAATTGGCTCTCCAATAGCGGGTCTTATTCTTAATAGTTTAAATGGAACATTAGGGATGCTAGGTTGGCATTGGCTATTTATAATAACTGGAATTCCTTGCATTATATTAGGACTAGTATTTCTTTTTGTACTTAGTGATAAAGCTGAGCAAGCAAAATGGCTAAATGAGGAAGAAAAAAAATTAGTAATTAAAAATTTGGAATTAGATAAAGCAACTCGTAAAAATACATCAGTTTCTTCTTGGTGGAGAGTCTTATTTACCCGAGAAGTGGCAATCTTTAGTTTTATTTACTTTGCAATCAAAAGTGCAGCATATGGTCTAAATTTTTGGATGCCACAAATTGTTGAAAAATCAGGGATTAAAGATGCTTTTTATATTGGTTTGTTAACATCACTGCCTTATATAGTGGCTTGTATTGGTATGCTTGTAGTAACCCGTATGTCTGACCGTACTGGCAATCGTAAATCATATTTATTATTGTGTATGTTAAGTGCTGCTATTGGTTATACAATGCTCTGTACATTGGAAAATAATATTTACTTAATGTTATTTAGTCTTATAGTTGCTACCTCAGGATCATTCATCGTTATTCCCATTTTTTGGACCTTACCTCAATCAAAATTCGAAGGTATAGCTGTAGCAAGTGGGACAGCAGCGATAAACTCTCTAGGGCAATTAAGTGGAATGGTAGCTCCTATTATAATTGGTTTTATTGCAGAGCATACAGGAAGTCATCAATTAGGGTTGCTGTCAATTTTACCATTGCTTATTATTAGCTGTATCTTTATTACTAAAACTATTAAAAATCCTGTTTTGAAATTAGAGTCTTCAAAAGCTTAAATGTTTAGCTCTCAAATTTTTTATGTAAATTTTTGAGAGCTAATTAGTATGATGACTAATTAAATATTATTTATATTGCAGTAGTATAAAGGTTTTAGATCCCAATATGAATTGTATGCTGGCTTTGTAAAACATTCTTTCACTGTATATTAAATTTTGATGAATTGATGTAAAGCAGAATACTAGATTTGATGATTAATGGAGATAATAGGTAGTCTAAATACAGTTAAAACTAATTCGGTAATTTATGGTAAGTGGGAAGAGGTTTTTTTATTTAAAGTTCTTGAAAGTTATTAATTTTGTTGATACATGTTTTAATATTCCCTTGTGTTTTTAGTGTTTATTTTAACTCTAAGTTTTTTTCTAATGATTTTATATTTAAGCTAGATGTTTTATATGAAATTGTATTAAATATATTTGCTGTTATTGTTTATATTTAAATTAAGAACTTTGAAGGTGATTTAGATGAAAGGTAGAAGCAGTTTAATTCAAAAATTTAGGTGTTTTAAGATGCGTACATTTGCTTATGTTAGGGTTGATCCTGATGAACAAATAGACATTCGAAAGTGTATTTCTATTTTTAATGATAGCGGTTACAATATTCAAAAAAATAGATTAATTATTGAGGAGGTATCCGTTGAAAAATCTATCTCTTATCGAGAAAAGTTTATAAAACTAGTTTATTATGGCTTGGAAGAAGGAGATGGTTTAATAATTAAAAGTATTGATTGTTTAGGTAGCTGTTTCGAAGAGATTTTTGATATTGTGTATAAAATAGAGCAGAAGAAAATTAGTTTGATATGTATGGATTACTCTAAAAATGTAATTCAAGGAGATATAAAAATATTCTTTCTTCATTTTTTGAAATTATGTTTAGAGTTTGAAAAACTCAAATCTAATCGTAAATTACAACTTAAAAATTCTAAAGTGACTAAAAATATAGGGCGACCTGAAAAGCTTAATGCTGAGGAAAAACACATGGTAGTAGCAAAATATAAGCAAAGCTCGAGCGTGTATAGACTAGCTAAAGAATTTGAAGTTTCTCGAACTGTAATCCAGAGAATCTTAGCAAATGAAACTAAGAAATCAAAAAATTTGAGTAATCATTAACTTTTATTAAGAGTTGTCTATAAAGAACTGAATATAGAAAGAGATCTGCTTTAAGGAGAGGTAGAGTTCGTTATCTTTATAAAGTTATTTTATAAGAACTCTAATTTTAAAAAAGACACTATATTTAAGGATCTTTTAAATTTATTTAGGTATTTTAAAATATATTAAGATAAATAAGTTAAAAATTTTTCCTGATGTAAGGGTATGCATTATTATCTTTTTTACATTCCTTTGAATAGTTACTTTTGAATCAGCCGCTAAAGTCTTGGAACTAATTTACTCTGCGTATGTGCCTTTTACAAGAGCAGATTTTTCGGAATATAAAGTACTTCAGTCAAAAAATTAAACAGTCGTTTCAAGCATATTATTAAATTGAAAAAATTAGAAAACATTCGATCATTTCATACATAAACGTTAAGCCAGAGGATGAGAGAGTTATCAACCAAATGTATTTACACGTTTGGTTTAAGCAAGGTAGTGATTATGTATTACAAATACTAGTTTGAACGCTTTTTGGCGTATTTTAGCCTTTGGAACTTCATATGTAATCCAAATGAATTGAATCAGGAATCTGGATTCAGTCATTTAAACTATGCTTTTATGGCAGTAAGCAGGAATTGATGAGACCCGGTGCCCCTCCAGTGCATGAGCTGGGGAAAAGGGCAGTTAATTGCACTGATTCTTGCTAAGTTGGTCAAGATATTTAGTGTTCCTGTATTCTTGGAAGAGTTAAAAGCTAAAGAAGAAAAGCACGGCAAAAAATGTTGAGCAATATAGCAATGCTTATGATGAGACAACGAAACATTACTTCAACTTCAATAAGATCAATCTATTTCTTAGCTATCAGCCAGATTATGCAAATTATGTGTCGATTCTGGATATGGCGAACCACATAAAGTCCTTTGAGAAATTTCTGAACCAGTTTAGATATTTTCCAGTGGATTATTTATATCAATATTAAGGGGGCGTTCGTTTACCTGAAAATGTGAATACGGGCTACTCCTTTCCTTGACATTGAATGCAAATATTTATTCGAGTAAAACACCGATTATCATAATGCTGATACAGCTTTGGTATTTTGTGACAGAAAGTATGGGAATGGGTATTGTGATTTCCCACATTGAGCTCTAAATTAAACATTCGTTGAGAGTCTTTTTATAAAACGGTGAAGATAATTTTCACTTGGAAACACTAAAAAATTGGCAGATGTATTTATTTTATTTTTTAGATAAGTTGGTAGTGGATACTTTATCAATTCAAAAGTTTTAAAGAAGCTTCCGATTGATAATAAAGCTAAGTTTAGTTCGGTATGAAACTCAGACCATATTGTTAAGTCACTTGAGCCAAAACCATGATCCCAAATCAAGTGAATTCTTTTTTTTGAATCTGACCCTATGGTTCTTTCAACTTCTAAAATGATATCGATGCGTTCAGAATGAGTTAGATCTTTCGCCCTGAAAGTGAGAAAAAGATAGCTTTCTGAAGAGTTGGATAAAACAAATAAAAGATCGTTATTCATTACTAAGGTTGAAATACCAAGTTAAGTTTAATGCGAGAGTTAATTCTATTGATGAATTTGATTTGTTTAAAGTTAAATTTTGATAATTCAGTCGAAATGAATTAAACACAACAATATGGTTAGGTAAAAGATAGTTACTTTATTACGTAGGCTGGTGTTGAAGTGTTAGATAAGTGAAAAATTTATAAAAAAAGAAAGCCTAACTTATGGGTGGTCAGGCTTTCTTTAAACTTGATTACGGGCTAGTAACCAAAAGGAATCTAACAAAAAAATTAGTAAAATGTAAAGGGTTGCTACGAATTAGTTCTTTCTTGCTGCAAGGTATAATTAATCATTCTAAATTCAACATGATGGCTTAAAATACATTTAGCGATTTTATTGACACTCACTGTACTAGCTATTATGCTTTGCATGCTGGCCTACATTGCCAGTCGGTCGTCGCAGACCGTATACGACCACATCAGAATTATTCCTTTCTGAGGGATAGTTTTATGTGTACCTCTCGTTCCCTCCCGTTGCGGTAGGACGGGAGAGGGACACCTATGGTGTGCTGGTTGTCGTACCAGTCTGCGAACCCTCTTTCGTTCTGCCACCATAATTTTCTAATGCTTTGGCAGAATTCCGAATGTATAAGGAGTCCGCCATGCGCACTATTATTAAAATTATTTATTTCAGCACCGCCTAAGTAACCTTAAAAGATTTGATGAACTTCTGGTTGATCAAGTTTTAAGTCTTTTCGTCTAAAAATTTAACTTAATCAATATGTCATGTGAGCGATACCATGGCAGGGCTTCTTGTTGCCTAAAAAAGCCTAAGCTCCATGACCAAGTCACTGGATATAACGATGAAAAATAAGACTCTAATAGGTGTAGTGGGTATCAGTGTTCTGATTCTAAATGGTTGTTCTTCTGAGTTTGAAAAGGGCGGCAAACATGGCTGCTACAACATGGGTGGCAGTCGCAGCTACTGCTCCTGTGTCTATGACAAAGTCGAAGAACATTATGGGAAAACCGTCATGCGCCAGATTGAACGTATGAGCTATCTCCCAAATGACCTAGACCGTGTGATGTATCAGTCAGGTCAGCAATGCGTACATAAACTTTAATAACAGATATTTAAAGCCTTAAGCAAATTATTGAATCACTCATTTCCTGTTGCCTGTAGGGGCAACGGGAAGGGGTTATACAACTCAAATTAGGAATATTGATCATGAAACATCCATTTTTTACGTTCTATTTTACGATTGTCATTGCCTACTGGCTGTATTGCATTTGGGAATACCCGGGACATTACTCAGGCGCTTATTTACTGGGTCGTGCGCTGGTCTGGCCTTTTATATTTATACGCTGGTTCTTTTAGGGGGGATTTATGACGATGAGCATGTCGGATCGAATCCAGCAAAGTCAGTGGGTGCCCTTGTTGCGAGATAGCGACAATATTTATTTCTCACCCGTTATCCCTAATAAGAAGCTGCAAGGTGCTATGAGCTATCTTCCTCATGGTGTCAGTCCCAACGATGTATTGATGTTAATTGATGACACGGTATTTGGCAGCGCCAAGGCTGGCATGTGCCTCACGGCAAAGGGGATATTTTATAAAGCCAGCTTTGAGGACGAACAAGCCTATCTGTTTGAACACATACAGCAGGTAGAGGCTGATATTGGAATACTCACCAGTTCCATTCTGATCAACGGTCAGGATGAATTGAACTTTACTCAACTGGATAAAGGTGTTGTGAGAACCCTAGTTGCCTTACTACAGGAATGTTGTCAGGGGCAACATGGTAGACAAAGCACTCACCAGAAGACTGTAAACATTGATGCCGAGATGCAGATTGTGATTGATCTGTTTGCCTATTTTATTACCTTTAATACGAGGCTGTGGAATGCTCGGTCGAAAGAATTTGTATCCGATCATTTTACCAAGTTGAATGATCAGGCAGTGCATCAGTATGTCGAAAAACTACTGAGTGAACAGATGAGCTTCGATTATGACGACTTGTTGCATCGTCTGGCAGGCCTGAAGGATAGACTCGCCTATAACTTTCGTAGGGAGATGATTGAGCAACTGGTCTATGCTATGGCACTGGGAAAAATTGAGCAGGATCAAGCGGATTTGTTTATGACTCATTTATGCCGAGTATCCAATGTCTCTAGAGCAGTCTTTCCAGACCTCGTCAAAATTATCTATCAATGTTTAGCGGAAGAACAAAATAAGAAAAGAGCTCCTGATTTGAATCATGAGCAACGACAGGCATGCCAACTTCTTGAGATTCAACCTCACGTATTGAGTGAACAAACCCTGCAACAAGCTTACCGAAAAAAGATGGCAGATTTCCATCCAGATAAATACCAGACCCTACCAGAATCAGTACGCCAATTGATTGAGCAACAAGCCCAGCAGCTTAATCAGGCTAGAGCTGTATTAAAAGCCTATCTCGGAGTCTAGCCAATGAAGATCAATACCCAACGGCTCAAACGGCGCTGGAAATGGTATGCAGCTTATATGGTGATTTTTATTCTGTCATTTACTTTATTTTATGCCTACGACCGTGCACGGGATCAACAAACAGAACAGATGCTAGAGGACATTAAAAGTCATTCAGTCAGTTCCGATGATACAGCTGTAACCAGTATTCAGACTGAACAGGAAGTCCCTGCTTTTAATCAAGCCGACCTCAATCAGGAAAATCATAAATAAAGAAATTTTAAATACACATTACCACTGTGAATAAGGTACTGCTCCTGATGAAAACCTCTTGATCAGTATTGTCTATCACGTGAATAAATTCGAATTTAGAGTACTTACCATGATGAAAAAACAATTACTTTGCTGCTGTATTGCCAGTGTTTTATTTCTCGGTGGCTGTTCAAAAAAAGAGGAACCGCAAACGGTACAGGATGAATATAGTGATGTCTCTGGTTCAGGCGAGAGTGAGACTGAAACCGTAGCAACATCACCAGTCATTCTCTCAAAAACTGCTGTGCAACCTTTGCCTTTGATTGATGGTGATATTCTGGGCAACTTTCCAGAGGACAATTACCAATATCCGAGTCCAGCTAGATTCCCTCTCGATACAGTCGACAGACGAGAAGATCATGATCTCCGTACATTTGATCAAGTCGCTACGATATTAAGACAGAATCTGAAGCTACGTAACGATCAGATTGTAGTGATGGGGCGTGAAAGTGGGCCTATGGATGGGATGGATCAAGTTCTTTTTGATTTAACCAGTGATCAGCTCTATCAGTCTGCCAATAATCTGGCGATCAACTATGTCCGGATGTTAAAAACACCGATTATTAAACCGAAAGGTGAGTTTGAAACCACGGAGCAATACCAGTTACATGTAGAGCAGACCCAAGCAGAGTTGAAGGCTTATCAGGTTGATTATGATATCAACCTATTGCAGAACGCATTAAATAAAGCCATGCGTCGGCTTTATATCAAGCAAGGGGGTGTAACTCCTGATTATCAGTACGATGCTGATCAAGGTATTCTGACCTTAAAGATTGAAGAGAATGCATCATCTCGAAGACTGGAAACTCTATTAACGCTACCTATGGCAGCAGCAGATGCACAGGAGCTGGTAAAAGGTTTTGAGTGGGCTCGGGCTTATATCATGGACTTTAAACAAAACCATTTAAAAGTATCAGGGGTACTATTCTTTAAGTTTCGTTCCCAGATTACCCAACAGCAACGGGTAGGAGGTGAATCGCTCATCTACACCCAAGTTTATAAACCTATTAAGTTTGAACAAAAATCGATTGATTCATGGCTAGAGCCGAATGACAATTTTGCAACGCTACCGTTTCAGGATGTCTTGAACTCACCAAGAAATCAGTTTGAATTTGGCTTAAAGCATTACCTTCCAGCAGAGACGTATACCAAACAATGGGAAGCAAAACGTCAACAGGCTGAATAGTGCTATCGCCTTCAGCTCATTCATTTATCCATAGTAGAGGACTTGCCAATTAGGCAGGTCCTTTTTTTATGCCTTTTATCTAAGGAGGAAGATCATGCACCAGTGTCCCTACTGTCACTCATTACACATCACATTACTGCGCCAGACTGAGCCTACTTCAGGTGTATTTGCAAAGCTTTCATCTTTTTCACCCATGTCTCTGGCAGCAGCCTGTATGCAGTTGTCCAAACGCAGTCCTGTACATCCTTTGGTAGGTGGCTTTGTGGGCTTGGTGATTGGTGGCATGTTTCTGCTCTATGTCCAGCATCAAGACAACATGTTGACGCTGTTTTACCAGTGCGAGCAATGTCTGGAACATTTTGAGATCCAGCAATCAGGCTTCGCGTAATTCTTATCTTTTACAGCATTCAAATTATTTAAATCAATTAAAGGAAATCAATCATGGCACATCAAATAGAAAATATGGCATTCGTTGGTCAAACCCCTTGGCATGGTCTGGGCAATCAACTCCCTCAGAACCAACCAATAGAAGTATGGGCACAGCAAGCAGGTATGGACTGGCGAATAGAATCATCCAATGTCAGTTATATGGCAAAGAATGAACGGGGACAAAATATTCTGATGCCTTATGAAGAACAGCGAGTGCTTTATCGTTCAGATACTCATGCACCGTTATCGGTGGTGAGTCAGCGTTATCAGGAGGTGCAACCGATGGAGATATTAAATTTCTACAAAGACCTCACTGAGCAGTCAGGTTTTGAACTGGAAACGGCGGGTGTACTCAAAGGTGGACGTAAGTTCTGGGCCTTGGCAAGAACAGGCCAATCGACAGCACTAAAAGGGAAAGATGTTAGTAATGGCTACATTTTATTAGCAACAGCATGTGATGGAACTTTAGCTACCACTGCGCAATTCACCAGTGTACGTGTGGTGTGTAACAACACCTTGAGTATTGCCATACGAGGACAGACAAGTGGGGAGGGGATTGTAAAGGTGCCTCACAGTACCAAGTTTGATGCAGAGAAAATCAAACAGCAATTGGGTATTTCTATTAAGAATTGGGATGAGCATATGTATGAAATGAAGCAACTTAGCCAGCGTAAAGTCACCCAGCAGGAAGCAGCAGCCTACTTTGATGCGGTATTTAATAACACAACTCTAAGTGCTACAGATCAGGCAGAAAGTATTATTCAGTATTACCTTAAAGCAGCGTCTGTGGACAAAAAATCAAACTCCAAATCTGAACCAAATGGCCGAGCTATGTCGAAAGTTATGGAAATGTTCAATGGGCATGGACGAGGAGCAGAGTTAAGTTCTGCTAAAGATACGGTTTATGGCTTGCTTTGTAGTATCACAGAGTTTGTAGACCATGAACGCCGTGCAATGAGCCGAGATCACCGCTTGAATTCAGCTTGGTTTGGGATGGGAGCGACAATTAAGCAGAGAGGATTGGAGCAAGCTCTTACGATGGTTGAATAGAGTTGTTGAATTTAGACATAAGTTATTAAAATATAATAACTTATGTCTTGTTGGTTATTTTAAAACCATAGTGAATTTAGGTTATCATCAACTCAAGGTAAGGGTTTTCTACATTTTCAACAATATTCCAATTTGATAAATCACTTTTGACTTTTAATAGATAGTCTAAAACTTTTCTGAAATCATTAGAGTTAACAAAATTAGGTTGCCATCTAGTATCACGGTTATTTGAATAAATAGGATATAATCGTAACTTCATTAATTTATTTGTTGTAAATAAAAGTTGGGAAATGAAACCATAAGGAGCTGCCTCAGGGTATCCGTCATACTCACCATCACTATTAAAAAAACCATTACCTATACTAAATATAATAGGTTTATCTTTTGTTTTATAGATTTGCTGTATTGTGTGCGGACCATGACCTAAAATTAAGTCAGCGCCTGCATCTACTATTTGATTTGCGAGATTTCTCTGGTAGTTTTGTACTGGTAGAAAATCAACTCCCCAATGTGGTAATACAATAATATAACTATCAGGAAATGTTTTTCTTTCAAGTCGAATACTTTCTAATAATTCACCTTCGATAGTATTAACACCGCTTTTAGATGGTGTAGCATAAAATTTAAAAATACGATGATTATTAAAACGATACCAATACGCTGAAAATATAGTTACATATTTTCCATTAATTTCAAATCTCATCGGTTTATTAGCTTCTGTACTATCCATCCCGGCACCACAATGGAGAATATGATGAGCCTTAAGTTCATCTATTGTATTTTTTATACCTAGGTTGCCAAAATCAGCAGTATGATTGTTAGCTAGGGTAACAGCATGAATATTCCCTTTTTTTAAAGCATTTAGTGTCTGGCTAGGTCGTGCACCTAGAATAAATTTTTTGAGCCCTTGAAGTGGAGAAGGAGTGCTTTTATTAACTAATGCGGCTTCGAGATTAACTAAATTAAAATCGGCCTGATTTAAGAAAGTACGTAGACGATTTAAACTATGATCATAACCATCCATAGTTAAGGTGTCATATGTTTTGCGTAATAATCTTCTTTCACTGTAAAATTCACCAAAATAAGTATCACCAATAAAATTTAATATAACTTCATTTTTTTCAAATTTTTTATCGACTGATGGTTTTAAGTGTTCAGTATATTTTATTTCATATATAGCCTTTTCGACTAAGTAATCCCTATGAAAAGCATTACTTGCGCCTGAAACAATAATTAATTTATATTTTTCATTGATTTTTGTAACACAAAAACATTCTGATGAATTTTCACCAAAAAAATAACCATATTCTACTTTGTTATTTTTTAATAAAAAAGAACTATTATTTAAAAATTTATTATAATAAGTATCACTAAATTTAAGATAATATCTAAACTCAGGAGAAAGTTCCGTAAATAATAGAGAAATTTCCTTTAAATCATTAATAGAAAAATTTTGAGGAATTTTTGAGTGTTTTCTGCCAGTCATATTTTTAGCAACAATATGATTTAGATTAAGTGAATCAAGAATATTTTTAAAATGTTCACTTGTTCTAATTTTAGAACATTCAAAAATAGTATTTGCTAAGAGTAATGCTGTATCTGGAGAAGAGGTAACAATTAGATTTAATAGTGCTTGATAAAGAGAAGGAGGATTCTGATTGTTATAACCAATACTGTTTAAAGATTTCTCCTCTTTTTTTACAATATCAGTTGTACTTAATACTTGATCAAGTGTTAATTCTCTTTTTTCTAATTTTTGAAAAATTAATAAAAGAATAAGGAGTGGGCCTAAACCAAAATTAGAGTTCGAAGAAGGATCGCCATCTTCGAACTCTAATAGTTTTGATTGAATATCAATTTTTTGCACACAATACATTATTTAAAACTCCATATAACTTTTTTCCAAAGATTTTTTATTTCAATGTCTGAATAAGAATTAGAACTATTATATGCTTCTTGTGATAAATACTGATATTGGTCTGGATCTGTTAATAAAGACTCTATCTTTTGTGCTAAACTATTAATGTCACTATCTTTAATTAAATAACCATTAATATCGTTTTTAATCAAATCAGATGGCCCATATTTGATGTCGTAAGAAATTACAGGTGTGCCACATGAAAGACTATCTAATATAGCAATACAAAAACCTTCTATGCTGCTAGTAATAAGTGAGATAGTTGAAGTTTCGATTTCACGTAGAATATCAGTGCTATAACCTCTCAGAAAAACATTGTCCTCAAGTTTTAATTCTTGAATTAAACTTCTAAGTTCTTTTTCAGTTTTATAATTATCTCTGGCATCACCAAATCCATATAAATCAAGTTGAACGTTTGGAATATTGTTTTTTACTATAGAAATAGCTTTTATCATGTGATCCAATCTTTTTTCAACATAATATCTCCCTACAGAAATAATTCTATTCTTATTGCGCTCTATAATTGAGATTCTCTTTCTTTTTTTTGCATAACTTGGAGGTATTACATTAATTGAAAAAATATTACCAAATCTTAAAAATAAATCATTTTTTTGCTGTTGAGTTGAAACAATAATGTTTCTAAATACTGTGGGGTTGTTTAAAATATTTCTGTAATTACTATTGAAATCACTCCCTAAAATATCTTGAGGGTTACGTGTATGTACACTGTGGAAAATTGAAATTAAAACTGGTTTATTTTTCATTTTTAAAAGAATAGGCGCAAAAATTTTATTTTTATCAATAAAAAAATAACATTCTTGATTTTTCTGGCATAATAAATCTAACCAATATGCAATCAAACTTTCCTCATTTAAAAATGAAGCATATAGTGAATTTTGTCGATATAAGACTATTGAAGTACAAATATTTTTTTCATTATCAACTTTGTCATAATATTTTTCTATGCAAACCTCATGATGAGTGTTAAAGAATTTTTCACATATTTTATTTTGTTTTTTATCTAAGATAATTTCACTACTCTTGAAACCGCGAATATCAAAAATCTCACGTTTAATTTTTTTTCGATTTAAGTCAAAATAGTTTATATATGAAATGTTATATTCTTCATTTTCAAAACAGTGTAAATAAAGAATATATTCTCCTTTGTGAAATACTTTATAATCATAGGGATTTGCAGTTTTTTCAAAAATGTATTCTGGATTTGTTTTTTTGAAATCTTCTAATTTATATGGTTTGTTAAAAATGTCTATTTCCTGGAAATAATCATATAGATTCAGGAAGTTTTCATAATTTTCTTCCAAATTGGAAATGTTTAAAGATAATTGGGGGTTGTATGCAGTAGTGATGATAATTGGATTCAAATCTATTTCTTTGAATAATCTTAAACGTGCCAAAGCTGAATGTTCAATTCCAGTTAAAGACTTTCCAATATTAATATTTAAAAAATAATGCATGGTTATCCGTATGCAGCTGAAGCTAACTTTAATATTGATAGAGTTTTAAAAACCAAAGTGTGAAATTCAACTTAATTTTCATAATTTTTTTGAAAATATTATATGGCGTTAAATTTTCACACTTCTTTTTTTAAATATTTAATTATTATATTTAAGAAATATTTGTTTTTCTCTGGGTATGTAGTTTTTTTATTTAACTATTTGTTTTTAAATGAATTTAATTACTTGTGTTTAATACATATGTTTTAATTGTGTGTTTGATGTAGATAATTGTTTTTGTTTGACTTTAAGTTTATTTGATTTAAATTTTATTCTTAGGTTTGGAATTTTATTAATTAATATTTTATTTTTTTTATTTCATATGAGTATATGGTTTATGATAAGTAAAATATTTTTTATATCTTTTTTTGCTTTACTTTCTATGTCAAGTAGAGCTTCTGATATATGTAACAACAGCACTGCATTACTTGGTAATATTGAATCCGTATATAAATCTGGTAAATTTAGGATATATTATTCTAAAAATCCTTCTAGTCCTGACTATTTAACAGATATGAGTGATTTAAATAGTAATAATATACCGGACTATGTTGAAAATATCGCTATTCAAGCTAATGCTATGACTGATGCTTTAACTTATTTGGGTTTTACTCATCCATTAGAAAGTGAAAGGTATAAAGGAGTTGCTGAATACATTGATATACATGTGAACTTATCAAGTGGAAATGGTTTAGCTTATGAAGGGGTTACAAATTATATTAATAAAATTAACAAAGAAAATAAATGTACTCTTATTCTACAAGTTAGAAAAAATCTTGAGAATTTTCCAGCAAATTGGGCAACTGTTGCTCATGAAATTTTCCATTTATATGAGTATGGATATAATCAATTTAAGGAGGGGTGGTATATAGAGAGTATGGCAAAATGGTCTGAAAATGTCTTGAGAGCTGAGCAATCGAATGAAGGTGCAGTAGAATTGCCAAAAACAATTAATGAATTAAATAATTCTGTATATAGTGTTGAATATAATCAACTTTGGTATAGATTGGCTTATTTATCTGACTCTACAGCTGGTCAATTGATGTTACCATCTGAGTTACTTAATAGAACCTATATAAATGGAAGCAAAGTTTTTAAAAATGAAATTTTTAAAGGACATTCTTTCATGAAGAAAGTATTGGAAAATTTTAAGTTAAAGTCTGATCAAATATCTTTTCAAAACAATTGGAATCCCCATCGTTGGAGTGAGTCAGCTCAGCTCAGTACTAGCAATAGAGGTTATATGTTAGATGCAATTCAGGAGACAATGCTTCAATTTGGTATGAATAGAACTACAGAAGAATCGACTTTTATCAATCTTAATTAATCTTAAATTATATTTAATGTAGGAAGTAAATTTATTTCCTACACTTTATTTCTAATGTTTTATGCAATTTATTGCTTATGTTTCAGTATTACCTTATAGCAGTATCCATGGACAAAAAATCAAACTCTAAATCTGAATCAAACCGTCGAGCGATGACTAAGGTTATGAAAATGTTTAATGGACAAGGACGAGGAGCAGAATTAAATTCTGTGAAAGATACAGCTTACGGCTTACTTTGTTCTATAACAGAATTTGTTGATCATGAACGCCGTGCAATGAGTCGAGATCATCGATTAAATTCTGCTTGGTTTGGTGCTGGGGCCAATATTAAACAACGCGGGTTAGAACAGGCATTAAGAATGGTATGTTAATCATACAGTTTAATTTTAGCTTGCCAATTTAGCCTAAACTTATTCATCACACTGAGTCTGAAAATTAATTCAAATCTATTTTTAGCCACATTTCTTCGAATGTGGCTTTCTTATACCTTTTCCAACTTAACTAAGTATCTGATTGTTTTCCTATCTTTAAATAGGTTCGAAATAAAAAAGATAATGAAGATTTTTAATATTATCTTTAAGTGTCATAGTCATGTATTCGATTTCAAGTGCTTGGATGTATATTTTAATGAATTCTTCATAACTTGGAATTTAACTTATAGCTATTGGTTTAAAATAGAAAATATTATAAAAACCATGATCTAAGCCAGCAAAAATACTTCATGATTCAGAGAGCTAATCACTCTCTGGGTTTATTAAATATTTTTTCTAGTTCAAAGTTCCATGCTTTCTGTGGCTTAATGGGAGGCTTTTTCGTAAACAGATCCATTGATTATGTCATCAAAAAGTGAGAGAAATAGATGGGTTGGAGCTATCGGATACTTTATTTTCAATTCATTCAAAATCGAAGTGGGGGGATCGAATAAATGTCCTTTTAAAGTAGTCTGAATATTGAGTTAATTTTAGCTATAGGATTAGTATTGTGGTTTTTTATAAAACCTGCACTCTATAAAAATGAAAAAATTTATGCCTTACCATTGATAGTAGGAAGTATTGTATTATTCTATACGGGAATTACTTTAGCATATTTTCTTGTGCTTCCATCAATTTTACATTTCTTTATCAATGTTTCTCCTGAATCAGTTGTTCCAATGACAGCTATCAATAGCTATCTTTCTTTTTTGTTAAAACTATTTCTTGTGTTTGGAATTACGTATGAAATTCAAGTTGTTACTTTTTTATTAATATTAATGGGTATCATAAACACGCAAACTTTAGTTGAAAAACGTCGTTTGATTGTGGTTGGTTGTTTTTTCATTGCAATGTTTATTACGCAAACAGGTACTATATCATTGATTATACTTGCAATTCCTATGTGGCTATTATTTGAAATAGGGCTATTGGGGGAAAATGATGGAAAATAGCAGAATTAGATTAGAGAGTAATTAGTAAGGTATTGTAAAAATGGAAATCTTGGTTGAAATTTCCATTATAATTTTATCAGATAGTTATTTTATTTAATCATCAATTTAAATTCATGTTTGACTTCACCCTTTTGTTTCTTTTAAGCATATTTTGATGATGTATTAAGTTGTTAGTTAGCGGTGTCTTTACTGTATTGTGGGAATTTCCAACCGAAGGCCGCACTAATCCAGTTAGAGAATTCATTTGCTAAATGTCTTTGATGGCCAGAAATAACTTGTGGAAGAATGAATAGAGGGTATTCAACAGTTAGTCTGGCTCTGAAACCATTTCTTTCATTGCGGAATTGATGTCTTACACCGCCAAGCGCTAACCCATCTCGTGATCTAGCAACACCAGCAATTTGTAAAGGAAAAGATGGATCAGGTGCGGTGCGCAAACTGGATAAATCTTTATAATCAATATAAAACTTTGCTACTAAAGGTGAGCCACCAGTTGTTTCGATCACTTCTTGAATGCCATTAGTTGTAGAGATGACATAATGATCGGGTGTCCCTGCAAGCATTGCGGTTTCATCATTTGTGGTGCCACATTGTTCAAACCATTCTACAAACTGTTCAGCTTTTGCATTTTCAACAAATATTTCGGTAATGCTAAAACGTCTACGACCAAATGATAACCAAGCGGTCAATTTGGCTAGAGAGTCAGAAAGCATAAGTTCATTTTTTAATATTTTTTTTATCTTTTTCTGACCAAGTTCTGACTTACGTTCCCTCAATTGCTGCCTTAATGACTGCAAATTCTGGCTTACAGGCTCAACTCCCAATTTTTTAAGAACTATATTTGCTCGTTTCTTTTCCCATTTTATGATGTCTTCGTTTGCCAGCTCTTGACCGTTTATAAATACATGAATGTTAGAATGCATGGGAGAGTTTCCTTTCATATTGCGACTAAAGCAACTATAGTTGCTTTTTGTGCTAAGGTAAATACATTTGGAGAAATCTTATATGGATGGTTATTTCAGTAATTCTGAATTGAAAGTAATTAAACAAAGTCGCCCAGGTGGTCGGGCTGAAAGAATGGTATCTGCCATACATCAGGCAACTTATGAGTTACTTCAGCAGCCTAATTTTGAAAAAATTGAAATACCAGATATTGCAAAATTAGCACAAGTAAACAAAACAACGGTTTATCGTCGTTGGCCGACTAAAGTTGATCTTATTCTTGATGTGGCATTGACTCGACTTCGGACTGACTTACCGCTACCTGATACGGGAAATTTGAATGATGACTTAACCATATTTCTAAAAATGATTGCATTGACTATAAATATGCCATTCATTCTGAATATTTTAAGTGTGCTTATAAATCAAACGGATGAAAATATTATGAATGCTAGGAAAATGTTTTGGAATGAACGTTTTTTACTCGCCACACCATTAATTGATCGAGCAATTCAAAGAGGTGAACTTGCTGAAACAACCCAAGTAAGAGCGTTTTTTGAATGGGCTGCTTCACCACTATTTTATAGAGTTGTAATCCTTGGTGACTCTGTTTCAGATGAAGATATAGAGTTAATGGCACAGAGAGCCATTTTAATATTTAAAAAAAAAAGATAAATCATTATGATAGAAGTTTTATAAAACAGAATAATTAAAAAAACATCTGTCTTCTAATTACGTCTTAAAATATTTAATAGCAAATTAATCTTTTTTAGGATTTAGTGATACGATACGTTTCGCATCAAATGGTTTGAATCTATGAATTTACGGTCAGTAATTCTCCTATTAACTTTAATGAGTGGCGGGATGTTAGCATCTGGCCAGTTATATATTAGCCTGCCTATAATTGATGATATTGCCAAACACTATTCTATCAGTCCAAATTTGGCACCGCTGATAGGTACTTCGTTCGGTTTGTCTTATGCTTTAGGTTTCTTGATATGGGGGCCAATATCAGACCACTATGGAAGATATTTATCTCTATTAATGGGTTTTGCATTAACATGCTTAGCAACAATTGGAACGGCTTTAGCTGGGAGTTTTTCCTTAGAAATTGTATTTAGGATTCTACAGGGGCTTAGTGCAGCAAGTATTCCTCCAATAGGCTTAGCCTTACTTAGTGAAACCTTACCAGCAAATAAACGCTCTATCGGCTTAGCTTTAATGAGCTTCTCCTTTATTGTGGCAGCACCAATTGCTCAGCTTTATGCAAAAGTGATGGGCTTAGATTTTTCTATGCTGATGCTTTTGGGGGCTGGCTCATTTGCGATATGCTTTCTGGGCTTGGTGTCTATAGGATCGAATCATTTTACTAAACATATACGTCACACATATTCTTTAAAGAATAATTTTAAAACCTTAATTTCTAATCCAATGATCATGGCAGCTTGGGCAATATCAATCACGATTTTATTTAGTTTTGTTATTTTTCAAACTTTATTACATCATTCAATGAACTTAGAGGGATGGAGTGGAACCACTATTACTATTCTTACAATATCTGGAATGTTCGCAAGTTTTATCGCCGGTTCAGGTATACAGAAATTCGGCGGAATAATTATGGCTTGTTTCGGTCTGTTTCTTTCTGCTTTAGCCTTACTAATTACATATTTTTTCAACCCGTTATTTGGATTGGCAATTGTTATGCTCTCTAGTGGAACAGCAATTACTTTACCGAGTATCATTTCAATTGTATCAATACAAGCAAATAGCTTGAGTAGGGGAATGGCGATTTCAATTTATTCATTCGTTATTTTTCTTGGGGCAAGTTTAGCGCCAATTTATGTACAACTTGTTAAATTAAGTGTCCATAATTTGCTGCTCGTACCAATAGTCTTATTATTTTTGAGTATTCTACTATTAAGTATAGCTGGGTTAAGGACTAAGCATTTAAGCAATGTGAACGAACATATAAAAGGTGAGGGTATATAAATGTCAGACAATAATTCAGGTATGCGAAGAAGATCTAAATCACATGAAGCTATCCTAAAAGCAACTTATGAGCTGTTGAAAGAAATTGGATTTCAAAATCTGACAATAGAAGGTGTGGCAGCTAGAGCCAAAGTTGGAAAAACAACGATTTATCGTTGGTGGAATAGTAAAGGTGCATTAGCTGTTGAAGCATTCTTAAAAACAATTGAACCCTCCATTCATTTTGAAGAGTCATCTTCTGCGAGAAAAGATATTAGCTTACAAATGATTAAGTTAGCCAATGTATTTGAGAGTGAAGAGGGAGTAATTATTAAAGAAATATTAGCAACTGCACAATTTGATAAGGAAACCTTATCTTTGTTTCAAGAGGGCTTTCTTAAGCCAAGGCGGTTAGCTGCAAAACAGATTTTGCAGAAAGGTGTAAATAATGGTGAATTTAAAGCAGATATTGATTTCGACCTTATATTAGATGCTTTGTATGGACCTATTTACTATCGTTTAGTAACAGGTAATCTTTCAAATGATGTTTTCTTTCTACAGACTATCGAAAGTTTTGTAATGAGTACACTGGCTGTAGATAAATAAAAAAAACTTGAGTAGTAATACATTTAAAAAGGAGTGTACCTGTTATTAAACTTGTTTATTCTTTAATGCTTAAACCAGCATTATCAGTAGTGATTCTTAGTTTTTGAAAAATGTGGATAACTCGTGAGAGGGATCTTTATGCATCTAATATACAAATTGCTGATTTAAAATCATTAAATACAGCTCTAGCTATAATTAATGAAAAAAATTGAGAGGCTTTTATAGAGATTTGGAGAATGAACACCACTTTATCTACACTACAGATGTTAATATGTTACTGAATGGGGATCTGACATGCTGAAAATTAAAAAGTTAAAAAACCATTTTATCCGTAATATTCCACGTGAAATCGATACAGGCGTTTTATATATCCCAATGGAATACGCAACAGCAGTGCATGACTGCTGTTGCGGCTGCAGAGAATGTAGTTGGCAGGTAACTGGAGTGAATGCCAAATTAAAACAGAATGAAAAAGAGATAAACTAGCTAAAACTAGTTACTATCAATCTAAGATTGAAAATGATCTTGTAATCCCTAATAGTGAAAAAGAGTCACCAATTATAAAAAATCATCATGGAGTAAAAGACTTTGGGATTTGGTACAAGGTTGGATACGACTTCTAAAATGAAAGATTGTCAAACTAATAAATTTAAAGGTTATCTAATCTGCCTTAATTTTAAAGCTAAATATTCTCAAGGAAGAGATTATATTTTAAAAATTAGTTAATTTTTAGTACAAAATCTAGCCCAATCTTCCATTAAACCTTTGCGCTTTTCAAGATAAGCTCCACGTAAATAAGCCGCTTCTACTTCATCTGGCAGTTTATGTGCTAATACATGTTCACAAACTTCACGAGGGTAATCTGTTTTATCAGCTGACCAGTCACGGAAAGTTGAACGGAAACCATGTGTCGTGATCACTCGATTTTGCTTAGGATCAATATAGCCAATACCATCTTCTTTTAATTTCTTGTCATGCATCCGTTTAATTAAAGTGGTTAATGACATATCTGAGAGCATACCACCGCGTGGAGCAGGAAAAATAAAGTCATCTGGTTGAGGATGAGTTTCTTGATAAAGTTGTTCAAGTAACCTAATTGCTGCTTGTGATAAAGGAACTCTATGTTTTTTATCCGCTTTCATTCGTTCTTTTGGAATAATCCAGATCTTATTTTTAAAGTCGATTTCTTTCCATAAAGCACCAAATACCTCACCTGAACGACAAGCCGTCAATATTGCAAATTCTAATGCTTTGGGAGAAATTCCAATTCTTTGTCTTAAGTCATGAATGAACCCAGCCACTTGCATATATGGTAATGATGGATGAGGTCTAGATTCTTGCTTTAAATTTCCAAGAATGGGCTCAAGGTTACCTTTCCATGCTGCTGGATTATCTCCAACAAAATATTCCATAGCTTTAGCATAATCGAAAATAGATTCTATTCGACCACGAACTCTTTTGGCCGTTTCATGTATTTCTATCCAAATGGGTTCAAGTGCTGTAACAATATCTGCTTTAGTAATAGAGCCAATCACGCGATCACCTATAACAGGGTAGATATAGGTTTCTAAAGTAGATGACCACTGCGCAATATGTTTCTCATTTTTAAGTTCTAGTGTTTTCTTCTCAATCACAATCTTGGCGCATTCACGGAAAGTCTTTTCACGACGTTGTTGAAGAAGTAAAGCCTCGCGTTGTTCCTGTTTATGCCGAATGGGGTCAATCCCGTTTCGGATTTGTAATCTTAATTCAGTGGCTTTTGCTCGTGCTTCAGCTAAAGTAACTTCAGGGTAGGGACCAAGACCAATATCACGGCGATGAGATTTTAGTTTCCCATCTTTATCTAAACGTTTTCCAACAGTAGCACGCAGAATCCAGACACGGGAATTACCTTCTACATTCAAACATAAGCCATCAACACCCCCTACAGAATGCCGACCAGTTGCTTTAATTTTTGCTACGCTGAGTGCTGAAAGCTCTTTAGATTTTTTTGGCATATAACTTTTTACCCCACAACCTACCCCTCAAAGAATATTGGAAAGAGCTGGATTGTGCAAGGCTATATTGGTTTTTGTTTTTAAGTTAATGAAATATATAATTATTTTTTGTTTCATTGGATTATATAAGACAAATGTTAGACGATCACCATGACTTCTTCACTACGCTGATGATAGCGCTGAATTAGACGCTCAGAGTCTTTTAAAATAGTATCTATTTCTTGTACAGTATGGTGTGGTGGTAAACCACCTGCATCTGAGCCTAAGCTCATTGAACCGCGAGTGAACATAACTCGTAAACCAATTTGTTGTGCGGCTTGTACTTGAATATCAATCGCGTCAGTTAATTGTTCTGGAAATAAATAATGGTGGTCAGCTGCGAAGGTACAACCTGAAAGCATAAGTTCTGCCAAAGCTACTTGTGTCGCTAAATACAGTTGCTCTGGATTAAGCTTGACAAAACTGGATATGGGTTTTCAGCCAAAGAAAAAGTGGCGCATTTACAATAGGAGCCTAAGCCCAAGCCCGAGTTAAGTTTGGTAAAAATGTTGATGGCTGTTAATAAGCCCTGGCGTAATGACAAGATTTTTGGCATCAAATATTTCTTCAAAGGTTTGAGTAGGGCTCGCTCCTAGAGCCATCAGCTCAGTGATTTTCCCATCTGAAATCAGTAGCCCCCCACGTGCATCAAATGCATTTGCAGTATAAATAGCCATTGGGTTCTTAATCCATATTGAAGCCCTAGATCAACCTAAATATTTTATTGATAGAACTACAGCAACTTTTATACCAAGGTTATAGTTTATCAACACAAAAAATTAGAGTAGCGCCATACTGTTTTTGACTTTCTCCATTTGCTCAACTAAATGCTTAATCATGACCTGAGAAATGCGTGAAATTTGTCTTTTAGGCGCAACACAAAGTGCAATAGTGAGAGGATATAGCCCCTTTTCATGGATTGGGCTAAAAATTAGCTTTTCATTTTGGATGAGAGGATATGCATCAATATACGACAGTAAGCCAATGCCCAAATTACGATTTAACAGTGATGTCAACATATGGATATCATTGCACTCTGTTTTCTGTGGTGGCGTAAATTTATGGTGCTTATACAATGCATTGGCATAGTCATGAATAATGAGTGGTGCGCACGGAATTAAATGTTTAAAGCTAACTGTGTCTGAAAAATTGATTTTTGGGGCTTTAGCTAATGGATGTTGTTTGGACATGACAAATCCGAGTGGGATTTCGATAAATGCCAAAACATCTAGATGATGATGTACTTTGGGATTCAGCAAAATACCAAAATCAATTTCGGCATTGGCAATCATTTTTGCAACTTGATCACTGTCTTGGATTTGAATATTAAAATTGATCCAAGGATATTGCTGGTAAATATACTCAATAGAGTCAAGCACAAAACCATCACTTAATGCTGAAATTAATCCTAATTCAATATTCCCTCGTGACAAGCCCTGAATTTCATCAAACCTGACTCGTGTCATTTGGAATTCTTTTTGCCACTTTAAAAGGTTAGCATATAGCATTTCGCCTGCAAGCGTTAGTTTTAGGCCATTAGGCAAGCGTTCAAATAATGGTACTCCCAGCTCTTCTTCAGCAAGAGCAATTTGGCGATGGACTGCAGATACTGAAATATAAAGTTGATCTGCGGCTTTTCTTAGACTGCCTGTTCTGGCAACAGCAATGAAATAGTCTGAAAAGCGTGAAAATGGAGTGCTAATCGTCAAATGGATATACCCCAAGTATGTTTAAAAGCAAGGCAGAAAATGATTGAGCATTTTCCTAGACTGGAACAATGATAAGAATTAAGCGATTTCCATGCCAAAAACTGCAAAATCTCAGAGTCATGCGCTATGTGTAAACAAAAAGTGTTCTTATTTTTAGAATGCAATGTACGAAACATTCTAATAGACAGAATGTTATAAAAATCTTTATTTTTTAATCAAATACAACGGTTTTATCAACGAGGAAAAAATTGCTTGTTGATAGATAAATTGATGAAATAAAGAACCTTTTGTGAGTTAAATATGAATGCGATTCCAGTGCTTAATCTCTTTAGTCAACCGCATGGCAGCGACTTTGATCCAACGGATTGGAATATTTTAGCGCAGCAGTGGTATCCAGTAGCGCGCATTCAGGATGTTACAGATAAACCGCAACAAGTCATTCTTTTAGACGTCAAAATGGCGTTGTATAAAACGGAAAGTGGCAGTATTCACTTAGTTCGAGATATCTGTCCACATCGAGGTGTACCTTTGACCAAAGGCTGGGTTAAAGGCGAAGACTTGGTCTGTCCATATCATGGCTTACACTACAATACTGATGGCAAGTGCGTGAAAATTCCCGCGCAGCCTGAATTAACCCAAATTTCAGACCGTTTTTCTCTAACCAAATTTCCTGTGGTTCTAAGGTATGGTCTGATCTGGACCAGTTTATTTGGTCGCAATGTAACAGATGCGAATTTCCCAAATTTAGATACATGGGATAATGGTGAACATCAAGCAATTTTACCGCCATATGTAGATATCGGTGGTTCAAGTGGACGTCAACTTGAAGGTTTTATTGATGTCGCTCATTTTGCTTGGGTACACAGTGCTTCTTTTGCTGATGCCGATAATCCTGTGGTGCAAAAGTATTCAACAGTAAGAACAGACTATGGTTTACATACTGAATATGTCAGTGATGTCAGCAATTATCCACATGGTATGCAGCATTTAGCACCTGAAGGATTTTTATGGAAACGGGTATTTGATGTTTATCCACCATTTTCAGCGATCCTGACCATATATTTCCCAGAAAATGGGGTATTGAAAATTTTAAACGCCTGTTGCCCAGTCTCGCACAATAAAACCCGTTTATTTGTGCCACTGACCCGTAACTTTGATACCACTGGAGACTTAGAAGCTGTTTACGCCTTTAATGCACAAATTTTTGCTGAAGATCAAGATATGGTTGAAAGCCAAAAACCAGAAGAGCTACCACTTGATATTAGTATGGAAGCGCACTTCGAAGCAGACCGTTCTTCGACCACATATCGTCGTATTCTGGCGGAGTGGGGTTTAAGTAAGCGTTATATCGTTTAGTTTTAGAAATGGAGTAGATCATTGTGAATCAGCCGAGCCATGAACAGATTATTCGATTTTTAATGCTTTCAAATGATGTTGGAAAGCGTGCAATCAGTTTAGGACACCATCCATTTGGCGCAGTATTGGTTGCACCTGACCATGAGACCGTCCTGTTAACTCAGTGCAATATTGACACCGTAAATCATGCAGAGTCGACCTTAGCACGTGTGGCTGCAACCAATTATCCACCAGAATATTTATGGAACTGCACATTATATACAGCAGTAGAGCCATGTTGCATGTGCTCAGGTACGATTTACTGGGCAAATATTGGGCGCGTGGTTTATGCCATGACAGAGGAAAAGCTTTTAGTGTGTACAGGTAATCATAATGAGAACCCAACCATGAATGTTTCTTCACAATATATATTTTCTCATGGGCAGAAAAATATTGATTTAATTGGTCCAATCCTTGAACTTGAAAAAGAAACAGTAGATCTGCAAATGAGTTTTTGGGCCAATAAATAATATTATTATTTATTTAAATGTGATTAATTGTCGATTTTTTATAATATAATCATTTAAGGTTGATAATAATTTTTACTTGGTTAAATAATCAATGGCAGAACAAAAATGTATTTAAAGCGAAGATTATTATAAAGTGTTATGTTTTTTTGTATCAGTGCTGGAACGTGGATTAGTCATATCGTGTATGCACAGGATAAAGCCGCTTTTGTTTATTTAGGGCCGACCAGTGATCATGGCTGGTCATATTCACATGACTAAGGGCGGATCAAAGCAGAAAAAATTTTGGCAGGTAAATTTAAGATGTCTTATATCGGAAATGTAACCGAAACAGTCGATACATAACGGGTGATTAGTAACCTTGCAAAACAAGGAAATAAAGCCATTTTCGGAATGTCTTTTGGTTATATGAATGCTATGGAGAAAGTCGCGAGACAATTTCCTAATACTGTTTTTATACATACAACTGGCTATAAGCAAGCTAAAAACTTAGGTGTGTATGAGCTCAGAACTTATGAAGGGGCCTATTTGTTGAGCGTGCTAGCGGGACAGAAAACCGAGACTAATATCATTGGAGTTGTTGCGTCATTTCCTATTCCAGAAGTTGTTAGAAACATCAATGCATATACGCTGGGTGCACAAAGTGTAAATCCAAAAGTGAGCACCAAAGTGACTTGGGCAAATACATGGTTTAATCCAGAAAAAGAGCGTGATGCTGCAATGGAACTCATTGCACAAAAAGCAGATGTACTAATGTAAAACACAGACTTTCTTGCTGTGGTGCAAGCTGCACAACAAAAAGGAGTGTATGCATTTGGTTGGAACTCAGACATGAGTAAATTTGGACCAAAAGCACATTTGGCAGCCGCTGTATTGCACTGGGAAAAAATTTATGTGCCAGTGAAGAAGGGATTTTGTAATAAAACTTTAAAATCAAGTGCTTATAATTATATTTTGAAGCTAAATGCAGTGAATAACAGTATCTACCGTTGAAATAAATAAAGCACTAGCGGCTCGGGACTCACTCAAAACAGGGACAATTCACCCTTTGTTAGGATCGTTGTATAAACAGGATGGCAGTTTAATTATTGCCAAAGGCAAAATGCTGACAGATGTAGAACTCAGCAAGATGAACTATTACTTCAGGGGGGGAGTCGGCTAACTACCTAAATAAATAGTCATGACTAAATCAAAAAATAACTGCCTAGAGCTGTATGGCACACTCTAGGCTTTACACATGAGGGGGAAATATGAGTATTCCTGTTATAATCTTCATTATGCTTTCCACCCAAATGCCAATGAGTTAGATGACATTGTGCGATCAATTCGAACTGAGGCAATGAGCTCAGGCTTTTTCTATGTGAAAAATCACTCGATAGATTTGGCTTTGGTGCAACGGCAGTTTGAACTTGCAAAAGAGCTTTTTGATTTATCTCACAGTGTCAAAAAAAAGTATCACCAAAATAATAGTCCAAGTCATAGAGGTTTTGAGGAAATTGCAGCGCAAAAGCTCGACTTTACTGCCAAGGTCGACATTAAAGAAGGATTTTATTGGGGTAAGAACTATGCTCCAGATCATCGCTATCCCGCTCATCCGAAAGATGCCGCTCCTAATACTTTTGGTGCAGGTGTGCACACAGATTGAGGTTCAATCACCATTTTAGCGCAATATGGGTGATTTAGAGGTCTGTATGCCTGGATGGCGTTTGGGTTTCTGCACCACCGATTGTGGTACCTTTGTGTTGAATTTGGGTGATTTGATTCCAAGATGGACCAATGGCTTATATAAGTCCAATTCACATCGAGTTCGAAATTTATATTCAAATGGAAAGTCACGTTATTCCATTCCATTTTTCTATGGTCCGAGTTATTTCAAACAAATTGATGCACTTTCTGGAACGATTCAGCGAGGAGAGCTCTCCAGTTACACGTCATGTACGGCAGGAGAATATATGGAGGAGATGTATCAACATTCGTTTGTGTAAAACCACAAGAAATTCCCGTTTATGAATAAAATCCTTATGTTCACTTTTTTATTATAAAGTTTATTTTTATATAAATAATAACTGATGTGTATTTAAAATAAAAAGCCACCATAAATAATGGCGGCTTTTTATTTGCTTAAATAATTTTTAAAAAAAATAAATATGTTTATAGCGGTAGAGTTCTATTTTTTTTAATAGTTGGAACGAATATTGCTAATTATTAGAAAGAGGGTATGAAAGATCCATTTATATCGAGTCAATATATTTTTAGGTTAAAACCTAGGGAGCCGATGATGTCAAAATGTTTAGAAAATAAATTTTCGATGAAAAAAACAGCTATAAAAATAGTACTCACAAGTCTATTGGGGGGGATGGGGACTACACAGGCATTTGCTGTAGATAAAGCTGCTTTTGTATATATTGGCCCGACCAGTGATCATGGTTGGACATATTCACATGATCAAGGACGAATAAAGGCGGAAAAAGCCTTGGCTGGAAAATTTAAGACGTCTTATATCGAAAATGTACCTGAAACTGCTGATGCAGAACGTGTGATTCGTAATTTGGCACAACAAGGCAATAAAGTAATTTTTGCAACTTCTTTTGGCTATATGAATGCCATGGAAAAAGTGTCGAAACAGTTTCCTAATAGTGTATTTATGCATGCAACTGGCTACAAACAGGGTAAAAACCTAGGGGTTTATGATGTGCGGACCTATGAAGGGGCATATATGCTTGGAGTCATCGCTGGTCAAAAAACCAAATCAAATGTGCTAGGTGTAGTTGCCTCGTTCCCCATCCCTGAAGTGGTGCGTAATATCAATGCTTACACATTGGGTGCACAGAGTGTTAATCCAAAAGTTAAAACGAAAGTCATTTGGGTGAACTCTTGGTTTAACCCAGGTAAAGAACGTGATGCTGCACTGGCCTTAATTTCACAAAAAGCAGATGTAGTAATGCAAAACACTGACTCGCCAGCAGTTGTACAAGCGGCACAACAAAAGGGTATTTTTGCCTTTGGCTGGGACTCTGATATGAGTAAATTTGGCCCTAAAGCACACTTAGCTGCATCGGTTTTGCATTGGGAAAAAATTTATACACCAACCATGACTCAAGTGGCAAATAAAACATGGAAACCAAGTGCAACTTGGTATGGCGTAAAACAAAGTGCAGTCAATATTGAAAATTTTGGACCTTCCGTTCCTGCCAATGTTAAAGCCTCAGCACTCAAAGTACGTGATGACATTCATTCAGGCAAACTCCACGTATTTTCAGGACCGATTTATAAACAAGATGGCAGCTTGGTGATTGCCAAAGGAAAAACTTTAGATGATGCGACGCTGAGCAAAATGAACTACTACGTCAAAGGTGTAGAAGGTTCACTTCCGAAATAACGCATCGTTTGACACATCACGGTTTTGTCCATTTAGTATGATACGAGCTGAATGGACATTCAATGCAGAGATTCGAAAGAGCATCACCATCATGAATACACCAAATAGTCATATCACTAAGATCATGCATAGAGAACCTCAACAAGCAAGTACTCGCTTAGAGTTAATTAATATTTGCAAAAGTTATAATTTGCTACGTGCAAATGATCAAATTCATCTCAAAGTTCATGCTGGTCAAATCCATGCCATCTTAGGCGAAAATGGTGCTGGAAAAAGCACACTCATGAAAATTATTTATGGTGCGACCAAAGCCGATGAAGGCCAAATTCTTTGGAATGGTAAGGAAGTCAAAATAGATAGTCCTTCGACAGCGAGAAAATTGGGTATTGGCATGGTTTATCAGCATTTCTCTTTGTTTGAGACTTTAACTGTTGCAGAAAATATTCAACTTGGTCTCGATGAGAAAATTGACATAAAAACGCTCAATGAAAAAATCATTGCAGTATCTGAACAGTACGGTTTACCTGTTGATCCGCGCCGTGAAGTGTATTCACTCTCAGTGGGCGAACGGCAACGTGTGGAAATTATCCGCTGTCTATTACAAAGCCCCTCCCTAATTATTTTAGATGAACCAACCTCGGTACTTACCCCACAAGCGGTTCAACAATTATTTAAGACATTGAAATTACTCGCTTCACAAGGTGTCTCTATTTTATATATCAGTCATAAACTTCATGAAATTAAAGAGTTATGTGATGAAGCAACCATTTTACGAAATGGTAAAGTTACAGGCCATGTTAGCCCAGAAGAAAATAGTACCAGTGATCTGGCGCGTTTAATGATTGGACGTGAGTTACCTATGTATATTCACGATGAATATCTAGGTGAGAAGCAAGTATTGTTTAAGGTTTCGAGCCTAAATCAACCCACAGATGATCCTTTCGGTGTGGCGTTAGAAAATATCAGTCTGAACTTAAAAGCGGGAGAGATCTTCGGTATTGCAGGTATTTCGGGCAATGGGCAAGCAGAACTCTTGTCTTTAATATCTGGAGAGAAAATAACCACAAATGGCAGTATTTATCTAGAGGGGCAAAATGTCGGCAAGATATCCGCAGGTGCACGTCGAGATTTGGGCTTAGGCTTTGTCCCAGAAGAACGTTTAGGGCGAGGTGCTGTACCCAATATGACACTGTCTGAAAATGCGCTATTGACTGCATTTAGGCAGAGTTTGACTAAATTTGGATTGATTAACTTTGAAAAAACCAAACTATTTGCAGAAAAATGTATTGAAAAATTTAGTGTAAAGGCTTCTGGTGCACAAGCAGAAGCACGCTCACTTTCAGGTGGTAACTTACAAAAATTCATTGTGGGTCGAGAAATTTTACAACAGCCCAAAGTTCTCATTATTTCTCAACCCACTTGGGGCGTTGACGTAGGAGCATCAATGTTTATTCGACAAACATTGATTGATTTATCTAGACAAGGTGTTGCGATTTTGGTGATTTCTGAAGAGCTCGAAGAATTGTTTGAAATTAGTGATTACATTTGTGTATTGGCTGCTGGAAAACTGTCCGAACCTATGCAGACCCGTAGTACCAATGCAGAACAAATTGGGTTGTTGATGTCAGGGATTACCAGTGTTGCACATACTGTAGATTTAGCTCATTCACAACAAGTTCAAGCTTAACCATTTCATCTAAAGGTGGTCACATGTATTTATTAGAACCTAGAGAAAAGCCTTCTCGAGTCATGAAATGGTTATCACCTGTTATTGCACTGAGTGCAATGCTGGTGGTCAGTAGCTTACTGTTTCTGATGCTGGGGCTAGATCCTGCGCGTGCACTTTATATCTTTTTTGTTGAACCGCTAACTTCACTATATAACCTCAGTGAGCTCACCATTAAAGCCAGCCCATTAATTCTTATTGCACTTGGCTTAGCTATTGGCTTTCGCGCAAAACTATTCAATATCGGTGCTGAAGGTCAACTGACTATAGGGGCTATTTTTGGTGGTGGAATTGCAATTTTATTTCATGACCATACAGGTTGGTGGATCCTCCCTCTAATGGTGGTGATGGGGGCCATTGGCGGCGCATTTTGGGGACTGATTCCAGCATTTTTGAAAACACATTTTAATGCAGAGGAGACCCTTACGACCTTAATGATGAACTATGTTGCGCTTTTTGTTTTGTTATATCTAGTGAATGGGCCGTGGCGAGACCCAGATGGTATGAACTTTCCACAATCAGTCATGTTCAATGAAAGTGCGACTTTGCCTTTTGTGATTGAAGGGACTCGCGTGAATGCTTCGATTTTTATTACCTTTCTGGCTCTGGTTATTTTTTGGATATTTATTAAAAAAAGCATGAGTGCTTATAAGTTAGAAGTCAGTGGTCAAGCACCGATGGCTGCAAAATATGCTGGCTTTTCATCAAAAAAAGCGGTCTGGCTTAGTTTAGGGTTATCTGGTTTTATGGCGGGTATCGCAGGTCTTTGTGAGGTTGCAGGACCGATTGGACAGTTAAATCCAAATATTTCACCAGGTTATGGTTATGCAGCCATCATCGTGGCTTATTTAGGTCGTTTAAATCCTATTGGCATTGTACTCTCTGGTTTTTTAATGGCATTACTTTATTTGGGCGGTGAAATGGCACAAATGGAACTGCAATTATCTGTTGCTATTACAGGGATTTTTCAAGGTCTATTGCTGTTCTTTTTATTAGCTTCAGATGTTTTGATAGAAAAACGTTATCGTTTTGCAAAAAAGAAGCTCAAACCAAGGATGTCAGAAACTGACCCAACTGTCGCTTAAACTTAGAAAGGAAAGTTCATTATGAGTATAGAAGTAACCGCTATTTTGGCAGGTACGATTGCAGCTGCAACTCCTCTGGTTTTTGCTGGTTTAGGAGAGTTAGTTGCTGAACGTACTGGGGTAATTAACTTAGGTGTCGAAGGCATGATGTTGGTCGGAGCAATTGCGGGTTTTGCTTTTGCAGCCCAGTATGAGGCCAGTGTAGCCAGCGCATTGTTAGTCGGGGCGTTGGCTGGGATGTTGATGTCTTTGATTTTTGCATTTTTTACACTCTCCCTCAGTACCAATCAATCTGCTTGTGGCTTAGCCCTTACTATTTTTGGTATCGGTATTTCTGCATTTATTGGACAGAACTATGTCAGTACGGCTTTACCTGGACTGCAAAATTTAAATATACCTGTATTGTCAGATATTCCATTGATTGGCCCCATCTTATTTCAACAAAACTATGTGGTGTATTTATCCATTTTAGCCTTTATATTTGTTTGGTGGGTCTTGGCAAAGACGCATTTAGGGCTGTTACTTAAAGCAGTTGGGGAGGCACCTGAAAGTGCACATGCAATGGGTTATAACGTTCTAGGTATTCGTTACTGTGCTGTTTTATTTGGTGGGGCGATGGCAGGTATTGGGGGGGCATTTTTATCGACTGTTTATACCCCAATGTGGATTGAAAACATGGTTGCGGGGCGCGGGTGGATTGCAATTGCTTTAGTGGTTTTTGCTGCTTGGAAACCAGCACGTTTAATGTTGGGCGCTTATCTTTTTGGTGGAGTGACAATTTTACAGTTTCATGCTCAAACATTGGGTTTAAGCATTCCTAATGAGCTTTTATCCGCGCTGCCATATGTTGCAACGATAGTGGTCTTGGTGGTGATTTCTCGAGATAAAAAACTATTGAAGCTGAATTTTCCTGCATCACTTGGCAAAACATTTACCCCTTAAATTCGATCCATTGAGAAAGCTATGAAAATATTAAGTGCAGATTATGTACTCACCATGAATCAAAATTTGGATTGCATCAAAAATGGTGCCATTGTTGTAGAGAGTACTTTAGTTCAGCAGGTTGGTAAACTGGAAGAGATTCGTACTCAATTCCCTAATCTAGCGGTAGAACATTATGCAGATGCTGTGCTCATGCCAGGCCTTGTGAATACGCACTGTCACTCAGGTTTACTGCGAGGTACTGCAGAAGGTTTACCTGTATGGGACTGGTTACAGCAGTTTATCGACCCAATGCACCGGGTTTTATTACCTGAAGATGCGAAAATGGCATCTTATCTGTGCTATGCGGAAGCGCTACTTTCTGGCACAACAACGATTGTAGATATGTGGCGGTTTATGGATGGCAGTGCTGAAGCTGCCAAGGAACTAGGTATTCGTGCAGTACTGGTGCCTTATGTCGCAGAGCATCCAGATCATAATTATTTTGAAACGTTGCATAGCAATGAAGTGTTGATTCAGCAGTGGCATCAAGGTGCAAATGGTCGTATCAATGTTTGGGTGGGTTTGGAGCATTTATTTTATGCAGAAGAGCAAGCCTTAAAACGTATACAACACTTATGTCAGGACTATCAAACAGGCTTTCATACTCATAGTAATGAAAGCAAGTTTGATGTTGAAGAAAATCTTAAACGTTATAACAAACGCCCCATTCAAACTTTAGAACAACTTGGTTTACTCGATGCACCGCAATGCTTATTGGCACATTGTGTATGGGCTAACTCCACAGAAATCGACATTTTAAAAAACTATCAGGTGGGAGTGGCACATAATCCAATATCGAACATGAAATTAGCATCAGGTGCAGCACCTATTCGAGAAATGTTAGCTAAAGGGGTAGCGGTTGGTTTGGGAACAGATGGTGAAAAAGAAAATAATAATTTAGATATGTTTGAAGAGATGAAAACAGCATCATTGTTGGCAAAATTTGCAAATTTAGATGCTTCCGCACTAGATGCATGGTCTGTATGTAAAATGGCTACAACTCTTGGGGCTAAAGCCTTAGGTATGCAAGAAAGCATCGGTTCTATTGAAACAGGGAAGCAGGCAGATATTATTGCTATAAAAACAGCAACGCCACGAATGACGCCTTTAATTGACGAAGGGAAATTATTCAATTTACATCATAATTTAGTACATGCAGTTCAGGGTCAAGATGTTGTAATGACCATGGTTGCAGGTCAAACAGTCGTACAAAATGGCAAGCTAATGAATGCAGATCTACAGCATTTAATTGATCAGGTGAATCGGGCAGCACCATTACTGTTTAAAAGACGTGAGGATTGGCTTAGTCTTCGCGGGAATGCCGTAAATGAGTTACAACGTGAAATTGAATGAGAACTTAAGTTATTCATCACATAATAAGTCATGAAAATAAAGTACATGTTCTGCCTTTAAGCAGGTAAATTATGTTGGGGGCTGTACTCTAACAGCCCCCAACATAATTATCTAACCTGCCAATTACATGAGCCTCATGGCCACATGAAAGATGTGGTTAAAGGACTTTTTGAAAAGTATTCGATTCAAAAAGATCATATTGTGGCTGATGAACTTTCCGAAAAATTTGCTATCAAGGCTGCATTCTCTTTATCTGCTTATGACAATACGGTTGTTTGCTTTGATTGTAATAAAGCAGATGCAGATGCCAAAAAGATAGTAAAAGCGCACAAGTATTTTTCTTTCTCGCCACGTGAGATCGCAGAATTCGTCAAACCCACACCAAATCAAGAACATGAAATTGCCCCACTACTTGCCCAACAGGTTTGGGAAAGGGCTAAACCCATTTTTGAAATTAGAAAGGAGTTTGCCGAAAAATTTGCAAAATTGCTGCTGAGAATCAAGATTGGTATCAACCATCCGAAAGAACGGTTAAGCAAATTGAACGAGTTGCTCAATGGCATTTTGAACGCCATGGATTGCACCAATTTGATAGATATGAACTGGAGAGGTTGCTTTATAATACAGTGCCATTTAAAGGTGCGAATAGTGCATGGCGGTTAAAAGATAACCCTATAGTTAAAAAGAAGCCTTCAAACAATGAGCTTGCTCATCTTGTCGCTACACGAGGGAAGTATTGGACCAGATATGAAGGTGAGTGGTTCTGTCCTTGTTGTTTTGGAGATAAATATGATTGTGTGAGCCTTCAAAGAAGACTCATGGATATTTGAGGTTAAAACAGCTTCATTATTCTCCACTAAAGATATAAATTTCGATTCCAATCCCTCTCCAATGTGCGTTGATTGTGTCGATATGGCATTGAATTTTGGGCGGGAAGTGTTGGAGTTAAGCGGAAAGCGTTAAATGATGGAGTTCCCTAGTTCTGTTATTACCAAAGAGCTTCGAGAAATTGTAATTGCTAGACCCCACTCTCAACACAAATTTCAGAAGGAAGTCATTGAGCGTATCATTCCAGAGATTGTACAAAGGGTCATTAAGTTCTGTGATGAATTACCTTGATCAAAATTGTTATTTTGAGATTTGAGTTGTGATAAAAGTGTGATAGCAAGAAGTAAATTTGTCTGCTTACTCGTTTAAATTAAAAAATTATGAGGCCAGTAATCTGCCTATTTTTACAAAGTTTTTCTTAATACCATTTATATGTCGTTGAATACTAGACCAAATGGAACTAACTGGGAGAGTCTATTGGTACTGGAATGGTAATGATAACCAAAGCTCTTAAAGAAACAGTCCCTATAAAATATTTTGTATGATTTCCTTTTAAATACTTCGGCCTTAGATAGCTGAAAATGAAAATAGTATTTAACATGTATAGAAAATGATATTGTGTAAAGAGTAATGTATTAATTCTGTATCTCAAATACCTTGACAGGAGGGAATAATGGGCGAGTGGTCGAAAAAAATTGGTGAATATGGTGAGGATGTCGTTGAGCAGTTCTTAAATATTATTGGTTGGGAACCAGCTACAGGCATTACATTAAAATGTCTAGATGAAAAGCATTTAAATGAGAAAGGTAATCCTAAAACAACTCATGGTAAAGATTTGTTCTATGCCTATAAAAGTCCATTGGTCTCAGAACAACTGAACAATATCGTTATTTCATCGAAATTTGAAACAACTAAGTACCCTAGTAGTCCTACTCAATTATTTAAAAGTCATATGAATGACTTGATCTCAACGATGGAATGTTATGCATTTTCTGAAACAAAACAAGATATGGCTGGAAGTTTTCAATTTTCTAGTGCTCAAGACGTAGGAGTCTTGTTTTGGTTGAATAATGTTGCAGATAGTAATGATGACCTAATTAGTGTAGTAAGTTCAGCAAAAATTGAGTTTTCTGGCTCTCGCTCTGTATATATAGTAGATAATAAAAGATTTGTTTTTATTTTAGAGGTTATGAAGTATATAAAAACTCAAGAATTAAGATTTAATTATGAGTTTTATTATCATAATACAGGTAGGAATATTAATCAACTGGATCGTATTAATGATGGGAGAATATTACCAGTTGAGTTTATTAACTCTTCAATTATTCTAGCGAAACTGACAAATAAAGATAATCCTAAAGAAATTTGTTTCTTTATCGCAACTTTAGATAATTATGATTCAAGTGATTTTATTAGATTAATTGCTTTAGCTCAAGAAATTACAACTAATTTAGTGGCGAAAGTAATTATTGGATTTCCAGATTTTGATGAATTGAAGCATAAAGCTGACTCTGATGCAGCGAAAAATAAATTTCAGAAGAGTAGTTTTACAAGAAATGTAAAAATTATTAATTATTTAAACCCTTTGAGTGCATTGTCATGAATGTTGAACATGAAGATATAAATAAATTTTTACCTTATGGTGAATCACTTAGAGGCTTTGCTAACCAAAGTGCTTTAACTAAGTCTGAGTTAAATAAAGTTTTAAGAGAAAGAGGAGTTTTTTTATCAGAAACTGATAAAGATTTTAGTGTGCCTCTGCTACAAACTTTGCTTTTATCACCAAGAGAGTTCGATAAAATTAGAGAAGCCTTTTCAACTAAGGAAGATAATAAAAAAATATACTCAAGAGATATAAGATTTGAAGTTGATAAAAATTTAATTATCGAAAACTTCTTGATGGATGATGTAAATAAATTTATTAATGCAAAGTTACCTACTTGTAAGCTAAAACAACCAATTAATTTTATAGCTGTTAATAGCAATAAGAATCATCTGAGAGCTGAATTTATATTAGAAAGACATGATTTAAATAAATCGTGGTATGAGCAAACTAATATATTTGAGGGTTCAGTTGAGTTTATTAAGGAAGCGGATGGTCAAGGGAAGATTATTGTCAATCATACTGCTACAGAAACTAAAGAGTTAGCGGATTTTATTCTAAATAAACAGGTTTCTGAATATAAGAAAAAAGGGATTATTAGCCAAAATGAGGAAATAAAAAAAATATGTTTTAAAGATTTTAGTAATGAAGAAAGATTTCAGTTTTTTTTCAAGTTGACTAATGAAATTGATTGCTTATATTTTGATTGTGAAACAATTCGAGATATTTCAATAAAACCAGAAGATATCTCATTACCAGATGAGATTAAGTGGATGGAAGAGCTGAATATGATTGCAATATCTGGGAAAGCTCTAGATAAAAAAGATTTTGTTAAAAATCAAAACTATCATAAGCATTTGATTTTGTGGAGTTTGGAGGCAACATTTAACTTTGATATTAATGGTCATAGTGGGATCATTTCTGTGAATTTTGGTTTTCCAGATTATTCTACAAAATTAGAAAAATCTGAGTTTGAATTACATATTTCTAGTTTTCAGCCCAAAAAGTATATGAATTTGAAATCAAAGAAAATTTTAAAGGCAAAGTTATTGTTTGAAATAGATAAACAGAAATCTTTGGTTTATAATAGTTTTTTTTCTGCTTAGTGGCTGGTATACCTTATGAATTATAATTTTATTCAAGCCAAACTTAATGATGTTGTAGTTCATAAGGTAGGTAATAAGTTTGCAAATGAAAATTGTATTTTCGGTAAAAAAACGCATATAGCTGATGAAAAATTAAAGAATATTTTGACTCAGCTTTTTCTAAGCTCTTTCAAATCTGAAAATTTTTATCATTTTGATAATGAGGTTGATTTGCTACATAATTTAGTTTTTAGTTGTGTGAGTAAAATTTTTGAAAATCCAGCTCATTTATATGATCAATCAATTAACTTAGCTAAATATCTTTATTCATGTAGTAACCATCCTAATATTAAAAGTGGAGAGTTTTTTGTATGTTACTTTAAGGATTGTAGTCTCGAAGATGAAGCCCTAGATGCTGTAGGGATCTTTAAAACTGAAGTTAAAGATATATTTTTAGAGGTTGAGCAGAAGAAAGATGAGGTATTAATTTATGAGAAGCACGGGATAAATCTAGAAAAACTTGATAAAGGGTGTATTATTTTTAATAAAAATAAAGAAAATGGATTTGTTTTAAAAGTAATTGATAATGTTAATAAAAATAATAATGCTAGGTATTGGAAGGATGAGTTTTTGTCTGTCTCTATTTTGAAAGATGATTTTTTTAAAACTAAATATTTAATTGAATTTACTAAAAAATTTGTTAAAAGTGATGATTTTTTGAAAGAAGAAGTGAATTTGGGTGAGTTGAAAGATGTTGAAATCCTAAAAAATTCTTGTGAGTATTTTCAGTCAAATGAAAGTTTTAATATGGATAATTTTCAAGTTGAAGTTTTAAAAGATGATAGAATTATAAATTCATTTAAAAAATTCGAAGAAAACAAGGAGGTAGATTTTTTTTCTGAGGATTTTAAAATTTCAAACGTAGTTGTTGATAAGAAAATAAAATCCTTTAATAAAATTATTAAATTAGATGGTAACTTTAAGGTATATATTCAGGGGGGAGTTGAAAATATTGAAAAATCTATTGATGATAATGGTAGGAAATATTATAAACTTTATTATGACTTGGAAAGTTGAATCCATGTTGCTTATTTTTTAATTAGTATTGGTCTATTATTGCTTTTTTTATACTATTGAGGGCCTGTATAAAAATTTCTATTTAAATCTGTATGCTAATGAAAACTACACAAGAACAAGAATTGACCTTAACAGGCAAAACCTTCAAGATATCAACTTTTGAGGGTGTTAGAAAAACTAGTATATTGACTTTATTGATAATAATTTAATTTCTCATAAGGGCCTTTTTAGCGTTTAATAAGCCAATTGCAGATGAAGCAACTACAAAATTTTCTTCGCATAAAAGAGAAAAATTGTTGAGGTGTTTTATATAGATAAGGTAAATTTAGAGTAACTACTTGTACTATGCTAGATGAAATTCTGAATCAAGGAAAGGCTCATTGAATTGCTGCTGCACAATTTTTTAAGTTTTGAAAAGTCTTTAAAAATTATTCATTAAAGAATTCTTAATTGCGGGTAATAACGTATGACTGGAAAGTTCTAATTTGGGCAGAGGGTACGTCTAGCTTGTAAATCTCAATACATTAAAGTGAACATAATCTTGACGTGTTATAAGTAACCTTTATGCTGGAATTATTATTTATATATAGTGAGTTGATTTATAATTTTTAATATGTTGTCCAATCCATCAGTGGCTAGCATTTTGGTAGTAAAACATTATTCAATCGCTCATCAAATTTGGGATACACTCCACTTAAATAATCAACTTCCACTTCATCTGGTAGCTTGTGTGCTAATACATGTTCACAGTCTTAATGTGGATAACCTATTTTGTCTGCATACCAATATCTAAGATCGAATGCCATGAGTGGTAATCACACGATTCTGTTTTAAATAAATATAGCCTATTCATCTAAGAATTATGTTTCTCAATCTGACCTTGTTGATAGGTTTGTGCAACAAAGCACAACTGAATTATGAATATAGAATCAGATTTTATAACTTGAATAATAAGAGATTATTTAATAATCTGAGGCTAGAAAAGAGTAATCATAAGGATAATTTAAAGGATGGAACAATATAAAATTGCGATTGATGCCTTTATACGATCTATAGATATTAATAAAAAAAGACCGATTTGTTTATTATTAGGTGCTGGAGCATCGATATCATCTGGTATGCCATCCGCAGAGCGATGTATCTGGGAGTGGAAGCGTGAAATATTTATAACTAAAAATCCCCTTTTAAGGGAAACGGTTGGAGAGTTATCGCTTCAAGGTACGAAAGATCGAATTCAAAAATGGTTGGATCAAAGAGGGGAATATCCAGCTTTGAATAGCCTAGAAGAATATTCTTTTTATGCCGAAGAATGCTATATCACAGAACAAGATAGAAGAAGCTTCTTCCAACAGTATGTTGAAGCAGCTAAACCTCACATTGGATATAGACTACTACCATTACTTGCCCAAACAAAAATAATTAAGACTGTTTGGACTACAAATTTCGACGGTCTAGTTGCCCGTGCTTGTCATTCCAATGATGTCGTGTGTATCGAGGTTGGGTTGGATAATACCCATCGTATTACTAGACAGCATAGTGAGGGGGAATTAAGGGTAGTTTCATTACATGGGGATTATCGTTATGATGAGCTTAAAAATACAGATGAGCAATTGAGGCATCAAGAAGAAGCTTTAAAAAATAATATTGAACATGAATTACAGGATTATGACCTGGTAGTTATTGGTTATAGTGGTCGAGATAGATCTTTAATGAATGTTTTAGAAAATATTTTTTCTAAAGCTGTTAAGTCGAGATTATTCTGGTGTGGGTACGGCGAAACAATAAGCCAGCCTGTGATGGAGCTATTGGAATTAGCAAGAAAAAATAATAGAGATGCTTTTTATGTTTCAACAGAGGGTTTTGATGACACTGTAGAACGAATTTCCAGAAAATTGCTAGATGGCAACATGTTGAGTAAAGCATTGGCGGAGATACAAGAAACTCCTTGTATTACTAATCAGCCAGCAAAATTTACAGCTCCAGAAAATGATATTTCTTCACTGATTAAAAGTAATGCTTACCCTCTTCTTAAACTTCCTAGCCAGTTTCTTAAAGTTACATTGAAATATCCTGAAGGGAGTTTTAATTATATTGATTGGCTTAATAGTAAAGTGGATTTTAAGGAGGTAGTACTTTCAAAAATAGGTAAGGAAATTATAGCATTCGCTGACGTTGATAAACTCAGGAAATATCTAGGAGAGTTCTATCTAAGCACACCAACAGTAGTAAATTTTTCAAAAACTGATGTATTGAATGATACAAGGATTCAATCTCTCGTTAGACGTGGGTTGATTCAAAGTATAGTCAAAAATTTAAACTTAAGCTCAGATCAAAATAAACGAATATGGAATCCAGATGTAAGTTCCATCGAATTTCACAATGGAAAAAAATATAAGATAATAGATGCTTTGATTCTAAATTTAAGTTTTATTAAAGATGACATTTATTTAACATTTAAACCTGATCTGCTTGTATTAAATTTGGATGAATCTGTACCTGATCATGATGTTGTAAAAACTATAAAGAATAAAAAATTTGGTTATCAGCATAATAAAGAATATAGTCAGATATTAGAAAAGTGGGCAGATTTAATTACAAAAAAAGATCTTGTAGTTAGTGGTGGTAGTGTCTTTAATTTAGGAAAAAAACCACTATATGCAGGTTTAGTTAGTTATGCTGCACGGAAGCTTCCAACTGATTTTAATAAGCATGCAACACAAAAAGGTTTGATTATTCAGGATGCGAAATTAATTTTTTGTTCAAATTCTATATCTAATGAAATATCTCATATTAACCCTTTAAAAGGATTGGTTGAAAATCGTCCTTGGGATTATAAAAATACCAGCTCTGGCTTATGTCCTGAAATTTGTATAAATGTTATAAGCACACGTCAGGATGCTGGAATTGTAAGTAATCTTCTACGGGGAATTCATGAAAAGTCATTTCCAGAAAAAACAGAACAAGATTATTTACATCCCTTTCAGGGATTCACAAATGCATTTGGAGTACCGATAACCTTTCCTAAAATAGGCGAAAATACATGGCGATTTGTAGATGAAGCTCTTTCTGCACAAAAAGCTATTGATAATGCAAAAAATTTAGCAAATAGAATTTGTTATGAGCTTGATTCTTTAAAAAAATTAGAATTACGTACGGGTACAGTTGTAATTATTTATATTCCTAAAAGATGGGAATCATTGACTTCAATAAAATCGGAACATGAATACTTTGATTTACATGATTATATTAAGGCATATGCGGCCCAGCAGGGAATAAGTACCCAATTTGTAAGAGAAAAAACGGTTAATAGTTCTCAAAGTTGTAGAGTAAAGTGGTGGTTATCATTAGCATTTTATGTCAAAGCTATGCGTACACCTTGGCGATTGGAGTCTATAGATAATCAGACTGCTTTTGTAGGGATAGGTTATAGTATCAATAGGAACATGTATCCTGAAAATTCTAAAAGGATTATTCTAGGTTGTAGTCATATTTATAGTGCTAGAGGGGAAGGTATGCAATTTCAACTTGGAAGGATAGAGAACCCTATAATTCACCATCATAATCCTTATATGTCTGAAGAAGATGCGAGAAGAACAGGCGAAAAAATTAGACAAATGTTTTTCGATGCAAAAATGCAATTACCACGACGTGTTGTGATACATAAGAGAACAGCATTCACAGAAGAAGAACAGCGTGGATTTATACAAGGGTTAGAAGGAGTTGAAGATGTAGAATTGATTGAAATTAACTTTGAAGATTCTTTTCGATATTTGTCATCTAAATTGGTTAATAGTAAATTAGAAATAGACGGTTTCCCTATCGCTAGAGGTACTGTAATCATCCAAAGTTCTAATACAGCATTATTATGGGTGCATGGAGCTACGCCAAGCGCTCAAAATCCGAGTTTTAAATATTTTCAAGGAAAAAGAAGAATTCCAGTTCCATTAGTTATTAAACGTTATGTTGGTCAATCTGATATTAGCCAGTTAGCGAATGAAATTTTAGGTTTATCTAAAATGAATTGGAATACTTTTGATTATTATTCTAGATTACCTGTCACTCTGGAATCGGCAAATGATATTGCTAGAATAGGTGTGTATTTTAATAACTTTAGCCATATGTCGTATGACTATAGGCTATTAATTTAACAATCAGCTATAGGAAACATGATTAAAACATGTCTCAAAATAGAGAAAATTTAGCTAAAGAAAAATTAATAAAGATATTAAGTGATCTCTTTTATATTCAGGAAGAGGTTGCTGGGAGATGGGTCATTGATAATTCTCCGTTACGGCTAGATTTATTACTTCGACCAAATGAAAAAGCAAAGAGTATGGGGATTGATGTTGAGGCAATAGGTATTGAAATTAAAGATCCTCATAGTAAAGAAAGTGTGAAAAAGTTATTAGACTGTGTAATGCAGGCTTACACTTATAGTTTTTGTGAGTTTGATGGTGTACGTCCAGATTTTATTTTGATTTATCCTAATATTGAAAGCTTTTTTGAATATGATTGGAATAATAAATATATGAATGCTATTTCCGAGAAACCAAATAAACGGGAAATAAATCTTTTAAGAAGATTAATGCAAAGAGCAAATGTAGGTGAACTAATAATTGAGCAGAGAGAGTCAAAAAAATATGTTTTTAAATTTCATGGTGGTCCATACTTTTCTTCTACAAAAGGTCGCTCAAAGATAAAAGGAATTGGTCTAAATCGTTTTATTGGATCACAGAAAATTAGAAATTAGGAATAGGTATATCAAATAGTAACCAAATTGAACGTAAAATATTTAGTCTAATTTACTTTTTAACGAACACGGTCTAGTAAAAGTGTGTACTACAGAATTCAGCCCAATCCTCCATTAATCCCTTGCGCTTTTCTAGATAAGCTCCACGTAAGTACGCTGCTTCCACTTCATCTGGCAGTTTATGTGCTAATACATGTTCACAAACTTCACGAGGGTAATTTGTTTTGTCTGCTGACCAGTCACGGAAAGTTGAACGGAAACCATGTGTCATGATCACTCGATTTTGCTTAGGATCAATATAGCCAATACCATCTTCTTTTAATTTCTTGTCATGCATCCGTTTAATTAAAGTGGTTAATGACATATCTGAGAGCATACCACCGCGTGGAGCAGGAAAAATAAAGTCATCTGGTTGAGGATGAATTTATTTATCAAGCTGATCAAGTAATCTAATTGCTGCTTGTGATAAAGGAACTCTATGTTTTTTATCCGCTTTCATTCGTTCTTTTGGAATAATCCAAATATTATTTTTAAAGTCGATTTCTTTCCATAAAGCACCAAATACTTCACCCGAACGACAAGCTGTTAATATTGCAAATTCTAACGCTTTGGGCGATATTTCAATTCGTTGTCGTAAGTCCTGAATAAATGCAGCAACCTGTTTATAAGGTAAAGAGGGATGAGGTCTGGATTCTTGTTTTAGATTTCCAAGAATGGGTTCTAAGTTGCCTTTCCATTGAGCAGGGTTGTCTCCTTCAAAATACCCCATAGCCTTGGCGTAATCAAAAATGGTTTCTATACGTCCACGAACCCGTTTTGCTGTTTCATGTATTTCTATCCAAATGGGTTCAAGTGCTGAAACAATATCTGTTTTAGTAATAGACCCAATCAAGCGATTGTCTATAACAGGGTAGATATAGGTTTCTAAAGTAGATGACCACTGCGCAATATGTTTTTCATTTTTAAGTTCTAGTGTCTTTTTCTCAATTACAATCTTGGCGCATTCACGGAAAGTCTTTTCACGACGTTGTTGAAGAAGTAAAGCCTCGCGTTGTTCCTGTTTATGCCGAATGGGGTCAATCCCGTTTCGGATTTGTAATCTTAATTCAGTGGCTTTTGCTCGTGCTTCAGCTAAAGTAACTTCAGGGTAGGGACCAAGACCAATATCACGGCGATGAGATTTTAGTTTCCCATCTTTATCTAAACGTTTTCCAACAGTAGCACGCAGAATCCAGACACGGGAATTACCTTCTACATTCAAACATAAGCCATCAACACCCCCTACAGAATGCCGACCAGTTGCTTTAATTTTTGCTATGCTGAGTGCTGAAAGCTCTGTAGATTTTTTTGGCATATAATTTTTTACCCCACAAACTACCCCTCAAAGAATGTTGGAAGGAACTAGATTGTGCAAGACTATATTGGATTTGTTTTATTTTAAGTTTTTGAATAGTATAATTATTATATATTTTTTTGGACGGTATAAGACGAGTGTTAGACGGACACCGCTTCCGCCAAATTCGAAAAGCCCTTGTTTTTACAAGGGCTTATTTTTTTATCTGTTATTTTACCCCACATTCAAACTTGGATTAGAATAGTTAAAAAAAGAATAATTCAGATGGCGTTGGATAATCGATAAATTGAGCTTAGGTTGTCTCTTACAGAATAAACTCATATATAAATATAATCCCATCTCCTTGTTGATTTTTTTCTCATTGCTTATAATCATGATTAATTTTTTTACTTAGATTATTTTGATCTGTAGTTAATTGATTTGTATGAAAGGGTGGGAAGCCAGTCTCATTTGCAGATTTTATAAGAAGTTTAGCCTAAGTAGATCCATTATGCTACATTTGAAAAATTAATTTAAGTCTGTCTTTAGCCACATTTTTTCTAATGTGGCTTTTTACTACCAGTCAGAACTTAAAATAGAGGGTGAATTATCAACTTATTTATTATATCAAGAAGGTTTGTGATCAATATTTTGAGAGCATTTTGTTTCTGTAGAAAAGAAATCAAAAAGCTTATTTTGTTGATTAAGAGCGCTGATAACACCAATGGTATAAAGTAAGATGAATACAAAACAGATCAATCCTAATAAGAATGATCTGAAAAAGTAAGGAAGTGTTTTGCGCCAAGACTTTTGCCCTAGAGCTGTAATAATTTTGGTTGTCGATCGGAGTTGTTGCTCTGTTAAATTGTGTTCAATTTCCTGTTCTTTTAAATGATTAAGTAGATCACTACGATAATCATGATAAAGGATAGTGATATTGCTGGCTGCAAGGTAAACGGACCAAAAAAACATAACAATGCCAGAGCATATTAAAATAAGATATTGATAAGTAATTAAATCTTGTTTAGTCATTGCTCTATCTATGACAAATAAGCCAAAACCACCAATTAATAGAAGTGCAGCAATATTACGTGCGAAAGCAAGTAAACGCTCATTCAGTGTATAATTAAATTGCATTAAATTTCTCCAGAATATTTTGTTTTATAAACATAACTTTTCTGAAAGGAAAATATATTATTGATTACTAATAAGACGACATTTTATGTTGCATGATTGTTTAAAAAATAGTCGAATAAAAGAGTTGCCCCCATACCAGGTAGATTTCAATTTCAACACTAAACAATGGATAATATTTATATATTGAAGTCAATTTCTACTCATTTAGTACTGAGGAGCAGTTGCAGCACTGCCTTTGTTTTTTCATTGCGGTTATTTATATATTGTTATGTGATAAAAGAATAGTACAGGTTAGTTTCTATATTTAATATTTACCATATATTATTACGGATAATTTTCGTAAGTATATTTACCAATAGGAAAGTTCCATTTTTTTAAATATCTAGTATAGCTACAGTAATTTTCATAACTAGATAATTGAACTTCTATACCCATATTATCATTCTCACATCGATATATTGCCCAAGCCATCTTTCTTGAACTATCTCTTTTTAATTTAACAAGTTTCGCTTTGTTGAAACAATTTTCTCCTGGAATAATTAAAGGTGCTTCTCCATTTTTATCTGGAGTAAATATTTTTAATTTTTCAGCTTCTTGTAATACTTCTTTTAGTTCTGGATATTTAGAAGTGGAAAAAATAGTAGGCATACAATTTCTACCAGGGCCTCCATTTTTAGCTTTTATCATGGTATCCCCCCAATTTATAACATATTTTGAAGGGCTTATATCTTTTTGTGTAGATAAGCTGTCACTAAAAATAATGAAAAATATAAAAGACAACAAAAGTAAAATTAAGAGAATATATTTCATATTTTTTCCATAATAGATAAATGTGTTTCTAATTATTCTTACAGAATAATTAGAAACACTTATTTAAAATTTATTTTTTCCAGAAGCCTACAGAATCAAAATTGTAAATTCTTCCATATTTCATAGGCATTTCTCCTGTTGAATAAGAAGATGAGGCATCTCTCCATTGGATTCTATTTCCATTAATATCAGTATAATTGGTAGGTAAACTTCCTCCAAATTTAATAAATTTATTCTGCGAGGAATTCCCATCTATTTTCCAACTATAGAAATCATCAAGTATTTTTACTTGGCCATGTACTTTAAATGAACCATTTTCATATTTTGTGACTTCTCCACTGATTGTCCCTGCTAGTCTACCCATTGGCCATGTACCAAGTCGTATTGAATTAATATAATTTCCATTAAAACTAAAGTTTTTATCAATTGAGAAGGGAGTTGATACGCCATAAGGAACTCCTTTTAAAACATTAGCAAATGATTTGCCCCCTAAAGCACTATTATTTAATTGAGTTCCTATATCTATGACTCTATCTAATCCCCAAGCCATTGGGTCTACAATATAAGTGCCAGAACCGAAATTAAATTGTCTCTGAATAGCTAGTGCTGACTGATCTGCTGAGAAATTAGTTAATGGTTGTCCCCACGATCCACTACAATAGGGATCATTTGTACATAGACCAGTAAAATCAACATTACTAATAGGATTAGCATCTGTATAAATATAAGGATTCAATCCACCCTCTAAACCAATACGGTCAGGTTCTACATAACGACCTAATGCAGGGTTATAGAAGCGGTTATGGTTGTAGTGCTGTTTAGTCACTTCATCGTAGTATTGACCCGGGAAACGAAGGTTAAACTTCACAGTCTGAACACCAGGTAAACCAACACCAAACGCAGTTGAATCCCACGCCCAAACGG